>Ga0209408_1000067_pt1 | contig 82923 bp, 73 predicted proteins | sample AD_UKC107_MetaG_FD_184422 | JGI IMG/M metagenome (GOLD analysis project Ga0209408, IMG submission 184422) | Active sludge microbial communities of municipal wastewater-treating anaerobic digesters from Hong Kong - AD_UKC107_MetaG (SPAdes)... | ecosystem: Engineered > Bioreactor > Anaerobic >... | reverse complement strand
GCAGGAGCCCGGCCCCCATGCCCAGGGCGAAGTGGATCAGGCTCACCGGCAGATCCACCCAGAGGATCGTCGGCCACTGGCGGATCATGGCCTCCACCACCTGGAGGAAGCTCGGAAGCTTCAACGGATTGTCTATGACCATGGCCAGAAGCTGCCAGAGTATGATGAACCCCATCACCGACAGGGCCTCGACGCAGTGGTCTCCGAGGGCCTCTCTCGCCCTCTCGCCTAGCCTCAAATCTGATCCCTCATCTTCGCCTTCCTTTCCGCTCGCAAACCTCTTTATCGCATATCTTCTCAGCTCGTCACCCTGTCGTAGAACGAGGTGTCGAACAGGTCGTCCTCGGTGAGGAGCTTCTCCCCGGTGTACCCCAGCTCGTAGTCCACCCTGGCGAATTCGGTCACCGATGGAATGATCACATGAGGATCGCTGATCCAGGCGCCGTCCCAGGTCTCGATGGAGTGCTGGACGATGGTCAGGTTCTGATTGGTCTTGGCAGAGTAGATCTCAGCCGCCCTCTCGGGATTCTGGTTGATGTAATCCGTGGCCCTGATGTGGGTTCTAATTATCTGCTCTGCCAGCTCCGGCTCCTCTCTCAAGAGCTTACCGCTGATCACCAGGCAGCAGCAGGCGTGGTTCGGCCACATCTCGCCGGAGGCGACGACCGATCTGCCGTTTCCCTCAAGCTCGATGATGGATGGCGAGGGGTGAGGGAGGAATACGGCGTCCACAGCCTTTGCGGAGATGGCGGTGACGGCGGCCCCGGGATCCATGGACTTAATGTCGATCTCTGCGGGGTCAATGTCGTTATCCTGGAGCCATTTGTTGAAGACGGTGTCCTGGATCGATCCCGGTGGGAAGGTGGCGACCGTTCTCCCGATGAGAGACCTGGCGCCTTCAAACTCCAATTCAGGTCTGACCACCAGGTTCGACCCATTCTTCTGGACCGCAGCCACGATCTTCGCGTCCAGCCCCTGGGAGATGGCGCTGATGGGCGGGGCGGCTCCGACGTAGGCTATGTCCAGGCTTCCTCCCAGCATCGCCTGCATCTCAGGAGGTCCCGATGGAAACTCGAAGTCCTGTACCTCCTCGATCCCGAAGGGCTTCAGATCTGAAAGCCACCACCCCTCCTCCATCGCCACCATCTCGGCGACCTGATGGGTGCTGGGCTGGTATCCGATCCGGAGGGTCTTTATACCGGCCTCCTTATCGGTGCCGATGCAGCCCAGGGCGATCAAGGCCACCAGGGCCGCCGCCAGAGCTGCGATAAGAAGATCTCTCCTCAAATGTCTCACCACCCGGAAGAACGATGGGGTAGATATAAAGCATTTTCCGACTGGGTCGATATATAATCCCAAAAGTACTAGTATTCGAAAGATATTCTACAATTAGATGACATATGCGGAGAGGTTGATGAAGGCCGCCTTCCAGTCCGACGAGAAGCTCAGAGAAACCCTCAAGGAGATACTCTCGGAGCTGGGCCTCAGCGCCCGAGAGTTCAGCAAGATCTCCTCCATCCCTCAATCTACCCTTTACAAGATCATGTCCGGACACCGGGAGCCGAACATCACCACCCTGCGCCAGATCGTCAAGACGATTAGGGAGATCGAAGGGGTCGACGCCGGTTTCATCGCCGTCATCGCAGCCCGTCCCGTCCTCGACGAGATCAAGGAGAAGAGGATGAAGATCGGAGATCGGCTCCTGGTCCTCCGGGAGTACTCGGCCACCAACATAGAGGAGGCGATCGTGGCCGCAGTAAGGGCGGAGAGGGATGGGGCCGCAGCCCTGGTCTGTGCTCCCATCGTCAGCCCCACTGTGGAGAAGCTCCTATCCATACCCGTGGCCACCATAATTCCCAAGGACAGCCTGGTCCGGGCGATTGAGGTGGCGGCGAGGAAGATCGAATGAATCAAGACCGAGAAAAATTGCATTCTTAAGACTTTTTCATCTCATCTCCAGAGCCTTCAGTCGGATCTCGAAAGGCTTTTATCGGGCGGCATCACCACTAACCTTCATTAAAGGGAATTGGTGGGTTAATCATGAGAGCAGTTATCATGCTAGCCTTTTTGGCCGTTATTGCCGCTACCGCCTCCGTCTGCGCCCAAGAGACGGTGAGCGTCGGCGGGGATTTCGGAATTTCGTGGTTGAATAATCTCCCCTACCAGCCTGCGGCCGAGGAGAAAAATGCAACCGGCCTGTGGGACTGGGGAGGCACGCCTCGGTGGATGACGCTGGTTAATGGCACCCTGCAGCCAGTTAACAACACCCCAAACTCGGTGGATTTCCTTTATCCTGGCACTGCCGGAAGCGGTGGTTATTCTGACGATCCGTGGATCCAGGCCCAGCTCACCGGAAGGGTGCAGACTACTCCTCTGAAAGATATGATAAGATACGAGCGCGGAGGCTATATCGGCTTTCTGGGAGAGGATTTGACATTCCCATGGTAGTTTCATGAGCATCAGCAGGATCGATCTGGAAGATCTTCTGAGCAGGCTGAAGAAGGTCCACTCCGACCTCAAGCTCGTCTCCTCAGAAGATGTGGCGGTGGCGAGCTGGGTGAGGCTGAAGTGCAGGTACGGCTGCAAGGCCTACGGAAAGCACCTGGGATGCCCCCCTTACTCTCCGACTCCGGAGGAGACCCGCAAAGTGCTGGAGGAGTACAGGATCGGGGTCATCGCCCGGTTTGAGGCGGATCCGGACAGGGAGGTCTCCCCCCAGCACCTTCACCACCACCTCTGGGATTCGATAAACACCGTCCACGAGACCATATTCCAGCTGGAGAGGTGCGCCTTCCTCTCCGGCTACTACAAGGCCTTCGGGTTCAACGCCCTCCCCTGCACCTTCTGTGCCACCTGCATCCCGGAGGAGAAGGAGGAAATGGACCCCTTTGCCGTCAGAAACTGCAGATTCAAGGAGAAGGTGAGGCCCTCTATGGAGGCCTGCGGAATAGACGTCTTCGGTACCCTGGAGCGGGCCGGATACGATCTTTCCGTCCTCGACTCTTATTCCCAAGGAGTCTCTCTATTCGGGCTGGTCCTGCTGGATTGAGCCCGCATCCTCACAAGGCCTTCCATCCGTCTGAGCAACTCTTCTCATTCTTTTTTGATAGTGGCAAGGAGTTCGGTGGGGTCGAGGAGCCCTTTGGGCTCTTCCTCGCCAAACCAGTTTCCGCCTCGGTATCTTTGGGAGGGTTCTGGCCTGGACGAGTAGAGCTCCAGGTGGAGCATGCTGGGCCTCTCCCTCTCTATCAGATCTCTGATGTAAGCGGGCGAATCCTCATCGATCTTCGCCGGGTTCAAGACGGATCCAACCCTTCCCACCGGATCGCCGGAGCTGAGGCGGTGGCCGGGGTTCACCACCGTCGCCTCCAGCTCTGCGTACTTAACGAATAGACCGCTATCATTTTCGACGAGGACGTAGAACGTCTCGTTCCAGTAGGGGATCATCCGGGGAGAGGTGAAGGGTCCCACCTCGATTACGAGCCCTTCATCGATGGATACCACCTCCGATCCGGCGGGGGCGTAAAGGTCGACCCCAGAGTGGCGGCGGTCTTTGCGATCCTCCGCGAAGGAGCCCGGCTCACCCGGCGAAGGAACCCATCGCTTGCGGTCGCCGGAGAGAGGCCATGCGAGCCTATCCTCCGCTTCGGCCTGGACGGATCTCAAAGTTGAGACCTCAGCTCAGCGATCGAATCCAGAATCAGGTCAGGCACGACCATGGAGCGCTTCACCGTCTCCTCACTGTACTTTCCGGTTTTGACCAGGATGCCCATCATTCCGGCATTTTGAGCCCCGACGACGTCGGAGCTTATATCGTCTCCGATCATCGCGCCTTCGTAAGCAGAGATGCCAAGCTCTGCCAGGGCCATCCCGAAGAAGTCGGGGGAGGGCTTTCCTACAACCTCGGCCGAGGTTCCGGTGGCGTACTCGAGGGCGCAGACCAAGGGGCCTGCGGAGAGGCAAAGGCCGTCGCACCCCATCCAGTACCTGTCCTTCTCCAGGGCTATGATCTTTGCACCTGCCATCACCAGCCGAAAGGCCCTGTTGAGCCGATCGAAGGTGAATTCGGTCTCGGCATCCCCCACCACCACATAGTCCGCCTCCATCCCCTCCTCGACCAGGGGAACTCCAGCATCCTGAAAATCCTTTCCGACGTCGGATCTGGTGAGGAGGAAGCATCTCTTCTCCTTCCGGGAGCGGATCTTCTGAGCAGCTGCTATCGCCGGGGTGAGGATGTGATCTTCGGAGATCTCAAACCCCATCCCGCCGAGGACCTTCGCCAGAGTCCTTCTGCACTTCGAGGTGGTGTTGGAGACGAACCGATATCCATATCCCAGCTCATCCAGAAGGTCCACCGTTTCTATGGCTCCTGAGATCGGAGCGTCGTCCTGGTAGAGTACACCGTCCAGGTCGATGAGAAAAGCAGCAGCTTCGATCGTTCATTAGCCTCCTGGGCGGCCATTGATACAATATATTTTCAATATTACAGCCGATCAGCTAAAATTTTCGATGAGTCGATCAAATTCTCGATCCTAACGCCTGCGGGGCGACACATCTCCCAGCATTTCCACCGGTCAGGATGGCGAGGGCGGGACGGATAGAGAGAAAGGATCTGTCGATGAGCCTCTCAGGCTGGAGCTGACTATCTGAATCTGTCCATGCGGTTTCGCCCTTCCGAAGACTCAGGAATGAGATTTAGCGGCTCATAGATCATCAAATATCCACATTGATGGACTATCTACCGAGCGCCGGATCTCAGGTCATGGACATCAGTTCAAGACGCATCCTGTCGGCATCGTCGGAGACCGACTCCGTCTCCTTCCCCTCTCTTCTCTCCTGATCATCCGGGACGTAGGAGAGGTAGAGCTTCCGTCTCTTGCCCTGGGTGAGCTTCACGTGGGCCGGGTCCATATCTGCCGCACGCTTCATCACTGTTATCACCGTCGTCTTGTTCAGCCCCAGCATCTCTACCAGATCGCTGGTGGTGTATCTTCCAGGTCTATCCCTCATCAGGTCTATCAGGGTCTCTGTATGGCCGTCCAGGGCATTTCCCTCTGCGACTTTGGGAGCGCGACTGATCGAGGATCTGGTCTGTCTCGTCTTCATCTGGCTCTTCAGGTCAGCAACTTCCTTTGAAAGATGATCCACCTGGTCGATCAGCCTTCCCAGAAGGTCTACGTTCTGCTGTTTTGTGCTGATCATATCAGACATATTTTCTACGGCCATGATCAGCCCCATCATCGCCTGGTTCTCTTCCAGCTCTCGCTCACTATCTGCAACTTTCTTTTTATAAACTTCCAAAAGCTCTTCAAACATTCCTTCCTTACTCCTTAATATCAATCTTCTCGCCTTATTCTTTAACTTTATCCCCCTCTCCTGAGGCACGTCGAAAAGACGTTTAAACAAACTGATCTCAATTCAAGTATAAATAGTTATCTTAAAAATAGCCGCTGGAATAGAGATCTATTGACGTTGAGCCACAATTTTGTTTGCATTTCGGAATTTTGCCGATCATCTATTCCAGATCGAACATTTCTTCGAAGGCAGGCTCCGAAATGAGGGGCAAGTCGTCTGGCCATCAGTCTGGCATCACCATCATTGGCTAGGGGATGGAGTCGAGCATTCTGAACTTCAGATCCGCGATTCCAGGACTTCCAGATCTGTTGCCTCATGATCTTCCATCGAAGAGATGCGATCTCTGAGCAGCCCCGGAAGCTTCCCGATATCGTCGATGATCTCGTCGGCCGCCTCCATCAGCTCCGGAGTTGGACGGGTGTCCTGCTGGACCGTAAGCACCCCCAGATCTGCGGCCTTCAGGGCGTACCGATCGTTCAGACCGTCTCCCACCATGACCACCAGTCTGTATTCGCCCTTCAGGCTCTCCACGATCTCCTCTTTCCGTCGGGGCTTTGACGCTGGAAATATCCGCTCTTTTATTATCCCGCTGCATCTGGTGAGGCTGGAGAGGCTTCTCATGCTGTCTCCGGAGGCGATGTAGATCTCCGCTCCCATCTCATCCAGCTCCTTCAAGACCGCCTCCAGAGCCGGAAAGGTCCTTCCCCCGGTGCTGATGGAATGAGTGACTCTCCCCTCATCCACGTCCACTATGAGGCCGGTGGTGTAATAAAATCCCGGACAGCGGGTCGAGACCGCCTTCAGCGTCTCCTGGAGGTTTGCCACCTCGACCTCGGAGCGGAGAAGGACGGATATCGCCTCCTCTTCGGAGACGGGGGTGCTGGAGCAGCTCACCTTGACCTTCCTCTCCTTCCCCCGGAAGAAGACCCGGAGAGGCATCCTCGGTGCCGCCCCCATGATCTCCTCCGGCTCGAGCTGGGGTATCACCAGGGCTCTCCTTCCCTTCTCCATCACCAGCTCTGTGGTCACGATCCCGGTCATGAGGTGGTCGCTAGAGATGTCTTTGGCAACCCGGTACATCTCCAGCATGGTGCCCGCTACATCGAATATCACCGCCAGATCGCCCGACATCGGGGACGAGTGTGAGTCGATATCGAGATCAACCTATCGGTCGAGCCACCTTCATGCCAGACTCCTTGTAAAGAGGGATATACAGAGGACCAAAAGCCTTATATAAGACAAATGCCGTATTGATCTACGGCAGTTGTCGGCTGCCAGTCCCTCCCTCCTATGCCCTCTATTTTTTTATGTTAAATCGCAGCTCTAGGTTCATTTGAATCTGAGAGGATTTTCCATGAAGAGATATCGAGCCGTATTTCATCTGACCGAGGCAGAACGGGCGAACCTGGCCCTGAACAACGTTGGAAACCTCCTGGCCGATCTGGGTGAGGACCGGGTGGAGGCAGAGGTGGTGGCAAACTCTGAGGGGGTGAAGGCCCTCCTCAAGAGCGGACCCTACCGCGACAGGGTCGAAAAGCTGGCCGCGAGAGGGGTCAGATTCGTCCTCTGTTCCAGAAGTATCAAGGCTATGAAGCTGGAGACGGGAGAGTTTCTCGACCTGGCCGAGATCGTCCCCACAGGAACAGGAGAGCTGGTGAAGAAGCAGGTCGACGGGTGGGCCTACCTCCGGCCCTAGCCTGGCAAATCCAGACCTTTATTTAGATCCTCATCTCCGCCCCAGCCCGAGGCCTTCGGAGATGATCTCACCGATCGTCCTCTGGCTCTCCTCGGGGGTCCTGACGGTGTTCACCATGAAAGCGGGAATCCTGGAGAAGAGAGCATCAAAAAAGCCGCTTCGAAGGCGCTGCTTGAACTCGCCCTTCACCAGAAGGTGGGGGTTGTAGTAGCCGTTATCCTCCAGGATCTTCAGAGCCTCCCCTGACCCAAGCCTCCTTCCGACCACCTCGTCCTCGGGGTCGCGCTTCAGGATGATCACCATGGCCAGGGTGGTGAGGGGGAGGATTCGACCCTTCCCTATGGCCCAGCGGAGGTCGACCACGCCTCTTCCCGCCTCATCGAAGAGGGCGCGATCGGCAAGCCCAGAAAACTCCTTCCAGATCTCCGAGAGCTCCGCTCTGATGTAGAAGTTCTTCTCCGAGCCGTAGGCCAGAACGTCCCCTCCGTAGACTCGGGCGAAGAACCAGTCGTCGGAGACGACCCGGGTCTCGGGCCTTCGGAGGAGGCCGTAGGTGTGAGTCGTCTTCCCGGCGCCGGAGCCTCCCAGGATGCACAGGCCCCGCCCGGCTAGGTCGAGGCAGGCTCCGTGGACAGAGCGGATGCCATGCTCGTCCTCCAGAACGTCCCCCGCGGCGCTGAGGGCGAGGGACTTGATCCAGCCGTAGTAGCCGACGTTGATCAGGAAGGCGGTCTTGGACTGAGGATCGTAGACGACCCGATCCTTCCCCTGATCGGGGTCATCTACGACGTAGAGCCTGGCGTGGGACCTTATGTTTTGGGACATGGAGTAGAAGTTCTCTTCCCATCGATCTTTGACCTCGGCTGATCCCGTGAGGAGCTTGATGCAGCAGCCGTAGATCTCAGACTTCACCTCGTACCTGACCAGTCCGGCGTAACGCTCGGCCAGGGCGGCCTTCTCCTCTATCGATATCAGATTAACTCCGTAGCCCATCCCCTCACCTCTCCGCCTTCGGCTCGTCTCCTTGATGATATGCTCTCGGCTGAAAAATCCTCATTCGGTTCTGCTCTCGTCCTTCTCCCTGATCTCCACCCTTCTGATCTTGCCGCTGATCGTCTTGGGGAGGGCCTCCACGAACTCGATGATCCGGGGGTACTTGTAGGGCGCAGTCACCTTCTTGACGTGGTTTTGGAGCTCCAGCTTCAGGTCTTCAGAGGGCTGGTACTCGCCGGTCAGGACCACCGTCGCCTTCACCACCTGACCCCTGAGGGGGTCGACGGATCCGGTGACCGCACACTCCATCACCGCTGGATGGGACATTAAGGCGTTCTCCACCTCGAAGGGGCCGACCCGGTATCCGGAGCTCTTTATCATGTCGTCGGTCCTCCCGATGAACCAGAGGTATCCGTCCTCGTCCATCCAAGCGGTGTCCCCGGTGTGATAGTAGTCGTCGTGCCAGGTGTTTCTCATCCTGTCGGGGTCCAGGTGGTAGTCCATGAAGAGGCCGGGAGGCTTTCCCTCATCGGTTCTGATCACGATCTCCCCCTCCTCGCCGACCTCGCAGATCCGGTCGTCTCTGTCCACCAGGACGATGTCGTACCCCGGCGAGGGCTTTCCCATGGAGCCGGGCTTGGGGTCCATCATGGGGAAGTTGGCCACGGCGACCACAGTTTCGGTCTGGCCGTACCCCTCCATCAGCCGCAGGCCCGTGGCCTCGAGGAACTTGTTGTAGACGGTGGGGTTGAGGGGCTCGCCGGCGGTGACGGCGTACTTGAGTGGGGAGAAGTCGTACTTCGACATGTCCCCCTTGATCATGAACCGATAGATGGTGGGCGGGGCACAGAAGGTGGTGACCCCAAACTTGGTGGCCATCTCCATCATCCTTCCGGCGTCGAACCGGTCGTAGTCGTAGGCGAAGACCCCGGAGCCAGCGATCCACTGACCGTAGATCTGGCCCCAGACGCACTTCGCCCAGCCGGTGTCGGCGACGGTGTAGTGGAGACCGTCCTCGACCACGTTCTGCCAGAACTTGGCGGTCAGGATGTGGCCGAGGGGGTAGATCTGGTCGTGCTTGACCATCTTGGGGTAGCCGGTGGTGCCGGAGGTGAAGTAAGCGAGGAGGACATCTTTGTTCTTCGTCGCCTCGTCCTCGATCGGTCTCGAAAACTCCGATGGGGATTTATCCAGCTCCTCTCTGAAATTGATCCAGCCGGGCCTACCGGACTCCTGGCCGACCAGGGCTCTGACCGGCTTTTCGCCCTCGACCTCCCTGCAGGCGCCGTCGACTTCGTCGGGGACCCCATCCTCCTCGATGCAGACGATCATCTTCAAGTTGGCTTTATTTATTCTATAAGAAATATCTTTTGCTCTTAGCATGTGGGTGGCGGGGATGGCCACGGCGCCGATCTTGTGGAGACCAACCATGCAGATCCAGAAGTCGTACCTCCCCTTCAGGGTAAGCATCACACAGTCGCCCTTCTTGACCCCGCAGTTCTTGAACAGGTTTGCGGCCTTATCGCTCAAACGTTTCAGCTCGCCGAAGGTGAGGATCTTCTCGTCCCCCCGGTCGTTGCACCAGACCAGGGCCATCTTGTAGGGGATCTCTTTCGCGTAGACGTCCACCACGTCGAAGGCGAAGTTGAAGTTCTCCGGCACGATGATCTTCAATTTATCTTTAAAATCTTCGTAAGTCTCAAATTCCGATCCCGAAACGAACCTGGGCAGCAAAGATGACATTTTGACCCTTCCTGGCGTGGGTGCGGCCGCATGACCGGCGTGCTAGACGAGTCATTTCACGGAATCGGGCCTCAGGGTTGCTAAACCATGTCCTCTGGTTTAATATCGCCGTTTTGGCCCCATCCGTCCGCGATGTTCCGGCGCCCTTTATCGCCAGCCGGTCTCCTTTCGGCCGGTTTTCATCGCCGACTCGTCCTCCGTATATGACACGCCATGGATGATTATGGATAATGCAGCGAGCGGCCCCGCATCGCCTCTCGAATAGAAGCCTGTTTGATATAAATGATTAATCCTGAGGATGATTATAAAGGATCATAAACGATCGCAAAGGGCGATCACCAACAGCTTTTTAGACTGCTGGATAGAGCCAGCATCTGTGATGCTCGGCGTCCTCTTCTCGGGGGGCAAGGACTCGGTCTACGCCTGCAAAAGGGCGATGGATAAGGAATCGGTCGCCTGCCTGATAACCATCGTCTCCGATAACCCGGACAGCTACATGTTCCATACCCCCAACGTGCGGAGGGCCGACCTCATCGCCGAGGCCATGGGCCTCCCTCAGCTCACCTGGCCCACGGCAGGGGAGGAGGAGGCGGAGCTCTCCAACCTCCGGGACGCCGTGGCCGCGGCGGCAGACGAGTACGGGATCGAGGGCGTGGTCACCGGGGCGATCGAGTCGGTCTACCAGGCGGCCCGGATCCAGCGGATCTGCCGGGAGCTGGACCTCTGGTGCTTCAATCCCCTCTGGCAGATCGACCAGCTGGAGTATCTCAAACTCCTCGTCTCGGAGGGGTTTCTTGTGATCATCACCGGGGTCTTCGCCTACCCCCTCGACGAGTCGTGGGTGGGGGCGAGGATCGACGATCGGCTGATCGAAAAGCTCGAAGTTCTCCAGAATAAATATGGGATCAACCCCTCCGGCGAGGGGGGCGAGATCGAGACCTTCGTCCTCGACGGCCCTATCTTTCGAAAGAGGATCGATATCCTGAAGGCCACCAAGACCTATGAGAACTACAGGGGCCGCCTGACGATCGAGGAGGCGAGGCTGGTGGATAAATGATCCTGGTCGTCGACCTCTGCCGCAAGGCGGAATCCCTCTCCAAATACGAGTTCATCGATCCCATCGCCGGCATCGTGAGCCGGGCCGGGTCCGAGCACGAGGTCGTCCACTTCTCCGAGCTGACCGCGGAGCTGATCGAGCGGGCCGAGGGGATCATCCTCTGCGGCACCGCCCTCAAGGACAACCTCTACGCTCGAAGGATCGACCTCTTCTCCTGGATCGATGGAATCAAAAAGCCGCTCCTCGCCATCTGCGCCGGGATGCAGGTTGTGGCCGCCGTCTTCGGAGGCGAGATCGTCCCTCAGACGAAGATAGGCCTGGAGAGGATCGAGATCGTGAGGGAGACGCCACTCCTGGGGCCGCCTCGCGAGATCGAGGGTTATCACCTCCACAACTTCGGGGTCACCCTGCCCCCGGGCTTCGAGATCGTGGCGGGGCGGCCGGGTCAGATCGAGGCCTTCAAGCACGCGGGAAGGCCGATATACGGGATCATCTTCCATCCCGAGGTGAGGAACCGGTGGGTGGTGGAGAGGTTTTGTGGATTGAACCAGTCCTGAGGATGAAAGTTCTGGAGATACGAGATGTCCTGGAGATGTCTTTAGAACGGCTGGTGTCAACGGCATGGTCTTTGGTTGCATAATCGGCGATCTGCGAAGATGGTGGCCATCCGCAGGGCCATCATAGCCGAGCCGGCCATCCTCGTTCTAGATGAGCCCTCCAGCTCCATCTACCCCAAGCAGATCTTCCGGGTCTTCGGGAAGGTAACCGAGATCAATGAGATAGGGACCACCATCATGATGGTGGAGCAGAAAGCCAAGAGGGCGCGCCATCAGCGACCAGGGCTAGGTCCTGGCGATGGGGTGAAATCGCTACGAAGGGCCAAGAAGAATACTCCTGGAGGAAGCCGAGGTCTTGGGGGGGCGTTATCGAGGCGGATGAAAACGGATTCTCATGGGCATGGCCTTTCAGCGCAAGTGGTGAGACGCTGTAAAGGCTGGTGAACCCCTTAGCAGAAGGAAACTTCAGAAGGTTATGAGATACAAATAAATACGACGAAGTTTTAGGTAAAAATTATGGCCTCCCCATCCGACGAGCTGAAGAGCGGTTTGATACGGGAGGGGTGTTTCGCGGCGCGGATAATTGTTGCGCTCATATTGGATGCCGTCATAATCGCTGTTATGATGGCGATGTTATATCTTCTGAACAAGATTGCGGAATTCCTGGATCTAGCTGATGAGAGCACAGTACAACTTATTCTCAAATTTTCACATACATTCTATCTGGTCGTCTACATCGTTATCGCCATCATCTTTGTCTCCAGCATAGTGATCGAAGGTATGAGTAAGTCAAAATCTGAAGAAGGAAAAACTAATTAAGATGAGCGTAACTTATAATATGCTGAATGGTCTGTAGGTCTTCATCATTCGCGGGTGAAAGTACGATGCAATACAAGAATGACAAGGCTGATGAGACGCGGGATGCCTTCAGCTTTGCTCTGGCCTTCGCCATAAGCTGCATCTACGCCCTTGCCCTATCCCTCTCAGCAGGGGTCATGATGACGGTTAGCCTCAAGCTCGGCTTCTCACTTGAGGCAGGATTTGTTTCTGTGCTGGCATTCTTCTGCCTTGAGCTCGCCCTCTTCTTCACCGAGAGGCCGACTCCAGGGATCCTCCTAACCTCACTCTTCATCCTGCCGTGCGCCCGAATCAAGGATCTGGAGCTCTCCAAGGTTCCAAAGGCTGTTAGATGGCAGATCATCCGGATGGAGCGGGAAAGGCCGTTTTAGAGGTGATCGGGGGGCCTTCTCATCGCATCGATGATGACACTATTTGAGGATAACATTAAATTCTTGGAAAAGAAGCACGGTTGCGATCTTCAAGCCTTTGAGAAGAGTATTAAGCAGTCGCTTGAGGACTTTGAGCGCTGGGACGACTTCATCGAGTGGAAGGCCTATTCAGAGAGCATCAAGGAGCTCGAGGCCCGTATTAAGATGATCGAGCATATTGAATAGGTTAGCTTTATAGACAATTAGACGGTTCCTCCCAAATAAGAATAATATTTTAGATGCATTCTATATATCGTCCAATCTGACATTATTCTAATCCGAGGTGAATTTGTATTTGCAGATCTTAGGATAGCCCTCGACGGGATCGGATCTTCGTCCGCCCATGGGAAGGATCGGCCAGATCCATGACCAATTTTTATTTAACGAGGCAAGAGCTACTGACCGACCATGAGAGTCCTCCTCTTCGACCCCTCCTCGGGCGCCTCTGGCGACATGATCATGGCCTGCCTTCTGGACCTGGGCGCAGACCCCGATCTGGTGAGCAAAGCCGTCGAGTCGGTGGGCTGCGGCCTTGAGATCTTTCGGGACGAAAAGCATCACATCCGCGCCACCAGGGTGAAGGTCCTGGCTCAGGGGAAGAGGTTCAGGACCCTGGCGGAGGCGAGGTCGATTCTTGCGGGGTCGAGCCTTCCGCCCTCGGCCCTCGATCGTGCCCTCAAGATCATGGAGATCCTGGCCGCAGCCGAGGGTAGGGTCCACGGCGTCGACGGGGAGGAGGCGCATTTCCACGAGATCGGGGTCCTGGACGCCCTGGCCGACATCGCCGGGAGCTGTGCGGGGCTATCGAGCCTGGGGGTGGAGCGGGTCTTCACCTTGCCCATATCCGTCGGTTCGGGGACGGTCATCGCCGCTCACGGCAGCCTCCCGGTCCCCGCCCCGGCGACCCTGGAGATCCTGAAGGAGTCTGGGCTCCTGTGGCGGGGCGGCCCCGTAGAGGAGGAGCTTCTGACCCCCACGGGGGCGGCGATCCTGGCGGGGTTCGCGGACGAGGTCGCCGGCGAGTACCCCCTCCTCCGGGCCGGGGCGGTCGGGTACGGCTCGGGGACCAAAGATCTCGATGTCCCCAACCTGCTGCGGGGGGTCGTCGGCGATCTGGAGGATTCGGCCCGGGATCGGGACGATCTTCACCATCCCCGCCGGCATCCTCATCAGGATCAGGTGGTCCAGCTGGAGACGAACCTCGACGACGTCACCGGGGAGGTCCTGGGAAGCCTCCTGGAGCTTCTGATGGAGGAGGGGGCCCTGGACGTGGCCATCGTCCCCGCGCTGATGAAGAAGGGGAGGCCGGCAAGCCTGGTGAAGGTCCTGGCGAGAAAGGAGGATGCGGAAAGGCTGGCCCGGATCGTGATGAGGGAGACGGGAAGCCTGGGGATCAGGATCTTTCCCGCCCTCCACCGGTTCGTCGCTCGAAGGGAGGAGAGGACAGCCCAGGTCGAGATCGACGGCCGGATCTTCGAGGTTCGGCTGAAGGTCAGCTTCGTCGGAGACGAGCTACTCTCGATCAAGGCCGAGCACGACGACTGCAGGAGGATCGCGGCGGATGCGGGCCTCCCCCTGAGGGAGGTATCGAGGAGGGTGGAGGAGCGGGCCTGGAAGGAGATGGGCTGAAGAGCTCCGTCGGGCCGTCCCTCCAATCAGCAGGGTATTCCCATATGACCAGACGGCCGGAGCAACCCATATGACCAGACGGCCGGTGTATTCCCAGCTGACGAGAGGAAGGCTTCCGGGGTTATTACGACCCGCCAAGCTTATCGCAAGGTTCTTCTATCTATAGCGGTCAATCCATCCGGTGGTGCATTTTCATGAGTTCTGATGCCTCCAGCAGGCTCTTCGAGGTCGCCAAGAGGCTGATGCCGGGGGGCGTCAGCAGCCCGGTCCGGGCCATCTCCCCATACCCCTTCTACGTCTCCAGGGCCGAGGGCCCCTACCTCTGGGACGTGGACGGAAATAAGCTCATCGACTACTGCCTCGCCTACGGCCCCATGATCCTGGGACATCGCCACCCAGTGGTCATGGAGCGGGTGATCGATCAGCTGGAGCGGGGCTGGCTCTACGGCACCCCCTCGGAGCTGGAGGTGGCCCTGGCCGAAAGGATCATCGGGCTTTATCCGGGCATCGATATGCTCAGGTTCGTCAGCACCGGGACCGAAGCCACCATGGCAGCCCTGAGGATCGCCCGGGGCTTCACCAAGAGGGACAGGATCGTCAAGGTGGAGGGCGGATTTCACGGGGCCCACGACTCGGTCCTGGTGAAGGCTGGCTCTGGAGCGACGACCCTGGGCACCCCCGACTCCCTCGGCGTCCCCAGGGACACGGCCAAAAACACCCTCCAGGTCCCTTACAACGACCTCTCGGCCATCGAGGCCGCCCTCGACGAGTTCGGGGGGGAGGTGGCGGCGGTGATCATGGAGCCGGTCCTGGGGAACATCGGACCCATCCTCCCCGAGGAGGGCTATCTGGAGGGGGTGAGAAAGGTGACCGAGGAGCACGAGGTCCTCCTCATCTTCGACGAGGTGATCACCGGATTCCGGCTCGGCCTGGGCGGGGCCCAGACCTTCTACGGCGTCGTCCCCGATTTGACCACCCTGGGCAAGATCATCGGCGGCGGCTTTCCCATCGGGGTCGTGGGCGGGAGGCGCGAGCTGATGGAGATGGTGGCCCCCAGCGGCGGGATCTACCAGGCCGGAACCTTCAACGGCAGCCCCGTCTCTCTGGTCGCGGGGACGGCCACCCTCGACGTTCTGGAGAGGGACCGGGTCCTGGAGAGGCTGAACTCCACCGGCGACGGCTTACGGAAAGCGCTCTCGGAGATCGTCGAGGACCTGGGGCTGGACTACTCTGTGGTCGGGATCGCCTCGATGTTCAAGATCTTCTTCGGCGACTCTCCCAAAAACTACGTCGAAGCCCTCAAGTGCGACAAGGCCGGCTACTTCGCCTTCTTCCAGAGGATGCTGAAGTCGGGAGTATTTCTCCCCCCCAGCCAGTTTGAGACCAACTTCATATCCAGCGCCCACTCCGAAGACATGATCAACCATACTCTGGAGGCTTACAAGTCAAACCTATTAGGCTGATTGTAGGAAGCCGCGGAAGCCCCCTCGCTCTGCGGCAGACGGAGATCGCCACCTCCCTTCTGGAGGAGAAAGGGGCGGAGACGGAGCTGGTCATCGTCAAGACCAGGGGAGACCACGTCCTGGACCTCCCCCTCCATCGGGTCTCGGGGAGGGGGCTCTTCGTGAGGGAGATCGACGATCTGATGCTGGCAGGCAAAATCGACGTCGCCGTCCACAGCATGAAGGACCTACCCTCCAAGAGGCCCGGCAGCCTGGTCATCGCCGCCGTCCTGCGGCGGGACTCGCCCTTCGACGTCCTGGTGAGCGAGGACGGGGCAGCTCTCGAAGAACTGGAGGAGGGGGCGGTCGTGGGAACCTGCAGCATGAGGCGGGCGGCGCAGCTGCGGAAGGCGAGGCCCGACCTGGTCATCGAGAGCCTCCGGGGAAACCTGGAGACGAGGCTTCGAAAGCTCAAAGAGGGGAACTACAGGGCGATCGTCCTCGCCGAAGCGGGGATGGAGAGGATGGGCTACCATCCGCAGTATTCGATATTGAACCCGGAGAAATTCGTGCCTTCGGCGAACCAGGGAGCCATCGCCGTGGTGGCGAGGAGGGGAGAAATTGAAGAGAAGGTCCGGGAGATCGACCACCTCCCCACCAGGCTGGAGGCCGAATGCGAGCGAGTGATCCTGGAGGCGATCGGAGGGTCCTGCGTCGTCCCCATGGCGGCCTTCGCCCGGCTGGACGGGGATGAACTGAGGGTCATCGCCGAGGTCCTCTCCCTGGACGGGTCGCGGTCTGTGAGGGTCGAGGGGAGGGTCTCAGCAGAAGACCACATCAGAGGGGCGAAGGAGCTGAGCCAGAGGCTGGTGGATGAGGGCGGACGGGATCTGGCAGAAGAGGCGGTGAGGGAAGTTGGAAAGGTCTGAGAGGGGTAAGGTCTATCTGGTGGGGGCGGGTCCCGGCGACCCGGATCTGGTGACGCTGAAGGCGAAGAGGCTGATCGAGGAGGCCGAGGTCGTCCTCTTCGACCGGCTCCTCTCCTCCGAGATTTTGGGCTGGGCTTCCGAGGATGCCGAGATGATAGACGTGGGAAAGCTTCCCGGCCGCCACAAGCTCTCCCAGGATGAGATCAACGATCTTCTGGTGGAGAAGGGGAATGAGGGGAAGATCGTGATCAGGCTGAAGGGGGGGGACCCCTACGTCTTCGGCAGAGGGGGCGAGGAGGGTCTGGCCCTTGCCGAAGCCGGCGTCCCCTTCGAGGTGATCCCAGGCGTCACCTCGGCGATATCGGTTCCGGCAAGGGCGGGGATCCCCGTCACCCACCGGGGCATCGCCACCGCCTTCACCGTGGTGACGGGGCACGAGGAGCCGGGAAAGGACAAAAACCTCGATTGGGAGGCCCTGGCCAAGGTTGGAGGAACCCTGGTTGTCTTGATGGGGGTATCGAGGCTCAGGGAGAACACGTCGGCGCTCCTCCGGGGCGGCCTCTCCCCCGATACTCCGGCGGCCCTCATCGAGAGGGGTTTCAGCGCCGAGGAGAGGATGGTCGCCGGGACTCTGGGCGATATCGTCGATAGAGCGAAGGAGGCGGATGTCCATTCCCCCGCGATTCTCGTGGTGGGGGAGGTAGTAAAGTTGAGCGAGAAGCTGAGATCGCCGACGGTGGCCATCCTGAGGCCCGACGACCGGGGGGATGAGTCCGAGAAGATCGCCCGAGATCTGGGGTTCAGGCCGATCCTCGCTCCTTCCATAGCCTTCTCGGAGCTTCCGCTGCCATCCGACCTGCTGGAGAGGATAAAGAGGGCCGATAGCGTCGTCTTCACCAGCGCCACCGGCGCCGAGATAGCCCTCCGGGACGAGAGGGTGGCCGAGCTCCTTGCAAGATCCGTCCTCGCCACCATCGGCCCCCGGACCCGGGAGGCTCTGGAGGCGAGGGGGCTATCTGTCGCCGTAGTCCCGGAGAGCTTCAGCTCTCGAGGGCTCGCCCTCGCCCTGGCCCCCCGGTTCAAAAGGGTCCTCCTCCTCAGGAGCGCCAGGGGGAGCCCAGAGCTGGTGGAGATCCTAGAAGAGGCGGGGGTGGAGACCGACGAGGTCCACCTCTACGACATCGCCCCCTCCGAAGATCCCAGGCTGGACTGGCTGATCCGGTGGGGGACGCCCGATATCTTCGCCTTCACCAGCGGCTCCACGGCAAAAAACCTCATCCAGAGGGCGAAAGAGCTTGGAGCCGAGGACGACCTCAGAGAGAGGCTTGCAAGAGCGAAGTTGGCGGCCATCGGCCCGCCGACCAGGGCGGAGCTGGAACGGCTGGGGGTGAGGGTGGATTATATGCCGGATACGTATACCTTCAGAGCCATGTTGGAAGAGATCAGGAGGAGACGATGATCATATTCTCCAAGGCCCTGGCAGACCAGGCCACGGTATGGGAGGCCATCAGGGCGGCTGAAGATGTGGGCGAGCCGGTCTCCGATGAGATGATAAGGTTCTCGGGTCAGACCAGGCCGGTGGTGATGTGGAACATCACCCGCCACTGCAACCTAGCTTGCGAGCACTGCTACATCGACGCCACCGCCTCCGCAGCCGAGGAGATGAGGCTGGAGGAGGGGATAAGGCTGATCGACGAGCTTGCGGCTTTGCGAATACCGATGCTGATCCTCACCGGAGGCGAGCCCCTCCTCAGCCGCAACTTCTACGCCTACGCCTTCCACGCCAAAGAGATAGGCCTGAGGACGGTCATCTCCACCAACGGGACCCTCATAACCCCGGAGGTGGCGCGCCTGCTCAAAGAGGCGGAGATCAGGTACGTCGGAGTCAGCCTCGACTCCTGCAGGCCCGATGTCCACGATCGGTTCCGGGGGGTCGAGGGCGCCTACGAGAGGGCGATCGAAGGGCTGACCAACGCTCGGGATGCCGGCCTCAAGACGGGGCTCCGAGTGACCCTGACCAAGGACAACTGGCACGAGATCCCCGCCCTCCTGGACCTGACCCTGGAGATGGGGATTCCGCGGTTCTGCCTCTACCACCTCGTCCCCGTGGGGAGGGGGGCCGACATATCGGACCGGGACGTGACCGCCGAGGAGAGGAGGAGCGTGATCAGGTTCCTGGCCGAGGCGGCCGTCGAGCTGAAGGACCAGGAGATCGAGATCCTCTCCACCGACTCGCCCATGGACGGGGCCTACCTCCTGGAGATGCTGAAGGACGAGCCCGAGAGGCGGGAGCGGATCCGAAAGCTGCTCAAGAACGCCGGAGGCTGCACAGCGGGGGTGAAGGTGGCCAACATCAACCACCGGGGCGACGTCCTTCCCTGCCACTTCATGCCCGAGGTGGTGGTGGGGAACGTCCGGGAGAGGAGCTTTTCGGACATCTGGATCGACCATCCCGTCCCCGAGCTCCTGGCCCTGAGGGACATAAGGTCGAAGCTCACGGGCGCCTGCGGCGAGTGCGAGTACCTGGAGGTTTGCGGTGGATGTCGGCAGAAGGCGAGGTATTACTGCGGCGACGTCTGCGGTGAGGACCCCACCTGCGTGGTCAAGGATCTACAGAGGGGATGAAGCCCAGCACCTTCAGAGGATACGAGGCTCGACACCTTCAGAGGATGTGAGGCTCAGAGAACTGTCACCTTTCAATATTTAATCTGACTGATGGATTTCATCAGAATTCCGGTTCCATAAGGGATCCGCTCACTTCGCCCTTTTTTCCAAAAGCCTTAAGAGGGATCTGCTCCAATTAATCCGCAGAGCAAGAGCCGTCGATTTCTTATCAAGGCCTTCGGCCCGGATTTCGAGGATAAAGGAAGGCGGCCAGCGTTGCCGGCATTGGAGATGGCGGATATGGTAGAAAAAATTTACATGGAATTCAGGAAGATGGAGAACGGGAAGAAGGTGGGGATGGATTGTCTCGGCCGACATTTCAATTACGGGGACCGGGCGAAGCCGTCGGATCTGGGAATCTCCGTCAATGTGGCCGAGGAGATGGCCGAGAAGTCCAATGGGGAGATCAAGATCATAAGGAAGAATGTGTAGCCTTTCAATCGCTAGTCTCGGAAGGAAGGACCCGCCTGAAGGAATCTTCGAAAGGATCCAATTTTGGATTTTTTCGAGGTATTCTTCATCTTTTTTCATCTCTGAAAGGACTCGGCCCCCTGCGCAAAAATAGGCGGAAACCGGCTATTTTTGATAAATAGCCGTGAAGGAAATCCACCGATATCTAGCGACGTACGGCAGGATGACGAGATCTTCGAGAACCTGATCTTTGTACGCCCTCATGTTTCGCCCTTCTCGGAACGCCTCGCGATCCTTTAGGGGCGGGCTTTGCTGCGGCGCCGGAGGCGTTCTTCGCAGCATCTGAATGGTATCGATGATTCATCTGCTCTATCCTGGTCCTGGTCAGCCTCTCGATATCGCGGAGGAAGCTCCTCTCCTCGGCCGAGCAGAATGAGTATGCAGTGCCGGCTGCACCGGCGCGTCCCGTTCGTCCGATCCGGTGGACGTAGCTCTCGGCCTCATTGGGCAGATCGTAGTTTATGACGTGGGATATCTCCTCCACGTCGATTCCTCGGGCCGCGATGTCGGTTGCCACCAGAACCTGCAATCGGCCCGACTTGAAGCCGTTCAAAGCCTGAGTCCGCTGGTTCTGCGATTTATCGCCGTGGATGGAGTTTGCCTTTATCCCGTTCTTCTTCAGAACTGAGGCGACCCTGTCCGCACGCCGCTTCGTCCGGGTGAAGACCAGAACCCGCTTCAACGGCCTCTGCTGGAGAAGCCCTATGAGAAGAGGGTCCTTGTTCTTCTGGTCTACGAAGAATAGCCTCTGCTCGATCTTCTCCACCGGGGTCGCCTGAGGGGCCACCTCGATTCTGACCGGTCGGGTCAGAAGTCTTCCCGCCAGCTCTCCGATCTCCTTTGACATGGTGGCGGCGAAGAAGAGGGAATGGCGTTTCTGGGGAAGGCTGGAGACGATCTTATTCACATCGTTGGCGAAGCCCATGTCCAGCATCCTGTCCGCCTCGTCGAGGACGAAGAACTCCACCTCCTTCAGCCTTATGTAGCCCTGGTCCATCAGGTCCAGGAGCCGACCTGGGGTGGCGACGAGGGCGTCGACCCCCCGGGATAGGGCCTTCACCTGGGGCCCCTGGTTTACCCCGCCGTATACGGCGGTGTGTCTGAACCGGAGGAACTGGCCGTAGGTGCCGAAGCTCGCGTCGATCTGGGCCGCCAGCTCCCGGGTAGGAGCGAGAACCAGGGCTCGGGGGGCGCCGGGAACCGGTGGCCTCCTCGTTTCGGAGATCCTCTGGAGGACGGGCAGAACGAAGGCAGCGGTCTTTCCCGTTCCCGTCTGGGCGATGCCCATCATGTCCTCGCCCTTAAGAATGTGGGGTATGGCTCCTGCCTGTATCGGCGTGGGTTCGGAATATCCTTCTTTGATCAACGCTCGCTGGAGCGGCTCTGTGATATTCAAATCTTCAAACGGCATTTTAACCTCTTCAGGAGCAGACAGATGGACGCCACGATATGAAGGGCCAGAATAGTGGTCATCAAATTAGCTCAGATCTAATTTATGAACCGTATTTTGACGGTTTGATGTAAGGACATACGAGCTTTTGACGTTCCAACTCTGTAATTCCTGCAGTTGATGATCATTGTAAAGCTGACAGATGATCGTACCAGGTCTAGATCCAGCCACCACTATTTAAAGCATGGCCTAGAAAGAGCAGAATGGAGGCGGCTTGAGGCGAATTGGAGCAACTTGAAAAATCAGAGTGGAAGACGATATTGGGCTCAAATAGGCTCAGATCGGGCTCAAATAGGGCTCAGAGCGGGGGGTCCAATGGAGGTCGAAGATCGAATGTAGAAATCCGGATAAAATAGATGGCGATGGATAGCCTCTCCGGAGGACCAAAGAGCTCAAATCAAGTCTCTCCACGCTCCAGAGCGGAGAATACCCGTTCGAGGTACTCTTCTCCTCCAAGACATCCGCAGCTCGGCCCCGAGGCCGACGATTCATTTTCGAGGGTTTCGTTCGTCGCCTCGGTGGATGATGGTTCTTCTGCATCATGTTCTACTTCCAGGCATCCGCAAATTAGAAGCAATGCCACCAACCCCAGGAATAACCCCAGCCTCATCAGATCACCTGGATCTGCATAGTCCCATTAAGCGAAATCTCTTTCGGTATCGTCGCTCTTTGATGAATCGCCTATTCGCAAAGCCTCATGAGGACAAAGGATCGCTTCAGGATCTTCTTAGCATCCCGCCGTCTATCGTTCTCCTCTATCCGGTGTTCTCTCTCCCCTGGTGTTCTCTCTCCCCTGGTGTTCTCTCTCCCCTGGTGTTCTCTCTCCCCTGGTGTTCTCTCGCTCCCCCCGGTGTTCTCCTCCTCTCCTCCTTTTTATCTCCCCCTTCTCTCTCCTCCATCGTTCTACCTCAAAAGATCAGGGGCGAAGAGCATCACCAGGCCCAATGCGGCGAGGAGGATCCCGCCAAGGGCCTTGCAGCATCTCGCATACTTCATCCCGAAGGAGCTTCCGACGGCAAACGCCGCCATGCTGAAGATCACCATGTCGTCGAGCATGAAGAAGAAGGTGTAGAGGGCGATGAGGAGATAGCTCTCGATTGCGGATAACCCGCTGAAGGCGAGGATGGAGGTGAAGACGGCGGGGATCGCCGATGAGCAGAGGAACTCGACGGAGTTGACGACAAAGGCCAGGGCGACGATGGATAAGAAGATGGAGAGGGAGAGGGGTTGGCGGATGATCTCGTCGATCCGCCCTCGGGTCCTCTTTCGCGCCTCCTCGTCCGCGACCCTGCAGGTGAGGCTGCCTTCCGTGGTCAGGTACTCCCTGATGCTCAGGATCCCCCCGCCCAGGGCCAGGAGGCCGATGAGGATGGTCAGAAGCCTGATGTATCCCAGAAAGATGAACACGTTTATCCAGGCGGTCATGATTAGAAAGTAGATGACCCCCGAGGCGAAGACGAAGCTTCCCACGATCAGCCAGACCTTTCTTTTCTCCCCCACCCCGGCGAGAACCCCTATCAGGTAGACGAGGACCCACATCGCGCAGGGGTTGAACCCGTCCACGAGACCCAGGATGACGGCGAGGGCGGGAAGAGAGTACTTGGAGAGGTCGATCTCTCCGAGGAGCGGGAGATCGTAGCCCGTCCGCCCCGGCTCCCATCCCCGGGCGGCGCCGTCTCCGGGTCCGCCTTCCGCCTCCTTCTCCTCGTCCTCCTCCCTCTGCTTCTCTATCGCCTCCTCCGCCTGCTTCGCCTCCTCCCCCTCATTCGCCACCACCGACTGCTTCGTCTCCTTCTCCTTCGTCTCCTTCTCCTTCGCCTCCTTCCCCTCCGCCAGGCGTCTCTGCTCGTCGATGGCGGCCAGGATCTCCTCTCGGGAATGAAACCCCACGAGCGCCCTTCCGTCCACGAAGATGGCGGGGACGCTCAGGTTGGCAGCGTCAAGCCCCGCCCCGGAGGCCGTCTCCCGGAGCAGGGCGTAGCCCGCAGCCGTCGAGACGTCGGTGGAACGAAACGAGACGCCCTCGATCCCCTCCCTCGTCAGCGCCTCGAAGATCGGCTTCTGCTCGGCACAGTGGGGGCAGGTGGGGAGGTAGAAGAAGTGGATCTCCATCGAGCCCGATCCCGATCGGCCCGAATCGTAAGCCTGCGTCGCCGGGGCGCTCCCTCCGGTGAAGGCATAGGAGAGGGCCCCCAGGATCAGGAGGAGCGCTACAAGCCCGATGTTGAACCTCGACTTGAAGAAGTCTCCCCCGATGCCGCATATCCTGACCATCGTACCCATCCCGGAAAGATCGCATATCAGAGCAGGTCCCCAGTTCAGTCCTTCCCCAGGCCGCTCTCGCCCTTTTTATCTTTATCCTCATCTTATGAGATAGGTCTTGCTGATGGCCGTGATCAGCAGGGCCAGGAAGACCGACCCCAGGAGCCGCTCGAATATGACCAGCCGGGTGTGCCTTTCGGCCTCGTACTCGATGGCTGGGGTAGAGCGGATTTCTTATGTAACCCGACCGTCCATCTAGTAGCACATGGTTACATAAGAAATCGAGTTCCCATACAATTTTCAGTATCTAGCTCCATCTAGAGTTAGTGCGGCTAGTTCTCGGGTGCCCCGACACCGAGGCCCTTAAATATCAAGAAGAGCATCGACTTTCTAAGTGAGTAAGACCCTCTCGAAAGGATGATGCTGCTTATTAGCAGGTGGGACGATTAGAGAGGGGTTCACTAAATCTATTCTGTGAACTCGAAAGCCACCGTTATCTTATGCTGAATTCTGCGGTAAAATAGCTCATCGTTGTCCCTATATTTACGTGCTATGGCTCCGACAACAAAATCAGCTGCCTGGAGGCAGGGGCATTGCTTAGAGTCCAGATGGGAGATGCGTATGTCCCTCTCCAGGGCCGTTAACAGGTATCGATCAAACTTTCTCCGAGCATCCCCATAGAGAAACCTATCTATAACGACCTCAATTACCCCTTCGAGGTCGTAGCTGAGGATCACCCGCCGCAATAGTTGCTTACATAGATCGTTGTAAAGCAGTTGGGGCTCCACACCGAGATAAGAGGTCAACAAAGCAGGTTGATCTTTACGCAAAAAGATATAGGAGATATCGTTATTCGTCTCCGCGATGCACTTAAGGATGCGTCGTTTTATCGGATCATCGGATTCTTTAAACTTAAGCTCCGATTTTACTTTGTATCTCTTCTTGAGTGTATGCCTCACGTCCTTTATACATCTTCGAATGGGGATCTCCTCCCTGGCAACCAACGCTGCAAGAACAAAATAGGGGTCCTCTTCCGAGGTCTTAGACCCTATACCGCCCAAGTTGCCAGATTCATCTATGTAGATCCTCATCTTGGCCTAGTTAAATATGGTGAAGGATATACCCTTCGCTATATCCCCAGCTGCGGGCATGTGGGTGAGGTAGCTTTGGCGAAAACTCTTTGCGGTCAATATGGTCGCAGATATCTATCGCCTCTTTCCGGGCATTGCTCCTCAGCTCCTGGATGAACTCGCGGGCATCCCCGCCCTCAGGAGGTGGGCGGTGAACCAGTGGCGGCAACAGTGGGCGAGAAATCGTCTGCATATCCGGTCGGATAGAAATCACGCAAAAACTACCTGTTTCTCCCTTTCGCCCATCACACTGATTCTACGGACTTGGAAGCAACTCATTCTGAACCTGTGAGAGATATTCATAAAGTGACTTTTTCGATTTGCTGTCCAATTCAACATCAGACAAAATAGACTTGAAGTGCTTGAACACTATTGGTAAATTTGGCGCTGAGGGTGAGATTTGAACTCACGAGGCGCAGTGCACCACCGGTTCCCCCGTCGGACCGCTCGCTTCGGGCGATGGTCCGAGTTCAAGACCGGCGCCGTGGGCCGCTTGGCTACCTCAGCACGCTCCTTTTCCTTGGAGCCCGGACTTTTTAAGCCTGGCGATCTGGCCCCTCGCAAAAGTTTTAACGCCGATGGCAGAAGAATGGGGAGACCATGCTGATCAGAAACGCCTCGATCGTGGAGGGGGGAAGGCTTCGCCGGGACGTGAACATCGCCATCGATGGCGGCCGGATCTCTGGGGTGGGACCGGGGGTCATCGACGAGTCGGGCGACGACAGGGTGATCGAGGGCTCCGGGAAGCTGGCCATACCGGGCCTCGTCAACGCCCACACCCACCTGGCCATGACCCTCTTTCGGGGCTACGCCGACGACATGGAGCTCATGCCCTGGCTCTCGGAGAAGATCTGGCCTCTGGAGGCGAAGCTGACAGCCGAGGACATCCGGTGGGGGGTGAAGCTCGGCTGCCTGGAGATGATCAGGTCGGGGATCACCTGCTACAACGACATGTACTACTTCATGGACGAGACGGCCCGGGCGACGAAGGAGATGGGGTTGCGGGCGGTTCTGTCCGGGGTCCTCTTCGACATGAGGCCCGATCTGATCGAGGTGGCCGAGCCCTTCATCCGACGGTGGAAAGGCGACGACCTGATCGTCCCCGCCGTCGGCCCCCACGCCGTCTACACCTGCTCGGAGGAGACGTTATCTCGGGCCCTGGACCTCGCCGAAAAGCACGATGTCATGATCCACATCCACCTCTCGGAGACCAGGTCTGAGGTGGAGAGCTTCACCAAAAACCGGGGCAAAAGCCCCGTCGAGTATCTGGACTCCCTGGGCTTTCTCAGCGACCGGGTGGTAGCGGCCCACTGCGTCTGGCTCTCGCCAAAGGACGTATCCATCATCGCCGACCGGGGGGTGAACGTCGCCCACTGCTCCATCAGCAACCACAAGCTCGCCTCGGGGATCGCCCCCCTGGACCGGCTGGCCGGGGCGGGGGCGAACATCTGCCTGGGGACCGACGGCGCCTCCTCTAACAACAGTCTCAACCTCTTCCAGGAGATGAAGACGACGGCGATCGCCCAGAAGTGCGCCCACTCCCGCCCCGACCTCTTCGGCGCGGGCGAGGTCTGGAAGATGGCGACCGAGAACGCCCGCCGGGCTTTCCGCCTCGACCTGGGGCTTTGGGCCGGCGCCCTGGCGGACCTCTCCCTCATCGACCTGCGAAAGCCCTGGTTTTTCCCTCTCACCGAGGAGAACGTGGTCTCACACCTGGTCTACAGCGCCCAGGGCGGAGTGGATACGACGATCGTGGACGGGAAGGTCCTGATGGAGGGTGGGGTCATCCCCGGCGAGGAGGAGGTCCTGGACCGGGCCCAGGAGCAGTTTGAGGACCTGGTCACAAGATGATCTCCTTTCACCATCGCCTCTTTCACCACCGCCTCTTTCTCCGCAGCCTGGGGAGCCTTATCCCCTTTCTCACGCTGCCGATGTAGAGGAGGGTGAGGAGGATGGCCACGACGGGAACGACGAGTATGGTCACAAGTCCCGTTGGCGCTTTCACCTCCACCAGGGCGGCCAGGCTCTCCCTCCGCTCCTCGTCCGTCTCTCCGGATAGGTAGCTAACCTCCAGGACCACGGCCCGCTCTCCGGGATCGGCGGTTCTATCCACCTTCAGAGGGATTCTGGTCCCGCCCTCTTTCCCCGGCTCGATATCCCCCAGATCGATGACCTCTGCCGTGGAGTTGAAGGGTGGCTGGACCACGAGCCTCGCCTCCACCTGTCGGGCCGGGAGGTCACCACGGTTGAGGACAACGACCTCCAGATCGGAGGACCGGCCGGGAGAGACCGATCCCTTCACCTCCGCCACCTCGAGCCTCGGCCCCGTCATCACTGGAACCTCGACGGATATGATCTCGGAAGTCTCGGCCCGCTCGAAGCGGATCTCGGGATAGAGGGGATTTCCCAGCACCTGAACGTCCTCCAGCCTCTCGTAAGATACCTCCAGGACCATGGGGTAGATCCCGGCGCGTGCCGACTCCGAGGTCCGGACCGTGAACTCCACCGGCTCGTCCAGGGCCTCGCCGCCTGCGAGGGAGCCCGCCAGCTGGGGCCTGGACAGAACCTCCAGCCTCTCGTCCCTGGAAGAGAGGCTGGCCTGGATGCCCACAGCCTCCGACCCCTCCATCTCCATCTCCCCCTCCAGAAGGGCGAGCATCTCCTCGTCCTCGGTGGCGGGCTGCCTCTTCTCCACAAGGCCGGTCACATTGCCCCGGTTCTCCAGCTCCAGGAAGACCGAGCCCGTCCTCCCCGTCTCCAGGCTCGAGCTGACCGAGGTGACGAAGATCTGGGGCCCCCCCTGAGATCCGTAAAAGTCCCCCTCCCAAGGCTCCTCAGCCAGGACCAGAGGCGAGAGGAGGAGTATCGCCAGAAGCATCCCCACCCCCGGTCTGGCCGGGGATAAGGCCCTATCCCTTGGAGAGCCAATCTTTCGGCCATCTATTAGTATTAGCACCACCCTCTTTATTCTGTATGGACAATATGGACACCCTGGATCTTTTGACCTTCTTCTTCATAGCTTTCGTGCTATATGCGGTCCTCTTCCCCCAGCTCCAGCTCTGGAACCTGAGGAGGTCGCGGATCGGGATCATCAGAGATATGGAGCGGGCCTGGGGGTCGAAGGTCCTCACCATGGTCCATAAAAAGGAGGCTATATCCCTCTTTGGGCTCCCCATATACCAGTTCATCGACGTGGAGGACGCAGAAGAGCTCCTCCGGGGGATAAGGTCCGCGGGGTCGCTGCCAATCGACGTCATCGTCCATTCGCCGGGGGGCCAGCTCCTCCCCAGCGTCCAGATCGCGAGAGCCCTGAGAAACCACCAGGGGAAGACCCGGGCCATCATCCCCCACTACGCCATGAGCGGCGGGACTATCATCGCCCTCGCCTGCGACGAGATCGTGATGGACCCGGACGCTGTCATCGGTCCCATCGATCCCCAGGTGGGCGACCTCATCCGAGGCTCGTACCCCGCCCACTCCTGGATCTACGCGACGGAGATGAAGGGGAAGAGCTCCGACGACGCAAGCTACATCATGCGCTCCATCTCGGAGAAGGCCCTCAGGATGATGGACATTCACCTTCACCAGCTCCTGGACGGGAGGGTGGACCAGGAGTCCTTCGCGAGGATCGAAAGAATGCTTCTCGGCGGAGAGAACGTCCACAGCCTCCCCATATCCTCAAAAGAGGCGAAGGAGATGGGCCTATCGGTATCCACCGAACTTTCGCCCCTAGTTCACAGGTACATGTCCACCTTCAGGGCGGCGAAGGGGAGCGTCGAATATCTGAAGTGACGCGACCATCCTTCGTAAACCCTCCGCGAACCTCCGCCTCAATCCATTCCATCTCCTCTCCTTCCCTCCAAGACACTCTATTCTTCAAGCTTCAAGATCTATTCCTCCATCTCCAGGGCCTCCTCCGCCGTCATCCCCCGATGGACGATGGAGCAGATCTGCTTAGTGATGAGGGTGGGGTCACGGTGCTGGAAGACGTTCCTCCCGATGGCCACGCCCCTCGCCCCGGCGCCGATGGCGTCGGCCACCATCGACAGGAATTCAGTCTCGGTCTCCGTGCGGGGTCCGCCGGCGATGACCACGGGGACGGGGCAGCCCTCCACCACCTCCTGGAAGGAGTCGGGGTCCCCGGGGTAGCTGGTCTTGACCACGTCGGCCCCCAGCTCCGCCCCCACCCGGGCGGCGTGGGCGATGTACTCGGCCCGGAGCTCGTCCTCGATCTTCTTGCCCCGGGGGTACATCATGGCCAAAAGCGGCATCCCCCAATCCTGACACTTCCGGGAGGTCTCGCCGAGGGTGGCGAGCATGGCGGACTCGTCCTCGGCTCCTACGTTCACCTGGATGCTGACCCCGTCGGCCCCCAGCTTCAGAGCCTCCTCCACCGTCGCCACCAGGACCTTGTTGTTGGGGTCGGGGCCGAGGCTGGTGGAGGCGGAGAGGTGGAGGATCAGCCCCAGGTCCCGGCCGTACCCCCGATGGCCGAAGGAGGCGGCGCCCTTGTGGACGACGGCGGCGTCCGCCCCCCCGGCAGCGACCCGGTCCGCCGCCTCCCTCACGTTCTTGATCCCTTGGATGGGCCCGACGGTGACGCCGTGGTCCATGGGGATGATCACCGTTCTCTCCGTCTCCCTGTTGAAGATCCTCTCCATCCTCACCGATTTTCCTATCAACGATATCCCTCCGATTAATAATGTATATATAAGTACATTAACGTACTATATTTAGCTTCGACGGACAGAATATTTGATATTTATAGGTTCCTGTCCGACGGCTCGCCAGCCTGAAATACGATCGATGTATCTGAGAGCAGATCGGGGAGTGATCATCATCGAGAATTCAAGATCAATTCCGGATGGGAAAGGCCGCACGATGAGGCCGGGCCCTCTCAGATCATCGATATCATCTCATCCCAAGAGAACCGTCGTCTCGTTATTAGTCTTGGGAGCAGTCCTGGCCGGCACAGCCCTGGCCGGGGGGAACATGGACTGCCCGGACTGCCCGGACTGGACCAATCTGGATCGCTGGTGGGCCAAATACCACTCGAATCCCACTCCCGCGGTCACACCCGTTTCTCCCGCAACCCCCCAGGTTCAGGCGCCAGCGAACGCGAGCTCGCCGCCGGTGAGCGAGGAAGAGCTCGATTACCCTTCCCCCGGCCTCCTGACCCGCCCGGATGACGACCTGGACGGACGCGTCCTCCTGGACGCCCGGTCTCCCCAAGACTACGAGGCGGGCCACCTTGCGGGGGCGAGGAACCTCTACTGGAGGTCCCTGAGGGCGGGGGATAGTCTGGACCTCGCCCTGGCGATCGATGCTCTGCGCAGCCTGGGGGTCAATCGGAGCGACCCCATCGTGGTGTACGGGAACGGTGACGACTCCGCATACCTCTTCTGGGCTCTCGAGTACCTGGGCCACCAGAACCTCAGCCGCCTCGACGGAGACATCTCGGCATTCCCCGATCTGGAGCTGGTCCAGAACGCCCCGGAGCCGACGGGGTCCAGTTACACCCCGGAGGTGAAGGAGCGGCTCCTGGTCAACGAGTCGATGCTGGCTATTGCTGAGGAGAGCTTCGTGGTCCAGATCGTGGACGCCAGGTCCAGCTTCTCCGACTACGCATCGTCCCGCCTCTCTAACTCCATGTACCTGAAGACCTCCGACCTCTTCTCCGACCCCCAGGCCCGCACCCTCAAGAGCGCAGCAGAGCTCGAGGAGCTCTTTTCAGGCCGGGGGCTCGATGAAGGGAAGGTCCAGCTGGTCTACGGGACCCCCGAGGCCTGCACCCTCTACTTCGCCCTGAGGACGATGGGGCATCAGGCTGCGGTCCTGGACGGAGGCTGGTGGCGGGATACCGATTACGCTGTCAGCTCCATCTCCTGATCTCGGCTAAGAATCAAAGGCTCAGGAGTAGTTAAAGCCGGGGATTAAAGCAGGAGAATCAGAGCCGAGGAATCGAGGCCGGGCATTTGCCAGCCTCCTCCTCCTCGGAATATGAACCAGTATTCAGCGAACTACAGCTGCAGAAACCCCGCATATCAGCGGGAAGAAACCACGATTTTCAGCGAGAAACACCCGCTTCTAGCCCATAACTCCGTATTATCCAGAAGCGAAAGCTGATCGCATCCAGGGAGGTTGTCCTCCGGGCGGGGACGGACCATCCCTCTCTGAGGAAGGAGAGAAGAAGGCCCAAGTCAGATTGCTCGGAGCCTTCCGGTCTATGAGGATTTCACGCCTTTTTTCCGCAGTGGCCAGTTGCCAGGCGGTTCAGCTCTGCTGCTGAGCAGACGCTTCTTAGAACGTGCCACGGACTTAAATAAATTTCGCTTGCCTAAAAGCAATTCGATTTGATTCGAACCAAACCTTTAATACGTATTAATTTCAACCGTGCTATCATGCCCAAACCGGAGCAGGTCTCCATACGCAGATGTATGGCCCCCGAGGAGCTGGACAACAGAATAAAGGAGCTGGAGAAGTATGCCCGAATTCTGCAGAGGCTCCGCTTCATCAGATATCGATATCAGGGCTTCAGCGTCGAGACCTCTGCTCACCTGGTGGGCATCACCAAGAGCGTAGGATACACCTGGCAGAGGAGGTGGAACGACAGCGGTTACCGGGGGCTTCTGCCGAGGCACGGTGGCGGAAGGCCGACCAAGCTCTCAGAAGTTCAGAAAGAGAAGCTGAACGTGCTTCTGCTTCAGAGAGACCGCTGGACCACAACCGAAGTCAAGGATCTGATTCGCAGAGAGTTCGGGGTGGATTACACCTCCAAACAGGTTCGAATAATTCTGAAAAAGCTGGAGATGGGCCACCCCCGGAGCTCTGCCTATGACACCCCGGAGTCGGGAGAATGCGGTTCAAATCTATCCATAAATCATTGAAATCCGGAAGGAAGAGCGAGATCCGCGAGACGAAAGAGCTGGTGCTCCGCGAGCCCTGCATCTCCGACGGGGCGCGGATCTGCGCCCTGGTGGAGTCCTGCAAGCCTCTGGACAGAAACTCAGCCTACTGTTACCTTCTCCTCTGCCACCACTTTGCCCATACCTGCATGGTGGCCGAATCCGCGGGCAAGATCGTCGCCTTCCTCTCCGGATACCGCCCTCCGGATCGAGAGGGGGTGTTCTTCGTCTGGCAGGTGGCGGTGGCCCCCTCCATGAGGGGGCGCGGCCTGGGAAAGCGCCTCCTGAGGGAGGTTTTGAAGAGGCCGGCCCTGATCAGCTGCCGTTTTTTGGAGACGACCATAACCCCCTCCAACGACGCCTCCCGGAGGCTCTTCTCATCCCTGGCCAGGGATCTTGAGGCGCGATGCGCCGTTTCATCCTGCTTCTCAGATGAGGACTTTGGGGGCGAAGATCACGAGGCGGAGCATCTCTTCCGCATAGGACCGTTCACCCTCGATAAGGAGATATGATCATGAATGATATAAGCACAATCAATCGTCTTGAGTCAAAGGTTCGAAGCTACTGCCGCCATTTCCCGGTGGTCTTCACCCGAGCCGAGGGCTCGACCCTGGAAGATGAGGAAGGAAACGAGTATATCGACTTCCTCGCCGGAGCCGGAGCCCTAAACTACGGCCACAACGACCCGGTCCTGAAAAAGCGGCTCCTGGAGTACATCCAGGCCGACCAGATCGTCCACAGCCTGGACCTGGTTACCGGGGCGAAGAGGGCCTTCATGGAGGCCTTCGAGTCCCTGATCCTCTCGCCCCGGAATATGAGGTACAAGATGCAGTTCACCGGCCCGACCGGGACCAACGCCGTGGAGGCGGCGATGAAGATCGCCCGGAACTTCACCGGGCGGCAGACCATCGTATCCTTCACCAACGGCTTTCACGGGGTGACCCTGGGGTCGGTCGCAGCCACTGGAAACAGCCACTTCCGGGAGGGCTGCGGGATGCAGCCCCAGGGGACGGCTTTCATGCCCTACGACGGCTACCTGGGCGACGGAATAGACACCACCGAGTACCTGGACAAGATGCTGGCCGACGGGTCCAGCGGCCTTGATCATCCAGCGGCCGTGATCGTGGAGACGATCCAGGGAGAGGGCGGGATCAACGTGGCCAAGAGCGAGTGGCTCCGCTCCCTGGAGACGGTCTGCCGGAAGCACGACATCCTCCTCATCGTCGACGACATCCAGGTGGGGTGCGGAAGGACCGGGACCTTCTTCAGCTTTGAGGAGGCGGGGATATCCCCGGACATCATCACCCTCTCCAAGTCTCTATCCGGCTACGGATTACCCCTATCGGTGGTCCTGATGAAGCCGGAGCTGGACCAGTGGAAGCCCGGAGAGCACAACGGCACCTTCAGGGGCAATAACCTCGCCTTCGTGACCGCGAGAGCTGCCCTGGAGGAGTACTGGAGAGACGGCGCCCTGGAGAGGGAGGTGCAAAGGAAGGGCGAGATCGTCCGGGAGACCCTGGAGAGGCTGGTCGACCTGGACGAGAGGGGGGTCCTCTCGGCCCGGGGGAGGGGGATGATGCAGGCCCTGGACTGCACCAGAGGCGACCTTGCGGGCCGGATATCGGCCCTGGCCTTCGAGAGGGGGCTGATCATGGAGACCTCCGGGTCCGAGGACCAGGTCCTCAAGTGCCTGATGCCCCTCACCATCGGCGAGGATGAGCTGAAGCGGGGGCTCTCCATTTTGGAGGAGTCGGTGATCGAGGCCTTATCGGAGATCCCCGAGGAGGCTCTGGATAAAGATGTGGAGAAGCTCTGGATGGAGGTTCTGGCATGATCGTGAGGAGCCTGGAGGATGCGGAGAGGACCGACCGCCGGGTGGTGGCCGGGAACTGGGAGAGCACTCGTCTCCTGCTGAAGGGAGACGGGATGGGCTTCTCCTTCCACATAACCACCATTTATCCGGGGACGGAGACCTGCATCTGGTACAAAAACCACCTCGAATCGGTCTTCTGCATCGAGGGAGAGGGGGAGGTGGAGGTCCTCGAGGAGCTGGCGGGCGACAGCGGCACCCATGGCGGAGGGGCGGATGGCGGAGGCGAGGACGGCAGATGGTCGGATGGTGGAGTCTTGGATGGCGGAGATCTCGGTGACGGATCAGGAGACGGCGTCAGCCAGGGCGTCAAAGGCGATGGGGGAGAGGGCGACGGGAGAAACGGCGGCAAGATCTACAGGATCGCCCCCGGCACCATCTACATCCTGGATCGGCACGACCGCCACCTCCTCCGGGCCAGGACCCCCCTCAAGCTCGCCTGCGTCTTCAACCCGCCCCTCTGCGGCAAAGAGGTCCACGACCCGGACGGCGCCTATCCCCTGGAGGCGGAAGAGGTGGCGGATTGAAGCTCAATTCAGGGCAGATAGTCGGTTCGGACCGGGGAGAAGACCTCGATAGCTACCGAATCTTCGAGGATGAGGGCGCCGTGCTCGACGTCGCCCGGTATGGACCAGCTGTCACCGGGCTCTGCCTCGAACTCCTCGGACCCGATGGAGAGGAGGATCCTTCCTGAGACCAGGTAACCGGTCTGCTCCTGGGGGTGGCTGTGCTTCGGGAGGAGGCTTCTCTCAGATAGCCTGAACTCGGTGAGGAGGGTCTCGCTTCCGTAGGCCAGGGTCTTCTGGCGTATCCCCTCCAGGGGCTCTTTAAATCCATGGTCATTTCTCTTGCAGAACATCTTCTAACCTCTCGTTCGATCGAATCTGCGATCATCCCTTATATTTGAAGCCGTCATTATGCAGAACCCTAAACTCTTCCGGGGCCTGGGGACGATCCAAATAGCCCCGGACCATAATGTGGCTTTGATCGCTTGCATCGGCTTTGGCTGGATGCCTTTGAGATGCCTTGAGAAGGATTCGATGATGCTCTTGACGAGGATTCGATGACGTTCTGAGACTGAGAAGGCTTCGATGATGCCTTGAGGAGGGATCAAGACGATCAAAATGGGTGGGAATGAGCTTGACCGTATCTGCGGCTGGGAAGATGGTTCGAGCTGCGATGCCTGCGCACTGCGCCAGGAGCTGATCTGCCGAGGAGATCGGGCGCAGCGACGGCTCTTCGTCTTGAGCCAGCTCCCCTTCCTCTCCCTCTCCTTCTTGGGGATGGGGATGGTCGGGCTGGCCACGGGGATCTGGTGGCCCATCCTCGCCTACTCGCTGGCGGGGATCGCGTTCCTGGGGCCGGTGGAGATGGCTGTCCTCTGCCGCCACTGCCCCCACTACGCCCGAAAAGGATCCCGGCTCCGATGCATCGCCCCCAATCCCTTCCCCAAGCTCTTCGCCCCCGATCTCAGCCCCCTGAGCCGGGTTGAGAGAGTGGCATTGATCCTCTTCTCCCTCTTTCTCCTCTTCTTTCCCTCCCTGGTCCAGGCCTATGGGATCCTCTCCTTCTTCGCGAGGGAGGGAGGGTTCGACCTCCTGGGGATGGTGGTGGTCAACATGGCGACGTTGATGGCGGCTCTTTGGTTCGGCCGCATCCTCATCCGCCATTTCTGCTCAAGGTGCGTCAACTTCTCCTGCCCCTTCAACAGGGTGGCGGAGGAGACGGTCAGAGGCTACCTGGAAAGGAGCCCGGCGATGTTGGCCGCCTGGAAGGAGGCCGGGCGGACTGGTGGAGGGCGCGAGAACTGAAGCGATCCGGGTCAGCTCCCCCCTCTGGCGCACGTCCCTTACACCTCATCGCATCTTCGCCCGACTGACCTCGTAGGTGAAGGCCACAAGCCCGTTTACCTACTCTTCCTTCCGGTCCGAGGGCTGGCCGTCGACGGACGGGTCCTGGAAGCAGGCCCTCTGAAAGTCAACCGGGCGCCAAGGCTGAGGGAATCGTAACCTTAATCTTCGATCGGCAAGCAAATGCCGATTATGCCCCCCAAAGTCCTCTTCACCACGGTTTACAAGAACGATCCCGAGCCTTATGACTACATAGGCTCCAACGCCCGCTCCAAGTGGTTTCGGTTCTACTGGCCCCGGCTCCAGTCCTTCGGTCTGCGCTTCCTCAAGCAGAACATCCCCGAGATCGAGATCCTGGAGTACCCCACCTTCGAGGAGTACAAAAAGAAGCTCGCTGAGGGCTGGGACGTGGTGGGCTTCTCCTTCTACCTCAACGAGACCTGCGAGATCCTGGAGATGGCAGAGGCGGCCCGGGCCTCCGGAACGGTGGGGGAGCTTTGGGCAGGAAACTACGGCGCCCTGACTCCTCAAATTCAGGACAAGTTCGACCGGATCTTCGAGGGGTACGCCGAGGGGACGGTCGCCCCCTACTTCGGCAGGAAGGTGGAGCAGAACCAGGTTTTGCATCCGCCGCTGATCGAGTACCTGGGAACCCCCTTCAAGAAGAAGCTGAACATCTACGGGATCATGTTCACCACCCGGGGCTGCGGGGTGGGGTGCAAGTTCTGCCAGACCCCCAAGTTCTGCAACCGCCCCCATCCCGTCCCCCTGGAGAGCCTGGAGAAGGTCATCTCCTACTACAAGGAGCACGAGATCAACGTCGTCCTGATCGAGGACGAGAACTTCGGCGCAAACCGCCGCCACGCGGACCGGGTCGTCGACCTCCTGGACGAGTACGGGATGGTCTGGGGGTGCATGGCAAGGGCCGACTACTTGAGAAAGAAGATCCCCGAATGGGCCGAGATGAGGTCGAGGCCAGACCCGGTCACCGGAGGAAAGCCCCGCCACGTCAAGGGCTTTGCGGGGGCGGCCATCGGGATCGAGAACCTCCACCAGGATAAGCTCGACGACATCAACAAGAAGGAGGGGACCGAGGACGTCCTGGAGACGGTGCGCCTTCTGCAGAAGTACGGGTTTGGAACCGTCGGCTACTACATGATCGGATTTCCCGAGGACACCAGGGAGTCCCTTCGAAAAGACATCACCGACCTCGCCAACCTCAAGCTGGACATAACCCAGATCTGCATTATGACCCCACTCCCCCAGACGAAGCTCTGGGACGAGCTGGACGGAGAGTACGGGATCTTCGAGCGGGACTGGCACCGCTTCGACATGAAGCATCTGGTCTGGAACCACCCCCACATCCCGCCCCCGGAGATGGAGGAGATCCTGGGCTGGTCATTGAAGCGGGTCTACAATCGGATGACGCCGCTTCGGACCAGCTTCAGGGTCTGGGCCAACGCCTACCGCTACGCCGGGGTCTCGGGGATGAAGGAGGTGGCCTCCTACGTCTCTCGGGCCAACCGCTTCGACTTCAATCCCGAGAAGCCCTGGTTTTTGGAGCCGGGGGTGAGATGATCCCATGAAGGTCCTCCTCCTCTCCTCGCCGGTGGTCCAGCCCGACTTCGACCGGATAGCGAGGATCCCCAGCTACGGTCTGGTCTCCATTGCCGGCAACGTCGACGACATCTGCACCATCCACGTTGCCGACCTTCACGCAGCGAGGAGGCCCACGGAGTATCTCGAAGGGATCTTGAGAAACGGCTACGACCTGGTCGGCCTCAGCTGCATGAGCTTTCAGTACCACGCCATGCTCCCCCTGGCCCGGATGGCCAAAGAGAGCGGTGCCGAGACGGTCTTCGGCGGCTATCACCCCACTCTCAACTACGACCAGATCGCCGATAGTGAGGAGGGCCGGCTCGCCGACTACGTCGTCCGGGGCGAGGGTGAGGCGACCTTCCGGGAATTGATCCAAACCATCGACGACGGCCGCGACCTCGGCGAGGTGAGGGGGCTCTCGTACTGGAAGGGGGATAAGATGGTCCACAACCCCCCAAGGCCCGTCCTGGACGTCTCCGAGATCGAAATGCCCAACCGCGACTCGCGGCTGATAACCACCGGATTTCAGAGCTTCGGCATCCCCATAGATTCCGTGGAGACGAGCCGGGGCTGCACCAACGGCTGCAAGTTCTGCTCCATCCAGCACATGTACGGCCGGTCCTTCCGCAGGTACCCCTTCGACCGGATCCTGGACGACATCCGGGACGCCGAGGCCCACGGGGCGAGGTCGATCTTCTTTCCCGACGACAACATGACCCTGGACGTAAAACGGATGGAGAGGCTTTGCGACGCCATCGTCGAGGCGGGCCTCGACCACCTCAAGTACAAAGTCCAGGCCTCGGCCCGGGGGATCGGGTCGAGCCGGAGGCTGGTCGAGAAGATGGCGCGGGCCGGATTCGATGGGGTATTTCTGGGGATCGAGAACACCAGCAAGGAGAACCTGAAGTTCCTGGGCAAGGGGAAGATGTCCGACAACGCCGACAAGGCCGTCCAGTACATGCACGACAACGACATCATCGTCAGTGCGGGGCTGATCGGCGGAAACCCCGAGGACGACGCCGAGGACCTCTGGTCGAACTTCAAGCTGGCAAGAGAGCTGAAAGTCGACATACCGATTTTCTACATCAGCACCCCCTACCCCAAGACGGAGATGAGAGAGGAGCTCGAAGCAATGGGGCTGATCGCCTGCGACGACTACCGATTCTACGACGGCCTCCACGCCAACCTGAACACCAAGCACCTCACCGCCGAGGAGGTTCAGTACATCACCTGGGAGATGAACGCCCGGTACTACGACCTCGCGTGGTTCAGGTACACCAAGATCAAGAGGCTCTACCCGAAGTGGTTCCTGAAGGAGACCCTGAGGCTGGTCCCCTTCTACGCCAAAAGAAAGCTCGGCCTCCTCTTGAGGCTGAAGACGCCCCGGGACTACTTCAAAGAGGATCTGGAGCGGGGGGAGCTCTGCAAAGGGGTGGCTTGACTTTTTTAAGGAAGATACAACTCAGGGACGGGCATATCTGGGACGCTATTGGAATGAGGCGACGGCGGCGTTGCACGCCCCCATGATGCTGACGTCGTAGTTTGTTATGACACGAACCGGCGTCCTCTCCAGAAGATGCCGCTGCTTCTCGGCGTTCAGAAACTCGGCCTGAAACTCCGGGGAGACGAAGATCTCCCTGTTCTTGGCGGCGATCCCGCCGGCGATGTAGAGGCCGCCGGTGGCGAGGCTCTCCAGAACGAAGTTCTTTGCGCACCTCGCGTAGAGCTTCGCGTAGATCCTGAAGGTCTCCCGGCAGAGGGGGTCGATCTGTCTGTGCTTCGAGATCAGAGCGGCCCTATCCTTGGCCCCCTCGATCTCTGCGGTCAGGTCGGTCTCGCCGAGCCTTTCCCTCAGAAAATCGTAGATCCTCTCTATCCCCCGGCCCGAGAGGAGGTCCTCGTAGCTGGCTGGGGTCTTTCTTCCGCCTCGAACGTAGTCCGCCAGATCGAGGTCGAACCGGTCATGGGGCGGAAAGTCGGCGTGCCCCCCCTCGCTGGGGATGGGGACGTATCTTTTCCCATCGAATGAGAGGATCGACTTCCCCAGTCCCGTCCCGGCCCCGATCACGGCCCGGGTCTCGCCAAACCCAGGCTCTCCCGACTTTGCCTCGAAGAGGTCGCCTTCTTTCAGAGAGGCTATGCCCCAGCCGATGATCTGAAAGTCGTTGGCTATCCCGAAATCTTCAAGCCCGAGCTCGTGTTTTATCTCTTCGGCGTCCACCACCCAGGAAAGGTTGGTGGGCTTCGCCCGTCCCGAATCCGTCACCACTCCCGCGACCCCCGCGACCCCCCGGTCCGCCTTGATCCCGTAATTCTCTCGGCCGTAGTCCAGGGCCTCCCGGATCGCCGGAAGGAGGCTGGTGAGCTTTCTGCTCTCGAAGTGCGCGGAGTAAAGAAGGGTCGCCGCGCCGGCTTTTGCTCCGGCGACCCCGATGTTGGTATGTGTCCCGCCGACGTCTCCGCCGACCACGAAGCCGTCGTAATCATTCTGGTCGATCTCAGGGTGGTGGATTCTGATCCTCATCATCTCCTCCGGCTTAGCGTCTCCGCCGGTCAGCCGCCTCCAGGCATTGCTCCAGGCTGTCGCCTCCATGCTGTCGCACCGGGGAATCTCGTCCAATGCCATCTCTTCACCTGCTATCCGTCTTTTGCCGCAAAGAACCTTACGGAGAATCGATCGCAAAATGCCGATTCGATGGCGGCATCCAGATCCGCAACCGCTAAATCCTCTCGGGGCTCATCTGAAATACGGTGCCATGACCCTCGATAGTAAACCCCTCGACCTCCTGGACGAAACCGATATCCGCGCCCTTCTGGATGACGAGGTCCAGGAGAGCAAGGTCATCGACTATAAGAGACGCCTTCCTGGCCCCTCGGACCTGGAGAAGAGGGAGTTTCTCCGGGACGTCACCTCCTTTGCCAACGCCTCCGGCGGCCACCTCGTCTTCGGGATCGCCGAGGAGAATGGTGTCCCCGTGCAGATCCCCGGCCTCTCGGGGATCGATCCGGACCAGGAGATCCTCCGGCTGGAGTCGATGGTCCAGACGGGGATCGCCCCCCGAATCCCGGGGATATCCATGAGGGCCGTCCCCCTGACCGGGGGGAGCGGGGTGAGGTTTGCCATCGTCGTCCGCATCCCCAGAAGCTGGGCCCGCCCCCACATGATCACCAAGGGGTCGTCCAGGTTTTATTCCCGAAACTCCGCCGGCAAGTATCCCCTGGACGTCTTCGAGATCAGGACCGCCTTCTCTCTCACCGGGACCGCGGCGGAGAGGATGAGGAGCTTTCGGGCAGAGTCTCTGGCCAGGATCGTGGCCGGGGAGACCCCGTCGTCGTTGAGCGATGGCCCCAAGATCGTCTTTTCGGTCGTCCCCTTCGGGGCCTTCGAGCCAGCCTCGCGGTTCGACGTCTCCTCCCTGGTCCAGAGGTACAGGAAGGGCAAGGGCGCCCTCCCCCTCCCCCTGACCGGCCTCTTCTCGGGCTGGAGGTACAACTTCGACGGCCTCCTCACCTACGACGAACGGGGGTCCTACACCCAGGTCTACGTCAGCGGGATCGTCGAGGCCGTCGACTCCTTCGTCCTTGGCGGAGCCGTAGCCGAGGGCGAAGGCAAAGGCGAACTGGCGATCCCCAGCGTGAGGTATGAGGAGGCTCTTCTGGAGGCGCTTCCCAGGTACACCTGCTTTCAGGAGCAGCTGGGGGTGGAGCCTCCGATATTCGTCATGCTCAGCCTTCTGGGGGTAAAGGGTCGGAGCATGCGGGTCGATGGTCCCGTCCCACCGGGCGCCGGAGAGGTCGGGATCGACCGGGACTCCCTCCTGGTCCCCGAGATCATGGTGGAGAGCTTCGAGTACGATCCCCAGGAGGTGTTGAGGCCCGCCTTCGACGCCGTCTGGAGGGCTGCGGGCTGGGAGAGGTCGATGAACTTCGACCGGGAGGGGCGCTGGATCGGCCGGAGGTGAATTTATCCGAAGGGATCGACTTCAAAGATATTATAAAGTTATTTCTTGAGTCCCAAATTCTTCACCTGCTAATCAGGTGATGACTATTAGATATCTAGCTTAAAAAAACGATAAATCCAAGCTTATCCTGATGAGGCTGACAATACTACCTTTCGAGCTAATGCATACGATCTAATCGATAGACGTAGGTCGTTAATAAGACCATCGACTATACCATTGTATCGGGTTAGTCGCGGGTCAGATATTCTTAGGAATCTTCGTCATCACCTATAAATAGTTATAAGGGAAACCATAACTCAATGAAGCCGAAACCAGAAAAACTTCGACTTGTTCGCCGATCACGGCCAGGTCTGAAGGAGAGGCTGAAGAGGATGAAAGGGATCTCCAAAGAGGAGTATTTGAAGTCCGGCAAAGGCTCGATGCCCTGGAAAGAATAGGCCCTTCAAATTCAGATTTCGCCGCTTGCCTCTGGGATAGCGGATGAATCCCTCAAAGGGTCTTTTCGTCCGCGAACTGATGGTAGCAGCTGGATTTTCAATCATCGAAATTTTCAATATCATCGGAGGATGCTCATGAATAAGAAGATCGACCCGGGGGCTTGAGATGGGGCGGCCATCTTCCCTTCTGGAGAGCTTGAGGGCCCGAAGGTATCCGATCTGCTCGATGGGCCCGGAAGTGCCCTCACCCATCTCCTCAGATCAATAGAAATCTGCCCGGAGCGAGGCTGGTGGCCAGCATCACCATGTTTATCTCGCGGTGGTCGGTCCACGTTCTGGCCTTCCTGTTCCCTCCGTCCATCCAGAATCCTTCGATCACCGTCCGCAGGGGCGAGAACGTGACCAGCTCCTCGATCAATTTCTGAAGGGAACCTCTCTGGTCGAAGGAGCCCGAGTTCTCCTCCAGGAGCCTCATCAGCTCTTCAGCCGCCGAGAGCCCGATGGAGAGCCCCAGCTCCCGGAAGGCCAGCCGATACTCGGCCCGGCGGTCGAGGGACCCGGAGCTCAACAAGGCCTCCATCCCCATCAGGGCCGCCTCCAATACGGCTCCGAGGAGCTTTCCGTCTTCCAGGCCGTAGAGGATCATCAGCTGCCCTATCCGATAGGCGTCGAAGAGGAGGCCGCCGATGCCCAGGGGATCGGCGGTGGCGAGGTCGATGCCCCGGACGATCTCGGCCAGCTCCGCGATCTCGGACCTGAGATCCAGAGGCGGTGATCCATCCTCACCGAAATATCTGCTCGAAGCCGCTTGGAGCTCGCAGCAGGTGACGAGACCGTCGAGGGGGTCATGCTGGCCCATGGAGGGGACGAGGGGACGGGAGAGATCGATGCTCATCTTCCAGCGGATCCTCTTTCCGACGCCGCCGGGCGGGGCGACGACAAATCGAGCGTGAGCCGTCCTGGCGAGCTCCATCGCCCATCTGAGGTAAGTCGGATCTCCGGCGACCTGCCCTGCGCAGTTGAGGGCGTGCATCCATTTTGTCAAATAATGGTAGTACTGTCCGTCCCGATCCCATTCCAGCTGCTCGTCGAAGGGGTCGGACGTCCCCCTCTCGTTGTACCTCTTTCCGATCCGTAGCCCTCCCGCGGTGGGATGGATCTCCCCCTCCTCGTCGTCCAGGCCGCTGATCCAGCCCTCTCTGGGGTCGTCCGCCCGATGGCGACCGAGGGCGTGATGGACCTGGTCGACGAGGCGGAGGGCTAGATCTCGATAGGTCGAATCGCCGGTTTGGATGAAGAGCTGGAGGTAGTTGGGGACCGCGAAGGCGTCGGTCCAGAGATAGCGGCGGGGATCGGGGGAGGGTGGATCGAGCCCCGTAAGTCGGGCAAAATCCAACATCAGTTCTTGAGCGGTGGGGTCGGCGATCTTCTGGTTCATTTCATTCTCAGACCTTTAAATTTTTAATGCAATTCTACATATAAATAGGAACATCCCACTTATTTCGATTCTCCTTGGGAGCATTCTTCTTCGACCAGGCGGGGTAGACGATGATGTTGCCGAATTCGTCTTCCTCCCGGATGTACTCCTCTTTCTCTTCCTCCCCTTCATTGATCTCCTTCTCTTCGATCTCTTTGCTTCTCTTTTCCTCCTCGTTCTCTTCGGAGCTCATCGAATTTGTCCCCTCCCGGATTTCCGCTAATTTTGCCAGCGGCTCATCTTCTTGCTTGCTGGTTGGTGAAGAAAGATATGTATTGAAGAATTTAAGGATTGCTGTAATCCGGATCGATCAGATAGCTATGATCCGTATCGATCAGATGGCCATGATCCGGATCGATCAGATAGCTATGATCCGTATCGATCAGATGGCTATGATCCGGATCGATCAGATAGCTATGATCCGTATCGATCAGATGGCTATGATCCGGATGGATCAGATAGCTATGATCCGGATCGATCAGATAGCCATGATCCGGATCGATCAGATGGCTATGATCCGGATGGATCAGATAGCCATGATCCGGATCGATCAGATAGCCATGATCCGGATCGATCAGATAGCTATGATCCGGATCGATCAGATAGCTATGATCCGGATTTGGAAGCTGTGATCCGGATTGATCTCGAATACTGCTGCCTGGGTGGAGTTTCAGGGGAAGGTGGAGTTTCAGCCGAAAGCAGCTGTAAAAATGGATGTATTATTTATATCAGAAGAGATTCATAATACGATCAGGGTGATCTAATATGGCTGAACTGACGGCAGAATCGATATTTGGCGCCAATGCGGGCCTCGTCTGGGAGGTTTTAAGCAAGAATGGTCCGAGCACCGTCACCGAGATCATGAATGCTGCCTCTTTGAGGCGGGAGGAGGTCTTCGGCGCCCTTGGGTGGCTGGGGAGAGAGAACAAGATCGCAGTAGAGCTTCGCGGCAGAGCGAAGGTCTTCTTGCTCAGGTAGGCCCGGTCCATCGCAGCGGAGCCAGATCGCCGATTCCGTCCCCATCAGCGCCATAGAGGGCGCGATCTGGGGGGTAGAGATCGAAATTAGGGGGAGGATTGGTCGATATGAAGCTTGCGAGAAGAGGCTGCCTCATCTGTGACCTGGCGATCCTGCGCCCTGGCTACCTAGCGACCCAGGCGTTGTTTGCGTTTTGGAGCGGCCTCGCAGTTCCTCAAGCCCATGGCTTTCTGGCTTCAATCCCCGCAGCGATTTTGTGATTGTCATATGGCTAGCTGATCAGCACTACGTATTTCGGCTCATCAGCAATAATTGCTACTGCGAGGGCGTCATTTGTTATGGCTGTTTATTCGGTTGCCATCATCTTCATGTCATCATCCGGATCGGAGACATTTATGTCCTTATGTTGATCAATTTCGCATATTGGATATGTCGAGGCTGCTCGTGCGCGAGCCGTTTCCGAGAGAAATACGGATCGTTGCCGATGATGATCCTCCTCATCTGCCCAATTCGAACTCTAGCGAGGATTCAAATATCTGCGGCGTTCGAAATCCGCTTCTATTAATTATTCGTATTAATTGAATGATTTTAATACTCAATATCCGATTGGACGAAAAACTGGGGAATAAATATGCGTGATTATTTCCAGATATCTACGATTAATGTCTAATTCTCGTCATAAAATTGGTCTCAAATCCTAGATATTGACCACAAAAAGGATTAAATAGGCAAAATCTGAAGAATATGTTGTGCAAGACTGAAATGAAGGAGGTGAGAGCGAATGTGTTGTCATACAGGAGAAAAGCACATCCATTCCCATGAGCACGAAGGGAAGGTTCACACCCACGAGCACGTCCACGATGCAGAGCATCACAAGCATACCCACCAGTGCTGCCACAGCCATTAGCCGAAGTTTAATCGCTCGGCTGGAGGAAAAAGAGAAAAATAGATTGAAGAAAAAGAACAAGAAGGTCCTGGCCTCCTTTCGGCTGAAGGTCGATTCACCGATTCGCCAGGGCTGAAATTTCTTTAAAAAAATCTGATCTTGAATTCGCTCATCCAGTACTCTGATCCCGGTTTTTCTCCCCCTGTATTCTTAACCCGGTTCTTCCTCTTCAGTACTCCGATCTTGCGTCCGCTCATTTTTTTATAATTTTCATAATTGACCCCTTCGAACTGTGCCCTTCGAATTTGATGTCATCTCCTTCCAACATGCAATTTTATGCCTTCCCCAGTTCTAGCGGTTCAGATTTACATCAGGTATTACATGGCGAACCTTGCCCTGCCCCTCCAGGATTACTTTCAGCAATCTATATCTAGTAGAAGGCAATAAAGATGAGGAAGATGAGGCTTGAAGGTGGAGGGTCAAGGAGGGATGATCGATCCTGGAATCGATCTATAGATCGTGGAAAATACCCTGTTATCTATCCACTTTAAGACGCCTTATGATAAATGTATGCCGGGGATGATATAAAAATATTCCATATATCTTCAGAACTAAAAAGAATCTCTTGGAGGCGCAAAAATTTGAGTTTATTTGTATCATTCTCCTCCTGGAGAGCCACCAGAGCGATATATAAAAATCAAAGGAGATGTGAGATATGGTCAAAAAGGCATTACTTGTGGGAATTAATGATTACAAGGGCGTCAGCGACCTTGCCGGGTGCATAAACGACGTCAGCGATATGCACTTCACCCTTAAAAGCCTCTTCCGGTTCGAGACGGCTAACATCAGGGTTCTGACGGACTCCAGAGCCACCAAGGCCAACATAATCTCCAGGCTTCAATGGCTGGTAAGCGGCGCAAAGCCGGGGGACTTCCTCGTCTTCCACTTCTCCGGCCACGGTTCCCAGATCAGAGACCGAGACGGCGACGAGCTCTCCGACGGCCTGGACGAGATCCTCTGCCCCTACGACATGAACTGGGACGGGACCTTCATCGTCGACGACGACCTGAACGACATCTTCAGCTCCCTTCCCGACGGCGTCCTCCTGGAGGTCTTCCTGGACTGCTGCCACTCGGGAACCGGACTGAGAGAGCTGGGCGGGCTCACCCCGCCTCCGGAGCTGGCCCCCCTCACTCCGACCCTGAACCGGTACCTTCCCCCGCCAGTGGACATCGAGTTCAGGTATGCCGACGAGATCGACCAGCTGAAGCAGAGGGGGTTCAAGAAGGGGATTGAAGACAGGGGGACGAAGAGCCACATCCTGTGGGCGGGTTGCATGGACAACCAGACCTCGGCCGACGCCTACATAAGCGGCGCCTATCACGGGGCCTTCACCTACTATCTCAACAGCCACCTCAGGCGAGAGCCAAGAATCTCACGAAAGAGGCTCCTGGAGAAGGTCCGGGCGTCCCTCCGCCACGGCGGCTACACCCAGATCCCCCAGCTGGAGTTGGAGGCGACCACCAGGGATCGGGCTCTGAGAAGGCAGATCTTCGGGACCGAAGAGGTGGAATGAGCGATCGGGAATGGAATCAGATCCTCATTTGGAGGATCTGAACACTCCTTTTGGACTGGCTAACAATCGTCTTGATTTTATTAAGTAGGCCTGGGCAAATGGATCGATCTTCAAATTGATCGACCTTTGTCCCGGCGGCGTCTCTCAATATCTCATCTCTTCTTTTTACCTTTCTCGATCGGATCTGAATGCGACCATCTGCGAAGTTATTATATACTCTCGAAATGAAATTATATGATTGTCGATGAAGATAAGATCGGGCCGTCCTAAGATTTCGGACGGGTCGAGGATCGTGCGATAATTGCTGACCAAAATTTGAGGAGGATCAAGAATGGACGAATTTTCCGTCCTGGTGGGGGGGAAAGCTGGAGACGGGATCAACGAGGCGGGGATGATAATAGCCCGCCTCTATAACCAGCTCGGATACTGCCTCTACCAGTACCTCGACTATCCCTCCCTCATCAGGGGAGGCCACAACTTCGCCATAGTCAGAGCCTCGGGCGAGAAGATAGGGGCCCACCGGGACCAGGTGGACTTTCTTCTGGCCCTGAATCAGGAGACTATCGACCGGCATTCCTGGAGGCTGAAGGAGAGCTCGGTCGTCATCTACGACTCCGACGTGGCGGAGCGGGGGCACGAGGGGGGCGCATCTCTTCCCCTGAAGACGATGGCGAAGGAGGCGGGGGCGCCGCCGATATCCCGAAACGTGGGGCTCATAGGGGCCTTCTCTAGGGCCGCCGGAATCGAGTGGGGAACGCTGGAAGATGTGCTCAGAAAAGAGGTACCCAAGCTGATCGACCAGAACCTGGAGGTGGCCCGGCGGGGTTATGAGGGGATCGGAGAGGACGAGAGGCTGAAGGTGAAGAGGCGGTCGTACCCCTGCTGTCCCGTGATCACCGGAAACGAGCTGATCGGCCTGGGCCTCCTCCGGGGCGGCCTGGACGCCTACGTCGCCTATCCCATGACCCCGTCGTCGGGGATCCTCCACTTTCTGGCGAAGGTGGCGCCTGAGTTCTCGATCAAGGTGGTCCATCCCGAGAACGAGATCGCGGTCATCCTGATGGCCCAGGGGTTCGCCTACGCCGGAAAACGGACGGCCCTGGGGACCTCGGGCGGCGGGTTCTGCCTGATGAACGAGGGGATGAGCCTCGCGGGGATGGCGGAGATGCCCCTGGTGGTGGTAGTCTCCATGAGGCCGGGGCCCAGCACCGGGGTTCCCACCTACACCGCCCAGTCCGACCTCCACTTCGTGATGAACGCGGGGCAGGGGGAGTTCACACACCTGGTGATCGCCCCCGGCGATGCGGAGCAGGCCTTTCTCTGGTCGGCAACTTCTCTTGGTCTCGCCTGGAAGTACCAGATCCCGGCGATCCTTCTCTCGGACAAGACCCTCAGTGAGACCGCCTACAGCTTCAATATCGAGGAGGCAAGAGACATCCCCGACATCCGGCCCGTCCTCGCGGACGGGGAGGGGGAGTACAGAAGATACGCCCGGACCGACGACGGGATATCACCCCTGGCCTTCCCCCCAATTCCCGGGGCGGTGGTGAAGGCGAACGGTTACGCTCACCTCGAGTCCGGGATCACCACGGAGGACGCCGGCGAGATCGCAGCTGTCCAGGACAAGTCCCTCAGAAAGGAGGAGAGGCTGAAAAGAGAGCTGGAGGGGCTGCCTGCTGTGAATACCCTCGGCCAAAAGGACTCTTCGACGGCCCTTATCTGCTGGGGCTCAAATAAGCCGGTCTGCGCCGAGCTTGCCGGGAAGTTCGGCCTCCGGGTCGTCCAGCCGGTGGTCATCAACCCCTTCCCCGCCAATCGGTTCCGTAAGGCTCTGGACGGCGTGGAGAGGATCATTTCCGTCGAGACCAACTCCACCGGCCAGCTCGCCCGCCTGATCAAATCTCACGGATTTGAGGCGGATGATCTCATCCTCAAGTACGATGGGAGGCCGTTCTCCGTCGACGACCTCGAAGAGAGGCTTGGTGAGGTGATGAGATGAAACCGGAAGATATGGGCACAGACGCCGCCAACACCTGGTGTCCTGGCTGCGGAAACTTCGCCATTTTGAACGCCATAAAGCCGGTCCTGGCGACGCTTGATGAGGAGGGGCTGCTGCCTCTGGAGAAGGTCGTCATGGTGACGGGGATAGGCTGCCACGCCAAAATCGCCGACTACGTCAACGTGAACAGCTTCTACACCATCCACGGCCGGACGATCCCCGTGGCCACGGGGATAAAGCTTGCAAACCCCGACCTCACTGTCATCTGCTTTGCCGGAGACGGCGATGCCTACGCCGAGGGGCTGGACCACCTGATCTTCGCCGCCAAAAGGAACGTGGACATAACGACGATAATCCACGATAACCGGGTATACGGCCTCACCACCGGCCAGTACACTCCCACCTCACCCTCCTGGTTCAGAGGCAGGTCGACGCCGGAGGGTCTGGAAGTTCCGCCCATAAATCCCCTGGAGATCGTATTCGCCAGCGGCGGGACCTTCATCGCCAGGGGCTACTCCCACGGCATTGAGTTTCTCAAGGAAGTATTCAGAGAGGCGATCCTCCATCGCGGATTCTCCTTCGTCGACGTTCTTCAGGTCTGCGCCACCTACTTCAACATGTACAAGTATTACAACGAGCGGGTCTATACCCTCGAAGACCACGATCCAGAGGACCGTGACCAGGCTGAGGAGAAGATCAGGGAGTGGGATTACAACTCGGAGTACGACTCCGATGTATCGATACCCCTGGGCATATTCTACAGGGAGGAGGCGGCAACATTCGGGGACAACTTTGGAAATTCCAGCTCAAAGATCTCCGATCTGGACGGAGCGATAAGAAAGACCCTGGAAAGCTATATTTGAGGCAGGAGGATCTCGGGCCGGAGCTGTTGATCTCCCTCTAATCCAAAAGATTATATACTTCGGGGGAGAGAATACAGCGCTGTATTATTAAATATGTTTTCGGCGGCTTCGAGCCCGGGACCACCTTTTGAGCTCACCTCCGTAGATTTGAATCTCGTCCGGGAGGCGAGGATGATGTCGAAGAAGTATACATGCACAGTCTGTGGATACATCTACGATCCTGAGAAGGGTGATCCTGATTCCGGAATCGCCCCAGGTACCGCTTTTGAAGACCTGCCCGATGACTGGATATGTCCTGAGTGCGGGGCCCCCAAGGACGCTTTTGAGGAGACCTGAACCCGGGAGTTGATTTTGATGGCTGCTATCGGTGAGAAGATGGCGAAGGCTCTGAACCAGCAGGTCAAGTGGGAGCTTTTCTCCTCCTACCTGTACCTGGCCATGTCGGCCTACTTTTCGGATAGAAAGCTTCCCGGCTTCGCCCACTGGATGAGGGTCCAGGCCGAAGAGGAGCTGATGCACGGGATGAAGATTTACGACTTCGTGATCGAGCGGGGCGGACGGGCCGAGCTTCTGGCCATAGATAAGCCCCAGTTCGAGTGGGGTTCACCTCTGGAAGTGGCCGAGGCCGTCTACAACCACGAGAAGAAGGTCACCGGTCTGATCAACGATCTGGTGGATCTGGCGGCAGAGGAGAGGGATCACGCCACCCTGAACATGCTTCAGTGGTTTGTAAAAGAGCAGGTGGAGGAGGAGGCGAACGCCAGCGAGATCGTAGAGAAGCTTAAGATGGTCAGCGGCGATAAGGGGATCGGCGTCCTCTACATGCTGGACCGGGATCTGGGGCAGCGGCCGCCGAAGCTTCAGCCGGTCTCCTCGGCCGGATGATCCAGGCAGCGATCCCGGCTTCGTGGCGTGCTGGCGGCGGTGTTGGTGGCGGTGGCGGTCTCGGGCCCCGGGGTGATTCCTCTCCCCCTGGTCCAGCATCCAGCCGTCCCGGAAGCGTTACCTGTCATCGAATAGGACGATGAAAAGAGCCGATCGCACGGATTCGATCGGAGAGATGAGGCAATAAGCCTTGATTTTGCTCCCTGAGGGAGCGATGGAACAGCCTGATAGAACGCCTGGAGTCATGGACGTAGAGACTAGCGAATCTGAACTGGTGGTGATTTAGTTGAGCGGATCAATAGATATGAAGCTGGGCATCCTGGGACTGGGAAAGATGGGCGGAAACCTCGCACTGCTGGCGAAGGAGAAGGGTATCGCCGTGGTGGGGAAGTCGAGGTCCGCCAAGCCTCATCTTGAAAGAAAGGGGGTGAAGGTGGTGGATGGGTACGATCCTCTCGTCGACTTCCTCGACCAGCCCCGGGTGATATACATCTCCGTCCCGGCGGGGGCGACCGTGGACAGGATCGTCGAAGAGCTCGTCCCCCACCTGGACTCCGGCGACGTGGTGATCGACGGCGGTAACTCCTTCTACCTCGACTCGGTGCGGAGGGAGGAGGACCTCTCCGACCACGGGATATTCTTCCTCGACTGCGGGACGAGCGGCGGCCTAGAGGGGGCCCGGAAGGGGCCCTGCTTCATGGTGGGCGGCCAGAAGGCCGGATTCAAGGTCGCCGAGCCGATCCTCGCGGCCCTCTCCGCCGAAGGGGCCTGTATCTACACCGGCGATCCCGGCTCCGGCCACTTCACGAAGCTGGTCCAGGACGGGGTGGAGGCGGCGATGCTCCAGGCGATCGGCGAGGGGGTGGCCCTCCTCCGGGGGAGCGATTTCCACCTGGACCTGGAGAAGATCTTCAAAAGCTGGGCGAGCGGGGCCACCGTCCGGGGCTGGCTGGTGGAGCTGATGGCGAAGAGCCTCGCCGAGCAGAGGTTCAGCGACGTTCCCACCCACGTCGAGGATACCGGGGAGGTTAACTGGCTCGTCCACGACGCCCTGGAGAAGGAGGTCCCCATCCCGGTGATCGCATCGGCGGCGATGGAGCTCTTCCGCTCCCGGGACAAGAGCTGCGACGCCTGCCGTTCGGTGGCGCTGATGAGAAACAGCCGCGGCGGCTATCCCCTCGGAAAGGACGATCAGCTCGCCCGGGAGAGGAGGACGAGCAGGACGGAGAAGATCTAGAGGAATTAGCTATCTCTAAGGGGCGGGTGAAATTCGAACTCGCCTCGATTTTTTCTTTGAGCCAAAAAAACGTGAATAATTAATGTATATATAATTTTAATAATACCGAAGATATATTTATTAATATAGCTATTATGATTTTAATAGTATTATTCTTACCAAATGAGTGAGAATTAATATTTTCAATTTCACTAAGAGAAACAAGAAGTTGAATAGAATAGAAAGAATGTATAAGGTGATCTTTATTATTCTGTTCGTTAAATTTCTCATTTTTATCAGTTATTATTTTGGAATATTCTTTTCGATATCCTCGAATTATCAGCTTGTTGATCGATCTTTGTGGGTAGATGAATAAAAAGAGGCCAAATAACGATATAATTGTTATCAAAATTACATATTGGGCAAGCTCTAATTCTGGTATCAAATCAATCATATTTTCATCGTGGAAAGTTACATAACAAACATAAAAAAGCAACAACACACCTATGAGATATGTTAATGATATTTTAAAATAAATATCTCCCAAGAATCCCAGTCCCCCATGCCTCTCGATATCCCAAAAATCTATAGATGCTATTTTATATAATTCCCTTCCTAATAAAACAAAGCAGATAATAATTGCGAAAAGATCTGCCAATATAATTAGTTGTATCATCACCCCCGGAAACCAATGCAGAAGATTGATGATTAGAGCCAGATTCGAAGTTGTAATTTCAGGGCCAAAGATCGGATTCAGTGATGTATTATTTAATCCAATTTCATTTAATGGCAGATAGCCGAAGAGAAATGTTGGAGTTAATTTTTGGCAAGAATATGAATAATAAGCTGGAATGATTAACAAAATTATCACAATCAATCTGAATAAATTCACTAAACTAATATGACATTTATTTTTATTATGATTTTCCTGGCATCCAAATAATCGTTCTTTGAACAAATCTAATTCTCCTTCAGAAATTCGCTTTCTTTCAATTAATATATCTTCTATTTTTAAATAAGAGCTTCTGAAATAGTACATCAAAAATACCGAGTACAACCACGCGACATCCCAATTAATATATAAAATTAAATAATTTATAAAATGTCCCCTCCAAATACTAGTATTAGAAATTATTTGATATATTTTATAGTAACCATTGACTATCTCACCTTGTTGACCAATATCAGAAAAGCAGATGATGGCGATAGGAATAAAAATTTCAATTAAAATAAAATATAATACATACCATGCAATTAAAAACCCAATGACCCCCAAATGTGTTCGCTCACCTATTTGCTCAATTAATAATTTTGGATTTTGATTTATATAATCAATTCCAATTTTCCTCAAAATTGAGTCGTACTTCAAATTGATCCCTCAATATTTATGTGGCATTGTGGTTTATTCACTAAGCACTCATTAAAGCATTGAGTAAACCAGTCAATGACTTGCTGAACCTCTTGCAAGCTAAATCCATTTCTCTCCTATTTCCAATTTTGCTCATGTCCTCAAGCTTCATTGTATACATCAATATTTATAAGTTTTCCTTGGAATCTCAATAGATCCTATCTTCTCTTCAGTCCCCTTCTCGATATCCATTTACCTGATCATCACGTTCCCAAGGGTGACCAGGAATAGCGCCAGGAGGAGCCAGCCCAGGACGTCCTCCAGCATGACCGCGTACTTCCAGCCCTCTTTAGGCCGCCAGTCGTGCGGAGGCTGGGAGACGAAGACCATGGTGCTGAAATAGAGGGCGTCTTTTAGAGAAATATCTGTGACGAAGGAGGCGTTCCATATCCTTCCGGGAAGGCGGCGGAGGGTGCTAAGTCTGATCTTGAGCAGGGCACTCAGCACTTTTCTCAGGATCGTTGGTGCTTCACGCAATTTTCTTAGAATATTATGCAATTCATTGAATACCATATGGCATATAGATGAAAAACGCCATTCCTTTTTGGCTTTTTCCATTGCATTATTCTGGTATGGCACAGTTATTCTATAGATTCCATTGCCGGTCCAGAAGACTATTCCGAAAGAGGAGATAAAAATGATGCTCCATACAAGCGTGTAACTTGGGCGGATTCCATATCCACAAGTGAGCCAGGCCAAGATGTCGATGTATTTTGAAGCCTCCCACCAGCTTTTCATCGATTGTCTCTCACGCCTATAATGGTAGTAGCAGTCATCGGCGTCCTTGAAGTATTCTATATTCTTGAAGTTCTTGATCAGTGTCAAGTAAACCTCACCGTCGTAAATTAGAGCATCCCTTATAGAGTCCCAATGGACGTAAAGCCTTTGGTAATTGGTTCTATTCAGGCAAATGGTAGATAAATTGTCGAATTTCGCGTTTGAGAGTCGGAGGACGTAGATCTTTGAGTCTTCTAGCTTAAGATTTGTGGCATAGAAACTTGAATTTTCGAATATGACGGTTTCGCTAAAATCTGCCCATCTGAAGTCAGAATTTCCACCTATAAAAATCGCTCTTCCGAAGTTGGCATCTCCTTCGCTGAACTTCGCTTCCCTAAAGTCAGCATCGCCACCGTAGAACATTGTCCTTCTGAAATCGGCATCTGCTCCGCTGAAATCTGACATCCGGAAGATGGCATCGCCTCCACTGAAAACCGATCTACTGAAATCGACATAACCACCACTGAAAACCGATCTTTCGAAGTCGGCATCGCCTCCACTAAACTTCACCTCTTCGAAATCAGCATCGTTATCTATGAACCTCGCCCGAAAAAAACTGACATTTCCACCACTGAATTCAGCCTCTTTGAACCAGGCATATCCATTGGTGAAAACAGACTTCCAAAATAAGGCATCACCACCACTGAACACCGCTCCCCTAAAATCAGCCTCGCCATCAAACTCAGCGTGAATAAAGTCAGCCCGCCCTCCGCTGAATTCGGTTCTGCTGAAATTAGTTATAAAGCCTCTAAACTCTGTACCCGAAAAGAAAGCATCTCCACCACTGAATATTGCTTCATTGAACCAAGCTACATCAGACATAACTGCGTCGCCAAAGTCAGCATCGCCACCGCTAAAGACCGCTCCCTTGAAGTTCGCATACCTGCTAAAATTTGCTCCATCGAAATTGGCATAGCCGCCCGAGAACACTGCGTTTTCAAAGTCGGCATCACCACCATTGAATAATGCCTCTTCAAAATCAGCATCACCTCCACTGAAATCCGCCTCTCTGAAGTCGACATCGTAGGTGTTGAAAATAGCTCCGGCGAAATAGGCTTCTCCACCGCTAAAAACCGCTCTCCAAAAGTTGGCATCTATAGGAAAATCGTCTTTAACGTTAAAGACTGCGCCCCCAAAATGGGCGCATACGTCATGGTTGTTTCTGCCGTTGAACACAGTTCCACTGAAGTCGACAATACTGCAAAAGCGCGCCTCCCCAAAGTATGCAACGCTAGTAAAATTCGATCCAAAATACAAACTCTCTCCGGTAAAATTAGTGCCCCTAAAGCTAACGGCTTCCTGAAATTCTGCGTTGGAGAAATTCACAATACCCAAAATTTCAGAGTATCTGATCCATATCAGAGAGTCGACGACCTTTACCTCTTCGATATGACCCATATATTTAATCTCGTCCTTACTCCTCTCGACATGCTTCGTGGGCAGCTCCACCTCGCTCAAGTCTAGATCCCCCACTATAATGACGCCGTCGTACTCTACCGGCTCGCCCCGCTCGATCTTGGCCAGGATCTCGCTCGCCGGGACGATCGGCCGGGGATCGTCGGCTGGCGCGCCGAAGGCGAGGCTCGCGAGGAGCGGGGCCAGCAGGATCAGGGCCAGGATCGGGGAGGTTCTCATCTGGTCATGGTATTACTTCGAAGATATACAAAAAGTTTGGGTGGGGGGAGGGGGGAGTTTGCGGCCTCTCGTCCAAACGTGGAATTCTGAGACCCCGGACTCCGACGGCAAGGGTTATAGGCGATCGCCTTCTTGGTGGCGAAGAAAGCTCATGGAAATGATATCCATCCTTCTCATCGCCCTCGGCCTCTCCATGGACGCCTTCGCCGTCTCGGTGACTGGCGGGGCGACCATGTCCCACGACAGGCTCAGGGGAGCCCTCGCGGCGGCGCTCTTCTTCGGAGGCTTTCAGGCCTTCATGCCCGTCATCGGCTGGCTCGGCGGGCTAGAGTTCAGCAACTTTGTCACCGGCTTCGACCACTGGATCGCCTTCATCCTCCTCTCCCTCATCGGCGGCAAGATGATCTTCGGGTCGATGACCGACGGACCGTCCGAGCGGGCGGCAAACCTCCTCGACCTCCGGCTGCTGACATTTTTGGCCATAGCCACCAGCATCGACGCCCTGGCCGTCGGCGTAACCTTCGCCTTCCTCGACGTCTCCATCCTCGTGCCGGTGGCCATCATCGGCACCGTCACCTTCGCCCTATCGTTTCTCGGGGTCTTCATCGGGAGCCGATTCGTCGGCCTCTTCGAGAACAAAATCGAGATCCTCGGCGGCCTGATTCTGATCGGAATCGGCCTCAAGATCCTCCTGGAGGACCTCGTCTTTTGAGGATCAATCCGGACTACGGCTGAAAAAGGGAAAAGAAAGAACGAAAAAAGGGAGAAAGGTCCGGGGGGGAGAAGGGCCCGGAGTCAGGGGCCCTTTCTCAGTTTTTATCCGATCACCTTTGGGCTGATATCTCGGGGATTCCGATTCAGGCCTTCACCTCCAGCACGACCTTCTCCAGAGTCCCGCTGAACTCGAAGGGGGTCTCGTAAATATCCGTTACAGGCGTCTGGGGATCGCGGCCCACCTCCAGCCCCTCCTCGAAGGAGTAGCGTGATGGCTGCGTCACAACATCGATGCTCCCCTCCTCCCGGCCGTCGATGTACAGCGTGGAGACGCCCTCATGGCTTCCTGTCAGATTGAATGCCATCGTCAGAACGGTGGGTCCGGTGGGAACCTCGGAGGTCGATGTTAGAGCATAATGCCTTTCTCCCAGGCGGTTGTAGTCGTAGAGGAGATGGCCGTCCATGACAAAGAGGGATAGGCCGCCGAAACGCCCAGCTATGGAGAAGAGGACTCCTTCGGCTCCGGATTCAGGCATATCCACGTAGGCGGTTATGTTGTAGGAGTGGTTCATCGTGTCGGGTATCATCGGCTCGAGGATCGTCTCGGTGCCCGGATAGAAGGTGAAGGCGCCAGTCACTTCAGAAGAATGGAACCTGGTATGCTGGCGGTCGTCCAGTGGAAGGACGTTGTACCTCTCGGCCTGGACAAACCATCGGTAGATCATCTCCTGAAGCTTAAGAGGATGATCGGAGGCCAGATCATGGACCTCGGAGGGATCTTCATCGGTGTTATAAAGCTCCCAGGTGTCGTTGATGAAGTCTCCGCCGGATTCTGGCTGATGATAGGTCACGGCCTTCCAGCCTTCGTACCACAGGGCTCTGCTGCCAATATTCTCATAGTACTGTATACGCTTGACCGTCTCTGCATCCGGATCTGTGAGGCTCCCGGCAAAGCTCATGCCTTCGATCGGCTTCTGGGGATAGCCATTGTACACCTCGGGGGCCTGGAGCCCCAGGAGTTCCAGGACCGTGGGCATGATGTCAATGGCATGGGTGTACTGCTCTCTAAACCCGCCATCATCCTTTATCAGCGCCGGGTAATAGATGATCAGGGGCTCGTGGATTCCGCCCTCATGGGTGTTCTGCTTGTACCTCTTGAAGGGCGTGTTACCCGCCATCGCCCAGCCTATGGCATAAAGGGGGTAGGTCTTCGGTCCTCCAAGCTCATCCATCTTGGCGAAGATTGATGTCAGGTTCTCCTCCATATTATTTAACCAGTAGAAGAAGTTTGAGGTTCCATTGTATCCACCCTCCGCGCTTGCACCGTTATCGGAGAAGAGGACTATCATGGTGTTGTTCAGCTGATCCGTGGCCTCGAGATAGTCCAAAAACTCGCCGATCTGGGCGTCTGTATGGGTCAGGAACCCTGCATATACCTCCTGCTCCCTTGCTAAGGCCCTCTTCTCATCGGCTGAGAACTCGTCCCAGGCCTTGACGTAGGGGTCCCTGGGAGGAAGCTCGGCATCCTCTGGCACTATGCCCATCGCCTTCTGCCGGTCCAGGGTCTCATTCCTGATAGCATCCCAGCCCCTGTCAAACTCGCCTTCGTACATGTCTATGTACTCCTGAGGCGCATGGTGCGGAGCATGACAGGCTCCGAAGGCGAGGTAGAGGAAGTACGGCTTGCCGGGCGCGGCGGCCTGTTCATCTATTATAAAACCTATCGCCTGGTCAACCAGATCCTCTGATAGATGATATCCTTCCTCTGGCGTTGCAGGCGGATCAATCCTTGCTACGCCGCTGACGAGGCTGGGATACCACTGGTTCGTCTCGCCTCCAAGGTATCCATAGTACTTCTGAAAGCCCCATCCTGTGGGCCAGTTATCGAAGGGACCAGACGCAGTGAGGGCATTGTCGGGCGCGAGATGCCATTTGCCGGATGCGAAAGTATTGAAGCCGTTCTCCTTCAGGATCTCAGCTATGGTGGCCGCATTTTTGGAGCGGTTCATGTTGTATCCGGGGTAGCCTGTCGGTATGTCCACAACCGTTGCAATTCCCACGGAGTGGTGGTTCCTCCCGGTCAAGAGACATGCCCTCGTAGGCGAGCAGAGCGGGGACGTATGGAAGTTTGTATAGCGCAGCCCCCCTGCCGCAAGGCGATCGATGTTGGGGGTTTCTATGGGCCCTCCAAAGCAACTTAGCTGGCCGAAGCCCACGTCATCCAGAACGATGAAGACGATGTTAGGAGCGCCTTTGGGAGGCTGGGTGACCTCAGGCCAGCAGGGGGTTGAGTCCTTGTAGGAGAGTCCGATATCCGGTGAACACCCATAAGTGAGGTCTGAAACTGATCTTTTCAGGCCCAGAGCGGCGGCGGCTCTGCTGGATGACTCAGTGCCCTCGGGGCCGTCCTCTTCCCTCTCGACGCTGGTGTTGGTCGACATGATTATCAGACGCGGCTCCTCACGTGGTGCGACTAGATCCTCATTGGTCACCTCTGCCAAGCTCGAATCGGCTGTCAGGGGCCTCTTCCGGTTGGTCAGCAGTTCCATCCCGTCGTCGGCGTCGCCTGCAAGGCGAGGATCACCAGGATTCTCGTTCAGTTGGCTCTCATCTGTTCCGCTCTCCTCCAGGGAGAGGGCTGGAATTAGTGAGGCCCCCAGGAATATTATTAAAAGTACCAGGGCAACCGCAATACACCTTGGAGCTATTTTGATAAAAATTCCTCCTAATGATAATGTCCATTTGTAATATTTGATAGTTTCGATTATCTTAATTCCAGCATCTGTAAAATCTCGAAATAAATCTAGCAGTCAAGTTGCGGCGGCGCATCTCGCAGCAGAACGGTGTGATGCGTCACCGCCGCATCAATCGAATTCCAAACAAATTGATCTGCTCTTTTACTTCGTTTTCTTCTGGGGTTCCCGTTGCTCAGAGTAGTTCCGAATTATTTCTGCAGCTATGCCATTTCCAAATGTGCCGATATGCCCATCATCGTCCATGATTCACCATCCTAAATTTCTCTTTAATTTCTGTAAATGTCTTAAACATCTGTTTAGCTGAAATATTTTTTATAATTTGTATGCCCCTAGATGGTAAATGCTACGAGCTGCTCCGACGAATAGATGAATGTGATCGCCATCCTGTTAAGATGTTATCCTCTCATCCCCGGAGTGGAGCAGCGGGGTATAGATGGGAGAGATTGTTTTGGCATCTTGATCGGATGATGGCTAAAAGTGAGATCCAAATAGAACGAAGATCCGTATGCATAGGAGGTGACAAAACATTCCTGGAGCCGACCCCTACGAGCACCAGGTCGAACGCTACGACCGCTGGTTTGAGCGAAATCGGGCCGCCTACCTCTCAGAGCTCGCCGCCGTGGAGTCCTCCTTGCCCCGGTTCCATCGGGGCCTGGAGGTGGGGGTGGGGACGGGTAGGTTCGCCGCCCCCCTCGGCGTCGCCGTCGGCCTGGATCCGTCGGTTCCCATGATGGAGGCCGCCCGAAGTCGGGGCGTCACCTGCATCCGGGGCGTCGCCGAGCGGCTGCCCTTCCGGGACGGGGCCTTCGACCTGGTCCTGATGGTCACCGTCGACTTTCTTCTCAGAGATAAGGCGGCCGCCTTCCGGGAGGCCGCGAGGGTCCTCGCGCCGGGCGGGTCGGTCGTCGTCGGGTTCATCGACCGGGAGAGCGCCGTCGGCAGGCGGTACCAGCGGGAGAAGGGAGAGGGAGGAGAAGAGGCTGAGAAAGAGGGGAAGGAGGAGAAGGGCGGAGGCGGATTTTACGGCGAGGCCCGCTTTCTCGCCCCCGAGGAGATGGCCTCCCTCCTCGAAGGCGCAGGATTTCGGAACCTCGCCTTCGTCCAGACGCTCTTTTCGGAGCCGGAGGCGATGACGGAGGTCGAGGCCCCCCGGCCCGGATACGGCACCGGCTCCTTCGTCGTGGTCAGTGGGAGGAGGGGCCGGTGATCGGATGCCCTGTTCTTTTTACTGGATCGGATGGGGTCGAGAGGGGCGCACCTCCCACTCCCGCCGCCGCCCGGCGCCGGCCGTCGGCGTCCTCCCCGATGGGGTGCGCTCCTCATCTTCCCGGCGGGAGAATGTACCTTCAATCGCATAAGTCGATGTTGTAGCTTCTCCCGCTCTCGTAGAAATACTCACATCTGCAGGTGCGGCCGGAGCCTTGGACGGTTATGGCGTGGCTCGTGCCTCCCGATACGGTGATGGTCAATATCCCGTCCCGGACGTCTCCGGCCTGGCCGTCGGCTCCAACGTAAGAGCCGTCGACGTAGACGCTGTAGCCTCTGAGGCTCGCCGACCTCAGGGTCACCTGCGAGGACCCGTAGCCTGGCCCGTAGCCGGGCTGGGGACCGGTCCCAGGTCCCGTTCCCGTTCCAGGTCCTGGAGCTGGCCAGGGTCCGGTATCAGGCGGCGTTGTCGGCCAGGTTCCCGGCTTCACGTCCACCACCACCACGTTGCTCGTGGCGCCCCCGTCGACGGAGAAGAGGAGGATGTGCCTTCCCACCTCCTCCGGGTGAAAGGCGATGAGGCTGTAGCCCGGATAGAGGGTGTACCGCCTCTCTACCGCCCGGTTGGAGGGCTTTATCTGGTAGAGGTCCGCGGCTCCTCCGGAGGCGTGGAGGGCCAGGAGCCTCAGATAGGCATTCTGGGGCACGATGGCGAACTCCGTCCAGCTTCCGTCTCCCATGATCCAGAGACCGACGGCGCCGGCGTGGCCCGGAGGATGAGCGGGACCTATTGCAGGCTGGCCCCCAGGCCCTGCTCCGTAAATATCCGGCACCCCCGATAGGAAGTACCTTTCCACCACCATCCCGCCAAAAGAGGTCATGCTGAAGTACTGAGAGTACCAGGAGAACTCCGAGGTCGGCGGCCACGTCTCGTTCTCGTCCCGAGGATACATCTCCGGGTGCCTCTCGCTGATGATCCAGGGGCCGCCCAGGCCGAGCTCGAAGAGCCGCTCCGCCTCCCTCTCTCCGGGCTCATATTCGAGCTGGGCGGAGGAGATGAAGATCATGGCGAAGATGAGTACGGCCAATGATAACGGTCGGCATTTGGCGGTGAAATTTCGCTGAACGCCTCTCTTGGGATATCTTCCGGCGGTGAGAAATCTCAGTCTTTCAATCTCAAGCATCTAGACCCACTCCACAAAGACGGCCTTCTCGGCCAGGCCAACATAAACCGTATAGGACTGGAAATTATTTAAGAATGGTGTTAACCCGTCCGAAATCGTCTCTGGTCTGCGATTCGTGATCCCGTCTCTTCAATTGATGATAAAAAATCAAGCGGAGGCCGCGAAGGCCCCCTTGAGATGCTCATCGAAGTAGCCGAAGAGGCGGTGGAGGTAGTAGGGGTCGTAGCTGAGGTCGTGGTTCCTGTTGGTCATCACCAGAAGGTCGAAGGGCCTGTCGGCCGCGATGAGGGAGTCTGCGAGCTGCATGGTCATGCAGGGGTTGACGTTGTCGTCCACGTCTCCGGTCACCAGGAGGAGGTCGCCGGTCAGGTTCTCGGCCTTGAATCCGGTGATCTGCTCATCGTAGTCGGGATTCGGCCCCTCGTACTTCTCGCCCCAGAAGGAGCCATAAAACCGGCTGTCGTAATCTCCGGACGAGGCGACCCCCACCCTGTAGAAATCGGGATAGGTGAGGAGAGCCTGGGCGGTCATGAAACCTCCCGCAGAGTGGCCGAAGATCCCCACCCGGTCCAGGTCCATGTAGGGCCTCTCTTCTGCCAGCTGCTGGAGGGCGTGGACGTGATCTCTAAGACCCCCCGCGTCTCCCAGGCGTCCATAGGAGGCATCGTGAAACTCCTTGGACCGATAGGGTGTCCCCGGCCCGTCCAGGGTGACCACGACGAACCCCAGCTCGGCGAGGGCCTGGCCCCTCCAGAAGATCTTGTTGACCCAGGTCTCCTCCCCGGGGAAAGACTTGGCGGTGACGATCGTCCAGGGTCCGGGATAGACGGTCTCGACTACGGGGTACTTCAACCATTCATTGAAGCCTGTGGGCTTGATGATCAGGCCGTATAGATCAGCATCGCCGTCGGCAGACTTCACCCCGAAGAGCTCGGGGGGCTTCCAGCCCATATCGGTGAGATTCCTTATGTCCCCCTCCTCCAGCTTCAGGGTGACCGATCCGTTCAGATCCCTGAGAACCGTCACCGGAGGAAGGTCCGCCCGGGAGTAGGTGTCCAGAAATGCCGTCCCTCCGGGCGCGATCTGAACGGTGTGGTCTGCATTCTCAGGGGTGAGAAGCTCGATATCACCTCCTTCCAGGCTCGCCCTGTAGAGATGGCGATAGTAGGGGTCGCGCCCCGGCTCTCTCCCCCCGGCAGTGAAGTAGACCTGCGACCCATTTTCGTCCACGCGGAGGAGGGTTCGAACCACCCACTCTCCGGCGGTTATGGGATTCTTCTCCCGGCCGTCCCCGCCGTACAGATAGAGGTGGCCATACCCGCTCTTCTCTGAGAACCAGACCAGATCACCGCTGCTCAGGGGCCAGAAGTTGGGAGGGCTGGCATATTCGAGGTTCGCCTCCACAAAGGTGGGCCCCTCTTCCTCCAGGATCTCCTCGGTCTCACCGTTCTCGGGGTCGGTCTTAAGGAGGCGGAGGGCCTTCTCGCCCCTCTCGGCGCACAGGGAGTAGAGGATCTGGCCGTCGTCGCTCCAGATCTGCAGAACGTCATCCTCGGCGTCCATCAGCGATACCTCGGGCTGGGGCCGATAGTCGATGGGGACCGTCCTCCCCTCTTGAAGGTCGACCACCAGGGGCTCGTAAATGGGCACCGTCTGGTCATCGGGCATGGCAAACCTGTACTCCCAGACCTGAGGCCTGGAGCCGTTACCCGGGGCGTACTGGAGGAGGTGAAGGGCGGTCACGTTCCTCTGATCCATCCTGAAGGTGGCGATGCGACGGGAGTCTGGGGACCATACGGCATAGGGCTTTGCGGACTCGTTCAGCCTCACTTGACTGACAGGATGGGATACCGTATCCGATCGCCTGGCATAAGCATAGTCGGCGGAGCCGTCGGTGGTCAGAGGACGCCTATCGCCGGTGGAGGTCTCTCTGACCCAGAGGTTGCCGTCCTCCACGAAGAGGGCGAGCTCCCCGTCGGGGGAGAGGATCTCGCCGGGGCCCGCCTCCATCCCGGAAGGAGCTTCTCCGATAGTGAGGCCCTCAGGGTCCCACTCCCAGGTCCTGTTCAGGGCCGAGAACCTGAGGGCATGGTCATCTATCTGAATCTCGGTGAACGGCAAGTCCGACGGGTCGACCTCAGAGCCCGATGCTTCGGCCAGGGCTTCTGCGAGGGCGGAGTGATCGAAAGCGGAGACCCGGGTCCCGTTCTTTATGTCCACCAGAAGGAACTCTTTCCCATCCCGGCCCGTCCTGAGGTACCAGAAGAAATCGGTTCCGTCGATCCAGTGTGGGCTGACGCTCATGTTGTAGAGGGCGGGGATGATTTCAGCGGGCAGGAACTTCTCGGCTCTGGCCATATCGTCGTCCTCGATCGAGCCGAAGGCGAGGGGAGCGGTCAAGAACAGGGCTACCAGGAAGGGAAAGATAAACGGGCGCATAATATCATCTCAAAAAATAATTAGATAATATCATTCTATTTAAACGATCGCACCACAGGTGGCAGTCACACCACAGTGGCAATCGCACCACAGGTGGGAATAGCAAAACGGTCAGCAATCGTATTATGAGCGGCCAGCGGCCTGCAATGCGTTCTTCTGGATGAGATCCGCCAGGGAAAGGTTCGATTAAGAAAGGCGATCTTCACCTAAGCAGGTGAGATAACTTCCTGCAGTACTCACTTAAAAAGATTGGAAAGCTTCCTGCACCGATCACCGATCTTCTTCGCCAGCGGCTCCTCGGCAGGAGTCTCGTCCCTTTGATGATCGACCCTGCCGTGACACTTCTTGAACTTCAGCCCGCTTCCGCAGGGGCAGGGATCGTTTCGACCCGGTCTCAAAAAAGCCCTGACCACCTTTCCTTCCTGAGATCCGGTATAGTTCATGATGTTGGCCGGAGCCCGGCCAGCCCGGAGCTCGCTGGCCATGAACCGCATCGAGCCGTCGATGTGCCTGAAGAACGCCCTGTAGGCGGGACAGAGATAGTTGAGGCCCGGCTCGCCATCGGGCGTCTTGACGAAGCGGTTCTTGGGACATTCGCCGTTGCAGGCGAAACGCACCTCGCACCTCCGGCAGTATTCGGGGAGGAGGTCCAGCTTGTCCCGGCCGAACTTCCGCTGCTTTGCCGAGCCGGCGATCGAGACGAGGGGCCTCTCATTGATGTTTCCCAGCAGGTACTTCGGCTCCACGAAGTGGTCGCAGGAGTAGACGTCGCCGTTATGCTCCATCACCATAGCCGTCCCGCAGGTCTCCGAAAAGGCGCATATCCCCGATGGTGTCCCAAACCAGGCGGCCAGGGCCACATCGAAGATCTGGATGAAGGTCTTCCCCACGTCTCTATTGACCCACTCGTCGAAGATGGAGATGAGGAATCGGCCGTACCTCTCGGGGTCCACCGAGCGGTCGGTGACCCTATCCCCTTCCTGAAATCCCGTCTCGTTGTCCCTCTCCACGATGGGGATGAACTGGATGAAGTCGGTCTTCACCTCGTCTCGAAGGAATCGGTAGACCTCCAGGGGATGGTCCTGGTTGGCCGCGTGGACCGTGGTCAGGATGTTGAAGTCGACTTTGTGTTTTCGGAGGAGCCGGGCGGCCCTCATCACCCGGTCGAAGGTGGGTCCTCCGACCTTATCCACCCGGTAGGCGTCGTGAAGCTCCCGAGGCCCGTCCAGGGAGAGGCCGATGAGAAAGCCGTTCTCGCGGAAGAACTCGCACCATTCGTCGTCCAGGAGGATGCCGTTGGTCTGCATGGTATTCTGGAATTCGATTCCCGGCCGGTGATACTTCTCTTCCAGCTCGATGGACCTCCGAAAGAAGTCCAGGCCCATCAGGGTCGGCTCTCCCCCCTGCCAGGCCACGGTGACCGTGGGATTTTTCTGGGCCTCTATATACTGGCGGATATAGCTCTCCAGAAGCTCGTCGGACATCCGGAAGCTGCTCTTCGGATAGAGGTTCTTCTTGGAGAGGAAGAAGCAGTACCTGCATCCCAGATTGCAGATCGCCCCTGTGGGCTTGGCCATGAGATGAAAGCCTGGAAGTGGGCCCTTCTTGCTCATCGATCGGCGTTCTCTTTTCAGGGTTAATTAACCTTCTTATCAATCCGAAGCTGATATGCCAAATACCTAAAGTTATTATGTAGGCTCTCCTATAGCCGATAAAGTAAGGTGGGATCTACATCAAGACGTATCGTCAAAAACTTGCGGCCATCTTTCTGGCCACAACCATCCTGGCCGGATTATGTCTGGCAGAGACCTCGACCTCGGGGATGACCGACGAGACACAGGCCAGCCTCCAGCAGTTCAAGGAGCATACGGCGAAGGTGAAATCTATGAACTTCACCTGGCTCAACGGCACATCCCCGGAAGATGGCATTCACCGGGGCAACGTGGGAGATGGCGATATCCTCGCCTTGGTTGAAGCTCTGGAGGAGGATGGGTTCACCGTACAGCTGGGAGAGCTGAAGACCCAGAACGTCTTCGACCTGGTCAATGAGGGCATAGTCTTCTCCTGCAACGGCAACAACGCCGGTGCCTTCTACAAGGCCTACGTTCTGCCCCGGGCACCGGGACAGGTCGCTCCCAACCCCTTCGAAGATAAGATGAACCTGTCCATCGGCTACAGGCTCGGGCCGGATGAAGCCATAGTTTACATCGGGAAGACTCCGCCCAGCTGTACCTACTTCAGCTATCAGACCTTCCAGTACTTCCATTATTATCCCATCGAGGGCAAGTTCAAGAAGATCTTTGGAAACGTTGGAGACACCACCAATCTATTGACCGCCAATATCAGCAGGGAATCGGAAGGTGATCCCTTCGATGAGCCCATAATGATGGTGAGCACGGCCGACAGGGGAGTCGATGAAAGGGTCAAAGCCGCGGCCGTTTCCGCCGGTTACGATCCCGAGATCTTCAACACCGAGATCCTGCCTTCCAATATCCTGAGGATGGGCCTGGACGTATACTCCGATGCTTTCATCTTCCTTCAGAGGATGACCTACTTCCAAAATGAGACTTCGGGCGCGGATTACCTCGAAGAGACCCCTGGAGTTGTCCTCCGCATAACTCCCAACCAGTCGGTGGAGCCGGATCCATTCCCCATTCCGGAGCTGAGGGTGAGGGGGAATGGCGACGCCAGCGAGCTGGATCTGATGCCTGCTCTCTCCGAGCTGAGGGCGGCGATCCTTGAGAAGTATGGAGAGGAGAATGCCACGGAGCTGGTCACCGGGGTCTGGATAACCGAGGGCTATGATGCCATGCAGAGGGGGATGGACGTCATCGGCGTAACCCGGGATACGACCTACCTCAACACCACGCCTTTCGTGCTGGGCGACGATCCCGGCCAGTTCCTGATAATCTATGGGGTGAACCACGCAGCAACGGGCAAGGCGACTTATTCCAACCTGGGCATCTATGGGGCGAAACTGGATAACGGCGTTGCTTCCGTCAACAACGGGAGGTTCGAAGGAACTGCCGAGGAGTACCTCCCCGATAACCCGGCCGCCAAATACCTTTACGTTTGGAAGATGGCCCGGGACTGCGATGGCGTTGAAAACTGTACAGAGGTCCCAACGGGTCCTGGATCCTATGGCATAGGGCTGAACGAGACCGCATTCGTGGCCTTCAGGGCATATGTAGAGAATGGGACCAACGTGGGCCCATCCTACTCCGAGATCGCCTACGATAGGGTCATCAAGTTCGGCTGACCGCGGAGGGCGCACATCGCCGCCCTCTCGCGAATTTGAACTGATTTGCCTTGGCAGCTACGACCAGGCAGGCCAGGTCACTTTATTTTTGCAGTATTAAAAGCGTATTTGTCGAGGCATCCAGATCGAACGCGTGCGACCAAAGTCCTCAACGGGACGCAAATTGCCTGAAAATTGATGCCTGCTATATTTATTATTTTAAGATTTAATAAAAAGAGAACGGAGACGCTTTCGTCTCCGTCAGCTCGCTCCTGCCGAGATTGGATATGCCCTCGAAGGAGTATTCGGATATTCGGTCATGCTGGCTACATGCTCTCGATAGATCCTGGTGAACGCGCTGATGACGAAATCGTGCTCACCGGCGATGTTGTGCTCCTCACGCGGATCCATCTCGATGTTGTAGACCGCGGGGATCTGGCCGTAGTAGCTCTCAGGACCCTGGAAGGAGTCGTAACCCTTGGTGATGATCTTGAACTGATGCCAGCGGACGGCCGCGGGGATGGTGTTGGCCGCGCTATCGGTTCCGATGTACCATATCACCCATTCCCGGTTCGAGCCGTCCTGTCTCCCCAGGATGAAGTCCGACTGATCGATGCCGTCGATGGGCCTGTCGGCAGGGATCTCTCCGCCGCCGAGGACGGCCAGGGTGGTGAAGAGGTCCAGGGTGCACATGATCTCGTTGGACGATCTATCGGCCTCGATCATTCCAGGCCACCAGAATATGCAGGGAACCCGGACGCCGCCTTCATAGATTGTGCCTATCCCGCCCCGGAAGGGGGAGAAGCCGCAGTCCGGCCACTGGTCCAGGGTCGGTCCGTTGTCGCTGGTGAGGATGACGATGGTGTCGTTCTCGATCCCCAGCTCTTGAAGCTTGTCCAGAACCATGCCCACGTGATGGTCCATCTCCATGAGCCCGTCGCCGTAAGGACCTCTGGTCGACTTTCCCGCCCATCTCGGATTTTGAACGCTGGGGAAGTGGGTCCTGGTGAAGGGGATGTATGCGAAGAAGGGCTCGCTGGAGTTCGATTGATCTTCGATGAACTCGAGCGCTCTCTCGACGCAGCGCTCATCTATAATTGAGAGCGCAGTTATATTCCATCGATTGGATTCGGGCTCAAAGAACGGAATCAAGGGCTGCACTTCGGTCAAGTTCTCTCCTTTCCTGGCCTCCACCAATCCCAGGGGCGCTCCCGACTCCCAGTCAGGATCGAAGCCGATCCGATCCCTCTGAGTATAGGAGTTGAGGTGATATAACAGCCCGAAGAACTGGTCGAATCCCATGTTTTGGGGCTCGCTCTCGTATATGTCCCCGAGATGCCACTTGCCGAACATGCCCGTATTATAGCCGGCATCGGACAGCACCCTCGCCAGGGTCATCTCTTCGGGAGATATCCCCGCATTCGACCCCGTCTCCGAGGCCAGAGACATCCCCGTCCTGATGGGCAGCCTTCCTGTCAGCATCGCCGCCCTGGTGGGGGTGCACTGGGTCTCCGAGTAGAAGGAGGTCAGCCTCAGACCCTCTTTGGCCATCTGGTCCATCCTGGGGGTGGGAGCGCCCAGCACCGCCCCGCCGCCATAGCAGCCGGGGTCCATGTAGCCCACGTTGTCGGCGAGCATGATCACGATGTTCGGCCTTGGGGCCGGCGCCACGTCCTCATGCATGGCCTGCTGAAGGCTGGAGTTGTTGGCCAGAACGTTCCTCCTGTTGGTTACAACGTCTGCTCCGATATCTTCTGGCGTGTTCGCGTCATCGCCGATCCCACCGCTGCCACGGCCGCCGACTAACAGATCCTGCGGTATGACCGACAGTCCCGTATTTGCAGAATCGAGGCCGCCTGCAGCTATAGAAATTACAAGAAAAGCTGCTATAGCCATTTTAAATAGAAGCCCAATTTTGATACAGACTCCTCCAATTTGGAGGAGGTTCTTCCGATATAACTAACTTCTCCTGAGAAAAAAAATTGGAAGAACTAAATAAAATTATCTAATTAAATAGATTGGGGATATATCATTGCCACAAGGGATAAAGATCTCAAAAAGAGATATCGGAATCCTGGCCGAACCCAGGGTCCCGACGAGCCTTTTTCCCTCCGGATCGTCCCAGGATCCGGGCAAGCGTCTTCGGTTTGGATCGCCTCTTATTCCTCTACCTCCAGCACGACCTTCTCCAGAGTACCGTTGAATGCGAAGGGGCTCTCGTAGCTCTCGCTCACCGGGGTCTGGGGGTCCTTGCCGATCTCAAGCCCCTCCTCGAAGGAGTAGCGGGACGGCTGGGTCACCACCTCGGCGCTGCCCACGGCCTGGCCGTCGATGTAAAGTGTTGAGACGCCCCGGTGGCTTCCGGTAAGATCGAAGGCCATGGTCAGGACGGATGAACCGGCCGGCACCTCCGAAGTTGATCTTACAATGTAATGCCTCTCTCCCACGAAGTTGTAGTCGTAGAGTAGATGGCCATCCATGACGAACAGGGATAGGCCGCCGAAACGTCCCCCTATGGAGAAGAGGACCCCCTCGGCACCGGATTCGGGAACGTCCACGTAGCCCGTGATCGTATAGGAGTGGTTCAGGGTGTCGGGCAGTTCCGGCTCCATGATCTTCTCAGAACCCGGATAGTAGGTGAAGATCCCGGTTATGGGGATCGGCTGGAACCTGACCTTCTGGCGGTCGTCCAGGGGCAGGACGTCGTACTTGCCGGCCTCGCTGAACCAGAGATCGATCATCTCCTGGAGCTTCAGAGGGTACAGAGAGGCCAGGTCGCGGACCTCGGAGAAGTCCTGGTCGGTGTTGTAAAGCTCCCAGGTATCGTTGCTGAAGTCGCCGCCGGAGTCTGGCGGATGGTAGGCGGTGGCCTTCCAGCCCTTGTACCACAGAGCCCTGTTGCCGACCATCTCATAATACTGGATGTACTTATCCGTCACCGCATTCGGGTCGGCGAGGCTTGGGGCGAAGCTCACCCCCTGGATCGGCTTCTGGGGATGGCCGTTGTACATCTCGGGCGCAGAGAGCCCCAGGATATCCAGGACCGTGGGGACGACGTCGACGGCATGGGTGTACTGCTCCCTTATCCCGCCCCCATCCTCTATCAGCGCCGGATAGTGGACGATCATGGGGTCGTGGATCCCGCCCTCATGGGTGTTCTGCTTGTACCTTTTGAAGGGCGTGTTCCCGGCCATGGCCCATCCCTCGGCGTAGTGGTTCCAGGTCGTGGTTCCGCCCAGCTCGTCGATATGGGCGAGGATAGAGGTCAGGTTCTCGTAGATGCGGTTGAAGTAGAGGTAGTTGTTCGAGGTCCCGTTGAATCCGCCCTCGCGGCTGGCGCCGTTATCCGATATGAGGATGATCAAGGTGTCGTTCAGCTGACCCGTATCTTCAAGGTGGTCCAAAAACCGCCCGATCTGGGCGTCGGTATGGGTCAAAAACCCGGCGTAGACCTCCTGCTCCCTGGCAAAGACCCTCTGCTGGTCTTCGGTCAGGTCATCCCAGGCGGGGATATCGGGGTTCCTGGGGGCAAGCTCCGTATCTGCGGGCACGATTCCAGCCGCTTTTTGCCGTTCCAGGGTCTCGTTCCTTACCTCGTCCCAGCCCTGATCGAACTTCCCCCCGTACATATCTATGTACTCCTGGGGTGCGTGATGGGGGGCGTGGCAGGCTCCGAAGGCCAGGTAGAGGAAGTAGGGATGGTCCGGTGCCGCAGCCTGCTGACTATTTATAAATCCCATGGCCTGGTCCAACAGGTCCTCGGAGATGTGATACCCCTCCTCGGGAGATTTTGGCAGCTCGATCCTGGTGGTTCCACTGACCAGATCAGGATACCACTGATTGTTCTCGGACCCGATGAACCCGTAGTATTTTTCAAAGCCCCTGCCTGTAGGCCAGTTATCGAAAGGCCCTGCCGTGTTGAGGTGATCTGAAAGGTGCCATTTGCCCACGGCGAAGGTGTTGAAGCCGTTGGCGACGAGGATCTCCGGCAAGGTGGCCGCGTTCTTGGAGAGGTCCATGCTGTAGCCGGGGTAGCCCGCGGGCAGCTCCATGACCGCCCCTATTCCTACGGAATGGTGGTTTCTGCCGGTCAAGAGGCAGGCCCTGGTCGGAGAGCACATGGCCGTGGTGTGGAAGTTGTTATATCTGAGACCACCAGCCGCCAGCCGATCGATGTTGGGGGTCTCAATCGGCCCACCGAAGCACCCGATCTGGCCGAACCCCACGTCGTCCAGGACGATGAAGACGACGTTGGGAGCTCCTTTGGGAGGCTGCACCGCCTCCTCGGGGCAGGGGGTCGAGTCCCGGTAGGAGATTCCGACGACCGGCTCGCACCCGGAGTTCGAGCTGGAAGCGGATTCCTCGACGGCGAGATCTCCGCCGGCGGTCCCGGAAGCCTGGGCGCCGTTCTGGCTGTCCTCAGCCTCCTGGACGCCAGCTCCGGCCGCCATGACCACGAGCCGGGTCTCTTCTCGAATCCCAACCACGTCCTCTTCGGTCACTGATTCCAGATCTGCGTCCCTGGCCAGGACCTTTCTTCTATTCGTCAATTGTTCATTGCCGGATCTGCTCAGGGCGTCATTTCCCTGGTCATCGATTTCAGCAGAAAATTGCGGCACTCTCGTCTCCAAACTGTAGTCTCTTTCTTCTGACGATCCGAGTGTCGAATAAGAAAGGAGCAATATGAAAATAACAGTCAGGATAGCAGCAAAATCCCTTCTCATCGTATTGAATCCTCCGAGCTTATACCGTAATCGTGTATAAATAAATCTTTGTATTGAAAGGAAATTTTTAGATAATTTTCGGACGCTGATAATCGATGGAATGAGTCTGGTGAGGGATGGCTCTATGAGTTCGCTCATCCTCGCTTCGGCTTACATACCCCAGCATGCAGAATGCGTCTAAAATGCCGATGCTGGAGCGGCCATGCTGTCTGAAGCTGATTCTCGATCTGCTTTGCTGTCTGAAGCTGATTCTCGATCTGCTTTGCTGTCTGAAGCTGATTCTCGATTTGCTATGTGTCAACAAGCTGATGCTCGATCTGCTATGCGTCAACAAGCTGATGCTCGATCTGCAAGACGGTCTACACGCCGATGCTGGAGCCGGCGAAACATCCTTCACTTATAATTCTGAATTGGCACAAAGTTTTTATTCATAAGATTGTATTAGACTATATTATCGCCTTATGAAATCGCTCTTAACTTCAACAGGATGTAGGGGATAACAATAAATTAACTTGACAAGCTGAAATCAGCTTTCAATGTCATTCCAAGGAGAGCTATTAATAAGGCGAAGCGTGACGAACAGGAGAAGAAACATGAAAATAGGAAAATATTTCCAGACGATAATTTTTTTGTGCTTTTTTTGGTTATCGTCCGCATCGGCCTTTGAGCCCGAGGCGGTGGACGCGAACCCCGATCTGGTCGCCCTCAACGCAGGATGGGAGCCTCCCACCGTCTACGACGTGACGGACGGGGTTTACGTCGCCGTAGGCTACGGTCGCGCAAACCCGGTTCTGATAGAGGGGACCGATGGCCTGATCGTGGTTGATCCTGGTGAGAGCACCACCTCCGCAGAGATGGTAAAGGCGGCCTACAACGAGCATCTCGACGACATATTCTCACGAAAACCCGTCAAGGCCATCATCTACACCCACTATCACGACTGCCACATGGAGGGGACCAGCGTATTTGCGGGGAACGACTCGCCCGCGATCATAGCTCACGAGACCTTCGAGAAGAACCTCTTCGGCCCGTCTGCTTTGGCTAGCCAGATCTTTCCGATCAAGGTATATCGGGCCGTGAAGTACGCGGGCATCACCTACCAGAGAGATCCGGGCTACTTTGTAAATGGAGGTATCTTCCCCTTCTCCATACCGGGACCGTCGGGCTACCTGCCGCCCACTCTGACCGTCGGGGATGAGCTGGAGACGAACATTGCCGGGGTGAATCTGACCCTCATTCATGCGCCCGGTGAGACCACCGACATAATCTACGTCTGGCTGCCCAACGAGAAGGTCATAGTTCAGATCGGCAACTTCTACAAGTCGTTCCCGGCCATCAATACCCTTCGCGGCGCCTCTCACCGCGATCCGTTGAACTACATCGCCAGCATCGACGACATGAGGAAGCTCAACGCCGATTACCTGGTTTTGATTCACAGCGGCGGAGGGCCGATCGTCGGCGCCGAGAACGTCAGCCGCACCCTCACCAATGCCCGAGACGCCCTCCAGTACGTACACGACCAGACCGTCCGCCTCATGAACCAGGGGCTCACCCCCGGTGAGATCATGGAGGAAATCGAGCTGCCGCCCCATCTGGCCGACGATCCCAATCTGAAGGAGTACTTTGGGGAGGTGGACCGTGACGTGTTCCAGATATTCCAGCAGTATATGGGATGGTTCACCGGCAAGAGCAGAGACATCTTCCCGACCTCTCCGGTCGAAGAGGCGGAGAAGATGGCTTACCTCGCCGGCGGAACTGAAGAGCTTGAGCTCAAAGCAAAGGAGGCTCTGGATAAAGGCAACACGAAATGGGCGCTGATCTTCTCCGATTACGTCCTCCTCCTGGATCCGGAGAACGCCGAAGCTCGGGAGGTCAAGAACTCGGCGCTGATCTCTCTTGCTGAAGAGTCCTCCAACGCTCAGGTGAGGAACTACCTCCTCTCCGAGTACCTCGAAGAGACGGGCCAGATAAGTATCCCCATAGAGAGAGGTTTCAGCGCACTGGACGAAAATATCGTCTTTTACATGCCCGTGGAGACCGTTTTCAGATGCATGGCTGTGAGCCTCAACGCCTCCAAGGCATTGGATGAGGAGTACGCCGTCGCCCTCGAACTCTCTGATGATCCCGTATCTGGCAACTATGCCATATATGTCCGCAGGGGGATCGTGGAGATAGAGGAGGAGGTTGCTTCAGATCCGAAGTTCACCGTGGTCACCGGCACGCTGATCTGGAAGAACCTGGTTTTAGGAAAGCTTGATCCTGAGGAGGCCGTCTCCGGCGGGAAGGTAGAGATAAGCGGAGCGGATCCGGAAGAGTTCTACGGGTTCATGGACCTCTTTAAATGATTGATGTGGAGCGCTATTTGCGCTCTTCATCCACCATTTTTCTCTCCCGTCAATTCCGCCGGGCAACTGAAGAAGGCCCAGGCTCAAAGCTATCGGTTCTCCATGGGCAGGTACTCCCGGTCGAATTCTCCTACGTAAAGGGCCCGGGGCCGGAATATGCGGTTATTTTCCAGATACTCCATCACCCGGGCGGTCCAGCCCGCCACCCGGCTGACCGCAAAGATCACCGTATACATGTCCTCGGGGACGCCCATGGCCTGGTAGACTATCCCCGAGTAGAGATCCACGTTCGGAAAGATCTTCTTATTCTCGCCCAGGTCGGCCACCACCATCCCCTCAAGCCTCTTGGCGATTGCCAGCATCCGGGCACAGTCGGGGTTCGACTCCGCCATCGTCCAGGCCAGAGGGGCCAGGACTCGGGCCCGAGGGTCGTAGGTCTTATAGACGCGGTGGCCGAAGCCGGGAACCTTCCGCCCCGCCTCTCTCGCCTTGATGTACCAGTCTGGCACCTCCTCTGGGGAGCCGATCTCCCGGAGCAGCCTTGCCACCTGCTCGTTTGCTCCGCCGTGGAGGGGGCCGTTGAGGGCGCCGATCCCCGCATCTACGGAGAAGTAGATGTCGGACATGGTGGAGGCGACCACCATGCAGGCGAAGGTGCTGGCGTTCATCCCGTGATCGGCGTGGAGGATCAGGGCCACGTCCATCACCCTCTCCTCCAACGAGGTCGGCCTCCTCCCGGTCATCATGTAGAGGAGGTTTGCGGCGTGGCTGAGATCGGGGTCGGGCTCGATGGGCAGACGGCCTCTGCGCAGCCGCCCCACGGCCGCCGCCAGGGTGGCCATCCCAGATATCAGACGGATGCAGCTGTCCATGCTCTCGGCGTCGTCGGTTCCGGGCCTCGCGTCCGGGGGTCTATTGAGGTGGCGCCTCTGAAACTCGTAAATCGCATGTCTCTCCCCCGTGGGCACCGTCTCCATGGGTATAGAATCCTCATCGGAGGCGATGGCGTCCTCGCCGGACGGCCTGGCATCATCTTTGTACCGCCAGGTCAGACGCTGGTGCATGAAGTTCGTGCCGATCCGCAAAGCCGCCATGGGATTCATATTCTCCACCGGCGCGCTCATCATCATTCTCAGGGTGTTGGGGAGAAAACGGTACTCCCTCATGCGGATCTTGAAGGCTTCCAGCTCTCTCTCGTCCGGGAGGTTCCCGTAAAGGAGGAGGTAGGACGCCTCCTCAAAGGTGGAATGGGCGCAGAGATCGAAGATGTCGTAGCCTCGATAAATCAGGGTACCCGTCGATCCGTTCACAAAGCCCACCTTGCTCTTGCAGGCGATGGCACCTTCCAGTCCCGGCCCCACCGTACATTTGATCGGCCAGTCGACTCCTCTCATCTGGTCGAATATAGGATCTGCACCCGCCGCCGTCGATGATCTACCTCCCCTGGCCCGGATGATCAGATCCATGATGTCTTCATTCGTCCTTTCCGCCATATCATCCTCTCAAAGATTCCAGGAATTTGATGAAGGCTCCACGTTCGAGCCGGAACTCTGGGCCCGCCTTCCAGGACCCTCGTTTCGAGCACCTCTACCGAGGCTTCTATCCCATCGGGGACGATCCTTCCCAGAAGACGTGAGAGGATCGATCTGCCAATCGCATCCTCTCCTATCTGAAGTCTTCACCGGTAAGGATATCACCCAAGTATAGGGGGGAGATAAAACTTATTCTGCATTATCGGTCCTGCTTTTAGCCGGCGAAGGCGCCTTCCATGGATAATCGGATTATGGGAGCAGGAACGGATTATGGGAGCAGGAATGGATATGGGAGCAGGAATGGATTATGGGAACAGGAATGGATTATGGGAGCAGGAAGGGCTTATTGGAGGCAAGGTGCGCTGAACTGTTATATATTATCGGGATGTGGTCAGAGAGTACTATTTAGAGACGCGGTCGGAGAGGATCAAATTCTTTCTCCGACCCGTCTTTTCAGCTGGTCCGGTTCAGCTCGAAAACTTGTCCGTGAGCGATTGGTCCCAGCTCGTGCTTCGTCCAAGTCGCTAGAATCAGAGGTCCACATACTTCAAGAATCGAGCTTCGACCTGCTTAAGTGATAGCGATCACGTTTTCACAGTAGTCGTCGCCGGAGCACATCCTCTTGGTATATCTCGCGGTGCATCTCGGGTTGAGGTTCTCCACGGCAGATTTGCAGTAGTCCTGACAAGCTCTGGACAGCCTCTCTGGATCTCGCCTTTTCCCGTTTACGTCCTGCAGGAGGGGGCAACCGGTGATCTTCATCACCAGCTTATCTTCGGCCGAGTCGGAGATCTCCCAGTCGAAGTTGGGGCCGAAGACGATCCTCGACACGACTCCAAAGACCTCGTCGATTTCGGATGTGCCCCTGTAAAGCCTCTTTTCTAAAAGATCCATATCTCAACACCTTGTAACAGTCTCGTTTATGCACATTTATATTTGTTTGAGATTTTATCTTAGATTTTATGAAATGTTAAGAGATTATCTTAAGGGCGAGTCTGGCGAGCCCTTCGATCTCAGGATTTTTAACCCTCCAGCCTCTCTGCCAGGAAGCGAATGGCTAATGAAGGCGCTCCTTCGAAATTAAAGGTCGAATGATCCGGACTGCATTCCTTTCGATTGGGCGAGCTGCAAAGAAATCCGGATTGGGGCTGGCTAACCGCAACATCTCCCTAGACGTAATCGTAAAAAATAATCCCATTAATATTTGATAGTGAGCTAACATATTTAGAAACATAAGAGTCAATAGACATTTCAGCATAAGAGGCAGGATTGGAAGAAAACCGGATCTTCCAACCTGGCCCTCCCGGCCATCTCCTAATCCGCCATAGAGTCCGCTGGCATCCGCGCTTTTGATTTAAGTTCTGGCAAGTTTCGATGAAGTGCGGCTCGGCCGCACCGCATCCATCTCACTCTTCTTCGGTCGACGAATATCCTGATTCGACGGATTCCAGGTCGGCGGATTCCAGGTTGATGTTTTCCGAGTCCACCGGCTGGAATAGCATATTCTCATCGATCTCGGCCAGCGCCTTTTCGCAGAGGTCCACGTTCTCCAGCAAAAGAGCGCCGTACCAGGTGAGGAAGTACTTTCCATCCACGAGCTTGACCACATCCAGATTTCTCATGGATATCAGCTCGTGGTTGAGCCTGTTTCGATCCAGACCCGTATCCGCCTGGAGATCTCCAAAAACCCGACCGGCTCGGTCGTCGTACAAAATTCTGGCTATGATCTTGGAGCTGTTCTTGTAGAGCTTTCCCATGGCCTTCGACACGTCGCAAGTCTTTCTCCCCGCAAGGTCGGTGCTGGCGACAGCGAGGTTTCCTCCTGCCATCAGCAGAATCGTGAGCATGAACGGACCGATTCGTTTCATTCTTATGCGTCCCCCAGTACTATACATGAATAAATGACCAATCTTCTATTTAAGAATGTCGGAAGGTTTGACATCTGGATATTAAGTACATCGGATCATTTGATAACCCGACAGATTTAAGTATTTGTACCGACTATATTCTTCTAAAAAGTAATCTGAGGTGATAAGAGAATATGCCAGACATCCGACCTTCGAGGGCCATCATAGAGGCGATAGACCCAAATCTGCTGGCTAGCTTCGATACGCTGGCAGATAAGCTGGACAGGTACCCGGGAATGCCGCTTGATCAGGGTGGGGGATTGATATCCTCCACCCTTGCAGATGGCGAGCTTCGGACGATGCTGACGCTTATTTTTTTTTACATGCTGGAGGAGAAGATGTCCCGGGGCACCCTGAGAGAGATAGGGATTTCCGGCTTAATTTCGCTGGTAGAGCAGATGGTCAAAGACGCAATCTTTAATTTTTAAGCCATTTTTAAAACTACATTTTTTATAAAATTCTTTTTGACATTCTATCCGAGGGCCCGCTATCCCGCCCTCTACTTTAACCCGGCCTGGATCGGCGAATGTCCGCCGAGAGTCGGTGACGCCGAGAGTCGGTGAAATCGGAACCTGATCGAGCGAGGGCGCTCATCAATTCCTGCCGTCGACCTCCGTCTCCACCGTCTCGCCGGGATCGCCAAAGCGTGCCCTCATCTCGTAGACCCCGTCCTCCTCCCAGACCTTCTCCAGGACGAAGCCCAGCTTCTGGAACATCCGGAAGATGCGGCTGTTGGTGGAGAGGACCTCGGCCACAAACCCCAGGATCCCCTGCCTCTTGGCCAGGTAGGCGAGGCGGGCGAGGATCTCTCTTCCCACCCCCTGCCTTTGATAGTCGTCCCTCACCACGTAGGCCACCTCGGCGGTCATGGTCTCCCCGAAGAGGCCGTACTGGCCTATTCCCACGACCGTCTCCTTTCCGGCCTTTCCCGCTTCTCCATCCACCACCGTCGCCAGGATCACCATCTTCCTGGAGTAGTCGATGACGGCGAACTCCTGGAGCCATCGGTGGGAGAGCTCCTTTCTTGCGGTCATGAACCTGCTGTAGAGGCTCTCGTCGGAGAGGGCGTGGAAGAACTCCTTGAGCAGGGGCTCGTCGGTGATCTTGACCGGCCGCAGGAGGATGGCTAGGCCCGATTTCGTCGTCCTCCTGATCTCCAGGTCCTCGGGGTAGATCCCGGCCTCGCCGGGGACGAAGGCCTGGTCTTCGTAGATCAGGTTGAGCCTCTTCGCCTCCGAGATCAGCCAGGGGCGGTGGGAGGGATGGGCGATTGCGATCAGGTCCATGGCCCTCTCCCGCACGTTCTTTCCGTGGAGGTAGGCTATGCCGTGCTCGGTGACCACGTAGTGGACGTCGCCGCGGCCCAGGGTCACCCCGGAGCCGGGAGAAAGGGAGGGGACGATCCGGGAGGTCCTGTCGCCGTCGGCGGTTGATGGCAGGGCCAGGATCGACTTTCCTCCGGGGGCCAGGACAGAGCCCCGCATGAAGTCGGCCTGGCCTCCGATCCCGCTGTAGTGGGCGCCTGCGAGGGACTCGGCCGTCGCCTGCCCGGAGAGGTCGATCTCGATGCAGCTGTTGATCGCGGTCATGCCCCGGTTTTTGGCGATCACCAGGGGGCTATTGGTATAGTCGATGGACCTGAACTCAACCAGGGGATTGTCGTCCAGGAACCGATATGTACTATCCATCGCCATGCAGAAGGAGGCGACGGCTTTTCCCCGGTCGATCGTTTTCCTGGAGTTGTCGACGACCCCAGCTTGCATCAGGTCTGCGAGGCCGTCGGTGAAGAGCTCTGTATGGACGCCGAGGTGCTTTTTGCCCGCGAGGTTCGATAAAATCGCGTTGGGGACTGACCCGTATCCCACCTGGATGGTGGAGCCGTCCTCGACGAGCCTTGCCATATAGCCGCCGATCCTCTGGGCGATCTTGCCACTGACCGGATCCTCATAAGCCAGAAGCGGCTCGTCGCAATAGACCATGTAATCGACGTCGTCGACGCTGACAAACCCGTCGCCGTGGACCCGAGGCATCCGTGGGTTGATCTGGGCGACGACGATCCCCGCAGCCTCCACCGCCGATTTGACGATGTCGACGCTGATCCCCAGGCTCATCAGGCCGTGCCGGTCGGGGGGCGAGGTCTGGATGAGGGCGACGTCGATGGGGGTCGCCCCCTTCCGAAACATCGCCGGGACCTCTGATAAGAAGATCGGGGTGTAGTCGGCGGCGCCCCGGTTGATGGCCTCTCTGCTCCGCGACCCAACGAAGAAGGAGTTGAGCCTGAAGTTCTCCCGGAACTTCTCCTCGGCGCAAGGAGCGATCCCCAGGGTCCAGACGTGGATCATCTCGGCCCCTAGGAGGGAGTTAGGCCTCTTTTCGACGTAGCGCTTGAGGGCTCCCACCAGGTACTGGGGCTCGCCGCAGCCGGTGCCGACGAAGATCCGGTCTCCGGGGTGGATCTTCTCGAAGATGGCGTTCTCCGGCCAGAACTTCTTCGGCCATCTCTTCTTCATCTCATCGAATTGTGAGCTTTCCTCGTCCGGATAGAGCGCCAACGCTTGCGACCTCCAAAAATCTGGCCGAATCGCCGCGCAAAAACCGAGGGCTCGCGGGGTTCCGGCTGGGATAAATATTGGTGGAGGTGATATTTATCGATGTTGGTATAAAAATGACTTAATTAATCATGGAGGACTTCAGTGGAATGCTGTCCCTCACAAGTTAGCGAGCATTCCCCAGCGTCTCTCAAAGTATCGGGACCTGCTCTGCCAGAATTCGATCTCTCAGCCGGGGATGAAGCGACTTGTAGGTGAGGACGTCTACGCGCCTGTTCGTGGCGTCCTCCAGCTCGTTTTTAAGGTGGGCTAGGTCAAGGAGGCTCTTTCTCCCCTCAAACTCGATCAGGATGTCGATGTCGCTCTCTTCGTCCATCTCGCCCCGGACGATGGAGCCGAAGAAGGCGGCTCGTTTGACCCCATTCTCTCGCAGGATCTCGATTACTGCCTCCTGAACGGCCTGCATCTGATCAGTCATAGAATTCCCTAGGATGTTGATGTATTTATTGCATTTTGTTCTGGCGGAGTTTTAGTCATTCCACTTATAACTATTTTTTTAAGAATGACGGTTGAAAGTGCATCTGCTATCATTGTTTCATCTATTCTTCTACCTTTACTCGATGTTATGTATTGGATAACATTATACTAAAATTTAAAATATCCTTGATTCAGTCGAGAGACGGATACTCTCAGAAGCCGAAGAAAATATATCCTGGAAAGAATAGTACATAGATAGAATGACTCGTGTTCTTGTTTATATTGATATAATGGGATTTGAAGAGAAGGCAAAAAAAGAGGCAGAATCGACAGGGCGTCCAATTGAAGACATAAGAAATTCTTACATTACTAGCACTGAAACTCGATTATATACACTAGAAAATACTAATATAATTCATAATTTCAATAAAATGAGTTTAGATAGTTGGTTAATATATACTGATAGCTTTTGGAACGCTTTCAGAGGTATCGACGAAATTCTAAAGACAAAATTGGATTTTGAAATTGCAATTGGAATAAGTGAAGAATCCCATATGATAAATATATTAGAAAATCTTAGCGATGATATAATGCGTTTTTTGAAAGAAGCTGTTATATCAGAATATAAAAAATTGTATAAATCTTCACATTCGTCGTCGCCGATGGAAACATTTATTTTGCTCACCAAAGATGCATATGATAAATTAGAATATAAGAGGATGTGTTCCAAACTGTATAACAATGTGAATATTTATAATATACAAATAGATCAATTACAGAGTGCTTTAAAAAAATACAACTTTTTAACTCAGATAGGATCGAAAAGATCAGAATATATGGAGATTGATGATCTTTTTGTACCACCCAAAAGTTTTGATGATATTCTTAATATTCTAAAAGAGCATAATCTTGTTTTTCTTATTGGCGATCCTGAGATCGGTAAAACATATACATCAATAAAATTACTTTCAGATTTTTATAGTGAAAATTATATGCCATGTTACTATCCTGAAGAGAGAATGTTAGATCAATGGACATTTATCCGAGAAACTCCTGAAATAGAAGGAAAAGCCATATATCTCGAAGATCCCTGGGGTAAAATTGAATTTAAAACTGCAGAAAGCCTTTTTACCGAAATTGGAAGCTTCATAAGGGAAATTAAAAGGACCAATTGCAAAGTAATCATTTCTTCACGAGAAGATATTTTTAGAACGTTTAAATCCAAGATGGAAATTGCAGAAGATATTTCGAAGTATGTTGTCGAATTAAGATTGGATTTAGAATATGATAAATATAATTTAAAAAATATCCTTAATAAATACGCCAATACATTTAGACCAGCATGGTATAGCGACATCAATTTGAGGTACTTAGTTTATGAGAACATAAGCAATAAACTTAGGACTCCTATGAGCATAAAAAAACTAATAGATATCACTATTGATTCTGTTGATAAGGAGCATTTACTAGATGGAATCGAACTAGCATCCAAAGAAACTAAAATTGTATTTGCTAAGGAAATCGGCGAACTATTTGAGCAAAGATATTATGATCGCTTGTTATTCTTGTCATTGGCGTACATAGAACTGGATCTTGAAGTAGCTAGAACTTGTTTTCAAGATGTTTTAATACAGCTGAAAAATGACGGATATAATTCAGATCGAGCTAGCTCCTTTGAAGAATTATTCGAAGAATATGGCAACAAAAAAATTGAAGTAAATTTTGGCTTGTTAATGTACATTCATCCCTCATACGAAGAAGCTTTTAAAATATCTTTAATTAAAGACAATAGACCTAGCAACATATCAAGAACTATATTTTCCAAAATTTTATTACGAATTGCAGAAGAATATGGCATAGAGGCACTACTGGCACGTATATTGGTTTCTAATTATGATGTAATAGATGAAAATACACGAAATAAGTTGCTATCTACAATTACTGATGAAGACAGCCCTGCTTGGTCATCTGAGCTAGGACATTATAGTCATAACTTAACTTGTATAATGTCAGACTTTATTATTAATAATTTCTCTATAATTCCTACAGACATAAGACATAGGATATTGTGCAATATTTCCAAGATAGATGATCGCACATTCGACGGTTTTGGACGTATTTATGCACAGAACACTATAAGCTGGGTCGTTGCAGAGAACTTTAAGTCTCATGAAAAGGAAATAATTGATATATTATATAATTTATCTGAGGTGGGCGGACCGGTCTCGTATGCCGTTTCAGTGGCAATAGATTCTAATTTTAGTAAATTGGATCCATATAATAGACTTGAATTATTGAGAAAATTGGCTAATATTAATGATACTGCAGGTATTGTTGCACATTGTGCTACAGAAAATTTTGAAGATATACCAAACGACATATTCTATGAGTTATTATTCAATTTAGCTAAGAACAATCATGCTGCTAAAATACTTATAGAATTTATAATGACTAACTATGGAAAGTTATCTGAAAATATACAAGATATTTTATTTACCTTGTCAGATCGCCATGTTTTATCTGCAGACGTCTTATTATCCTTAATGAAAAATTTCTCTACATTTCCTGAAAACTCAAGAAATGAATTATTGCTTAAATTGATTGATGAGTCGGAACCAGAAACGTCCGATTATGAATATCCAGATAAGGCAATTTATCAGAGACGTTCATTTGATCCAATTTTGATCATATCAAAAATATTAAGGGGCTATTTTAATGAGATTCCGACTCATGTACGGAATTCATTAATTATAAAACTTTAGGTAGTGACCTCCCAATAGGTTGATTTTTATACTTGTAACTTGCTATTCATATCGAGGGATAGCAAGATGGCAAGGAGGGGTCCAAAGCCAAAGTTCATAGATGTGCCATGCCCTAACGAAG
>Ga0209408_1000066_pt1 | contig 83556 bp, 69 predicted proteins | sample AD_UKC107_MetaG_FD_184422 | JGI IMG/M metagenome (GOLD analysis project Ga0209408, IMG submission 184422) | Active sludge microbial communities of municipal wastewater-treating anaerobic digesters from Hong Kong - AD_UKC107_MetaG (SPAdes)... | ecosystem: Engineered > Bioreactor > Anaerobic >... | reverse complement strand
GACCTCGGCTTCGGGGTCGTGCTCCACACCCTCCAGGGCGGCGAGGATGGCGGCGGTCTTGTGGAGGCCGGCCACGATCAGCCCTCCGATGGGGCATAGGGGGTGGCTGAGCCCCGCCTCGATCTGGCGATCGCTGGCGGGAGCAAAGAAGCAGCCTCTGATCCGGACGACCAGTCGGCCGTCTTTCTCCTCGAAGGAGCTCGCTCCGATCGCCCCCGAGTCCCTGAGGGTCTCCATGAAGCATCGAATCTTATCCGCCCTGGTCTCGAAGCCGGGCATATTGCACTCCCTGAACTGCTCCATCTCGTCCCAGAGCTTGGTCCCGATGGCCACGCTCATGATCATCAGGCCGCCGGTTCCCTGGGTCGCCTGGATCGCCTCGGCGGTGGTGGAGACGAAGGTCATGATGAACTTTCTCAGGTCCTCGCAGAAAGCGGGGGGCTTCTCATCATTTTCCATGATGTCTACTTCTCGGAAAAACGTTATAAATTTGCCGTTCCATCCCTCTCCGGGTGTTGAGACTTGAACGAGCTCGAATTCGGTGGAAAGACCATGGAGCCCGATGTGAGGATGCTCCACGACATGGATGAGGTCCTCTACGACAAGGAGTGGGCAGAAGGTGCCGAGAACCTGGAGCTCTACTACATGTACAGGGACCTCTCCCTCAGCAGGAGGGACCGCGACCTCTTCCTTGAGCAGGGGATCAGGTACGACATCACCGTCATCCCGCCCCTGATGCTGGGGCGCGAGTACGTCAAGACCGCCGGCCACTACCACCCGCCGGTCCCCGGCGAGACCATCACCTACCCCGAGGTCTACGAGGTCCTGGAGGGGGAGGCGACCTACCTCCTCCAGCGGGAGGATCTCAGCGACGTGGTGGTGGTGAGAGCCAGGGGCGGCGACAAGGTGGTGGTCCCTCCAGGCTACGGCCACATCACCATCAACGAGTCCAACAAGAGGCTGAAGATGGCGAACTTCGTCGCCAGAGGCTTCTCTTCGGACTACGGGCCGATAAGAGAGCGGGGAGGCGGGGCCTACTTCCTGATAGAGGAGGGGTGGATCGAGAACCCGAGATGCGAGGAGGCGGCCCCCCTGCGGGAGATCGAGGTTCCGAAGGCCAGGGCCCTGGGCCTATCCCGGAACCGGGAGATTTACGCCATCGGGAGGGAGCTGGGGAAGCTGGACTGGCTGATCCGCCCCCAGGATTATTCGGACGTCTTCGAGGGTTTTCTGGACTGAGGAGGGAGAGGGCTTGAGCGGCTCCCCGGATGCGAAGGGTGCGAAAGGCAAGAGAAACGCTGGTGGCAAGAGAAGTGTCGGTGGCAAGAGAAGCGCCAGAGGCGAGGGAAGTGCCGGTGGCGAGAGAAGCGCCAGTGGCGAGGGAAGTGCCGGTGGCGAGAGAAGCACCGAAGGCGGGAGAGGTGCCGGTGGCAAGAGAAGCGACGAAGTCAAGAGAAGCTCCATGAACGACGATGGCACAAGTTCGAAAGGCGGCAGCGGTGGCCGCGGCGGCAGCGTCAGCGATGGCGGCGGGCTGGCTGCCTACTGGGAGCTCCTCCGCCCGCCCCTGGCGCCGATGGACATCGCCCTCCCCGGTGCGACGGCCCTCCTCGCGGCTTACGCCACCACCGGGGGTCTTCCGCCCGCCTTTCCCTTCGCCATCGCCACCCTGGGGGCGTACTTCGCCATCACCAGCTCTTACGTCTACAACGACTGCTGCGACCTGGACGTCGACGCGGTGGGGATGCCGAACCGGCCCCTACCCTCGTCACAGGTGACCAGATCCTCGGCCCTGGCCTACTCCGCCCTCCTCTTTGGGATCGCGGCCGCGGTCGCCCTCTATCTCAACCCCGAATCCCTGGTCGCCCTGATCGCGGCGACCCTTCTCATGGCCGTCTACTCCAAGGTGGCGAAGAGGATGACCCCTTTCTCCTGGATCTTCGTCGGTCTCGCCTACGGGATCGTCCCGGTGGGGGTCTGGCTGGCCATGGCCCCGGCCGGCTTGCTGAAAGCAGGGCCCGGCCTTCACCCTGGGGCTCTGGTCCTGGGAGCCATGATCTGCATCACCGATTGGGGGTTCACCAACTGCGACGCCTCCCGGGACCTGGAGGGGGACCGGCGGGAGGGGATACCGACCTTCCCCGTCACCTTCGGCATCCCCAGGACGGCAAAGCTCGTCGCCGCCGCCTGGATTCTTGGGGTCGCCCTATCCCTGGCCCTGGGCCTGGTCACGGGCCTTGGGCCGATCTACTTCGCTGCGGCCCTGGCGGCGGGGGCATGGATGATCATAAAGACCGTCGACTTCATCAAAAACCCCACCGCAGAGAGGGGAGAGGGGATCTTCTACCAGGGGGCGAACTACAGAGCGGTCCTCTTCGCGGCTCTGATCATCGACGTCCTCCTCAGGGCGACGGCGGAGGGGTACCCTGGAGTCGTCGGTTGAGGGGAGGGCTGAAAAAGGACTCCGGTGGTCCAGCTCGTCGCCGCCTCCGATGGGAACCTGGCGTCGTAGGGTGAGGAAATGACTGGCGTAAGACTCCAGACTTGGACGCGGCGGGCGCGGTGGGGCCAGTAACTGAGGGGCGGCTGTAACTGTAAAGCGATGGATGGATTACGCGGGCGTAGGAAATGGGGGGGGGGCGAGGAGGGAGCTTGAAGCTCAGAAGTCGAAGAGGGACTTCTGCTCCGAGACCTCGCCGGCGCCCCCGGCCGAGGACAGAGGCCGTTTGGCGCCCTTCGCCCTTAAGGGCTCCAGGTCGAAGAGCCTCTGCTGCTCGGGGCGGCAGACCAGCTGCTCCCTGGATACCCCGAAGGGGGAGAGGAGGCGGAGGAGCGGGGGGAGGATCTGTTTTTCGATGTAATAGTCGGTGTCGATCTTCAGGTCCTTTCCCAGGACGTAGTAGGGGTCCTCGGCCCGGTCGACGAAGAGCCCCTTTCCCCGGACGATGACGAAGGGGACCCGGTCGCCCACCTGGGGGACGGGGCCGCCCCTCCCCCTCATCTTCTCGGCCAGCTGGACGTGAGGCTGCTTGTTCTTGTACGAGGAGCTGCTCTTGGTGTACCTCCTGGTGAGGATCAGGTCGTCCAGAATCTCGGCGTCCTTCTGCAGGTCTAGCCTCATCAGCCGCTCCATCACTGACCTCGCCAGGTCCACCGCCTCGTCCACCTTCCCCTCCTGGAGGACCAGCTCCAGACAGCGGTTGAGGGTCTTGCTGGTCAGCTCGCACCAGTCCCTTCTTACCGTCTCCATCCCCCGGACCTTTATTTTATCCCGCCACTCCCCGCCGACCTTCTCGAAGACCCAGAGGGCGTACCTCTTCTTGACCAAAAAGAGGCCCCGGCGGGCGAAGGCCTCGAAGACCAGCTCCATCGGCGGTGGAAGCCGCGAGGTGACCGTCTCTGCGATCTTTCCTCCCACCAGCTCCGCCTCCTGGAGGGTGGGCTTGGCCCCCCGCTCGCCGTGGGGCTTGAGCCTTATGAAGACGCTGTCGGTGTCGCCGTAGACCACGGCGAGGTCGAACCTCTTGAAGGAGCCTGCTCCCGCGGCCGGAAAGGTGTCCCCGGCGACCTCTGCCATCTCGGCCGGGAGGAGGGCTTTCCCGTCCCTGAGGTAGATCGATCCGATCCCCTCCACCATCTCCCTGGTGTTCAGGATGTTGGACCGGCCGAAGCTGGTGACGGCGTTGGCCAGAGGGAGGCTGTACAGCCTGGCCCGGGCGTAGCCGGAGTAGCCGTAGAAGGAGTTGAGCAGGATCTTGAGGGCGTACTGCTGGGCGTCCAGGAGGGTCCGCTCACCGTCGTCGGCGGTCTTCATCCGGCGTTTGATCTCGGTCCTCTGGGCCAAAAGGTCCCTCAACACCCCGGGGACGATCCCGGCCGAGACCGAGCTCTCGACGAACTCGCCCCCAGAGGGGGACCTCACCACATCCCGGGCCGGGGGCCTCTCGTCGGTGAGAACCGTCGAGTAGCAGAGGTTGTGAGCCATCATTATCGAGGGGTAGAGGGACCGGTAGTCCAGGATCACCACGTCCTCCACCAGCCCCTTCTTCGGCTCCAGGACCGCGCCCCCCTTCAGCTCGGAGCTCTGGGCCGCCCTGGTCATAGAGAGGTCGGGGTCGGGTTTCGGGGGTATGACCCGCCTCCGCTCCCGGAACTTGCGGAAGAGGAAGTTCTCCACCATCCCGGTCTGGCCGCCGTCGACGACGTCCTGGAGGAGCGAGCCGCTGGTCTGGGCGAGGGCGATGTACTTGTCCAGAAGCTTCAGGTCCAGGAGGAGGTGGAGGGCGAGAAAGGAGTCGCGCCGGGAGTAGCTGACGAGCCTGGCGAAATCCTCGCCCCTGGCGGCCCAGAGCTCCTCCATCTCCTTCGCCTCGACGTCGTGCTTCTCTACTCCCAGAAGCTCCAGGCTCGCGTTCCGGAGGGTGTAGCGCTTGAGGCTGAACGACGACCTGACCAGGGGGAGGAGGTCGACCACGATCCTCCCGGTGATCTCCACCCTGGTCTGGTTGACGATCCGTCTCACCCTCCAGGGGCTTTTGTCCCTCCCCACCCTGGCCTCCAGGTTCAGCCTCTTCATCCTCTCTTCGAGATAAGGAAAGTCGAACTCGTTGGAGTTGTAGCCGGCGACGACGTCGGGATCGTAGTCCCTCAGGATCTCGACGAAATTGGCCAGCATCTCCCTCTCACCTGGAGAGCAGAGGACGTCCGCCCTCGGGCAGTCGACCTCTCGCCCCACCAGCACCAGGTCCTCCCGACCTTTGTAGGGCGGGCTGAAGGCGAGGCTGACCATGATCACCGGCGAGGTCTCCGGATTTGGCATCGCGCCGTTGAGGGGAAGGCACTCGATGTCGAAAGCCAGGTGACGGAGGGGGGCGTTGGCCCTGGTCTTCTCCCCGTCTCCTCCGGCAGGCTCGAGGGACTGGTAAGGGACGCTCCCGCCGGCGGCGGCATCCTCGGCCTTCGCCCACCTCATCCCGCCCAGGTCCAGGTCGATGAGAAATCGGTTCTTGAAGAGGACGTCGGTCTCGTAGACCTCCAGAACGGCGGGGACTTTGAGCACGGCCTCCCTGAACTCCCTGACGGACTTGGGGTCTTTGGCCGTCACCTTCAGCATCTTCTGGGGCCGTTTTTGGTAGCCGACAGGCCTGAACCTCTCCACCACCTCGGCCTCCAGGCCCATGGCCCTGATGCCGCCGATCGCCTCTTCCAGCCTAGATTCATCAGCCCGAGCGTAGAAGTAGGGTCGAAATCCAGATGCTCGGACGGTGATGGGTCTACCCTCGGGGGTGGTCCCGAAGAGCTGGACGGCGGGATAACCCTCGCCGTCGTAGACGTAGTTGGCGTCGAGGATCTGGAATATCATCGCGAGGAGAGTGGGCTGGGGAAGTATTATAGTTTGTTGTGGATGGACGAGAATTCGATAACCAGAAAGGTTATAACCGAAAAGCCCGATCGCCGATGCGTGCTCAGGGATGTACGAGGATGTACAACAGAGAAGAGCCGCAATCAATGACCCGTCGATGGGGTCAATTGTTAAAGATCTCTTAGAAGGGCCGGAAGATCGAGGTTCTTTGACCGGAGAGGATGGCATTGAGAGAGCTATTGTCAGGCAACGAGGCGATCGCCCGGGGGGCTTATGAGAGCGGGGTGACGGTGGCGACGGGCTATCCGGGTACGCCGTCCACGGAAATTCTCGAGAACGTCGCACGGTACAGATCCCAGATATACTCCGAATGGTCGCCGAACGAGAAGGTGGCCTTCGAGGTGGCGGCGGCCGCCTCCTGCGCCGGAGCCCGCTCCATGGTGACGATGAAGCACGTCGGCCTGAACGTCGCCGCCGACCCCCTGATGACCTTGAGCTACATCGGGGTCGAGGGCGGCTTTGTCGCCTGCGTCGCCGACGATCCGGGGATGCACTCCTCCCAGAACGAGCAGGACACCCGCCAGTACGCCCGCTTTGCCAAGATCCCCATATTCGAGCCCGCCGACAGCCAGGAGGCGAAGGACTTCTTCGGGCTCGCCCTAGAGGTCTCTGAGAAGTACCGGACTCCGACGATCCTCCGATCGACCACCAGGGTGAGCCACTCAAGAAGCCTGGTGGAGCTGGAAAAGAGAGAGGCCCTCGACCGGGAGATGGGGATGGAGAAGAACCCGCCCCGGTTCGTCCCCATACCGGTCTGGGGGAGGATGATGAAGGAGAAGGTGGCCGATCGGCTCTCTTCCCTGGCGGAGGAGGCGGAGAGATCTTTGGCCAACAGGATCGAGCGCCGGGACAGGTCCTTGGGGATCATCACCTCCTCCATCTCCTACCAGTACGTCCGGGAGGTCTGGCCCCAGGCCTCGGTCCTGAAGCTGGGATTCTCCTACCCCTTCCCCGACCGCCTCATCAGGGAGTTCGCCGATGGGGTGGATGAGGTTCTCGTGGTCGAGGAGCTGGACGACTTTCTCGAGGAGCACGTGAGGTCCCTCTCGATCGATTGCCGGGGCCGAGATGTCATCTCGGGGGTGGGAGAGCTATCCGTCGGCCGCCTCCTGGCCTCGAGGGCGAAGATGGAGGGGAGGGAGCCTCCATCCCCGGACCGGAGCTTCGCCCAGGGGCTTCCGGCGAGGCCGCCGGTCCTCTGCCCCGGCTGCCCCCACCGGGGGGTCTTTTACGCCCTGGGGCGCCACGAGGTCGTGGTGGCCGGGGACATCGGCTGCTACAGCCTTGCCGCCTTCAGACCCCTGGACCGGATGGACATCATCCTCTGCATGGGCGGCGGGGTATCCATGGCCCACGGCTTCGACAAGGCCGGCGATCGAAGGGCGGTGGTGGGGGTCGTCGGCGACTCCACCTTCTTCCACTCGGGGATCACGGGGCTGATCGACATCGTCTACAACCGGGGGAGATCGACGATCATAGTCCTGGACAACCGGACCACAGCCATGACCGGCCACCAGGACCATCCGGGGACAGGAAGGACCCTTCAAGGCGAGGCGACGAAGGCGCTATCCATCCAGGAGATCGGCAGAGCCTGTGGGATAGATCGGGTGACCACCGTCAACCCCTACGACCTCAGGGCGACGGAGGCGGCGATCGCCGAGGAGCTGGCCGCCGAGGAGCCGTCCCTGATCGTATCCCTCGCCCCGTGCCCGCTGCGGGAGAGGAGGCCGGTCGGACCAGTCAGGGTGATCGACACCGACCTCTGCAAGGGATGCAATAAGTGTCTCAAGCTCGGCTGTCCAGCCATCGAGCTGGAGGGGGACGTCCCCAGGATCAACAGATTTCTCTGCGGCGGCTGCGGCCTCTGTCAGGAGGTCTGCCCTCACCACGCCATATCCTCGATGGAGGCGAGATGATGTCCACCGGCAAGACCACAGGCGTAGTCTTTGTGGGGGTCGGAGGTCAGGGGATCCTCCTCGCCAGCACCATCACCGCAAAGGCGGCGATGCTGGCCGGGTTCGAGGTGAAGACGAACGAGGTCCACGGGATGGCCCAGAGGGGCGGATCGGTGATCGCTCACGTCCGCTACGGGGCCGAGGTCTTCAGCCCCACCGTCCCCGAGGGGACCGCCGACGCCCTGGGCGCCCTGGAGGAGATTGAGGCTCTGAGGTACGCCCACTATGCAGCTCCCGAAGGCCTGGCCGTGGTCAGCGCCACTGCCGTCATTCCGGTGACGGTATCCTCGGGGTCGGCGACTTACCCGGAGGACGTGGCCGAGCGGCTGAGAAGGGCCTTTCCGCGGCTGGTCTACTTCGACGCCGGAGAGCGGGCGGTGGAGCTGGGGAATATCAGGGCCGCAAACATCGTCCTTCTGGGGGCGTTGTCGCGTGGCCTCGACCTCCCAAGGGAGGCGTGGGAGGCGGCGATCGCGGCCTCGGTCAAGGAGAAGCAGAGGGATCTGAACTTGAGAGCTTTTGAGATGGGGAGAAATATCAGATGAGGGACAAGATGAGGGATCAGATGAGGTACCAGGTGAGGGGAAAGGGCAGATGAGGGGAATGGGCTGATGAGAGAAAATCGCAATTTTCACAATGTGAAGATAGAGACGGCGGAGCTCGGGGATATCAGAGAGCTTCAGGGCCGTCGGCTGAGGGAGATAGCAAAGCACGTCTACTCGTCGAACGCCATCTACAGAAGGCTCTTCGACGAGCACGGGGTCGCCCCCGAGGATATAAAGTCCGTGGAGGACGTGACCAGGCTCCCACTGACCAATAAAGACCTCCTGAGGGAGAGCTACCCCCTGGGCCTATCCTGCGTCGATCGGAAGAGGGTCGTCGAGATGCACATGTCCAGCGGGTCGACGGGGACGCCGGTGGTCATGCCCTATACTCAAGCCGACCTCGACCAGTGGGGGGAGTGCATGGCCCGCTGCTACCGGATGGCTGGAGCGGTCCCCGGAGATGCCGCCCAGATCACGCCGCTCTTCGGCCTCTTCAACGGCGGGTTTGGGATGTACCACGGGGCCCGGGCGGCGGGGCTCTTCGTCATCCCCGCGGGGCCGGGGAACACCGCCCGCCAGATCAGGCTCGCACGGGACTTCAAAACCCGGGTCCTCACCGGCGTCGTCAGCTACGGGATCCGGTTGATGGAGGTGATGGAGGAGATGAACGAGTCCCTCCCGAGCCTGGAGATCGGAATCTTTGGAGCCGAGGTCTTCAGCGACTCCATGAAAAAGAAGATCTCCGCTGGCCTTGGGATCGAGGCCTTCGACATCTACGGGATGACCGAGTCGGGCGGAGTGGGGACCCTGGGGATGGATTGCAGTGCCCACGACGGCCTGCACGTCTGGGAGGACCACTACATCGTGGAGGTGATCGACCCGGAGACCTGCGAGCCCGTCGACGATGGCGAGACCGGGGAGCTGGTGGTGACCGCCCTGACCCGAGAGGCCCTGCCGGTCATCCGGTTCAGGACGGCGGACCTGACCCGGATCGTATCCCGAGAAGAATGCGACTGCGGCAGAACCCACGTCAAGATCGCCCCCATCACCGGGAGGATCGACGACATGCTGATCATAAAGGGGGTGAACTTCTTCCCCAAGCAGGTGGAGCAGGCGTTGATGCAGATCCCCGGCGTCGGCGCCAACTACCAGATCATCATCGAGGAGACCGACGGGATGAAGGACGTCCGGATCAACGTCGAGGCCGAGGCCGGGGTGACCGGCTACGTCGTCGAGAAGGCCCTGAAGGAGGCCCTCGGCTTCAGCCCCAAGGGAGACGTGTACCCCATCGGCGGCCTGCCCCGCCAGGAGGGGAAGGCCAAGAGGGTCTTTTACAGGAAGGCGGGGGAGGGGTGAGGTCGGGGCGGGGCCGGACGCCCGGCCAGTCAATTCTATTTTGTTAAATGGAATAACTCGCAGCTCTTGCTGAGGGTATCGCTTCGCCAGTTTGACTTTTCTACCGGTTTAGCTGCCAGCGGAGACCAATGAGTAGCTGTAGTCCATGAAATCGTCCAAGTCCAGTCCAGTCTGCAGGTGTCATTTCAACCCATAGATCATAATAAAATCTTTTACCTAAGCGGTTTGGTCTTTCAATTGATCTTGAAGAATTAATGCAAATTTCAATCCATAGAACAGGATTGACAAATGCGCAATACAAATGTTTTCTCCTCATATTGTATAAGATCATGCTGTAGCGGCTGGAGAAAATTATGTTGAACAGACCGCAAGGAACTTAAACCATCACTGAAGTATATGAAGGATGATCTCAGAAGGAGGAAGAAAATGAAGCTCACCGCAATTATGATGATTATGGTTGCCGCCTTGTTGTCGGTCATTCCATCTGTGGCTCAAGAGAACCTTACCATCAATATCACAAGCCCTGAGAATGGAGAGGATGTAGAGTGGCGCACCTGGGTCGAAGGTGTTACGAACTTACAAGATGATACAGATTACCATATTTATGTCCTCATAAATCCCGCCGACTCCGGCACATGGTGGGTACAGCCCGAAGCTGTGCTTGATTCGAACACAGGGGAATGGTTTGCTTACGTCTATTTTGGGAGAGAAGGTATGGATTATGGTTCTTGGCAATTTGTCTGCGCCATAATAACAGCCTCTGGTCTGGGGGATAATACCTTCGATAGTATTCCAGAGCATATAGCCAAGTCCGATATTATACGTGTCAGGAGGAAGTAATCGATGCTCGATAAATTTTTTATCGTCGAGTATAATCCTGGAACTATCTTATTGTTAATATGTTTAGCTAGCTAGCCTTTTTGGAAAGTAGGTCGAATATATCCGCCAGGAGGTAGGCGACGACGAAATCGAGCTCGGCATTGGTTCTGGTGGCGCTTCTGCTGGCAATGGAGTCGTCCGAGGGGGCTTATGATGATCATGCAGTCCAAGCCAGCGATATCTTGGCGAAAATCGAGCGGGGCGAGTCTGTAGAATGCGAGAATGTGATCGTCGAGGGCGACCTGGACCTGAGCAAGCTTCACCTGCCCGTAGAACACATCAAAAGAGCTGAAGATGAAATCCAGGCTGGTATGACCGAGGAAGTGAAAGTCGTAAGATCCAAGATAATCATCAAAAACTCTGAAATCCGCGGCAACGTGAGCTTTAACAACACTATCTTCCGGGAGCAAGTTAACTTTACTCACACAAACTTCTCGGGCAGAACTGCTGATTTCGGGTTTTCAAAGTTCTCGGGCGGAGTTGCCGGCTTCTCCGAAGCGATTTTCTCAGGCGGAAATGCCGACTTCGGGAATGCAAGGTTCTTGGGAGGGGATGCCGACTTCAGGGAAACAGTGTTTTCGGGCGGAAATGTTTCCTTCGATCAAGCGGAGTTCTCAGGCGGAGATGCCAACTTCTCCTTAGCAGAATTCTCTGGGGGAGATGCCAAGTTCAGGGTAACAAAATTCAAGAGAGAAGCCTTCTTTGAAAGAGCAGTGTTCTCGGGCGGAGATGCCGACTTCCAGAATGCGGTGTTCTCGGGCGGATGTGCCGACTTCCAAGATGCGAAGTTCTTGAGTGGAGATGCCAACTTCGGGAGTGTAAAGTTTTTTGGCAGAGAATCCGATTTTCATAATACGGAGTTCTCTGGTAAGAAAGCCTCCTTCGGGTATGCAATATTCTTGTGTGAACATGCGGGCTTCGATCACGCGGTGTTCTCATGCAGGGATGCCAGCTTCGATCATTCGGTTTTCTCAGCAGATGCCGACTTCATGGAAGCGGAGTTTTCAGCCGGAGATGCCAACTTCATGGAAGCGGAGTTTTCAGCCAGAGATGCCTGCTTCAGGGGCGCGGTGTTTTCGGGCGGAGATGCCAACTTCGCGAATGCGAAGTTCTCCGAAGATGCCAACTTTAGAGATGCGGTGTTCTCGGGCGGAGATGCCAATTTCTACAAATCAGAGTTCTCGGGTGAAAATGCCTCCTTTTACAGAGCGGAGTTCTCGGGCGGGGATGCCTGCTTCTTGAAGGCAGTGTTCTCAGGCGGAGATGCCAACTTCAGAGATGCTGAGTTCAACAAATGCGCCTGCTTCAATTTTGCCATGTTAAATGGAAGTGCGAGCTTCGAGGATGCAGAGTTCATCGGCAATGCGTACTTCGAAAATGCGGCCTTCGGAAGGGACCTAAATCTGAACAGAACAGGGTACTCTCGCCTTTTCCTGCACTGGAACTCAATAAATAAATCGCAATTTAAAGCCTCTGACTATGATGCCTATCTGGCCCTGGAGAGAAACTACGTTAACCTGGGCTGGTTCGAAGACGCGAACAACTGCTACTATGAGTACAGGAACAAGCGGCGCGTAGATACAGATGTACCTTTTATTGAGAAGGCCACGGACACCATCGAATGGGTTTCCTATGGGTATGGTGTTAAGCCGATCTATACCCTTGGTTGGATAGCTTTTTTTGTCTTGGTATTTGGAATGATTTTCACTTATGATGAGTGCTTTAAGAAGTACATTCGAGAGGATATAAAGATTTCTCCCGAAGATAAAAGAGCAAAAGATCATACATATGTTGAAATTATCACCATCCTAAGAGAAGATGAGCGAATAAATGAGCGAATCAATTACTTCACCGACACAATCTTATTTAGCTTGACCACTTTCACATCCGGATTTTTCTCATTTCTTCACCCCTCCATCGAGTACAAGTTCGAAAAGCACACTCGTTGGGTGATCCTCGAGCGACTTCTCGGTACATTGTTCATAGCGCTTCTAATAACGGCTATCAGCAAGACGTACCTGATAAGATAAGGTACATCATCCGCTATCCTAAATTGAGTATTTTGCTTGCTAGCGATTCCACCAATATAATTATAAATAGATATATTTATCTACATTAATATTATACCCGTTTATTGCTGACTCCCTATTGAGCGAATATCTCATCATGTCACGTTGAGATGAGTAATCAACATAATGTAAACATAAACAAATTAAAATAACTTGATAAATTAAACTTATTGAATTTAATTTTACAAAATCGATAGTAGTAAAAATACCATTATCAGAACTCAAGGTGCGGAATATGGGCTAAAATTTTAACAATTAGATTTTATTTCACATAGGCGAACATCCCCTCATCCTTTATTTCCACCTCACCTCCACCTCGTCCGTCCTGAATCCCGGCCGGACCCTCGACTCCGCCAGGGGCGTGGTCACCCCGGCCTTCAGCATGACCAGGCCGGTGCGGGCGATCATGGTGCCGTTGTCGCCCATGAGCCTCTTCTCGGGGACGAAGAACCGCGCTCCCCTCTCCTCGCACATGATCTGGAGCATCTCCCGGAGGCGGGAGTTGGCCCCGACCCCCCCACCAGGAGGACCTCCTTCCTCTCGGCGTGGGCCAGGGCCCGCTCCGAGACCTCCACCAGCATGGCAAAGGCCGTCTCCTGGAAGGAGAGGAGCAGACGTCGGCCAGATCGTATTTTTTCGCCGCCTGAGCCGCAGCGGTGGAGAGGCCGGAGAAGGAGAAGTCCGTACCCTTGACCACGTAGGGAAGGGGTATGTACTCTTTGGCGGACCTGGCCAGAGCCTCGAGCTTGGGACCGCCGGGGTGGGGGAGCCCCGCCTGCCGGGCGAACTTGTCCAGGGCGTTTCCGACCGAGATGTCCAGGGTCTCGCCGAATTATTCGATGAGGAGCAATAAAATTTTAAAATAACCACTAAAAATTTCGAAGAATATTGATATATTTATCAATTATAATAAAGTTTTTTACTTCATTTTGTGTCGTAAACTATATTAAGATGTAGGATTAGATGTAGGATACTAAAAGTTGAATTACTCCGGCAGAGTACATTCAGAACTAAATGGGTAAAAACGGAGGATTGGCTTATGAAAATGGGCTCAAAACCGCTAATAGTGCCGCCATCTCCTGAATTGGAGAAAAAAATTATCAAAACGAAGAGGATGTTCAGTGCTAAAGAAGCTTTGCCATCCACGACTACAGTTGACGTCCTGGATCTCAGAAGTTTTCAGCTGATAACATCCCGTCCCATGAGAACTCGATCCCATACCCTCATCGCCAGAGAGGCAAAACTTGCTCCGGTAGTTGGTACGAGGAAGGCCCTGGTTCTACTGGTAGATTTCTCTAATAATACCGCCACCCAGAGCAAGGGACATTTTGCAGACATGCTGTTCTCAAGCGGAGGGGCGACAAAAAGCCTGAGAGACTTCTACTGGGAGGCATCCTACAATAAGCTCACTGTAACCGGTGATGTGAGCGGTGAAGGCGGCCCAACCGCAGGCTGGTATCGGGCACCTCAGGCTTATACGTACTACACAAACGGCGAGTATGGATTTGGGACATATCCCAAAAACGCTCAAAAGCTGGTCGAAGATGCGGTAGATCTCGCCGCCCCTCACGTGAACTTCGCCAATTACGACAACGATGGAGATGGTGTAGTCGATGCTCTTTTCATCGTGCACGCAGGTCCCGGAGCCGAAACCACGGGGAACGTCGATCACATATGGTCGCATAAATGGGGGATAAACCCGAAGACCGTTGATGGGGTGAAGGTCAGCAGCTACTCCATGGAACCTGAGGACGGGAGGATCGGCGTGTTCTGCCACGAACTGGGGCACGTTTTCGGTCTGCCAGACTTGTACGACTACGACTACGACTCCGCCGGGGTTGGCCGCTGGTGTCTGATGGCGGGTGGAAGCTGGAACGGAGGCGGCAACAGTCCGGCTCATCCAACCAGCTGGTGCAAGGTAAAGCTCGGCTGGGTCAACCCGGTCACGATCTTCAACGCACAACAGGCTGTCACCATCAAGCCGTACGCCACCAACGCCCAGGTCTACAAGCTTCCCGTCGGAGATATCAACAGCAAGGAGTACTTCCTCCTCTCAAATCGTAACAAGACCGGATTCGACACGGATCTTCCTGGTGAGGGGCTGTCGATACTTCACGTTGACGATAATCAGTCCAACAACAACGACCAGGACCACTACCTAGTGGATGTGGAGCAGGCTGACGGTAAATTCGAGCTGAATAAGAACATCAACAGCGGTAATGCCCCAGATATGTTCCCCTCAACCAGCTCAGAATTTACAGCGACCAGTACCCCAAGCAGCAAGGCTTACGGCGGCTCGGACTCAAAGGTGAGTGTGACAGGCATCCAGCGGTCAGGCGACGACATAAAGGCGAATATCAATGTTGGAGGGGCAGCGGTGAAGGCCTGGTACTACAACAAGAAAGTACTCTCAACCTTTGCTCACCATACAACCCAGTGGGCTTGGGCTTACATCGACACCCTCGGTTGGAGGCGCATCAAGGACGGTTCTGCTGACGGCGTAACCAACATCTTCAACGCTTGCTGCGAGGCGGTCGCAAACAACAAGCTGGTGCACGTCTACGTAGACAACGAATTCCTGTATACTATGTATCTCATCTGAGAAGGCAGATGGATCGAAAATTGGTCTTAAAGGAGGGATATGAAAATGGTCTGGTACAACAATCGGACTGTAAATGCGACCTTCGTTCACCACACCACTCAGTGGGCGTGGGCGGATATAAGCGGGCTCGGCTGGAAACGTATCAAGGATGGTTCGGCAGATGGCGTCACAAACCTCTTCATCATGATGTGCGCCGCCAAAGCGAATAACCGGCAGGTGAACGTGGACATCGATGGTAGCGGGCTGATCATCACGGCATACCTGCTTTAATCGATGCACGATGGGATTCGGAAAAGGTATCTTGTTTGAGAGGTGAGAATAATGACCTGGTACAACAATCGGACTGTAAATGCGACCTTCGTTCACCACACCACTCAGTGGGCGTGGGCGGATATAAGCGGGCTCGGCTGGAAACGTATCAAGGACGGTTCGGCAGACGGCGTCACAAATCTATTCATCATGATGTGCGCCGCCAAAGCGAATAACCGGCAGGTGAATGTGGATATCGATGGCAGCGGGCTGATCATCACGGCGTATCTGCTTTGATCGATGTCGGACGAGGTTATATTATGGGTCCAGAAGTGACGATCAAGATCTCAACGCCGGAAAGAACCGAGTCTCCGCCTGCACCAGTGGCATCAGAACAGGTGCAGTCACTGGGAGCCGTTACCGGCTCCCTCGGCCTGGCGAATTTGCCTGTGCCTGAACTGACCCAGTCGGTGGCGGGAACAGCAGCTTTAGAGACGGCTCGAATTCCCGTCCCCTCCATGGCCGAGGCAGAGATGAAGGCAGCAGAGACGATGGAAGGTTTGCCCACTCCGGAGATGATGAGCCAGTTTGAAGTTCGCGCAGCAGGAGCCGCACCAATTCCGACTTCTTCGATGCAGGCCTCTATGGAGATGGGGGCGATTCCAAGACCCGAAACGCTGAGCGAGCTGGAGATGGCCAAGACACCCATGCCTGAAGAGAAGCCTGAGGGCAAAAAGAAAGGTTAGAGGGATTCGAGTGGCTTTTGAGCCACTTAATCCACCTATTTTGCTGATTATTGGAGGTCTATTTATCATGCCCGAGTTCAAAGGTGTTATGGCAGCGCCAAATCGATCCCAGATCAAGGCGAAGGTGTTGTCTCTTGAACAGTCTTCTGAGTATCCTGATAAATGGATCTTCGATCTGGAGATACTCGAGTCGAAGAATATTAGCGGACCTGATTTTGCGCATGTTGGCGAGCGGGCGAATGGATTTGCCTTTGACCCTTTACCCGATATCTCGTCTGGAGACGTAGTTGCGGGAGAGGCAGAGTTTTTGGGGGATGAGCGGGGAGGGAAGTTCAGGCTGAGCGAGATTAAAATCATATCGCAAGCTTAATTGTGAGGATGGATGGATGCCTGCAAAGAAGAGCATCGTTTGCGGCAGGATGCCCGAAATATAGTAGGCCATCGCTCCCTTGCGCCCATGATCGGTAATCCTCCTGATCGCTGGCATCTCACTACTTCCACTTGATCACCACCTCGTCCGTCCGATACCCCGGCCGGACCCTCGACTCCGCCAGGGGCGTGGTCACCCCGGCCTTCAGCATGACCAGGCCGGTGCGGGCGATCATGGTGCCGTTGTCGCCCATGAACCTCTTCTCGGGGACGAAGAACCGCGCCCCCCTCTCCTCGCACATGATCTGGAGCATCTCCCGGAGGCGGGAGTTGGCCCCGACCCCCCCCACCAGGAGGACCTCCTTCTTCTCGGCGTGAGCGAGGGCCCGCTCCGAGACCTCCACCAGCATGGCAAAGGCCGTCTCCTGGAAGGAGGAGCAGACGTCGGCCAGATCGTATTTTTTCGCCGCCTGAGCCGCGGCGGTGGAGAGGCCGGAGAAGGAGAAGTCCATCCCTTTGACCACGTAGGGGAGGGGGATGTACTCCTTGGCGGACTTTGCCAGCTCCTCCAGTTTCGGGCCGCCGGGGTGGGGGAGGCCCGCCTGCCGGGCGAACTTGTCCAGGGCGTTTCCGACCGAGATGTCCAGGGTCTCGCCGAACATGCGGTAACGTCCTCGCCTCAGGGCCAGGACCTGGCTGTTTCCACCGCTGACGTACAGCACGACCGGATCGGCAGCGCCGGTCTTCCACTTCCCCACCTCGATGTGGGCGATACAGTGGTTCACCCCCACCAGGGGGACGCCGAAACGGAGGGAGAGGGCCCGGGCCGCCGTCGCCACCGTCCGCAGGCACGGCCCCAGCCCCGGACCCTGGGAGAAGGCGACGGCGTCGATCTTGAGATCGTCTTTGCGGGCCTCGTCCAGTACCGCTTTTACCACCTCGGCCATGTGCTCTGCGTGATGCTGGGCCGCCTCCCGCGGGTGGATACCGCCCTTGGCGGGGACGTAGGTGGCGCTCTTCTCGGCGATAACGTCCTCCTCGTCCACCAGGGCACAGCTGAGGTTCCAGGCCGTCCCCTCCAGCCCCAAAATGATCGTCCTCCGCAAAGCTCCCTCATTTCGACCTTGTATCTCACCCATCTCTCCATCAGCCCCCAAGTCCCGAGACCTTCTCTATCGCGCCATCTCCTATTCAATTCGCAAAATCTAATAATATTTCGCAAAGCTCAGAGGGATAGACCGATGTCCCGACGGTACCTGATCCCGTTGAATCTGATCTTCCGGATGTTCCGATAGGCCTTATCCCTAGCCGCCTCGAGGCTCTCTCCCCGGCCGACGACGGTGAGGACCCTACCCCCGGTGGTATAGAGCTGCTCGTTCCCCTGGGCGTCGGTCCCGAAGGCGGTCCCGTTGTGATAGACCAGAACGTCGGGATCGACCTCCTCCAGCCCCCGGATGGGCATGTTGGTGTAGTGGGGTCCGGGATAGCCGGGCCTCTCCTCCCCCACTCCGCCGCTGGTCACAGGTTTCACCACCCGCCCGCTGATGGCGCAGACCCCGACGCAAGTGTCGGGGGACCACTTGAGGTCTATGGAGTCGAGCTCTCCCTCCAGGATCGCTCTTGAGAGGAGGTACATATCAGTCTCCAGGCGCGGAAGGATCACCTCCGCCTCGGGGTCGCCGAGCCGCACGTTGATCTCCAGGACTCGCGGGACTCGCTTTCCCTCCTCCTCACAGATCATCAGGCCGAAGTAAATCATCCCCCTGTACTCGAGGCCAAACGCTTCTTTGAATCCCCTGATGGTGGGGACGGCGATCGTCTCCATGATCCTCTCCGTCAGATCCTGGTCCAGCCAGGGGTGGGGGGAGTAGCCGCCCATCCCTCCGGTGTTGGGGTTGTTCTCCAGGCTGGGGTTCCCTGAGAGCCTGTTGTAGAGCCGGATCGCCACCTCCTCGTCGGGTCCGAAGGCCCGCTTGTAGTCCATCGCCGACTCCAGGGGGAGGACCGTCCGTCCGTCGGTGACGGCGAAGAACATCAGCTCCCTCCCTAAAAGCCTCTCCTCAATGTCCACCCGCCGTCCGGCATCGCTGAAGAGCCTCGGCTCCACCATGATCCTCTCGATGGCGGAGACCGCCTCCTCCCCGGAGCTGCAGACGATCGACCCCTTCCCCGCGGCCAGGCCGTCGGCCTTCACCACCAGGTTCTTGGTCGGGTTATCCCGATAGAAGGCGGCGGCGTACTCCTTCGCCTCTTCGGGGTCGCTGAAGTTTTGGTGGTGGGGGATGGGAACCCCGATGGATTTGAGAAAGTCTTTGGTATCGCACTTGCTCCCTTCGAGGATCGCCGCCTCTCGTCGAGGGCCGACGATCTCCAGCCCCTCCTCGGTGAAGAGGTTGACTATCCCGTCGGAGAGGTATCCCTCGGGGCCGACGAAGGTGAGATCGACCCCCTCCTTCGCGGCGAAGGAGAAGAGATCGCGGATCTCCTTGATCGGGCTTCCCCTCTTCTCTGCGATCTCGCACTTCTCCATCAGGGAGCTTCCCGCGTTTCCGGGGGCGACGTACACCCGCTCCACCCGGGGGCTCCTGGCGAAGGCGTGGGCTATGGCGTTCCCCCTGCCGCCGGCATCAACAACCAGAACCTTTGCACCAGACATTGGATCTACCGATAGCTTCGTGGGATAAGCCAATAGATAAGGGTAATTGAGCCCGCCCTCGGGCCGATGACTATATTAAAGGAGGTCGGTTCATGGAGGTTCTTTAAAGAATCTGCCGCCGCCAATTCGCCATCTGGTTCGAACCGGCCTCGATGGACGGGCGGGGTCGCCAGCTCAATAGACCTGCATCAAGGGGTGTATAACCAATTATGTACTCAATAGATCAGCTGTTAGAGACGATCCGCGACAAAAACGTGGAGTTCCTCCGGTTGCAGTTCACCGACATCCAGGGGCTCGTCAAGAGCGTATCCATCCCCGCCACCAGGTTGGGGAAGGCCCTCGACTCGGGGACCGCCTTCGACGGCTCCTCCATCGAGGGCTTCGCGCGGATCCAGGAGTCGGACATGGTCCTCCGACCGGACATCTCCTCTTTTGCCATCCTCCCCTGGAGGGCGAGAGAGAACAAGAACGTGGCAAGGCTCATCTGCGACGTCTACAAGCCCAACGGCCAGCCCTTCGAGGGCGACCCGAGGTACGTCCTGAAGAGGGCGGTGAGCAAGGCCGAAGAGATGGGATACACCATGAACGTAGGCCCGGAGCTGGAGTTCTTTCTCTTCAACATGGAGAACGGAAAGGCCACCACCAGGCCCCACGACTTCGCCGGCTACTTCGACTTCGGCCCCGTGGACCTGGCCGAGGACATAAGACGGGAGATCGTCCTGGCTCTGACCGAGATGGGGTTCAACATCGAGGCCTCTCACCACGAGGTGGCAAAGGGGCAGCACGAGATCGACTTCACCTACGGCGAGGCCCTGAAGACCGCAGACAACGTGGTCACCTTCAAGTACGTCACCAGGACCATCGCCATGAAGAACGGGCTTGCCGCCACCTTCATGCCCAAGCCCATCTTCGGCGCGGCAGGCTCCGGGATGCACGTCAACATCTCCCTCTTCAAGGGTGACCAGAACTCCTTCTTCGATCCCGAGGCGAAGATGCAGCTCTCAGACCTGGCCCGATACTTCGTAGGAGGGCTTCTGGAGCACGCTCCCGCCATAACCGCCATCACCAACCCCCTGGTCAACTCCTACAAGCGGCTGGTCTCCGGATTTGAGGCTCCCGTCTACATCGGATGGTCGGGCCCCAACAGGTCTTCACTGATCAGGGTTCCCAGCGGCAGAGGCCTCAGCACCAGGCTCGAGTTCCGGTCGCCGGACCCCTCCTGCAGCCCCTACCTGGGCTTCGCCGCGATCCTGGCGGCGGGGCTGGACGGGGTTAAAAGGAAGATCGACCCCGGCGACCCCGTGGACTTGAACATCTACGACCTCTCTGAAGAGGAGCGGGATCGGCTCGGGATCAGGACCCTCCCCTCCAACCTCCGGGAGGCTCTGGACTATCTGGAGGAGGACCGGGTCGTCAGGGACGCCCTGGGCGAGCACGTCTACGCCAACTTCAGCAGGCTAGGTTCTCTGGAGTGGCAGATGTACAACTACCAGGTCCACCCCTGGGAGGTCGAGAGGTACATCAATACGATCTGAGGGTTCGACGAGCCAAAAAACGGCTCTGGGAGATGGGCCGCCCGCGGCGGCCAACTCTCTTCAAGGCCGAAACGTATTTAACCAGCATCGTATATGGAAAGTCCGGGCCGGTAGCTTAGTCAGGCAGAGCGAAAGGCTCTTAACCTTTAGGTCGGGGGTTCAAATCCCTCTCGGCCCGCTTTGAGGGGCTGTGGCCTAGTCAGGTATGGCGACGGGCTCCAGCGGTATGATTGATGATGAGCAACGGGTCTGCTGAGGCCTCTCGACGGGGAGGTCGTTGATGATCCGTTGGAGCACTGAGAGAATCGCTCTCGGTATCGGAGAGACCCGTCGATCGTGCGTTCGAATCGCACCAGCCCCACTATTTTTGACGACGACAGCTCTTAAATATCCAGATGCGAGATAATTGGCGGTTGGTGAAGATGTACGAGAATGTCATAACCATGTGCTGGTCCATCAGAGAGGTCAACAAGAACCTCCAGGACCGCGAAGCGATGACCGACTACTCCATCGAGTACCTGAAGAAGGCCTGCATGGACCTCTCGGGGATTCTGGCCTCGGGGAAGGCGTCGGACCTCAACGAGGAGATAGAGGTGGTGAACCGATCCGGCAACACCGCCAGGTTCACCATCGGCGAGGTGGCGGAGATGCTGAACGACGCGAAGAAGATCATCGAGTTCAACCTCATAGACCACGTGGACCAATGGGCCCGGTCAAAAGCGAACTGGACCTGAGCAGAGGAATGTGATGATGGTACCCGAGAGGTTCCGGACGCCTCAGGACTCATAGGGCTCATCATCGAATCAGGGATCTCTTCTCATCATCGGCGCCGGGAGAGGGCGGCCGGAAGGGCAGCCCGCCTCTCTGGTCCGGGCTCTTCGGGAAAGTATAAAACGGTTCTCAAAATAGACTATTCGGGAAATCTGATCCACAGCCGATGGGCGGATCGGATTTAAAAAATAGTCAGCCAGATCGAATCATTGGTTGACGAATCAGCCGGCGATATCAGAGCGTACGATGATCGGATCGTAGCAGTGATCAGAGCGTACGATGATCGGATCGTAGCAGTGATCAGAGCGTACGATGATCGGATCGTATCAGTGATCAGCGTACGATGATCGGATCGTAGCGGTGATCAGAGCGTACGATGATCGGATCGTAGCGGCGATCAGAGCGTACGATGATCGGATCGTATCAGTGATCAGAGCGTACGATGATCGGATCGTAGCGGTGATCAGAGCGTACGATGATCGGATCGTCCTATGATCGGTATCGGCGATCGAATCTCCTGGTGGCAAATCCATCAGGCGGGCAAATCAATCTTGCGGGTTGGAGGGTTCAAGGAGGGCTTTTGAAATGGTCAAAGCGGGAGTGCACGTCTCCATTGCGGGCTCCATAGATCTCGCGGTGGATAGGGCCGAAGAGATCGGATGCGACACGTTCCAGATATTCTCTAGAAACCCCCGGGGGTGGAGGTTCAAGGAGATCCCCCAGGAGGTGGCCGAGGAGTTTCGAAGAAAGCTGAAGCGCTCCGGCATCCACCCGGCCGTCGACCACATGCCCTATCTGCCCAACCTGGCCACCCCCAAGGAGGAGGTGTACAGAAAATCGGTGGAAGCCCTGACCTTGGAGCTGGAAAGGTGCGACGTCCTGGGGATACCCTTCCTGGTCACCCACCTGGGAAGCCACCTGGACTCCGGGAAGGAGGAGGGTTTCCGAAGGACAGTCGAGGCGATCGAAGAGGCCCTTTCCGGCTCTGAAAACGACGTGATCCTCCTTCTGGAGACCACCTCCGACTCCAAAAACAGCGTGGGAGGATCCTTCGAGGATCTGGCGGAGATCATGAGCAGGGTGGACCGGGACGACCGGGTGGGGGCCTGCTTTGATACCTGCCACTCTTTCGTGGCGGGATATGAGCTGAGGTCGGAGGAGGGGCTGGAAGAGACGATGGAGAACTTCGACCGGGAGATCGGCCTATCCAGGCTGAAGGTGGTTCATCTCAACGACTCCAAAGGCCCCCTGGGATCGAAGCTGGACCGCCACGAACACATCGGCCTCGGGGAGATCGGTGAGGAGGGTTTCAGGCGGATCCTGGGCCATCCGGCCATAAGGGGGTCCCCCCTCATCCTGGAGACCCCGGTGGACGATCGGAGGAACGATAGAGAGAACCTGGCCAAGGTCCGAGATCTGGCGGGAGATGAGTAGATGGGGCTCCTGGTAAGAGGGGCCGCAGGCGACATAGCCATAGTCGCCATCCTCGCAGCCTACGGCGCCCTGGTCCTCGCCAACCTCTGGGACCGGCCATACCTTGCAGCCCTTCTCCTGGTGCCGCCGCCGATCATCCTCGCCTGGAGGCTCGGCGACGCCAGGAGGGCGGCGGCTTTGGCCCTGACCGGCACGATCTTGGGCCCCCTGACGGAGATGGCCTGCGTGGCCGGAGGGCTCTGGACCTACGCCGACACCGGCGGGCTTCCCCTGGTTCCTCCCTGGAACTTTCTCGGCTGGGCCTGCTTTCCTCCAGCCATCTGGATTATTACAGGGGCTGTTCTGAAGACGGAGGCTCCCCTCACCCCGTCCCCCAGGACTCTGGCCGTCGCCCTGGCCGGGGTGGGGGCGGAGATCGCGGTCTTCGTCTCTCTGGGCCTGAACCCTCCCGCCGCCCTGGGGGGTGGAGCGATCCTGGCGGCGGCGGTGATCCTCGTCTTCCGGGAGAAGGCGACCCTGGCCATGATGGGGGCCGGCGCCCTCCTCGGACCCCTCTGCGAGTACCTGCCCATCTCCGCCGGGGCCTGGTGGTACTCGGCGCCTGCCGACCTGTTAGGGATGCCGGCCTACATGATCCTCGCCTACGCCATCTTCGGCGGCCTCCTGGGCCACGCCTCCGCGGCGGCAGGAGGGCTCCTGGTCGGGGACGGTGATGGGTGAGTAACAGAGACGAAAGAGAGAAGCGATATGAAGGGGACGAGAGGGTGAAAGAAGATGGCCACATCGATCCCCGTCATGATAAGATGGCCATATCGATTCACGTCATAATAGCACGTCCACATCGATCTCGGTCATCAGAAGATGTCCACATCGATCCCGGTCATCAGAAGATGTCAACATCAATCCCGGTCATGAGACGTGGCTCAAGGTCTGGAGGAGTTCATCCTCGGATATGGGCTTGAGAAGATATGTGACCGCGCCGAGGTCGTAGCTCTTCTGGATGTGCTCGGATACGATGGAGCCGGTCAGCATCACTACCGGTATGCCCCGAAACTCGGGGCTGGCCTTCAGCTGCTCCAGAAGCTCCATGCCGCTGAGGCGGGGGAGCTTGATGTCCAGGAGTATGAGATCGGGAAGGCCGGCGCCCTTCTGGCTAAGGGACTCCAGGATGTTGAGGGCCTCCTCGGCGTCTCTTGCGAGAAAGATATCCCGTTCCAGGCAGATTCTGCGGAGGAGTCTGCAGGTAAGCTCGACGTCGTCGGGATTGTCCTCGATGAGCAAAATTTTTAACTTCTGACAGGGCCTATCCATCTTCACCTCCCAGACCTTTCCTTCCCGAATCGCCGCCCACATCTATCCTCTTCACCACTCAACCCTGAGATGTCCCGCCTAAAAATACTTTTCCCGTTGGACAGGGGGGTGAAGAGCGGATACGACAAAATAATTAAATATTTTTATTTTATTGAGAAAATAAGAAAGTCTGGTGTCTGCCGACGCTTTCAGAACTCGATCCGCTCCGGGGCGCTTCCCCGAGATAGGAGGGCCACCCTGCTCAGGGGGACGTGGTCTTTGAGGGGGTAGCCCAGGATCCCGGAGAGCTCCTTCGCGAAGTCCATCACCTCGTCGTGGGTGGGCATCGAGTCTCTTCCCAGCCTCTTCCTGGAGCTTCCCAGGTGCATGTAGGCCTTCACCTCGACGAAGTCCGGCTCCGCCACCTCGATGAGCTTCGCGTAACCCGCGGGATCTTTCAAGTTCAGGTTCCGGGCCAGGGTGAGCCTCGCCACCGTCCTGGAGGGGGACTCTTTCATCCTCTCCAGGCTCTCCAAAAACCGGTCCCAGAGGTTGGAAACGGGATTTGAGACCTTAAGGTAGGTCTGCTCATCCGGCGCGTTGAGGCTGATGTAGAGCTGGGTGGGCCTGACCTCTCCGACCACCTCGGGTTTCGTCCCGTTGGTCACCAGAAACGCGGTCATTTTGCGGCGCTTGACCTCCTCCACCAGCTCTCCGATCATGGGGTAGAGGGTCGGCTCTCCCATCAGGGATATGGCCACGTGGGCGGGGCTCTTCGCCTCTTCCAGCCTCGCCGGATCCGTGGTCTCGGGAGCGCCGCCGTAGCCGGAGATGAGCCTCTGCTGCTCGAAGAGGACGCCGTCCAACAGCTCCGCTGGCTCGATCCACTCCCCTGAATCGCGGGGCATCTCGTCGATGGGCCTCCAGCAGTGGAGGCAGCGGTGGTTGCAGAGGAGGGTGGGGGTCATCTGGACGCACCTGTGGCTATTGATGCCGTAAAAGTGGTTCTTGTAGCACTGGTCGCCACCGCGGATGCTCCGCCGAAGCCACAGGCAGGGCTTGACCGCGCCGTGGGCCACCAGGTGATACCCCTGCCTTTTCAGCCTCTCTCTCGTCGTGGGGGGGAAGGGCTCCATCATAACGGGTAGTCGAAGGTGGGCCGGCGGTTATATAGTTAATCGAGAGTCATTTGAGAGCAGGAATCTTGAAGGAGCAGGAATCTCGAAAAAGCCTTTTATAATCCTAAAGACCGTCGTAGCAATCCAGAGGGAGATTTATGATCCGAAAACAACATATGAACGTATCGAGGCTCGCCCTTCTGGTCATCCTCATCGCCGCGGGGACGGCTCAGGGAGCTGACCTGAAAGTGTGCGAGTGCCAGGCCTGCGGCTGCCAGTACCTCAGCATCCAGGAGGCGATCAACGCATCCAGCCCCGGAGACACCGTCCTGGTGAGGAGCGGAACCTTCCACGGAAACATCAACCTATCAAAGCCGATCGTCCTCAGAGGAGAGCATTGGCACGGCGGCGACATTCCCCTCATAAATGCTGACGGGAACGGCAGCTGCATAACGGTGACTGCAGACGGCGCTGTGGTGGAGTCGATCGTGGTCACAAACTCCGGAAACGCTTCCGGCGACGCCGGGATCAGGGTCGTCTCAAACGAAACCACAATCAGAAGCAACACGGCCAGGGGGAACGGCGGTCCGGGGATGATCCTGGAAGGAGCGAGAAACTGCACCCTGAGCGGCAACATCGCGGCGAACAACTCCCGCGGGATCTGCCTGCTCCGGTCCAGCGACAACCTCCTCTTCAACAATAAGCTCTACAACAATACGGAGTTTGACGCCTTCGACGAAGGCCAGAACCGCTGGGACGACGGGTCCCGAGGCAACTATTACGGCTCCTTCAACTGCACCGACGAGGACAACGATACCATCTGCGATCTCGGCTTCAACATCTCCGGCGGCGCAAGCTTCGATGCTCATCCCCTGGTCGGCTGAGCCGTCCAGGATCCTCCCTTTTTTGGGCTCAGGTTAGTCTGACGGACCGAGATCTCCAGGATAAGCTTCCAGTCCCGGACCGAGGTGCACGACGGTCTGTCAAATGTATAAACGGGAAGATCAGTTCAAATTCAAACGAATGCGCAGCTCCGGCCCTAAGGGAGCACATTTAAATAGTCGTAGGCTTCTAGTCAGAATAACGAGGAATTGAAATGGTTACTGGCACAGTGAAGTTCTTCAACAGAACGAAGCATTTCGGCTTTATAGCTGGAGACGACGGTACTGACTATTTTGTACACTCAAGCGGTCTGAAGCCGGGCGTATCCATAGATGAGGGAGATAAGGTCAGCTTTGAAGTGGTGGCTGGCGACAGAGGCCCCAAAGCAGAAAAGGTGGAGAAGACGAAGTAGATCCTTATTCTCAAACTGCAAATCTCAACGGAGAGGCGACCGGACACCAGTCCGGCCTATTTTTGCTTTCAACATTCTATCATTTCACCTTCTCGGTTTTCGCTTTTTGAAACAATCTCTTCGCCTTTTCTCTATCGCTTTCAGTCACCGCCTCCTTTTCCTCCTGGTCGCCCAGTACTCGATCTTTGCCCACCCTCAGCTCCGCCTCTTCTGTTTTCTCCTCAGGCGCCTCTTCACCCAGCGGATCATCTGGCCGACGAAGACCGCGGGCGAGGTCCTTTTGCCGTCGATCTCGACCTTGCCCGCCCGGATCGCTCCGATGACGTCGCTTCCGTCTTCGAGATGGACGATGGTGACCCCCAGGCCCACCGCGTCGGCCACGTGGGCGTCGCTTCCCGCCACCATGGGAAGCCCCAGCTTCCCAGCCTTCCTCCCGGCCCAGAGGTTTGCGATACCCAGGATGTACTTGGAGTTGTAGACCTCCACTGCGTCGCAATCCGGTATCCTGAACATGGCATGCCTGAAGAGGTGGTAGGGATGGGAGACGATGGCGATCCCCCCCCGGCGGTGGATGAAGTCGATCGTCTCCTCGGGGCTTCGCCCCCTCGGCGGAAGCTCTCTTATCCCCAGGGCCAGAAGATGGCCGTCGGAGGTGGAGACCTCGACCCCCGGGATCAGCAGAAGGTCCAGCGCCCTATCCTCCACCATCTCCTGGGCATGGAGGGATCCCTCCAGGGTGTCGTGGTCGGTGATGGCGATGCCGTCGAGGCCTTTTTCCGCTGCGGCCGCCAGGATCTCTTCGATCCCGTCTCTGCCGTCCGAGAAGCTCGAATGGACGTGAAGGTCGAGTCGGAGGGGACGGGATCTGCTCTCGCTCTGTGAGCGGCTCGCATCCTGGTCACTCGCCTTCCTGCGACCTTCCCCCTCGCTCTCTTCTTCCCGTCCCAGCTTCAGACCTCCCTGGGGTCTGCGATCTTCCCCTCCAGGGCCGTCGCCGCCGCCGTAGCCGGGGATGCCAGGTAGACCAGGCCTCCCTTCCCCATCCTTCCCGGAAAGTTCCTGTTGGAGGTGGAGAGGCAGACCTCCCCTTCGGCGATGACCCCCATGTGGGCGCCGAGGCAGGGGCCGCATCCCGGAGTTCCGATCATCGCCCCGGCCTCGACCAGGATCTCGATGATCCCCGAGCTGAGGGCCTGGAGAAAGACCTCCCTGGAAGCGGGGATGACCAGCGTTCTCGCCCTAACCGTTCCCCCCTTGAGGATCCGGGCGGCGGCCTCCAGGTCCTCGTACCTGCCGTTGGTGCAGGTCCCGATGAAGACCTGGTCCACCTCGGTTCCAGAGAGCTCGGAGACGGGCCGGACGTTGTCGACCCGAAAGGGGGCGGCCAGCTGAGGCTCCAGGTCGGATACCTCAAACTCCATCTCCGAGTCGTAGGAGCCGGGGTCGGCGTGGACGGGGCGATAGGGCTCTCTCGCCCTCTCTTTGAGGTACTCTTCGGTGACGGCGTCGGGAGGGACGATGGCGGCCTTCGCCCCCATCTCCACCCCCATGTTGCAGAGGGTCATCCTCCCCGAGATGGAGAGGCCCTCCACCGTCTGGCCCAGGTACTCCAGGGCCTTGTAGGTGGCGCCGTCGGCTCCGATGGCCCCCACCAGCATCAGGATCAGGTCCTTTGCCAGGACCCGCCGTCCCAGCTCTCCCGATATCCTGATGCCCATAGTCTCCGGGACCTTGAACCAGAGCCTCCCCCTGGAGAAGATCTCCGCCATGTCCGTTGCTCCGACCCCGGTCCCGAAGGCTCCGAAGGCCCCATAGGTGCAGGAGTGGGAGTCGGCCCCCACCAGGAGGGTCCCGGGCAGGGCGAAACCCTCTTCGGGGAAGACCTGATGGCAGATCCCCCGCCCCCCCTCGTAGAAGTGGACTATCCTCTGATCTTTCGCCCAGGATCGGACCTCCCTCTGGAGGTCGGCGGCGGTGGTGTTGTTGGCGGGGACGATGTGATCGAAGGGGACGACGATCCGTTCAGGGTCAAATACCCGCTCCGACCCCATCTCCCGGAAGGCCTTGATGGCCAGGACGCTCGTTCCGTCGTGGGCCATGGCGTAGTCCACCTTCGCCTCGACGATCTCTCCCGCCTCGGCCCTCTTGCCCGAGGCCCGGCTGAATATCTTCTCGCTGATGGTAGCCAAAGTCAAACTCTCCATAAAAGATGGGCCGGGAGGAGGGGCCGGCCCTGACTATCGTCTCCCAAACCGCCTCACTCGAACTCGGGGAGCATGTAGGCGATGTCGTCCTGGGGGTGGCGGTAGAGCCTCGATTCGAGCCTCTTCTGGTCCAGGATGTGGCCGATGATCCCGATGCTCCTTCCCAGGGCGAAGAGGCCGTTGAGATAGCCGTACTTTACCACGTCCTGAATGTCCTTCTCATCGAAGACGCCGCAGGAGCCCATCAGGTCCAGAAAGAGGATCCCGATGCAGCCGTCGACGTTCAGGATCAGGTTGCCCTTCTTGGAGGTGGTGATCTCCTGAACCTTGAGGGCGTAGTCCAGAAGGTCGGTCCGCTCGAAGTTCTCCTTCGCGTAGCTTATGAGAAGCTCGACCCTCTTGTCGGGGTTTTTGACGCTCTTGATCCTGTGGCCGATGCCGGGGATGTTGGTCCCCGCCGCCTTCATCTGGCTTACGAACTGCTCGGGAGTGAGCCCGGAATCGCGAGCCCGCTTGAACTCCCGGGCGGCGTCGTCTATGGCCCCGCCGAACCTCGGCCCGACGGTCAACAGGCCGCTCGCCAGGGAGGAGATGAGGTCTTTTCCGGCGCAGGAGGCGACGATGGCGTTGTGGGCCGCCGAGACCGCAGGGCCGTGATCGGCCACGATCTGGAGGACCAGCTCGATGAACTTTGCGGCGCAGGGGGGGATCTCCTTTTTGAACCAGAGGAGGCCGATGACCCCGCCGATCCCCATCCTGTCGTCCATCACCCGGCTCAAGGGCTTTCCTGCGTAGAGGACCTCCTCGCCCCGGTCGTCGGATATGGTGCAGATGAGGTTCGTCGCCTTTCTCACCATCCCCTCGGAGACGGCCTTGGTGAAGTCCACGGGGATCTTGGGGATCTCGGGCTCTTCGGGATCCGCGACCTTTCCTTCGGCCAACAGCTTCTCGTAGACCCGCTTTATCTCCTCGCCGTAGCTGTCGAAGGATTCGGGGACGATGGCCCCCGCCTCTTTGAGGGCCCGGTTCTTGGCCTCGGCGGTCTCCAGGTCGGTCTGGGCCTTGGCTCCGGCGTGGCCGAACTGGACGCTGGAGGGGAGGATCCTGGAGCAGGTTCCCGTGACCCAGATCACCAGGGGCTTGGTGATCTTGCCCTCCACCAGGGCATCGACGATCCGGTATTCGTCGGTCCCCCCCACCTCGCCGAGGACGGCGATGATGGCGATCTCGGGGTTCGCCTCAAAACGGAGGATGTGGTCCATGAGGTTGCTGCCGGGGTAGCGGTCGCCGCCGATGGCGATCCCCTCCACGACGCCGCTGGAGTTCCTGGCGATGATGTTGAAGGCCTCGTTGAGCATCCCACCGGACTTGGAGACGAAGCCGACGCATCCGGGCCGGTAGAGCTTGGACTCGATGATGTTCTCGATGGTACCGGCGGTGTTTCCGATCCTGAAGGCCCCGGCGGCCAGCCCTCCGACGGTGGCGGGGCCGATGACCATCTTATTCATCATCTTCGCGGTGGCGGCCATAACCCTGGACATCCTCTCGGGGACGCCCTCAGCGATGATCGCCACCGTCGTTATGCTGGGCTGGGCCAGGGCCTCCATGGTGGTGTCGAAGGCGGACCGATAGGAGGCGAAGTTGACGACCACGTCCACCGAGGGGTGATCTTTTGCCGCCTCGGGGATCGTCCCGTACATGGGGAGGAGGATCTCCCGGGTACCCCAGAAGACCTTGTGGATGCCGGAGCGGCCGGGGTTGATGATGGCGGCGACGCTGGGACGGTCCCGCCGGCAGAGGTAATCGAAGTCGAGCATCCTCTGGATGGCGTTGGTCTGAAACCCGTAGACGAAGGCCCGGGTGTTCCTGTCAAATAGCTTGTAGTCCTTCATCGTCATCACTCTCCTCCTCCCAGGGCCATGGAGACGATCCTGGTCATGTGGGTCTCGGGGCCATAGACGTGGATGGGGACCCCCAGCCTCTCGCCGAGCTTTCTCATGATCCGCAGCCCCTCCTCGTAGTTGGGACCGCCCCTGCGGACGTAAATCTCGACCCCCGTCTCCCTCAGCCGTTCCCGGTAGTCCTCAAGGGCCATCACCACCCCCTTGAAGGTTTTGGCCACGTCGGTGAAGTTGGCGATCCCGCCGCCGATGAGCAGGTACTTGACCCTTCCTTTCGGGTCCTTCTCTCTGGTCATCAGGTCCAAGACGGTCTTGGTGTACTCGTAGGTGTCCTCGGTGGAGGGGTCGCCGCTGTACTCGCCGTAGTTGGCGAGTTCGCCCCCGAAGCCCAGATCGCAGATGGTGTCGGCGTAGATGACGCTGGCCCCCCCTCCCGCCACCATGGTCCAGACCCTTCCTTTCGGGTTCAGGATGGTGAGCTTGAGGGAGGCTCCGGTCCGGGAGTCGATCTCCTTGATGTGCGCCTCCTCTTTTGTCATGGCCCGTCCGAAGGGCTCGGGAAACTCCAGGCCCTTCCAGCTCCCCCTCTGCCAGAAGCTCTCGGCGTCGTCCAGCCTGGCCACCAGGTCCAGGGGGATTATCTTGCCTTCGTGGAAGACGAAGGGGTTGATCTCCAGGTAGGCGAAGCCCAGGTCTCGGTAGAGCCGGTAGAGCCCCTTGATGAAGTCGGCGACGGGCTTACGTCTGCCGCCGAGGTCCGCGGGAAGCTTGGATTTGAGGTCGAGCTTCTCGGGATCGGCCAGGACATCCACGGGGATCTCGGTGACCGTCTCCCAGTTCGCCTCGATCTCGACCCCGCCCCGGGGGGAGAAGTAGATGACGTCCCGGCCGTAGTCGGATTTTATGGCCACGTAGAGCTCGTACTTCTGGTCGTGGGGGACGAAGGGCTCGATGAGGAAGCTGTTCAGGGTACCGACGACGGTTCCCACCAGGGTCTCCCTGTTCATCCTCTCCTCGATGTACTCGCGGGCCTGGTCCCAGGTGGCGTCGAGGAGGATCAGGCCGTGGGCCCCCCTCTTGCCGAATAGCTGGTCGGGTTTGACCACCAGCCTCTTCTTCTTGACCCAGGGGCATTCGACCGCCACCACCTCCAGGTCGGTTTCTGGGGTGACAAGGACGATCTGACCGTCATAATCGAAATCAGGTACGTAATGGGGAAGACGCTCTGCCAGCATCTTCTTGGCGTCGTATTCCCTAATCCCTCGCTGTGCCATCTTCAAAAACCTCCTCCCCAGGGGGAGCGTCTTTTTTGTTTACAAATCTTTCTACGAACCGCTCCATAAATGGTCCCGAAATGCTCCCAAAATGGGCCGGGAAAGGCTGAAATAGAGACCCCTTGCTAAGGGATTTCATGGTCAGCAAGCCCCAAACGGTTGAGGCGATCAGGCCGGCAGAAGAGGTTTTGGCCCGCCTGGATGCGCTTTACATGGCCTGCCCGAGATGCCCGACGGAGCCCGCCCTCGATAAGGCTGCGAGCTTTTCCGAACAGGCCGCGATGGAAGGTCGCCGGAAACGGTGTTCCGGCTGTGGCAAAGCGCCCCTGGACCTGGTGATGGTGGAGGCGATGGAGGTCCTGGTGGACCACGGCCTCCGGCGCCGGACCGACCCCCTCCGCTCCATCGGCTGGCCCCTGGTGGAGGTGGGCTACCCTCTGGCCTACCCGCCGAGGCTGGGGCCAGATGAGCTCATCCTGGTCGGCGAGGGCCTGACAAAAGAGGCCGCCGCCGATATAATCGCCCAGGTCCCGGAAGTCAAGGGCGTCATCCGGGGCGGCGGCGTCCCCGGCGTCGCAGACCTCCGGGCGGCGCCCACCCGCTGGGAGCTTCTGGCGGGCTCGGACCTCCGCTGCGACGTCGTATCCTCGCTCATCGGCGAGCTGGTGATCTACAAGCATCAGTCAAAGATCCACGTCGAGTTTCCCAGACAGAGCGCACCCAAGATGAAGATCCTGGAGGAGCTGTACTTCCGGGGCAAGTTGACCACAATCGCCGACGTCCTCTGCGGACCCGGGACCCTGGGCCTCGTGGCCGCCCTCGGCGGGGCGGAGCGGGTCATCCTCAACGACGCCTGGCTCCCGGCGGTGGAGGACGCGATCCTGAACCTGGAGGCGAACCGCTCGATTTTGGGGATCGAGAAGATCGAGCGGCACGAAACCCCGGCGGGCGAGGTCGGCGCGGAATCGGTCCTGGCGGCGGAGGCATGGGGGGAAGGCTGCAAAATCGAGGTCTACTTCGGCGATGCCGAACGGCTATTTTCGCGGGCGGAGGCGACGGATTTATGCTTAATCGATCCATTTCCGGGGATGAACTTCGACCGGATCGCCGAGGCGTGCCGGGTCTGCGGTGAGATCGTGATCGTCTAAGAATACCAATAGCCGGAGAGCTTCCAGGTTCTCACGCACGATTTTCGTATCTGGGTGATCCTCGCCCAGAAAATGCTGGCGTATTTCGAGAGCCCTTTCATAATTCTCACGAGCGCCTTCTAAGTCGCCCAAGTTTTGGAGGACAAAGCCGAGATTGTTGATGGATCTGGCCACGGAGGGATGGTCGGCACCGAAGACCTTCTCGTTGATTTGAAGAGCCCGTTCATAACTTTTCTTGGCAGCTGCTAGGTCGCCCAGGTCTATTAGGACCATTCCTAGGTTGTTGACATCTCTGGCCACACTGGGATGATCGGGACCGAAGACCTTCTCGTCGGTTTGAAGAGCCCGCTCGAGGCTATTCTTGGCAGCTGCCAGGTCGCCCAAATCTTCCAGGACCAATGCGAGATTATTGATCATAGTGGCCACGCTGGGATGGTCGGGACCGTAGACATTCTCGCCGATCTCCAGAGCCCGCTCGTAGCTCTTCTTGGCTCCAGCCAGGTCGCCCAAATAAGCTCGTAGGACCCCCCCGAGGTTATTGACCCGAATTGACACATTGGGATGGTCTGGCCCGCAGACCTTCTCTTCGATTCGAAGAGCCCGCTCGAAGCTATTCTTGGCAGCTGCCAGGTCGCCCAGGTCTATTAGGACCGTTCCGAGGTTGTTGACATCTCTGGCCACGCTGGGATGGTCTGGCCCATAGACCCTCTCGTCGATTTGAAGGGCCCGCTCGAAGCTATTCTTGGCACCAGCTAGGTCGCCCAAAGTTCTTAGGATCTCGCCGAGGTTGTTGATGCCGGAGGCAATGTTAGGGTGGTCTGGACTAAAGACCATCTCTCCGATCTTGATCGCTCGCTCAATGGCGGACTTCGCCTCGTCGAACGCGGCGAGTCCGTAAAAGTAAATACCGACCTTATTCAGAAGGTGGCCGGTTGCTTTCGAGACCAAACCAAGCCCCTCAGCATGTTCCGTTGCGGCAAGGGCATGAGGCAAAAGAACCGAGCACTGATCCCAGGTCCGGACGTCCTGGCTCTCCTGAGGGAAGGCGTCGTTCATGAGCTGGATCGCGGCCTCTGCCCACTTTTTCTGCTCCTCACTGGATAATCTGTCCAGAGCCACGGCCTGGACGAGCCTGTGGACCGAGAGGGAGTCGTCGGTCACGGTCACAAGCGAGTAGCGTTTCAGGGCGGCGATGGCGTCATTCAATACCATTTCATCTGTAAAAGTAGAAGCCAGGGGCTCGGGCAGGTGCTCAGCGCCATTGGTCAGGAGCGACTTTGGGATGTCGTCTGGAGCCAGGAAAGCGCAGAGGTTCAATAAATCCGCGCTGGCGAGCACCTCTTCGCTCGCCTTCTGGAACGAGAGGTCCCAGGTGGTGGCCACGGTGTCTGGGTAAGCGTCGGGCTTTCCGCGGCTGAGAAGCTCTTTCTGGCGCTCCTGGAAGAGCTTGAGGTAAGCCGCGAGGGAGATTCCAGTTTCCTGGATGTACGCTCCGGCCTGCTCCAGGGCCAAGGGCAGGTTCCCGAGGGCCTCTGCGAGGGCTTTGGCCGAGTCCTCGTCGTCTTGACCTGTGCGCTTTTGGAGAAAATCGACTGATTCGGCTGGGGTGAACATATCGACATTCAGCATTCGTGCAACTCCTCCCCAAGACTGGTTTCGTGAGGTTATGATCACGTGACCTGAGCCAGCCCGAGGAAGATAACCTTCGAGGTCTTTGAAGTTCTGGGCGTTGTCGAAGACGAGAAGCCAGCCCCCGTTCTGCTCCAGCCAGCACCTCACGGCCTCGACGATGACCCTCTGGTCCTGAGTATCCTTCTCGGGGAGGTCAAGCCTTGCTGCCAGGCCAGCGTAGTCGACGGCCAGGGTGGCGGGCTCCTCAGAACGGACCCACCAGAGGACACGGTAGTCGTCGGCGTGGCGGTAGGAGTACTCCAGGGCGAGCTGGGTCTTGCCGACACCGCCGAGGCCGGTGATGGCCGAGGTCTGGGTGAAGGCGGCGCGCTCTCCGGAGGCGAGGGCTTCGTGGAGGCTGTCAAGCAGGTCTTTTCGGCCGGTGAAGTTGGGGTTGCGGAGGTGAGGGAAGTTGAAGATCTTGCCGAGAGGTTTTTCTGCTGCAGCTGGTTCTTTTGGGCTGGGATACGTGATGTGCACGCCGCCCTCGATACGATCGGACTTTATCGTCGGGCATCGATCGCCAAAAGAGATTGCGCTGTCTTTCACGTTCTCGACGATGTTACCGCCATCATCATCCGAGGGGGCTTTCTTGCCCCTTTTCCGGAAAAAAGCGTAAAGCACGGTTAGACCAACTGAAATGCCCACTAATTTGTCGATATTCCCAAGCAGATCTCTTTCCTCTTTGATTGGAATATCTGCCTCCGCCTTCGAATTCGACATTTGACCTGTGCCGTTCTCGTCTCCCTGCGCTTGAACTAGCGCGGTCGCGGCCAGCGACAGCATCAACAGCGCCAGGACGATGAGCGGTTTCGGTCTCGTCAGGACTCCTCCAGTCGAACAAGTTCAATCCTCAATCTACAAAAAGCTTATGTAAGTTCCTCACGCTTCCGGGAGCCCCGCCCATCACCGCCGCCGAGGGCGAGCCGGGCCGCCACGAACGACACCCGGCTCCCGGCGGAGGAGGACGCCATCCTCAACCTGGAGGCGAACCGGTCAGTTCTGGGGATCGAGAAGATCGAGCGGCTGGGGGAAAATAAATTAAGCCGATAGTCCCGATTTTCCTCGGGATGTAGAAATGAGCCTTGGCATAAGCATAACGAGAATCGATGTCTTAAAGTGCGCTGCAGCGCTGGTGATCGTCTCAATTCTTTTAATTCCTGTCTCCGTTGCAGACGAGGCAGGCCAGACGGATTCGGGATCGGGAAAAGACTATCACGTCGCGGCAACGATCAAAGGCACTGGCTGGAAGAATGCCGGGACGATTAATATGCCCGAGAGCGAAAGCCCCAACTCCTCCAGCGCGGGAGGGGCGGGTCAGAGCCTCTCGACCTCAGCCAGCAGCCACAAAGATTCGTCGCTGGGAACTTCCGGCGAGGGAGAAGTGTTGAAGAACCGTTGGATGGTCGGGACGAGAAATGGGGCCGTAGGTTTTTCGGTCCTGGAAACGGGTGACGGCGGCTATATCGTCCTGGGGGAGATCTTCGAGTACGAGGCTTTCGGACCGGTGATGGACTCCAGGGATATCCTGCTTTTGAAGACCGATTCCAACGGGAGCGAGGAGTGGAACAGGACCATTGGGGGAGACGACTGGGATTATGGATCCTCGATTCAAGAGACAAGGGACGGAGGCTACATAATCGCTGGGCTCACAAAATCATACGGGATCTCCGGGCCTGACGAGCGATCTTCGGACATCTGGATGATAAGAACCGATTCAAACGGAACCGAGCTTTGGAACAGAACCTTCGGCGTCAGATCCTTCGGTGGCAAAGAATTCAATGCTGGAGTTTTCGCTCGAGAGATGGTAGGTGGTGGCTACGGCGTCGCCGGCAACAAATATGGACCTGACGACGGGCTGGACGCCTGGATTTCAAAAACCGACCCTTACGGAGTCGAAGAATGGGATAGAACTATGGGAGACAGAGTCCGGGGGATATTAGTCTCGTCTCTGGTGACCGACGAGGGCGAATACCTCCTTCTCATCAACGAAAGACCCCCCGTCGAAGATTCCCTAAAACGCGTCATGCTGATCAAGGCCGATCAGGAAGGAGAGGATTTCTGGACCACAGAATTAGAGGGAACAAGCGGCCAGTCCGGCCAAATCCTCAGGGCGAGCGAAGATGGCGGTTACACCGTTGGAGGCTACGTTGGGGGTTTTAGCTCTCCCTGGTTGGCAAAGATAGACTCCGAAGGAAACACGGTCTGGAAATGGGATCTGAACAGCCTCTTCAACCTGGACCCCAACCAAACGGTCTTCATATCGGAAGACGGACTCAGCAGAGGCTTCGCCACTCCAAAGCGGAATCTCTCTTATATGCTTTATGATTTCCAGGTGACGAGGGACGGAGGCTACATCATCCTCAGCAGAAACCCGGCCGGCGAGGTCTGTTTGACGAAATTGAGTCCCGACGGGGTCATGGTGTGGAAAAACACCTACAGCAAATACGATATAAGCTGGGGAAACTCGGTTATTGAAACCGCTGACGGAGACTACATCATCACCGGATCCCAGGCCAACGACCTTTGCCTCATGAAGACCGATTCAGAAGGTGCCCAGGAGTGGAACAGGATATTCCTCAGCGTTCCAGGCGGTCTTGAAATCGAGACCCAAAAACGGACCTTCCGATGACGCCAGCCGCCCAGATTCCGCCGGTCTCGAATATGACCGGCTGGGCTTCACCTTCCACCTCTTTTTGGCGATAAATCAACGATAGTTCGCCAGGAGTTCGGCGAAGAGGCCCCGCGCCCCCGTTGCCGGAAAGGGTGGGGGGGTCGCGCCGGCTAGGGGGAGCCGACGATGGGGCGCCGGGGCCGATCACGGGGAGCGCCGCCGGGTTATATATAAAAGAGTTTAAAATATCCTAGACCTCGTCGGAAGTTTGGGCAGATCGGCTCAAAGAGCTGTGATTTGAGCATATCTATTCAAACCGATGAGATTTGAGTGTATTTGAGTCGCGTCGATCTCGTCAGTTACGCCTCCGGTCGGAAGTCTTCGCTCCTGCTGGCTAAAAGTCTTGGGCGGAAGTAAGTTGACTCAGAATTTGACCATCAAAATCGCGAATCGCTTCAGAAATGGCATTTGATGGGACAGCGCGGATTTGAACCGCAGTCCAAGCGTCCCAAACGCTCGAGGATGGACCAGGCTACCCTACTGTCCCGCTAAACGGGGCTTGACGCCTCGATGGTATTTAACTCTATTTCAATTCCCGGCGCTTTCAGAGCTATCCGGAGGCATCCGGCCGGCCGTTCTGCCCCCTCTCGATCCGCCTCATCAGATGGAGGGTGGAGAGGCCCCCCAGGAGGGCGAGGAACCAGAGCTGGACCAGTCGGATGAGGATGGTGACCGCGGCGGCATCGTGGATGGGAATCCCCACCGCGCCGAAGAGGGCGGTCATCAGAATCTCCACCAGGCCGATCCCGCCCGGGAGCCCCAGGGGCAGGGTCTGAAAGACGATGACCACCGAGTAGACGGCGAAGATGGCCAGGAGGGGGACGTGGACTTCGAGGGACCGGAAGGCGGCATAGGCCACCAGCTCCAGGCAGAGCCAGCCCGCAAAGGCCCAGGCCAGGCTCTCCAGGAGGGCTCTATTCTTTCGCCTCAGAAGGTCCATGCTCTCCATGAACCCGGCCACCGCCCCTTTGCAAACCTCCCGGTCCAGCTTCCGCCGAAATATCCTCTCCAGGGGGCCGATGGCGGCAGCAACCATCCTCTGGAGCCACCGCTCCTCAAAGCAGATCCCCACGAAGGCAAAGCCTGCCGAGACCGACAGGATCATCATGGCATAGCAGGTGTTGAGGGCCCACCCTGGAACCTGGTTGAGAACGGTCAGGTAGGCGAGCCCCAGGATCATGCCCAGGATGAAGGGGACGGCGGTGATGATCCTGCTGGCGGCGACGGATGCGAAGCTCGCGCCGAAGTTGGAGCTGGAGACTGAGTTGATGCTGGCGCCGCCGGGACTGGGGTTGGAGCTGGTGTCAGAGCCGGCGTGCTTTCTGGAGCCAGAGCTGAAACCGGAGCCAGTGCCGGAGCGGTTGCCAGCGCCGGATCCGGAGCCGGGACCGTCGACGACCTTCCCCAGGAAGTAGATCCGGGCCGTCTCCCCCGAGAAGCTTCCCGTGGGAATTAAGTTGTTCAAGAAGATGCTGGAGAGGTAGATGACGAAGAGGTCTCCGAAAGACGCCCGGCGGTCGAGCTCATCGGCTACTCTCCTCCAGGAGAGGGCGTTGAAGGCCACCATCAGCAGGGAAAGAACCAGGGCCAGAGAGAAGACCGCAAGGCTCACGCCTTCCAGGCTCTCGGCCACCTCCGCGAGCCCCAGGTGGTGGAGGTATGCGAGATAGATCCCAAGCCCGATGAGGACGAGGGCTGACGACTTGCTCAGCTGGATCTTTGGCAGGGCCGTATCGCGGTTCACGCATGCGTTGATGGTATTCCCGCCTATAAGGGTTCTCTTTGCCCACTCTCTCTTCCACCCCTCTTCCACCTCTCTTAGGTGGGGGGACTGGGTCCGATATTCTTGCCCCTTCCTCGAAACCTATTTAAGATCGGTCCTGGATTGTAACGGCTCATGGGAAAGACAGGAAGCGTTGAATGGACCAAGATAAAAGGAAGAAAAGGTCAGATCAGACAGGTGCCCAACGCCGAGGTATCTCACAAGAACCCCGGGCCGCTGCAGAAGTACACCTCCTCCGGAGCGAGGAGAAGGCGGATCGCCAGGTCCGCAAAGGCCGTAGCCGTCAGGTAAAGGCCGATATGGCCTCTCTTCCCTCTTTCGACTCGGTCCTGGTCAGGTACGGCGAGATCGCCCTCAAGGACCCCTGGACCAGGAGGAGCTGGGAGAGGACCCTCGCCTCCAACATCGCGCACGACCTCAGGGAGGCGGGGATCGATCACCAGGTCTCCCTGGAGCGGGGGAGGATCTTCGTCGGAACCTCCGATCCCAGGGCCCCCGGAATCATAGCCGATGTTTTTGGGGTAGTCTCGGCAAGCCCCGTCTGGACCTGCAAGCCCGACCTGAACGCGGTCTCGAAGGTCGCCTCAGATATCGCTGCGGAGCGGCAGCCCGCCTCCTTCGCCATCAGGTCCCGCCGGGGCGGAGGCGAGATATCGAGCAACCAGATCGCCATCTCCGCGGGCGAGGCCGTCCGGGCAAGGACGGGATCCGAGGTGGACCTGACCGACCCCGAGCTGGAGATCTTCATCGAGGCCCGGGAGAAGAAGGTCCTGATCTTCACCGAGATCGTCCGCGGAGTAGGCGGTCTTCCCCTGGGGACTCAGCCCCGGATGCTCGCCCTCATCTCCGGGGGGATCGACTCCCCCGTCGCCGCCTGGATGATGATGCGCAGGGGCTGTCCGGTCTCCCTCCTCTATTTTGACCCCCGGCCCTACGTCGACGCCCTCCCCCAGGCGCTGAAGTCGGCAGAGGTTCTGCGCCGCTGGACCTCCGGGCGAAAGATCGGCTTCATCCGGGTGCCCATGGGAGCCGGGCTCTCCAAGATCGTCTCATCCGAGCCCCGGGCCACCTGCCTCCTCTGCCGCCGGCTGATGTACAGGATCGCAAAGCTGGTGATGGTGGAGGAGGAGGCCTTCGGGGTAGTCACCGGCTACTCCCTGGGCCAGGTAGCCTCCCAGACCCCGGCGAACATCATGGCCGAGCAGTCAGGGCTGGACCTCCCCATATACCACCCCCTCATCGCCCTGGACAAGTCGGAGATCACCGACCTCGCCCGGAAGATCGGCTCCTATAGGGCGACGGCGGACGCCGGGACCTGCACCGCCGCGCCGAAGAGGCCCATGACCAGGGCGAAGGCCGAAGAGATCAGGGCGATGGAGGAGGAGCTGGGGATCGAGGCCATGGCCCACGACCTCTTCGCCGAAAGGGAAAAGACCAGGATCTGATCTTTGGATCCAATCCTGGATACCCGGAAATGATGGTTGATCTGATAAGTTCGGCCGGATTTGAGGGGAACTGAAAATTTGAGGGGAACTGATATCTGTCGGGCAGCGAATATAGTAAAGTCATGGCTGTCCTAAAAAGGGCTGGGATCTTCGCGCTCCTCGGGATATCGACGCTCCTCGTTGCCGTATTTGCCGGAAGTGTAGCGGACGAGGTGTACGGAGATTCGGGGATCACCTACGAGGAGGGCCACCCCACCGCCTACGGTGGAGTTCGGGGGTGTAACCCCCTGAAGTCTCTGGAGATAGCGGGGAAGATCGCCCTGGGATATCTTGAGGAGCTTTTGAAGATTCGATGACTTAAGGGGGTTATGCCCATGTGCAACATATGCGGCTGCTCGATAGATCCAGCCGAGGGGTCTCTCTACGAGAAACATTTCAAATGTCTCAACTGCGGAAACGATTTCAAGGCCACCGGGGTCGCGGTGGGCTGCCCCTCCTGTCGATCGAAGAAGATCAAGAGGGTGAGGTGAAGAGCTCCGACGGAACTTGACCTGGGATGGTTTCGACCATCAGAGTTGGCGGTTGATAGAGCCCGCCAGAACCACGCTCCCTGCCCGCCCCCTGTCGCATACCCGCATGATTTCGCCGCCGGAGGCGCCGCATGATCGCTCTTTCCTTATGGATATGATCCTTCCCAAGCTGCGGACGGATCGATCCAGTACGCACATACTTCCGCCCCATCGAGATCTCATCGATCGGTTATCTCATCGATCGTCATCCATCGCTCTATCCTACCTTAAATCGCTTTATTGCGATATGTATATATAGGAATTTCTCGCTATTAGCCTCGATAAGATGAGGAGATCGGCCATTGATTGGCGCGCCAAGATCCTGGGCGCCCTCTCCGACCCCACCAGGCTGGAGATCATAGAGTTTCTCGGACCAGAGGAGAGGTGCGTCTGCGAGATCGTCCCTGCCTTCAGCAGAGCTCAGTCCACCATATCAAAGCACCTCTCCGTCCTATTCGAGGCGGGGATCCTGGAGAGAAGGATAGAAGGCCAGCGGACCCTCTATAAGGTGAAGAACCCCAGGCTCTTCGACCTTCTGCGAGAGGTTGATGCCCTCGCATTGTACGAGATATCCGAGCTGAAGAAGGCAGAGATGATCCTTATGGATTGCATCAAATGATTTGGCAAATTTGGCATTGACCAAAAATGAACTAAGTTGCCCTCAGCTGAATGTCTATGGAAGTGATCCTCTGAATCCTGAAATCCTCTTTCCACCGCTTGCGGCGGGCATTGAGGCCCTGATGGAGTACCTATCGGCCCACGTCCTCACCTGCCTCATACCGGCCTTCTTCATTGCCGGGGCGATAGCAGCCCTCCTCCAGAGGGAGGCGGTCCTTAAGTACTTCGGAAAGGACGCCCCCAAATGGCTATGCTACAGCGTCGCCTCCACCTCCGGCACCATCCTCGCCGTCTGCAGCTGCACCATCCTCCCCATGTTTGCGGGCATCCACCGCCGGGGGGCGGGGATAGGTCCCGCCACGGCCTTCCTCTTCGCAGGCCCCGCCATCAACCTCCTGGCGGTGGTCCTCACTGCAAGGGTCCTGGGGCTGGAGCTGGGGGCGGCTCGGATCGCCGCTGCCGTCTCCATGTCGGTGATCATCGGCCTGGTCATGGCCGCCATCTTCGATCGAGGACAAAAAGAGGCCGAAGAGACGGAAGCCTGCCAGATCCCTGCCCCCGAAGCTGACGGCGGAGAGGAGAGGCCCGGGTACATCCCCCCAGTTTTTATTGGGGTTTTGGTAGGAGTTCTACTCGCCGCCACCTCGGGCCTCCCCCTCCTGCCCAAGGCCGCCCTGGTCTCGATCCTGGCCCTGGCTTCGGCGCTGCTATTGAACTCGCGCTTTACCCGGATGGAGAAGTCCTCGTTCTTCGGTGAGACCTGGTGGCTGGCCAAGAGGATATTTCCCCTCCTCCTGGTGGGCACCTTCATAACCGGAGTCATCGGCTACTTCTTGCCTGTAGACCTGATCCGGACGGTCTTCGGCGAGAGCGACTTCGTCGCCTGCCTAGTCGCTTCGGTGGTGGGAGCTCTGCTCTACATGCCTACCCTCCTGGAGGTCCCTATCGTAGGGACGATGTTCGGCTACTCCTCGGGGACGATGGCTCCGGGCCCGGCCCTGGCCCTCCTTTTGGCGGGGCCCTCCATGAGCCTGCCGAACATGATCGTCATCTGGCGGATCATCGGATCGAAGAGGGCGTCCGTCTACATCTCTCTCGTGGTCCTACTCTCGACGGCGATGGGGATGATTTATGGGGCGATAGCATAATGACTTCTTAAATCAAGATAGATCCAAGGATGGTAGAAGAATATGGTGAAGATAGAGGTTCTGGGAACGGGCTGTGCCAAGTGCAAATCCCTGGCGAAGAACGTGGAGAAGGCGGTGGCCGAGGCCGAAGTCGAGGCCGAGGTGGTGAAGGTGGAGAGCCTGAGCGAGATCATGAACCGGGGCGTAATGATGACCCCCGCCCTCTTCATCGACGGCGAGGCCGTCGCCGTAGGGAGGGCGCCATCGGTGGCGGAGATAAAGGGGATGCTCCTCAAGAGGTAGCCGAAGAGGGGAGGACAGACGGCGGCTTTGCGATCTTGACCTGTCTGAGATTCAGAAGGAAAGATCCCCCAAATCCGTCTGACCTCATGCGCGGCCAGGCTTGACGGCGCTGACTTTTATGCTGGCGATCCTCCTCTCAATCTCCTCCGGCTCTTCTCCCTCGGTCTTGAGGCGGTCCAGTAGAGCCCGGCCCATCGGATCGCTGGTCACGCAATCCAGAGAGAAAGCCGATTCATCTATCACCCTGACCTCCCCAAATCCCGCAGAGGATATCGAGTCCAGATATTCGTCTTTCAGGGCAGCTCCGGCGATACAGCCGACATAGGCCTCGACCGACTCTCGGATGGACCTCGGCAGTTCACCCAGCAGAACGATATCTGAGACGGCAAGCCTTCCGCCGGGCCTGAGAACCCGATGGGCCTCTCTGAAGGCTGCCCTCTTGTCGGGGACGAGGTTGATGACACAGTTGGATATCACCAGGTCGACGGATTCGTCTTCGATGGGCAGCTTCTCTATCTCGCCGAGCCTGAACTCCACGTTTTTGTACCCGCCGGCGGCGGCGTTGGCCCTGCCCCTCTCCGCCATCTCCTCGGTCATATCCACGCCAATGACCTTCCCCTCCGGTCCGACCTTCTCGGAGGCTAAGAAGCAGTCGAACCCGGCGCCAGACCCCAGGTCCAGCACCGTCTCACCCTCTCGGATCGCCGCGAGGGCGATGGGGTTTCCGCAGCCGAGTCCCAGGTTCGATCCCGCAGGGGCGGTTGCCAGCTCCTCATCGGAGTATCCGATCTTCCTTCCGATCACGTGGGGTTTTGCGGTCCCACAGCAGCTGGACGAGCAGCAGCAAGAGTCGGCCTCTCGTGCCACGCGGCCGTACCTCTCCTTCACGACTCTTTTGACATCCTGATCTTTCACAATCTCACCTAAAAAGATATTTTTAGCCCCGGACGATCTAAATATGTGCCGATTTCTGGCTACCATAGCTTGTAGCCGAAGTATCGGGCTGCAAAGACCAGCCCCGTGACTATTATCATCACCCCAAAGAATTTGACCACCAACTTTCCGATGGCCAGGTACTCCTCGCCCATCTTCCCCCCGAAAGACCTGCTGAAGGTGGCGATGGGGATTATGGGAACGCCGTGGCCCACCCCGAAGACGAAGAGCATCAACCCTCCGGTCAGGACTGATATGTCCTGAGACAGGAGCCAGATCAAGGCAGGGAATACCAGGGAGACGGCGCAGGGAGCCCAGCCCAGGGCGAAGAAGGCACCCAGGGTGAAGGCCCCGATGAAGGTCGAATGCTTGAAGAGGCCGATGGATAAGTTCATGGCCCTCTCCATGAACCCCTTCTTCTCCCTGAAATCCTCTTCTCCTCTTGAGGGAAGCCTGGACTTGACCGGCTCGATGATCTCGCCCATGGGCTTGAAGACGTTGATTCCCAGAACCACCAGGATGACCCCGGCCGCGAGGTCGAAGAACCGCGAGTCCCGGACGAAGATCCCCATGTTCGATATGAAGAGCCCCACCACGAAAAAGACCATTGCCATCCCCAGGGTGAAGGCGATCCCGATAAGTAGCCCCTCTCCCGAAGAGGAGCCGCGATCCTGATCGTCAGCGAGAACCTTCTTTCTTCGGGTGGTCATGATGTAGGAGAACATGGCTATGAGCAGGGCGAGAGAGCAGGGCGAGAATGAGGTTACGATCCCCAGGGCGAACATACCCAGAAACGTGATCTTCTGGATGGAAACGCTCCCCTCCATCCCGGCCCATTCGCCCCTCTCCAGAGCCTCGACTTTGGCCTGAAGGATCTCGGCATCCTGGATCCCGTCTATCTCCCCTCGACCAAGCTGATAGACGTGGTAGACCCCCGCCACCAACCCCTCTCCATCGATCAAGAGGATGGTGGGGTTTGAGAAACCTCCTTCGAAGTTGGTGTAGTCGACGTATTTTCCGGCGATCTTGTAGGGCTCGAAATCCTCGGCCCAGATCCAGCTGACGTCGGCGTTCCACCAGCTCTCTGCCAGGCTCTTGCCGTCATTTGAGAAGGGGTTCTTCCGGACGTTCAGGGTGATCAGATTGACGTCTGGCTTATTCTCCACCAGCCGTTGAAGCTCATCCGTCTGGGCCTTGAGAGCCCTCTCGCACTCGACGCAGATCGGGCTCTCTATGTTCGTAATGTGAAGTACGACCACCTCTCCCCTCCAATCGCTGAGGGAGAAGTTTTCGCCGCTTTGGTCAGCGGTCGTGAAGTCCGGCGCCGGGATCGGCTCCTGATTCGATCCCATCGTCGAACTATATGAGAATAATGCGACCAGGGCAATCAGAAGCGCTGCAATGCCCACAATGAAAAAATGCTTGTGATCGGATCTCATCTCCGATCACTCATCCCAGTTCTCGACGTTCTCTTCGTGGTAATCGATGGCTTCCTCAACGTACTCCTGGATCCATTCTTTTCCGCTCACCTCTTCGGTGCTGTGCCAGACGACCTCAACCTCCCCATCATCTCCTGCCGCCAGGGTGAGAATTACCGTCAGGGGGACCAGAGATGCGCCGCCATTGGGATCATAGGCTGCCAGGGCCCCCTCGCTCCTTTCGTCGCTCCCGTCGGCGGGCAGGTCAAAAACCTCGATTTCATCTCCGTATTCTTCCACGATCTCGTTCACAGCATCAGTCTGAGGCTTGCAGTAGTCGCATCCCAGATGGGCGTAGACCAGGACAGGCTTTTCCTCCAGGGCATCCAGAACCCAATCGGGATGGCTCACCTCGGAGGTCCACCAGTCGTCGGGCCCAGACCCGACGGAGAATGCCGAGGCGACGGCTACAAGGCTGGCAGCAAGGACAATCCCGGCAGCCAGCGCCGAAATCTTACTCTTGATTATACGCGAAATAAAACCAACTCCCACTATCTTTTCTCTACCCACTCTCATTCTCACACCATATGCACACAGGTCCAGCCAGGCTCATTTCCGGCGTGATTCAGGAGCTGTTATATCCAAGAACTTGGATTTAGGATGACTCCCAGTTTTGCCGTGCCGGCTGAATCGACCTCTCATTGGATTAGGTTGATATATAAGGCTGTCGGATCTTCAGGCCAATTATCAACAAAAACCACATTTTAACTGCCCTATTTTGGATGATATAGGCTCATCTTGAGTCATATTAACACCAGTACAAACAGCTTGTTTAGGGACGAAGGAGGACGATCTGATAGAGTCGATAAACTTATATATCCAAAATGATTGATGCGAGTGCTATAAAATCGGGCAGAAATGTCGGGATTGTCGGGATTATCCGCATCCATAAAGGCCTCCATAAAGAGGATGGTTGCTGCTCTTCCTGACCCTCTATCTTCGGCATGATAGATCCAGCATGAGGGCTCAATGGCGAGGATGTAGGCCTCGGAGAGACCTTCGGTCGGACCAACGATTATGGACATCGGCGAGAAGGCTCGATGGGGACGAACCGGCTTGGGGCTGAGGAAGACATGAGATGTGAGATATGCTGCAAGGAATCGGATTCCCTCTTCAAGGCCAGGCACCGGAGGAGGGGACGGGTGAAGATATGCGAAGGATGTTTGAGAGATGAGGTGGGGATGCTTCTTCCCTCCAGCGGGTGCACTTGTTGCTGATCCGCTGGAAGGGATGAAAGCTCTATCGAGGATTTTTAGGACTTGGTATGGATGAACGAGAAAGAAAGGGCCAGGCTCCCGCTCTTGAGCAGGTTGTTGACGGTCTGGATCTTCGGGGCGATGATTCTAGGGATCGGGATGGGTTATTTCTTCCCCGGAGTCTCGGAGTTCGTAACCGGCTTTCAGGTGGGGACAACATCGATTCCCATCGCCGTCGGCCTGATCTTGATGATGTACCCGCCCCTGGCCAAGGTGAAGTACGAGGAGCTGGGTGAGGTCTTCAAAGACGAGAAGGTGCTGGGTCTATCCCTCTTCCTGAACTGGGCAGTTGGGCCGGTCCTCATGTTCGGCCTCGCGGCCATATTTCTTCGGGATTACCCACATTTCATGATTGGCCTGATTCTGATCGGGATCGCCCGGTGTATCGCTATGGTAATAGTATGGAACGAGCTTGCCTGCGGATGCACCGAGTACTGTGCGGGGCTCGTCGGCCTCAACTCGATCTTCCAGGTCCTCTTCTACTCGGTCTACGCATACATATTCATCACAATCCTACCACCAATCCTCGGGATATCTGAAGGGTTCGTGGTGGCCATAACCATGACTGAGATCGCCAAGAGCGTCTTCGTTTATCTCGGGATACCCTTCCTCGCAGGCATCATCACCCGATTTGCTCTGATCAGCAGGAGGGGAAAAATCTGGTACGAAGAGAGGTTCATCCCCAAGATCTCCCCTCTGACCCTGATCGCCCTCTCCTTCACCATCGTGGTCATGTTCTCCCTCAAGGGCGAGTACATCGTTGAGCTGCCCCTCGATGTGGTGAGGGTAGCGGTTCCTCTCATCATCTACTTCTTGGCGATGTTCCTCGTCGCCTTCTTCATATCCCACGAGATGGGCGTGAGCTACGAGAACACCGCAGCCCTCTCTTTCACCGCAGCAAGCAACAACTTCGAGCTGGCCATCGCCGTTGCCGTCGCCGTCTTCGGCATCGACTCCGGCGAGGCCTTCGCGACGGTGATCGGTCCCCTGGTGGAGGTTCCCGTGCTGATAAGCCTGGTGAACGTAGCGCTATATTTCAAAGAAAGGTATTTTCAAGGAGTGTATACTGAATGCGTTCTGAGCTAGCGAAGTATGGAGCGATACTGGCTGTTATGATCGCGGTTGCAGGAGGAGCAGAAGCCGGATGTGCCTGCGGCGGCGGGGGTGGTAGCAGCGGAAGTAGCGGCACATGGAGCGGCCAATCATGGCTCGGAGACTCGATGAGCCAGGAATTGGGCGGATCTGCCACGTCGACGGGGACGGAAGCCGAGACCGATGCAGAAGGTATGGCGATGTCTGACGTAAATGGCGATATCAGCTCCTCATTCATATCCGCACAGGAGCTGGTGGAGATGCTAGAAGACGAAACGAAGCCCGTGATCGCCTACGTCAGCAACAACCCCCCTCAGGGAGCCTCTTACATCGAGGGATCGATCAACCTTTCCTCAGGCAGGTTCATCCAGAAAGACGATTCAGGAAATGAGACCCTGAAATCCGTCTCCGACATGGCCGCAGTCCTCGGGAACGCCGGGATCAACGAGGAGGATGCTGTGGCGCTATACAGCGACTGCTTCCCTTGTGGCGATTCGACCTTCGTCTTATGGACCATGTTGTACCTGGGCCACCAGAACGTCCGAATCCTCAAAGGACCAACGAATGGTCTGCCCACTGCATCGTCTACCACGACGAAGCCTGCGGCCATCTACCTGGACGATCCGGTCCCTGAGCTTCTCGCAGATTACGAGTCCGTCGCCTCCGGCGAGTTCTTGATCGTTGACGCCAGGACTCCAGATCAGTTCGTCTCCGGTCACATCGATGGAGCGGTGAACATCGACTTCAATAAAGTGGTCCAGGGCGATTGGATCAAGGACGATTCGGCACTCTCCGAGATCTTCATAGATCTCGATTCTGACCGGCCTATTGCCGTCTACTCTGAGAACGGCGGCGAGGCATCCATCGTCTGGTATGCCCTTCAGCATTCGGGGTACGATGCCAGGCTTTATACCTGGAACGACTGGCTGAGACATCAGCCGGTCGTTTGAACGGGGATGTGTTTTCTGGCATCATCGAATTCGCCGCGGTATCGAAGAAAAAGTGTCAGAAGAAAAAAATGTGCGTGATCCTTACGATCAGGCTTCCCAGTCGTCGACGTTCTCATCGTAATAGTCGATGGCATCTTCAACCAGGGCTCGAACTAGCTCCTCCCCGCCGGCTGTGTCCTCCATGCTATGCCACCCGACGACGACCTCCCCGTCATCCTCCACCAGGGTGAGAAGCACCGTCAGAGGCATGGTGGCCTTGACCCCGTTGGGGTCATAGATGTCGAAGAGCATGTCGGCCCTGGAATTGCCTATGCCTGTGATCAGGTTCTCGTACGCCACCTCGTCGCCGTAGTCCTCCATCACCGCCTCTACGTAGGACTCCTGATCGAGGCAGGGTTCACAGTTGGTGCTGTGGTCCAGAATGAGGACCGGCCTATCCGCCAGGAGGTCCAAGATCCACTGAGGATGGTCTACCTCGGAGCCAGCATCATCGTGCTGGTCGGGATAGACAGTCCACCAATCTTCGGAGCCGGACCCAACGGAATACTCCGTCGCTGAGACGGAGGCGACGAGCGATACTGAAAAGGCGACCAGGATCGCTGAAAGAACCAGCAATGATACTGGGCCAGAGAAGTTATCATTCTTCGAAATTTTATCAACCCCACTCTCTTTGACAGCCACTTCTTATGTTCTCAAACCATGAATGGGGCGCCAACGCAAAGTGCATTTTATGTATTCATAAGGATGGATTCTAGTGCCCCATCTCCCATTAATTCCGGTCGATTCCCTGGTTGGAGCATGTTGATATTTATAGTTGTTGGATATTCAGAGCTATAATCCACATAAAATAGCCTTACCATCGACTATTTTAGAATTATAATGCTTCTTCTTATTTTAAAATACTCCAGATATAAAATTATCCTGGTTTGACCACCGGAATGCCCGGGAATATCGATACTCTTTTATATCGAATAAACTTGATATGAAAGCATGGGATGCTAAAGACGGATGAAGGATGTCCAACCCCTCAGATCCCTTTGAAATCCGGTCACCAGAAGGATCCTGCGATTCTTCCTTCCGTGCCCGCAATCGGAGTACCAGGGAGTCAGAACACTCTATAAGGTGAGAACTCGAACGAGGGAACTGATGAGATCTGTGGGGGATGCTTGAAGGGGAGATGGGGGTGCTCCTTCCACCCTCCCGGTGCTTCCAGCAAGAGTTGATTGATATGAACGAGGAGACGAGATCCCAGGACCAGCGGGTCGAGAGGTTGGCTCGGCTGACGGGGGACCGCTGCAAGGCCAAGAACGCCGCTCGAAGGCTCACGTCCCTAGCCGAGATTTTAGACGATTCGAAGCTTGCGGCTGAGGCCGATGTCTTCAAAGCGATGTCCGACCCCTGCAGGCTTGCGATCCTCAAGTTTCTCAGGGAGGGGGAGCTCTGCGTCTGCGAGATAATGACCGCTCTCGACAGGCCTCAGTCTTCTACATCCCACCATCTATCGATCCTTAAGCGCTCAGGTCTGGTGAAGGAGAGGAAGGAGGGCAAGTGGTCCCGCTATCGCCTCTCCGATGGTGCGGTGATTGAGATGATGAATCTGGCAGAGCTTATTACAGAGGACGGAAGCGGATAAGCTGACATTACTAAAAGATGTGAAGGAGTGTTTTACTGATGCGAACCGATCTAGCATATTTCGGAGAATTCCTATTGGTCGTTATTGCGCTCTTCTCTGTTGCAGAGGCCTCATGCCCCGAATGCGGCGGTGGGAACGGAGGCGTCTGGGACGGCCAGACGTGGATCGATACCGCTCTGGGGGGATTGTCGAACGATTCGGCCATCTCGAATGATTCGGCCACATCAACCGATTCAGTCCCCTCAGACAGCCCGGCAACCTCGAACGGGATCGAATCTGAAATAGGCGCTCAGGCCGGGGGTAATGGACCTTTCGACACAAGCACCTGGTCCATCTCGGCTCAGGAGCTGAAGTTGAGGCTCGACGGTGACAAGAAGCCCTTGATCGCCTACGTCAGCAACACCGCGCCCCAGAGCTCGTCCTACATCCAGGGATCGATAAATCTCCCCTCTAAGGGCTTCATCAAGAACGACGATTTCGGCAGCATGTTGAAATCCGCATCAGAAATGGCCGGAGTTCTCGGGAGCGCCGGGGTCGGCGAAGAGGACCAGCTGGTGGTATACGGCGACTGCCTCTCCTGCGGCGATCCCACCTTCGTCTTCTGGATCATGCTCTACCTGGGCCACGAGGATGTCACCATTCTACGGGGATCCTCAGGAGATTGGGCGGCGGCCGGCATTCCCACCGCGAGCTCGACGACGACGAGACCCGCCGCCAACTACTCCGCCGATCCCCGCCCCGAGCTTCTGGCAGATTACGACTCCGTCGCCGCGGGCGAGTTTGAGGTCGTCGACGCCAGGACGCCAGATCAGTTCGCCGCCGGTCACATCGACGGAGCGGTCAACATCGACTTCAACACGATGATCGATGGCGGCTGGATCAAGGACGATCCCGCCCTGGCCGAGATCTTCGCCGACCTCGAAGTCGATCGGCCCATCGCCGTCTACACCAAGAACGGCGGCCAGGCCTCCATCGTCTGGTACGCCCTGATCCTCCAGGGGCGGGATGCCAGACTCTATACCTGGAACGACTGGCTCCGACATCAGAGCTGAAGGAGAGGGGCCCCTCACCCAGGCCCCGAACGGCCCCTCCGGCGGCAACCTGGATTCAAGAGGCTGCGGAAGATCTCCCATGACCATTCGAGTTGGCTGCAGCGGCTGGTCTTATGAGGACTGGGTGGGGCGGTTCTACCCCTTGGGCCTTGCCAAGAAGAAAGGCGAGTGGCTGGGCTACTACGCCCGGTTCTTCGATGTGGTGGAGATCAACAGCACTTACTACCGGCCCCCCGGAGAAAGGCAGGTCCAGTCCTGGATAAAGAAGGGAAAAGAGAGGGTGGGGGGGTTTGAGTACTCGGTCAAGATGCCGGGGCTGGTCACCCACCAGGCTCTGGTGGAAGGAGATGAGGATAAGGCCCTCTTCTGGACGGTCGCCTTTGAGAAGGCCTGCCTGGCACCCCTGAATGACTCCGACCTTCTGGGCGGGGTCCTCTTCCAGCTCCCCCCCCATTTCAGGCGGGAGGGAGGAGCCCTGAGCCGTCTGGCCGGAGTTCTGGACGCCCTCGCCCCGAAAGAGTACGACCTGGCGGTCGAGTTCAGGCATCGAAGCTGGCTGGACGAGGGGGGCGGAGATCTGAACCCTTCAGCCTCCGAGGTTCTCAAAGAGAGGAACGCCGCCAACGTCTTCGTGGACGGACCGGGCCGGCAGAAGGCGATGTCCCTGACGGCAGATCACGCTTATATTCGCTTCCACGGAAGAAATTATGACATCTGGTACGGAAGGGAAAAGGAGAGCGATCACAGGCTCGACCGGTACGATTACCTCTATAAAGAGGACCAGCTCAGCCCGTGGGTGCCGCGGATCAGGGAAGCAGAATTGAAGACCAGAGCGGTCAGAATCTTCTTCAACAACCACGCCAGAGCCAAGTCCATAAAGAACGCCTTTTTGATGATGGAGATGCTGTCGATCGAGCACAAGTCCAAGGAGATCCAGCTCCAGGATCAGTTCACCCTGGGAGAGTTTCGGTCCAGATGAGGGAAATAGCAGGAGCTTGAAGGCCGACCCTCCCGGCCAGATCTCCCGCGTCGAGCTTTCTAAATCCCTAAAGCTTCCTTCATCGCCTAAGTCCCCTTCTCTGCGGGCTTGTTCCCTGCACTCAGGGACCGATCCATTCAACCTCGATATCGCCTTCCAGATCGAGATCGACGATGACAGCGTATCCTCGCCGCATCTCTCCGACGTTGAGGACCACGGTGGAGCCGATCTTTGCCTCGCCCCGGTCCTCGTGGATATGGCCGCATAGGAGAAGGTCGGGCTGGAAGTCCTCGACGAAGCGGCGAAATCCCACCGACCCGGTCCTCTGGCCGCTGTATATTCTATCCCTGGAGTCTCGAGGAGGCTGGTGGGTGAGGACCACTTTCTTGCCAGCGCCGGAAATCTCTCCATAGAGCCGGGCCAGCGACCCATATACGTCTTCTTCAGAGTTGAAGTACCGCTTGGGGTCCAGAAGTCGTCTTTCCTCCCTCAACACCATGCCGCCGAGGCCTATGAACCCAAAGTCACCGATCCTGCGAGATCTGCGGTGGATCATATCCAGGCCCGCCCTCTTCCAGAGATCCGGGACGATCTCCTTGGGGTCCATGTTCCCAGGCACTATCAGCACGGGCGGGCCGAGGTCGGCCAGGGCTTCGGCGACGGGCCAGGCCCGATCGGCGGGCTCCAGGTTGTGAAGGTCTCCACAGAAGGCGACGAGATCGACTTCGATGCCTCTGAAAGGCGAGAGCGTCTCGGCACGACCGTGAAGATCGGCCATGACCAGGATTTTCAATGAATCACCAAATTCCAGTGCCATCTCCGTCAACAATTTCAGGCGAATCGTTCGAAGAGCCTCTTGAGAGGGCTCTTAAAGGGCCTGTTCACCTCGACGCGGCTTTTTTTGTCTGATATAAAGGGCCTGTCGTCGAGCCAGGGGACGTACTCCCACTTCCAGAGGTCGGGGTTTGTATCGTGCTCCGCCATGGCGTGGTTTGAGGTGTTGATGAAGATTATGGGATGGTTGTAATCGTCGGCATAATATCTCACCCGGTGCGGAGGGAGATTCTCTTCAGCGTCCCCGTGGATGGTGTCTTCTTCGAGGTCGTGGTGGCCGCTGTAGATCTTTTCGAAGCGCAGCCCGTTGGCGTTGTCTCCTGCAGCCTCCCCCATGATTACGAAGCTTTCTATATCCTTCAGCCGGCCGTATTTGGCGCTCCGGACGTGTTCATATATCCGATTCAGGATCTTATGCCTTCTCAGCTCCTCGTTGTTGAAGACTATGGTGATCTCGACCTCCTTCTTTCCGTTCCCGGCGGGAGTGGTCCAGCAGTGAATCTCCCGGATGAAGTTCTTCATCCCATCCACTGCAGGCTGGTATATGACCGGACAGCATTCTCTGTTCGGCTTGACTCCCAGGTCGAATATGTTGGTATAGACCAGATCATCGGCTGAGAGGGTGTCCTTTATATATTTATGAACCTCTCCAATCTTTGCATTCAGGGGACTGCCGGCCAGATTCGAGCCGCCATCCGCCCACTGCCACAACCATGCATCATCGCCGATTTGAAACGACCACCTCTTCTTGGGACCCTCCAGAGACCAGCTTTCTTCCCTGTGATTGTAGACCTTGGCGGTATAATAATCGGTCTCGATATCTCCCACACGGCCATCGATATCTATTCCCAGCATATACCTCAGCGTCGCCTCAAATTTGTCTTTGCCTTTGGTGGCGGTTTCAGCAGGTCGCCCTTTAGTGGTAGTTACATCTCCCTCTCTTCTCAATATCAGCTTCTTGTTGCCGTTTCTGGTCATCACCAGCTCGACCGAAGTAAGGTTGGTCCAATCCCAGGTCCTCTGCTCATCCGTCCATCGGAACTGTCCCAAATCGGCGGAATATTGACGCTCCAGTTTGGAGAACCATAGCTTTGCAGCGTCCATGAAATTTCACCAGAAGATCTCCCCCTTTAAAGAATTTGAATGTTTCGATGATCCAAAAAATTACGTTCAGGATTAATTTTTATATTATGCTGATTATATTCTGTCCGGTCGAGGCGAATATGATCACTGGGCTGGGAAATCCCGATGGTCACATCAGGGATGCTAGACTCGGGGACGATGATCGGCGCGATGGAAGCGAGAAAGTCGAATACCGATCGTCGACAATCATCTCGTCGAACGTAGGATATCTCGTCGAACGTAGGATATCTCGTCGAACGTAGGATATCTCGTCGAACGTAGGATATCTCGTCGAACGATCTTCGAACGACTCGCCGAGCTTTCGTCGAACGGCTCCTAGGTTGAAGGCGGAGATCAAGGGAGAGGGCTCTGGAGATGCGCCAACCATTTAAAAGGGGACCGAGCAAAAGCCGGGGCAAACCATCGAAGGTTCCAGGAGCGAGAGATCATGAAGATCCCAGATCACATCCACCCCTTGAAGATCCCCTTCAGCATCAGAGATCCTTCCGGCCTCGCAGTCCCGCGGTTCGTCTACATCTACATGATATGCGGCCAAGAGATCTCTCTCGTCGACGGCGGAGTGGCGTCCTCTGAGGGGATCATCGTCGATCATCTGAGAGAGATGGGCCGGGGGCCGGAGGACATATCGCGGCTGATCCTGACCCACGGCCATCCCGACCACATGGGGGCGGCCCGGGCGATCAAGGCCATCTCCGGCTGTACGGTGGCCTCCCATCCGGGAGACCGAACCTGGATCGAGGACGCCGACCGGCAGCTGGCAGAGCGACCAGTTCCGGGCTTCTGGGATCTGGTGGGCGGCTCGGTACGGATCGACCGGATCCTCACGGATGGAGAGGTCATCGATCTGGGAGAGGGGATCAGCCTGGAAGTCCTTCACACCCCCGGGCACTCCCCGGGCTCGATCTCCCTCTGGATGCCCGAGGAAGGGGTCCTCTTCTCCGCCGATGCCGTTCCCCTCGATAGGAGCATGCCCATATACGACGACATCCTGGCCTCAGTCCGCTCGATTGCGAGGTTGAGGGCGATCGAGGGGGTGGAAGTCCTCCTTTCGGCCTGGGATGAGCCCCGATTTGGTGATGATGCGCGCCGGGTCATGGACCGGGGTCTCGGCTACCTTCAGCGGGTTCACCATGCGGTCATCAGGTCGGCGGAGGCGAGCTCTTCACCAGACGGAATGGAGCTTTGCCGGCGAACCGTCGGGGAGCTCGGCCTCCCCGAGACCATGGCAAACCCCCTCACCGCCAGGTCTTTTCGCTCCAGCCTCGAGATCCTGGATCGGAGGGATCTGCTAGAACTTGAAGAGAATTAGAAGAATGATGGCGGGAGTGCCGAAAAACCCCGCACGTATTCGCCGGCGAATCTGGCGTGATAGGCGCTGAATTTCCATCAGATCATGCTTTCTCGTTCCCGCAGCGCGGCCCTCAAAATTAAAAAAATTAAAGCAAGCTGCAGCTCTACCTGCGGCTCTCTGCCTTCCAGGACGGCATTTTGAACGTGGTGCCCGGATACTTGACTTCTGAGGTTAATTCTTCGGTCACCAGCCGGTACTGCCTCTGGTTTCGATTGCCTCGACGCTCGAGTACGCCATCCTGATACATCCTTGAAAGGTATGTGGATACCGTACTGAGCTTGATATCATCGACTATGATTTCGTATCGGTCTTTGAGATCGTTGGATGAGAACCACGAGCTTGGGAACTCCTCCCTGACGAAGATCTCCAGCCTGTCTCTCAGGGTGTGGCTGCTCGTAGATCTGGGCAGGGGATCCACCTGAAGACCATCGGAGGCCTCTAAGAAGACGCCTGCAGCATCCAAAAAATCGATGATCTTATCTCGATTGATGGCCCCTTCAAATTCATGGGTGGACTTCATGCCCTTATCTTCGATCTCGATCTTGATTTTCATTTTACTCATCCTTCGCCCCGAGGACGTAAAGACCGGCGAAACCAATATAGGAGCATCATAGATTTTTTAGTTTGCGGTTGATCGGAGATTGCGACTTGACGACATGACGACTTGACGACTCGACGACTTGACGACTCGACGACTTGACGACTTGACGACTCGACGACTTGACGACTCGACGACTCGACGACTTGACGACTTGACGAACTAATCTCAGAGAGAACTGGATATCCTGACATATTCGATGTCAATCTTTAAATATTATTTAAAACCACTGGAGATACTCCCTGATATCGTATCAATCCTCATTGGTCGTGCGAGGCGAGGAGGTCTGGATCATCAAGGTCAAGGTGATGGAACGGCTGAGGGCGCGTATTTTGCTATTTAAAGATTATAATAAATTGGTGCGGGGGAAGGGATTCGAACCCTTGAACTCCTGCGAGAATAGATCTTGAGTCTATCACCGTTGACCTGGCTTGGTTACCCCCGCCCTAATCGAAGTGGGTCACGCAGGTCCAGTGGTAGTATCCGAGGATTCCCGTCCCCGTCACCTCGTCGAACTCCTGGAGGGGCCGGCCGCAGATCGTGCACCTCTCGCCGTCGGACACCTCGATCTCGGAGTCGTCGCAGATCACCACTAAGACCATGATCGGATATATCGCCTCCCGTTTTAAAGGTTTTGCCGTTGACCGTTGGCGTTGCGTTGGCCGTTTCCGTTCGTCCTCCGTCCTCCGTCCTCCGCAGCAGGCGAGGGATGAGATGGTCCATAGGAACCTTCGATCAGGAAGAGGCACCGAGAAGGTCGGACGAAGCGGATGATCCTTCGAGGTGATGGAAATCCTCTCGGATCGATAGATACATAACCGCCTATTGCGGCATAGTTATTCCTGTAAACGAGGTGTCCATCGTTGAAGATAATCGGTCTTAACGACCAGGAGGTCGAGGCCTCGCTTCGAAGCGCCGGCCTGGGCCTGTCGGTCTCTGAGGCGCGCTCCATCGCCGAGGTTCTGGGAAGAGACCCCACCATCCCGGAGCTGTTCAATTACGATACCATGTGGAGCGAGCACTGCTCCTACAAGAGCAGCCGCGCCACCCTGAACGAGTTTCTCTGCACCTCCGGCCCCAACGTCGTCCAGGGGCCGGAAGAGGACGCCGGGATCGTGGCCATCGACGACGAGTGGTGCGTCGTCATCGCCCACGAGAGCCACAACCACCCCAGCCAGATCCTGCCCAACGAAGGCGCCGCCACCGGAATCGGCGGGATCGTAAGAGACGTCAACTGCATGGGCGCCAAGGTGGTGGCCACCGCCGACCCCCTCCGCTTCGGCGATCCCTTTGGCTCGGACAAAAACCACGTCCGCTGGGTGGCCGAGGGCGTCGTCGACGGGATCTGGCAGTACGGAAACGCCCTGGGGGTTCCCATCATGGCGGGAGACGTCGTCTTTGACGACAGCTTCGATACCAACTGTCTCGTCAACGTCGTCGCCATCGGGGTCGTCAAACGGGGCGAGATCATCAAGAGCCGGGCCCCCGCGGGGGCGGGGGAGAAAGGCTACGACGTCATCGTCGTCGGAAAGCCCACCGACTCCAGCGGCTTCGGCGGCGTCACCTTCGCCTCCGAGGAGCTGCGGGAGGAGGACGAAGAGGCGAACCGGGGAGCGATCCAGATCCCCGACCCCTTCCTCAAGAACGTCCTCTTCAAGGCGAACGAGGCCCTCTTCAAGCTCACCCGGGAGGAGGGGATCACCATCGGGTTCAAGGACCTGGGGGGCGGCGGGTTCACCTGCGCCTCCTCGGAGATGGGGGCCAGCGCCGGATACGGAATGAGCCTGGACCTGGACAGCCTCCACAAGGCGAGCGAAGACCTTCCACCAGAGGTCGTGGCCTGCGCCGAGACCCAGGAGCGGTTCATGCTCATCTGCCCCCCCGAGCTGACCCCCCGGGTCCTCAAGATCTACAACCAGGACTGGGACCTCCCCAACGTCTACGAGGGAGCGCGGGCCTCGGTGGTGGGGAAGGTGACGACCGACGGCAGATACATCACCCGCTATAGGGGGATGGTTACCTGCGACGTCTCCATCGAGCACCTGACCAGGGGGATCCGCTACGCCCGGGAGGAGAGGCCGAGAAAGATCAATCTCACCGAGCCGGCCATCACCCCTCCTGAAGACCTCACCGACGCCCTCCTCAAGATCCTGGCCTCGCCCAACGTCTCCTCAAGGGAGCACATCTACCGCTATTACGACACCGAGGTCCAGGGCAACTCGGTGATCAGGCCCGGTGAGGCCGACGCCGGCCTCATCGCCCCGGTCCGGGGAGAGAGCTTCGGGATCGCCCTCTCGGTGGACGCAAACCCATTCTACGGCAGGATCAGCCCCTACTGGGCGGGGGCTACGGCTGTCGCCGAGGCGATGAGAAACGTCGCCGCCATCGGCGCCTGCCCCGCCACCCTCACCGACTGCCTCAACTTCGGAAACCCGGAGAAGCCCGAGGCCTTCTGGGAGTTCAGGGAGTGCGTCCGGGGGCTGGCGGACGCCGCCAAGGCCCTCTGGCTGAAGGGGTACGAAGATACACCAGTACCCATCGTCTCCGGGAACGTCAGCTTCTACAACGAGTCCCCTGAGGGGACGGTGGACCCCTCGCCGATCATCGCCTGCGTCGGCCTCATCGACGACGTCAGGGACGCGGTGACCATGAACCTCAAGAGGGCGGGCAACTCCATCTACCTCCTGGGCCCCCGCTTCGACGAGCTGGGGGGGTCCGAGTACTACAGGACGGTTTTCGGAGCCACCGGCGCCAACGTGCCAATAGTGAGATTCGATCTGGAGAGGAAGATGATCTACGCCGTCATCGATTCCATCGCCCAAAAGACCGTCGTCTCCGCCCACGACATCTCCAACGGCGGCCTTGCGGCGACCGCCGCCGAGATGGCCCTCGCCGGCGGGACCGGACTGGGGATGAACCTGGACCTGGACTCTGCGGGGTCGGATTTGAGCGCCGACCGGCTCATCTTCAGCGAGTCCTCGGGATTCCTCCTGGAGTGCGAGGCCGGAGCCGAAGGAGAGCTGGAGACGCTTCTGATAGGACGCGGGCTGGAGGTCATGAAGCTGGGAATGGTGACCGACTCTCCGGAGCTGGTGATGACCCACCGGGGGAAGACCGTGGTCAGGATGGCCCTCTCGACGGCGAAGAAGGCCTGGACCGGAGGGCTTGTGGAGGCGATGAGATGAAGATAGCTGTAATCCAGTTTCCGGGGACCAACTGCGAGCATGAGACCCTGGTGGCGGCTCGGAGCGCGGGCCTCTCGGGCGAGATCTTCCGGTGGAACAGGCCCGCTGAGGAGCTCTCCGGCTTCGACGGATACATCATCCCCGGCGGCTTCTCCTACCAGGACCGGCTCAGGGCCGGGGCCATCGCCTCGAAGGAGCCGGTGATGGACGCCCTCCGGGAGGAGGCGGATGGTGGCAAGCCCATCATCGGGATCTGCAACGGCTTTCAGATCCTGGTGGAGTCGGGGCTTCTTCCGGGCCTTGGCGGGGTGGATGTAGCCCTGGCTCAGAACGTGATGGTATCGAAGGGCGAGATCGTGAGGCGCGGCTTCTACTGCGCCTGGACGACCCTGCGCCACGAGGCACCGCGGGAGAGGTGCAGCGGGAGCTTCCTCCTGGAGAAGGGCGATATCGTCCGGATGCCTCTCGCCCACGCCGAGGGTAACCTGGTCACCGCTGACGAGAAGCTGATGGAGAGGCTGAACCGGGAGAACCAGGTCATATTTCGTTACTGCGACCAGCAGGGGCATGTGGAGGAGGAGTTTCCGGTGAACATTAACGGGAGCCGCGAGAGCATAGCCGGGATCTGCAACCCCGAGGGGAACGTCCTGGGGCTGATGCCCCACCCCGAGAGGTCTTCCTTCTCCTGGCAGCTTCCGCCCGCCGACCCCGAGAAATCCGTCGGAGATATGAACGCTCCGGGGCCGGGGAGGATGATATTCGAGTCCATGAAGCGGTACATCGAGGTGAGAGGATGTTGATCTATCTTCGGGTCTGGCTGAAGATCCCCGACGCCGAGGCCGCCACGGTCAAAAACACCCTCCGCCGGAGGATGGGCTACGGTGCGGTCCTGTCCGACCTGGGTAAGGAGAGGCTCTGGTCCATCCAGGTCGACGACTCCGTCGCCGACCCCGTAGACCTGGCGAGGAGGCTTGCTCGAGAGCTGGTGAACGAGAACAAGGAGAGCTATAAAGCATCCGTCGACTCGGTCGATTTCGAGAAAGGTTTCGTTCCCGTCAGGGTGGGGCTCTCCATCGAGGATGGCGAGGCCGTCTCAGCCTTGAATCGGCTCCGAAACCGGCTGGGCTTCGAGGTGGTCCGGGGGGTGGAGAGATCCGTGGTCTGGAAGCTGTCTCTTCAGTCCAGGAATCCCGAGAAGACGGCGGAGGAGATCGCCGAGAGGCTCCTGATCAACCCTCACAAGGACTTTTATGAGATCGTGAGCTGAAGGGAGGGAGATGACCTCCTACATCCAGCACCCTCTGCTGAAGGAGAAGGCCGTGGAGAGGCGGCTCTTCCAGCTGGAGCTGGCGTCAACCGCCCTCCAGCGATCCACCCTGGTGGTCCTGCCCACGGGCCTGGGAAAGACGGTCGTGGCCCTGATGGTCCTCGTCGCCCGGCTCCCCCGGGGCAAGGTTCTCTTTTTGGCCCCCACCAGGCCTCTGGTGGAGCAGCATGCCTCATTTCTAGAGAACGTCCTCGCCGACAGCAGTATCGTCGTCTCTTTCACCGGCGAGATATCCCCTGAACAGAGGAGAGAGATGTGGGAGGGGGCGAGGATCGTCGTATCGACCCCCCAGGTGATCGAGAACGACCTCTTATCCCGGAGGATATCCCTCCGGGACGTATCCTGCATCATCTTCGACGAGGCTCATCGGGCGGTCGGAAACTATGCCTACGTCTACATCGCCGAGAGGTACCAACGCGAAGGAAATGATCAGCTGGTTCTGGGGATCACCGCCAGCCCCGGGAGCAGCCTGGAGCGGATCGAGGAGGTCTGCGAGAATATCGGGGCCACGAGGATCGAGACCAAGACCGAGGCGGACCCCGACGTTTCTCCCTTCGTCCACGAGAGGGAGATCGAGGTGGTCAAGGTGGCGGTCCCCTCGGAGATCCTCCGGATCCGGTCCCTCCTGGAGGAGGTGCTGGAGGAGCGGGGCGAGGCCCTGGACCATCTGGGCGGGCTGGAGGGATTCCGGACGCCGAGGAAGATGGACCGGACCTCGAAGAAGGAGCTTCTCGAGCTTCAGAAGAGGCTGCGGGGCTCGATCGCGAAGAATCCCTCCCCCAGCCTCTACCAGGCGGTCTCGGTCCTGGCGGAGATCCTGAAGCTGAAGCACGCCGTGGAGCTGGCCGAGACCCAGGGGGTGGACTCCCTGGCCAGGTATCTGGAGCGGCTGGATTCGGAGGCCCAGTCCAAGGGCGGGAGCAAGGCCGCAAAAAGGATCATGGAGGACCAGAGGGTGAGGGAGGCGGTCAGCGACCTCGCACGGATGGACGTGGACCATCCCAAGCTCCGGGCGGTGCTGGAGCTGGTGGAGGAGCAGCTCCAAAGCAAGGCCGACTCTCGGATCATGGTCTTCACCAACTATCGGGACACCGCCAGCTCCGTCCTGGACTTCCTCAAAGATTCAGGAGAGGAGATCATCAGGCCGGTCCGGTTCGTGGGCCAGTCCAGCCGGGTCGCCGACGAGGGGCTGAGCCAGAAGAGGCAGGCCGAGATTCTCCAGAAGTTCCGGGACGGCGAGTACAACGTCCTCATCGCCACCTCCGTCGGCGAGGAGGGGATCGACATCCCGGCGACGGATATGGTCCTCTTCTACGAGCCGGTCCCAAGCGAGATCAGGTCGATCCAGAGGAAGGGGAGGACGGGGCGGGCCAGGGCCGGGCGGGTCGTCGTCCTGGTGGCCAGGGGGACTAGGGATGAGGCCTACCGCTGGATCAGCGATCGGAAAGAGAAGAGCATGCGCCAGCAGATCCGGGAGATGAGCTGGCCGGACCGGCGGGAGGTGGGCGCCGCAGCAGGAGGAGGCGCAGGCTCCACCGCGGCCAGAGGCGCAAGGCAGCTGGAGATCGGCGAGGTAGGCACCGCCTCGGCGCAGGCGGAGGCCGAGCCGACCTTCCTCGACCGGCCGGAGGAGGACGAGGCCTCCGCCCTGGTCGCGGTCGACCCCAGGGAGAGGAGCCTGGCGAGGATGCTGGAGTCGATGGGGGTGGGGGTCACCCTGAAGGTCCTGGAGGTCGGCGACTACGTGGTCAGCGACCGGGTGGCCATCGAGAGGAAGACCGCGAGCGATTTCATCGACTCCCTCATCGACCCCGCCCGCGGCCTCTTCGGCCAGATCCGGGACCTGGCCCGGACCTACGATAGGCCGATCCTGATCCTGGAGGGGAGAGACCTCTACACCCGGCAGGTCCACCCCAACGCCATCCGCGGCGCCCTCGCCTCCATCGCCGTCGACTTCGGGGTCGCCATCATCCCCACCTCCGACGAGGAGGAGACGGTCTCGGTGATCGCAGCCATCGCGCGGCGCGAGCAGCAGGCCCGGGGCGGCGCCCCCCAGGCCCACGGCAAGAAGACCCACCGGACCCTCAAAGAGCAGCAGGAGTATCTGGTCTCCTCGATCCCCGGGGTCGGAAATGCGGTGGCGAAGAACCTGCTCCGCCACTTCGGGTCTGTGGAGCGGGTCTTCGCAGCGACGGAAGAGGAGCTGAAGGAGGTGGAGCTGGTGGGGTCGAAGACCGCCGAGAGGATTCGGGAGCTGGTGGGCGGGGAGTACAAGGGGTGAAGAGTGGACCTTCGAATATTGTCGGCTTTCAGCGACTATTTTCGTTCATCCTTCGTCTCCCGGAGCAACCTCTCGATCCTGTCGATGAAGGCCTCGGCGTTGGCGATGGCGTATTCCACCTCGTCTTCGGTGGGCGGAGCGCCGAAGGAGTACTGGTCGAGATGGCGAGCGCTTCTGAGCCTGTGAAATAAGAGGGTCCATTCCTCTTCGAGCCGCCCTCTCCGGACGTAATCCTCCAGGTAAAGCTCGATGCAGATGTGGCTCTTCTCCCGCAGTCCGTCCCTGAAGAGGACCGTCCGAGCTGCGTGAAAGTAGCCCATGTAGACGGCCATCAGCCCCGATCGATATGCTCCCGCTTCAAGGGTATGTTTAGCCTCATCGACCCAAACGCGGGCCTGCTCCAGCGACCTATTGGCCTTCGCGTCGGAGGGGTCGGTCTTTCGGAGAAGGTTCTTTTCGAAGCAGTCTTCAAGGTTCAAGGCTCTCACCTTCCAGGGTCTTCGTCTCTCTCATCAGGCTCATATAAAATGGGAGGTCCTCCTCCCGAAGCGAAGTGAGCTTATCCATTGTTAGCAGCAGGATGGTGACCTCGCGCCCCAGGGACGAGCTAAGGTCTCTCTCCAGCCTGGCCACCTCCAGCTCCGTCTCCGGGCTGATCTCCTCCACCAGAACCCAGAGGTCCAGGTCGCTCTCGGAGGTGTTCGTCCCCGTCGACCAGCTGCCGAAAAGGCCGATCCCGCTCGCCCAATCCGGCAGATCAACCTGCTTCTCCAGGGCCTCGACGTTCAGGAACGCCTTCAGGGATCGGGTTTTGGGGTTGTCGATCGCGGAGAAATCCCTGCCGTCCCTCTCCAGATAGCCCTCCTCCACCAGGATGGCGAAGTACCGGGAGGCGAGGCCCTTGCTGACCCCGGCCTCTCTCGAGGCCTCGGTGACCGTGACCGTAGAGGTTGTTAGCGCGTATCGCAGGAGCCTGATCCTTTCCTCCGAGCTGAGGAGTTCCGAGAGCATAGCTTTAATATTGTGTTTACGATACATAAACATTTTGTTTACGTTTCGTGAACGATTTGTTTACGATTCGTAAACGTGCGATTCAAGCGTAGCTCCCACCTCCAGGAGCCGACCGGCTGCGCCGGCTCGCGCGTTCCCCGCCGCCTCAATATCGCGCGGAAGCTTGACTCGTGGTTTCGGATCGTCTACATAATCCCGGTGGCTGAAGAGCTTCCAAAACACATAACCGGAAGTTAGATCTATAATCAAGCATCTTAAAGCAAACCTCTATTTAGGAAGTAGAATGAGATGCGATCTAATAATAGCCGGATTTATTCGAGCAAGATAATTAAGGCCGGAGCTTTATTAGCTGATACCAAAGCTCTGCTGGCCAACTGGGATAATAGCCTCCCTCTTGCCGATAATCTGGCTCGATTCCGACAGGAAAATATTCTTGGGAAAGCTTCTCGCTCAAGAGTCGAAGATATTCTTGATATATTTCGCCAGCGTTATTTAGACGAGGACGATGTTACGAAAGCCCTGGTCACATTCATAAATGGCGGACTTGCGTCTGAGAGTCTAGATCGCATTCTGTACTATCATGCTGCAAGGTCCGATCCGTTGTTGCACGATTTCGTTATCGAATTAGTTCATCCTAGATATGCGGCTGGCCTTAAAGATCTTCATTTAGAAGATGCTGAAGGATGGATCAGGAAGAAGATCGATGATTGTAAGACTCACAGTGCCTGGTCGGAAAGCACCATAAGAAGATCTGCATCCGGGTTGATAACCACCCTTCGGGATTTTGGCTTCCTTCAAGGCGTAAGAAATAAAAATTTATCTCCAGTATATTTGCCATCGGAGGCATTCTCTTACGTCGCATTTTATCTAAGCAAGATTCAGCCCTCAGGCAAGCTGCTCATCGAAGATTCCGATTGGCGTCTGTTCTTTCTAACACCTCAGACTGTAGAGCACTTTTTCATGGAAGCCCATCAGCTACATCTCTTAAGCTACCAGGCAGCAGGCTCAGTTATAGTAATCACGTTTCCAGCAGAATCACTAGAGGAGTACGCTCATGTTATCCTTGAAAGATCGAATTGAATTAATGGAGAACGATCTTCAGGCGAGACCGCCAAAAATCAGCGTCTACCACGATCTGCCCTTTGCCATTCTGCGATATGATCCTCAAGACGAATGGGATCTTCGAAATCAACTTCGACTTTTAGAGACGAGAATTGAGGATTCAGGTAAAAAGGTTGTGACAATATCCCTGGCAGAACTGCTCTGGGAGTCCATAGAGAGGTCAGAAGGGCTGGATGCCATCTTTGAACTGGAAAGGGAGATGGGATTTGAAAAAGCTCAGGAGCAGGTGACGACTTATCTATCAGACAGAGATTGGCAGCCACTTTCTGACCTTCTCGCAGAACATATGAGCGGCCTTGATCCTGAGAAGCATATAGTCTTTCTAACCAGAGCGGGATCTATGGCCCCGGCGATCTATTACATGTCCAAGTTGCTCGACAAGATGCATGGTCTCACCAAGGTTACAACCATTCTCTTTTATCCCGGAACTCTATCAGAGGGAAATACGGGCTTACTTTTTATGAGTTTGAAGGACCGAGAGGTCCAGGGAAACTACAGGGTTAAGATTTATGGATGATCGATGGAGATGTTGAAATGAATCTAATTGGAGATCTTCTTTCAAGGGATTTGAGCCAAGATATCGAGGAGATAATAAAAGTCGATCAGTTTGACGAGCATACAGTTTACACAGAGATCACAGAATACATCGCAACAGACCGGATCAAAGATCATTATCTGGAAATATTGAGAGCGATGGCGGAGGCTCCGGCAGAGCACCATGAAGACGTAGGAATCTGGATCTCTGGATTCTTTGGGTCTGGGAAGTCTTCTTTCGCGAAGAACTTGGGCTACGTATTAGCAAATCCCTCGGTTCTGGGCACAAGCTATAGCGAACTGTTCAAGATTCAGCTCAATGATAACAGGATCAGCGAATATGTGGACTTCATCAATACAAAGATTCCAATCGAAGTGATCATGTTTGACGTCTCCAAGGCGTCGGAAGTTAAGCGGGGTGACGAGAAGATCGCAGAGATCGTCTATCGCGCCCTCCTCTCCAAGCTGGACTACGCCATGGATTACGACATTTCCGACCTTGAGATCGAGCTTGAGGAAATAGGAAATCTGGATCGGTTCATTAGCTTATGTCCAGAGGTCAACGGGATCGATTGGAGCCGGGCCAGAAAGAGCGCCACTAAGATCAATTCCGCATCAGCCATCCTCAACAGGATGTACCCTGAGCGTTTTCCTCAGCCTGACACCTGGGCCTTATCTCATCCTAAGAGTACCTTGACCGTTGAGGACGTTGTCGAGCGGTCCTTTGATCTCATGGAGAGAAGACGGCCAGGCAAGGCGTTGGTCTTCATAATTGATGAATTGGGCCAGTACGTTGCCCGAAGTGCTGATAGGATCGAAGATCTTCGTGCTCTCGTCGAGCAGTTCGGAAAGGTCGGCAAGAACCGACTAAAAGCGAATAAGGCAGTTGCCCCCATCTGGATTGCGGTCACCTCTCAGGAGAAGCTGGATGAGGTGGTGGCGGCGATAGACTTAAAGAGGGTCGAGATTGCGAGGCTTCAAGATCGTTTCAAGTACAGGATAGATCTTGCGCCCTCGGACATTCGAGAGGTAGCCACCCGGAGAGTTCTTGCCAAGAAGGACGATGCAATCCCCCTGCTGGAGAAGATGTACGATGAGTCCCAGGGACAGCTCAACCTTTCACTTCGCCTGGAGAGGACTGCCAAAAAATCTGAAGTTAAGAAGGACGAATTTGTGCAGTGTTACCCCTATCCCCCTCACTTCGTTGAGATCTCCATTGATATAATGTCAGGGATCAGAATTCAGCCAGGGGCAGATCGGCATCTTGGCGGCAGCAACCGGACGATCATAAAACAGGCTCAACAGATGCTGGTGAATGAGAGGACGAAGCTGGCCGAAAAACCTATAGGAACTCTCGTTACCATAGATAAGATCTTCGATATCGTCGAGGGGAACTTGTCGACGGAAAAGAGGAAAGATTTAGCGGATATATTTGACCAATTCGGTGGCGATGGATCGATGGCATCTCGGGTCGCCAAGGTTGTCTGCCTTCTAGAACCCATCAGGAACCTCCCCAGAACCGAAGCAAATATCGCAGCTTGTATCGTAGACGCGATCGGAAAACAAGCTCCTTTGGCCGAAGTAAGAGATGCATTGAATTGCCTTCAAGAGGCGAAGTTCGTTCGAGAGACAGAAGAGGGCTGGAAGCTTCAGACTGCACAGGAGAAGAACTGGGAGACGGAGCGTAGAAGTCTGGAACCAAGACCGCGAGATCGAAACGAGCTTTTGAGAAGAGCCTTGGGCGAAATCTTCAATGAGCCCGGTCTTAAAAGCTACCGTTTCCAAAAGCTGAAAACGTTTAACATCGGCGTGAGCTTCAACGGTTCCCCGATAAGTGAGGGACATGTATCCCTCTCCTTATTTGCATCTGAAGACGGCGACAGCTTTGAGAAGAAGCTTGAAGAGATCCGAAATGAGAGCAGATCAGATGAGCACAAGAACGATATTTACTTCCTCTTTTCTCTAAATCCTGAGATCGACGATCTGGTGGCGGATCTGTATTCATCCAAGAAGATGGTGGAAAAGTACGATCAGCTCCGGGGACAGAACAGGATCACAAGAGAGGAGGCGGCCAGCCTCGAGGATGAGAAGAAGGAGGTTATGAGGAAGCAGTCGAGGTTGAGAGATCTGGTCAGGTCTGCCTTATTAGGAGGATCTTCCATCTTCAGAGGAATATCGAGGGACGGATCAGATCTCGGAAGGAGCCTTGAGTCCATCATCAAGAAGGCTTTGGACGAGGTCATACTGGATCTCTACCCCAGGCTCCCGATCTGGGCTAAGCCTCTCAAGGGAAAGGAGGCCAATGAGATCCTGAAGGCTGCAAACCTCAACGGCCTCAGCCCCATATTCTACAATGGAGAGCAGGGTATGGAACTGGTGGTGAAGGACGGCCAGAAGTACGTGCCCAATTCGAACGCAGAGATAGTCCAGGAGGTCCTCCAGCGCCTCAAACATGAACACAGCTACGGCAACAGGGATACAAGGACCGGAAAGGCCCTTGCGGCATACTTCAGCGGAATAGGTTATGGAGGAGATCAGGACATGCTGAGGCTGGTTCTCGCCGTCCTCTTCAGGGCTGGAATGATCGAAGTCTCCCATAGCGGCCAGAATTTTGACACCTACCAGGACCCTGTCAGCCATGAGGCTCTGACGAACAACAGCACCTTCAAGACGGCCCTCTTCACACCTGCGAAGATCATACCGATCGTGGAGCTGGCCAAGGCTGCCAAAAGCTACGAAGATCTCAGCGGGGACATGGTCGATGTGGACAAGAACTCGATAGCTTCCGCCCTCAAAGAATTCGTTGAAAGAGAGAAAAGAGATCTCGTATCTATCGAGGCCAAAGTCAGAGCCAACGACCTTCCAGTATTGGAGCAGATAGACGAGATTAAGAGGACCCTAACCGAGATTTCAAAAGGGGCGACAGACGAGTGCGTTGCGATCCTCATAGATGAGGGCGAGCGTCTGAAGAGAGATCGAGATACGATTCGAAAGATCCGTGAAGCTACAGGCGAAGCGTCTCTAAAGGCCATTCGGCAGGCTCGTCTGGCGTCCAGGGATAAGTGGCCGGTTTTGAAGGAGCGGGCCGAATCGGGCAGATTTGAGATTTCCGGCCTTGAAGAGAAGGCGGATCGATTGAAGCGCCTCCTGGAGGCCGAAGAGATCTACGACCATCTGGCCGAGATCGAGGAGATCTCCTCTGAGATCTCCTCACGATACGCCGAGGTTTACGACGAGCTTCACAGCAAAAGAAGGGAGGCGTTCGGGTCCGCCATCAAAACCGTTAAGGGCAGAGTTCAGCATTCTGGCATCGAGGAGATGGAGGTAGATCAGGCTCTCAGGAAGCTCGTCAAAAGGGGCTGTGAGGGGCAGGGCCTCGGGGCGGGCGGGCTTTTGTGCGAGAGGTGCAAGGCGACCATCCCTCAGATGGAGTCTGACCTGGCCGCCCTTTCGAGCCTTGAGATTGAGGCGCTGGAGAGGCTTGAGAGGGTCGAGACGCTGATGAGAGAGCGGGCACGCGCTAAATCGAAAGAAGGGACCACAACGCCCCCCGATCCAGAGCCTGAAAAGCAGGTCGTGAGAGTTCGCCTCTCGGAGTTCTTCAGCCAGCCCCTCAGTTCGAGAGAGGCGGTTGAGAGATCAGTTCAGAGACTGAAAAGCCGCCTCTTGGAGCTGCTGGATGAGAACGTCGAGATCGTCCTGGAGTGAGGAGAGATGGAGAGAGCTTTGATCCACAACGTTACCCTGGGAGCAAGAGAGCTGCTCATCAAAGAGGTTTGGGACCTCTTCCGGGGGGTTTACGGCCTCGACCCCAGGGGCAGTTTCGAAAAGGTCGAAAACCTCCCCGCCCTCCAGCAGGTTCCAGAGGCACGGGAGACGAGACAAAAGCTGGAGAAGTACCTGGAAGACGAGGAGAAGGCGGGCCAAAAGAGGGCGAAGGCCACAGCGAAGCTGGCAAAAGAGGTCGCCTTCACCCACCTCAACCGCCTCGTTGCCTTCAAGATGATGGAAGGGCGAAAGCTGATTCGAGGAACGATCGACCGTCACCATAGCTCAAACGGCTTCATCTTCTATCTCGCAGACCATCCAGAGGAGATGGCGAGGTACGAGGGCGGAAGCCTGCCCCAGAACGCCCTCGGCGAGGGTCCGAGGGACACTGCATACCGCCACTTCCTCCTCAATCAGTCCGCCGAGATGGCTGAAGAGATAAGGGTCCTCTTCGATCCAGATAACCTCGCGAGCAGGCTCTTCCCCCGTCCCCGGGCCCTCAAGGATCTCATCGACATGCTCAACGATCCCGCCCTGAAAGATGCCTGGGCTCCGGATAACGAGGAGACGATCGGCTGGATCTACCAGTACTTCACCGAGGAGGAGAAGAAGGCGGTCTTCGACCGGCTCTATAAGAAGAAGCAGAAGATTCGCCCGGAGGACATCCCGGCGGCGACCCAGCTCTTCACGCCCCGGTGGATAGTGAAGTTTCTCGTGCAAAACACCCTCGGACGGCTCTGGGTCCAGATGCACCCCGACTCCAGACTGGCGGAGACCCTCGACTACCTCGTCCCCCTCGCAGGAGAGATCCCGCCCGTTCCGATGAAGCCGGTCCGAGAGATCGAGACCCTGGACCCCGCCTGCGGGACGATGCACTTCGGGCTTGTCGCCTTCGACCTACTCGCCGAGATGTATCGAGAGGAGATGGTGCGGGCGGGAGAGTCCGGCTGGCCCGTGAGGCCGTCGGTAGAATCAGAGGACGAGATCCCCGCTGCGATCCTCGCCAACAACATCTTCGGGATCGACATAGCCCTCCGGGCGGTCCAGCTCTCGGCCCTAGCCCTCTACCTCAAGGCAAAGACATTGAATCCGAAGGCTAAGATCACCGAGAGCCACCTCGCCTGTGCCGAGATAGAGCTTCCCGACGACTCCTGGCTGGAAAAATTTCTCCGCACCGAGTCATTCACCCTTCCCGTCTACGAGCGGATCATAAGGGCGCTCTGGAGGCTGATAAAGGAGAACTCCGGAAAGGGGGCAGGTTCTCTTCTGCGGCTTGAGGATGAGATCGATCGGCTGGTCTCCGAAGAGAAAGCCAGCCACAAAACGACCCTTCAGAGGTTCGAAGACCAGGCCGACCTCGATGTTGAGGTTGAGAAAGTCCAGCTCTGGGGCGAGGAGTTCTGGGACGTCCTCGGAGACCAGATAGTCATGGCCTTCGACGATTTCGCCAGGCAGCAGTCGGATCATGGTGTTGACGAGACCTTTTTTGCGGGTGAGGCTGCTAAAGGGATGCGCCTTCTGGATATTATGCGGAGGCGCTACGATGCGGTCTTCACGAATCCTCCCTACATGAACCGGGGGAACATGCATCCCGAGCTTGCTGCCTTCCTTTCCGATTATTACCCGAAAGGCAAAGGTGACTTTTACACTGCTTTCATCGAGCGATGTCTCCAACTGACCAAGGACGAAGGTCGCTGCGGCATGATCACAATTCACTCCTTCATGTTCATTTCATCCTATGAGAAAATGAGAGAGAAACTCCTTGATACTGCGTCCATAGAGACTGGGTGCCATCTTGGAGCCAAAACGGAGTTTGACATATCCAATCCAAACGCCCAAGGCTTCGTCTGTTTTGTTCTAAGACACGACCCTGAAAAAGAGAGCAGATCAGAGACGGTCGGAACTTGGTACAAGCTAGCCAAAGCCGAGGGTAAAGATAAAAGAAAACTTTTCGAGCAAGCCCTCTCCCACTTCTATTCCGGTGAAAGCGGCCCTGAAGTCTTCCACTACCGCCAAGGCGACTTTAAAGCGATCCCTGGTGGGCCCTGGGTTTACTGGATTACACCTGGCCTTAGACGGCTATTTGAGGATCTCCCAAAGCTTGAAGATATCGCACAGCCACGAGTAGGGCTTCAGACATCAGATAATTTTAGATTTTTGCGGTTCTGGTGGGAGTCAGGGGCAGAAAATATCGGTTTTGGGTGTATGTCGCAAGAAGAGTGTGAAATTCGTTCCGAAAAATGGTTTCCCCTTATGAAAGGTGGCCCTTTCAAGAAATGGTATGGCAATCAAGAGTATTGCATTAATTACGGAAAGAACGGATATGAGCTTAAGGCTTGGGCTGATCCACTATACGGTAACTCTGGCTGGTCTCGAATTATAAAATCTGTAGATCTATATTTTTCTGAAGGTATAACATGGACAGTAGCTACATCCAAATTTTTCAGTGCAAGAATTTCGCCTGGTGGGTTTATATTTGATCATGCTGGTAACTGCGTATTTACAGAAAGCTTTTACATGTTATTAGGATTTTTAAATTCGAAATTAAATCAATATTTTTTGGATATTTTAAATCCAACCATCAGTGTAGAAGCTGGTGACGTAAAAAAATTGCCCGTTGTTATAAACCCGAACCAGGATTTAGAAAAACTGGTCGAAAAAGCAATATCATCGACCAAATCCATAGCCACAGAAGACGAAATCACCTTCGACTTCATCGCCCCGCCCTGGTCCGCCACCCTGGATGACACCCTCACGGATATCTGGCTGCGAGAAGATGCCCTCAAAGACGTGGAAAAGGCCATCGACGAGGAGGTCTACCGGCTTTACGGCATCTCAGACGAGGACCGTCGGGCCATCGAATCCGAGTTGGCACAGCCCGCCTCCGAAGGCGAGGATGCAGCCGAAGAGACCGAGCCGGATTACATCGACGAGGAGGAACTCTCCCGCCGCTGGGTTTCCTACGCAATGGGAATCGTCATAGGCCGCTTCCAGCCCGGAGCAGGGGCCATTGGAGCGGGCCGCTTCCCCAAAGACGTGGCTGAAAAGCTCCGTTCCCTGGCGGACAACGACGGCGTGGCTACCCTGGACGAGGGTCACCAGGACGACCTCGCCCGCAAGGTCTACTCGGCCCTGGAGATCGCCCTAGGCGAGGAGGGAGCGAATGAGGTTATAACGACGGCCATCGGCGACGAGAACGGCGACCCGGAAAGGGCCCTTCGCCGCCACTTCGAGCGGGACTTCTTTAAGGAGCATCTCAAGAAGTATCGGAAGCGCCCGGTCTACTGGCTCTTCCAGTCGCCTAAGAAGAGCTACAGCGTCTACGTATTCCACGAGAAGGTGACCAGAGACACTCTGCCTCTGATCCTCGGAAATCGGTACGTCACGGGGAAGATCAACCAGCTCAAACATCGGATCGACGAGGTTAGGGGCGGCCTTTCATCATCTGCCGGTCGGGAGAGGAAGATGGCGGAAAAGGATCTGGAGGGGCTGGAAACTGCCCTCTCAGACCTCCTGGACTTCGAGAAGGCCCTTCGCCAGGTCCTTGAGGCAAAGGACGAGAGGGGCAGGACCGTGGGCTGGGCTCCAGAGATCGACGATGGCGTGATCCTGAACCTGGCTGCGCTCCGCGATCTTATGCCCTCCTGGAAGGAGCCGGGCAAGTTCTGGAAGGGGCTTGAAGCCGGAGAGTTCGACTGGTCTTATGCCGCCATGAGGTACTGGCCCGACCGGGTCCTGGAGAAGTGCAGGACCAACAAATCCTACGCCATAGCTCACGACCGGCTGGACGTCTACGAGGGAGATCGCTGATGGGTGGTGGTATGGGCATGGGCAAGGGGAGGTGCGAAGGCATGGGCGTTGTATCCGACTACCTGCGGGATCTTATCGAGAAGCAGGTGGATAAACAGGGCATCGTGGTCTGGTACGACCCAGAAGGTTGCTACGCCGATTTTGCAGAACGGCTGAGCTTGCCGGATACCGTCGTCGAGCGCTACGATGGCAGCTTCTTCGAGCTTCGACACCGGATCGAGCCGCTCATGGGGGGCCTTGAGCCGCCCAGGCTCGTCATCTACGTCCCGCTGGACAGGGCAAAGGCCCAGAACGCCCTCATCGAGGCCGAGGTGGCAGGAGTGGTCATGAGGCCGGGCGCCCAGCCCTGGACTCTGAATACGAGGCTTGCAGTGGTCGCCAAAAACGGCCTCAAGGCGACGGGCCAGTGGGCGGAAGAGGACCTCAAAAAGGTCGAAAGGGAGGTGGAGGCCGGAAAGTATAGCTCCATCGAGGAGATCGAAAAGATCGCCGACGTAAGGGAACATGCCACCGGAGTCCTCCAGCTCATCTTCGGTCCCGGGGATTTCATGGACGTAGCCCTGAAGTTCCTAAGCGACCCCGGTTTCGATCCCAGAATTGAGGAGAAGGACGCGCTCGCGGAGCTATCCCAGATGATGTCGGCCGAGCTGGATGCAGAACTGTTGGCCGATGAAGAAGATCCGGCCTCTTACAGGTCCAGGCTTGCGCGGTACGTCTTGGCCACCGATTTCTTGGCAGGAATCTCTATGGCCCCCGACCAGCTCGCCTCGGTCAGATCGGCATCAAGGCCGGGTGCCCAAAACGCCTGCGTGAAGCTAGCGAAAACCTGGCGGAGCATGCGCGACCTTCAGAAAAGCTACGTTGATCAGGCGGCAGCCTTGGAAAAGAAGCTTGGGATCTCCAGGATAAGCTTTTCCACGGATCAGATCCTGGAAACGGAGACGTTCCTCGAAGTCGAAAGATCGCTTCAGAAGATTGTGGAAGAGGGCCTCATTCAGAAGGCGAGCGAAGAGCTGGTCCAGATCGCCGCCGATCACAGATCTTGCTTCTGGTCTGAGCAGATGGCAGAAGTCCAGGCTCGATGGTCTCTGATAGAGACCGCAGGCCAGCTCCTTCTGGAGGCCGAGAGGATCGAAAAGGAGATCAGATCCCTTCCAGAAGAGGTCGAATCCATCTTTTCTGCCTACACCTCAGGAGACCGGCCGTGGTATCTTCTCGACTCCCACCACCGCAACATGGAGAAGAAGTTCCATAACTTTGACTTTCACACGACCGAAGATGGCCTTGAACGGCTGGTATATCGAGCCAGAGATAGATACGCGAAGACGGGCGAAACCCTGGCTGAGAAGTTCCTCCGCCTCTACCAGAAGTCCGGCTTCCGGATTGATCGCGCCTTAAGCCAGACCGAGATATTCGAGAGAGTGGTGAAGCCATCCATCGAGGAAGGGAAGACCGCCTACGTTTGGGTGGACGCTCTTAGGTTTGAGATGGCCCAGGAGCTGGTCCGGATATTATCTCAAGAGTGCGACTGCGAGATCAAACCTGCTATAGCTGCGGTGCCCACCATCACCGAGATCGGTATGGCAGCGCTCCTGCCGGGAGCCCAGAAGGGAAAGGTGATCTCTGCAGGAGACGGCAAGCTCGGGATGGAGATTGACGGCACCGTAATAAGGACTCGTGATGATCGGATCAAGTTCCTGAAGAGTAAGACCGGATTGAAGGTATTCGACGTAAAGCTCGACGACTTATTGCCGACTCCAAAGACGCCCATAATCGAAGGAATTGAAGATGCGGAGCTGATCCTGGCGACGTCGCAGGAGATAGACGCTCTGTGTGAAGACGAAAATGTCACCCTGGCCCGAAGAACGATGGACGACATTCTGCTCATGCTCCAGAGGGCCTTCCGGGTCCTCGTCAAGTCCGGAGTAAATAGGATCGTCATCTCTTCAGATCACGGCTATCTCTTTGGTGATGAGCTGGGGGAAGATATGAAGATATCAGCCCCTGGTGGAATAACCTCAGACCTCCACAGGCGCGTTTGGGTTGGCGTTGGTGGAGCCGCTGAAAAATCATATCTAAGAGCTAAGATCGCAGATTTTGGCCTTGGAGAAGACCTGGAGATAGCAGTTCCCTGGAACTTCTCCTGCTTCAAGGTCAGCGGCGGCTCTAGAGCTTACTTCCACGGCGGTTTATCTCCCCAGGAGATTATCGTTCCGGTGGTCGTCATGAGCCCCGCATCTGACGGCGCGGAGGAGGGGAAAGACATAATCTGGGACCTCGATTACGGAGACAAGAAGCTGACGACGAGGTTCTTTTCTGCAAAGGTCGCTGGCCGAATTAAAGGGATCTCTCTTCCAGTTCCCCCGAGCGTGAGGGTGGAATTGAGGGAAGGCGGGAAAGTGATCTCAAAGCCCGTCAGCGCGTCTTACGGATTTGAGGATGAGACCGGCGACGTTCAGATGAAACTTGGAGAGAAGGACCCCCTCGCATTGGAGCCAAATACGGTCACAATGATGATAATAGAAGATCCATCCCAGAAAAAGGTCCGAATCCATCTGACGGAAGCCGTTACTGGAGTTGAACTCACGCCGCCCAAAGAGATCGAAAATGCCCTACTTCAGTATTGAGTCAGCAAAAGAAGAGAACGCCAGATCATCCATGAAATGAAGGAAGAGAGCTATGCCAGAACTCGACCAGAAGACAACTTCGATGTTTGCCGGCAAGGTGGTCCGAAAGGACCTGGTATTGAGGTTAAAGGCGGGGATCGGAAGCACCGTCCCCAGCTTCGTTCTCGAATATCTTCTGGGCAAATACTGCGCAACCGATGACGACGCCGTCATCGAAGCCGGAATGAGGTTGGTGACTTCTACCCTAGCAGAAAATTATGTCCGGCCCGAAGAGTCAAACAAGGCCCAGTCCCTAGTCAGGGAGAAGGGCAAATACACCCTCATCGACAAGATCAAGGTCAGATACCTCTCTGATGATGACAAGTATTGGGCGGAGTTCGTCAACTTCGGCCATAAATACGTCCACATCCCGGAAGATTACATCCGGAAGTACGACCGATTGCTCATGGGCGGCATCTGGGCACAGGTAGAGATCGCCCACAGATATGATGAAGAGGCAAAGGGCAAGCGAAGCCCCTTCTGGATAGAAGAGATGAAGCCCATCCAGCTGGCCACCTTCGACCTGCAGGAATACATCGAGTCTCGCCGCCAGTTCACCTCTGACGAATGGATAGATCTCCTGATCAGGAGCATCGGCCTTGAACCCTCCAACTTCGACAGGAGGCTGAAGCTCGAATTCCTTGTAAGGCTGATCCCTCTTTGCGAGCAGAACTACAACCTGGTGGAGCTGGGGCCTAGAGGTACCGGAAAGTCCTTCGCATACCAGGAGTTTACACCTTACGCCATCCTTCTCACCGGCCCGACCACCGTGGCGAATCTCTTCTACAATATCGGAACTGGAAAGATGGGACTGGTAGGACTTTGGGACGCCGTTGCCTTCGACGAGGTGGCAGACCTTCAGAAGATGCCAAAGGAGGTTATAACCACCCTCAAGACCTACTGCGAGTCAGGAACTTTCGCCAGAGGCAAAGATGCTCTATCAGGAACTGCATCCATAGTCATGTTCGGCAATACAAACCAGCCTGTTGAGGTTATGGTTCGATCGTCTCACCTCTTCGTCCCGATGCCCGAAGTTATCAGGGAAGACATGGCTTTTTTCGATCGAATTCATTTCTATCTCCCAGGATGGGAAGTTCCCAAGATGCGTGTCGAATTCTTTACCAAACACTATGGATTCGTGGTGGACTACCTGGCCGAGGCCCTGAGGGAAATGCGGCGTCTGAACTTCGTAGACTCAATCGATCATTACTTCTCTTTCGGCTCGCACCTGAACGCCCGAGACGTAAAAGCCGTCAGGAAGACCGTCTCCGGCCTGATCAAGCTGGTCTATCCCCACGGCGATTTATCCAAAGAAGAGATGGCTGAAATTCTGGAGCTGGCGATTGAAGGTAGGCGGCGTGTGAAGGAGCAGCTCAAGAAGATGGGGTCATTTGAGTACCATCAGACTTCGTTCTCTTACATCGACAACGAAACTCGGGAGGAGCGGTACGTTGGAGTCCCGGAGGAAGGCGGTCGAGATCTGATATCAACAGATCCTCTGGCGCCAGGATCTGTTTATGCGGCGTCAGTAGACGATCAAGGCAAAGTGGGTCTATATCGCCTGGAAGTTGGATCTTCACCGGGTACCGGCAAGCTCAGGATAGCTGGTGGCGTCGATAGTAGCATGAAAGAGTCGATCCAGAGGGCCTTCGCATACATAAATGGTCATAAGAGCGAAATGGGCATTGCTCGGCCCTTTGATACGACCGATTTCCACGTCGAAGCTATAAATCTTTTGAACAATCACGTCTCCTGTGATGCTGGAATTGGCTTGGTAGCTGCCATCTATTCTGCGATTATGAAACAGCCCGTACAGCCCGGCCTTCTAATCTTGGGTGATCTGAGTATCCAGGGGAACATCAAAGCCGTTCGCTCTCTGGCAGAACCACTTCAGGTCGGAATGGACAACGGTGCGCTCTGTGCCCTTGTGCCGATCGAGAATAAGCGCCACTTCCTTGAAGTTTCGGCGGATATAGTAGAACGGGTCGATCCGATATTTTATGGAGATCCTTTTACAGCTGCAAGAAAATCGTTGGGTTTGAAATGAAGTACGTGTTTAGCCGATATTATAAGATTCCTGATGGTGTGCGGAACGCGCTGAAAGCATATTGCCCTCGATCAATTCTTTATACTTCCAGAGGTGAAGCGATCAGAGCAAGCTTCTTCTCCCCTGCATAGATCTCTGCGCTATTTGCTAGAGAATTAAAAGACGGACAACTTGCATAGGATCAAGCTTCAAATACACGCCTGGCTTCTTAAAAAACAGCTGGCTGAATAGAGGGCTAGACACATGACAGAAGAAACGGCTTTCGAGCCCATCAGCAAAAGATTGCCCCACGGCGGCGCCGCCAATATCCGCGGCGAGATCGTATGGCGCATCACCAAAGAAGAGCTCGAAGAGATGAGGGCAAGAGTGATGAGCATCTTCGACGATCTCACTGTCGAGGAAGATTTGGATGTATAAATACGCGATAGAGATCTTCTACAGTGAGGAGGACGAGGGCCGCATAGCGGTCGTTCCTGAGCTTCCCGGCTGCTCCGCCTTCGGCGAGACCGAAGAGGAAGCCCTGAACGAAGTGTTGATCGCCATAGAGCTCTGGCTGGAAACGGCGGAGAAGGAGGGGCGAGAGATTCCTTCGCCCCGAGGAAAAGCCCTCCTCGCCGAGCTGGCCGAGAGCCAGACGGCGGGCGTCTGAGCATTTGAACTTCTGTCATCGCCGAACGGCGCAGATCTCTTCTGGACCGATTCAGGCGGGCGAATTCTCTCGCCGGTCCCACTTCTGCGCGCCCGATCCGAAGGTAAGAGCCGCTAAGGTTCCTCTCAACTGCAAAAGGCCGGAGAAATTAAATTGATCTGAGAAAATAGATCTTGTGCCGCGTCCTGTGCCTTCTGGGGTTTTTCCCCAGGTTCATGCGGACCGGATCCATACTACGCCCGTTACGGCGTGCATCTCTTTAGCGAATTCGGCCCTTCAGGCGCAGCACTCATGGGCTCCGTAAAGGCACCTCCTGGCCTTCGCCGGCCCGTCACGAAAGGCGGCCGCATGCTTTGCCCATCGGGGGCAAGCATCTTCTGCCAGGAGCCTGAGCCGTGTGCTCACGCCACAGCACATCCGCACAGTACGCGGCAAAAGGTCTCTTTTGTCATCATTATCATATATAGATTTCGGGCCGTCGCCGGATGCTCCATTCAATTCTATTTATATTTTTGGCTTGTAGGCCTTCCTGGAGCGGTCCGGAGGTCCTGAAGAATACTTTCGCCTCCCATCCTCTAGACTTTACATCCTCCCGGACGATAGTTGAGTCCATGGAACTGGAACTGAAATCCCCCCTATCCTTTGCCCCCCACGCCTTCAACGTCCTCATCTCCCCCGAAGAGGTGCTGATCGACTCCCTCAACGGCCAGGAGAGCCTTCGGCGGGTCCAGGTCCTCTACATCTCCGGAAACAGCTCTCGAATCCTGGACCGGCTCAACCGCCGCTTCACCGAGCTGGACGTGCGGAGGGCCTTCACCGCCCACCAGCTCCTGACCATCATAAAGGAGGCCTACCAGACCCTGATCATCTTCGAGCACGACCCCGGCCTCTTCGAAGACGCCTCCGAGATGGCCGGGTACGCGGGCCAGGCCCTGAAGGAGGCCTCGGCCTCGGGAGGCTCGGCCGTCCTCCTCTACTCGCCGGGGGCCGACCCCGCCCTCGAGGAGATCGCCAAGTTCGCCGACCGGGTCTTCGTCTTCAACCAGGTGCCAAAGCCAGTCTACATGCGGCCCACCAAGAAGCAGAAGGCAGGACCCAAAGGCGGCCCGAGAGGTCAGCGGACCCTGGAGGCCTTCTGATGGGCAGGACCTTCAAGAGCGTGAGGATGGGCTCTCAAGAGGTGGCAGACCGGTGGCTGAAGGCCTCCCGGGCTCTGAGCAAATCCGACCAGGCCTACGGCAGAAGGCTCGCCCAGATGGCAAAGATTCACTCCAGCGAGGCCTTCTACGCCCTCGACGACCCCCTGGAGGCGGCGGTCTTCTCCGTCCTGATGGAGCTGTTGAAGGAGACCGACCGGAGAAAGGAGGAGACGGCCGAGACGGCGAAACAGCATGAGTCAGCGAAATGGGATGAGACAGCGAAACGGGATGAGACGGCCGGAGGTCCGAAGGACGAGGAGGCGGTGGGGAAGGTTGGTGGACCGGTCGGATGGATAGTCGAGAAGAAGGACGATGTGGATATTTGACTCATACTACCGGGGCTCTGTGGAGCTCTGGGATCGGGAGGGGGGCTTGCCGAAGCCCCTGGCCTTCAGGTACTCGCCCTCGTTTTACCTCCACCTCGAGGACCCCCACGCCCACTGGGAGATGATGGAGGGACTGGAGAGCCGGTTCAGGGTGGAGGAGTGCAGCTTCGACGCCGTCTACGGCCCCCTCGACGGCTACGAGATCTGGGCGGGAAGGGACGTGGCCGAGAAGATCGAGAAGGAGACCCGGCTCCAGGCCCAGCTCTACAACGTCGACCTGAGGCTCGATCAGCGGTTCCTCGCCGAGAAGGGGCTCTTCCCCTGCGGAAGCGAGGGAGACTCCCGGTTTGTGGCGGACTTCCACCTCCCCCTGACTTACCTGACGGTCGAGGTGGATAAAGATCCCCGCCTCTCCAGGACGGTGACCGAGATGACAGCCAGAGACGGCCGCCAGGAGACCAGGCTAGCAGGACCCGAGCGGAAGGTGCTGGCGGATCTCTTCGACCTCGTGAAGGTCGAAGACCCGGACCTCATCCTCTTCCCCGACGCCGACCTCTGGGTCCCCAGGCTCGTCGCCGGAGCCGAGAGGTACGGCCTCGATCCCACCCTCAGCAGGACCGGCTGGTTCAGAAACATGGCCTCAAGGTCCTACTGGAGCTACGGGAGGGTGGAGCACAGGCACGGTGCCTCGATCCCCGAGGGGAGGATACTCATCGACACCGAGAACAGCTTCACCTATCGGGAAGGCGGGATCGGTGGGGTGATCCTGGCCTCCAGGCTCACCGGGCTGTCGCCGAACCTGACCTCCCGCTTCACCCCCGGCACCCTCATCTCCAACTACGAGGTCTACGAGGCTCTGAGGAGGGGGATCGCCGTCCCCTTCAGAAAGCACGATCCCGAGGGGCAGAGAAAAATCACCGAGCTGAAGGCGGCAGACAAGGGCGGGATGATATTCCAGCCCCGGCCCGGCATCCACGAGAGGGCCTACGAGCTGGACTTCACCTCCTTTTATCCCTCGATCATCGTGAACTACAACCTCTCCCCCGAGACGGTGGGCGGCTCCCGGCCGGTCGGGCCCGGGCCGGGCGGTGCCGGACCGGACGGTTCCGGCGGCCCTGCGAGGAGGGGTTTTCTCAGCGAGGTGATCGAGCCGCTCCTGGAGCTGAGGCTAAAGACCAAGAGGCTGAAGAAGACGGAGCCCCGGTACGGGGGCCTCGATTCGGCCCTGAAGTGGATGCTGGTCACCTGCTTCGGATACACCGGCTACAAGAACGCCAAGTTCGGCAGGATCGAGGTCCACGAGGCGATCACCCGCATCTCGAGAGATCTCCTCCTCCAAGCGAAGGATATCGCCGAGGGGCTGAACCTGGAGGTTCTCCACGGGATCGTGGACTGCCTCTGGGTCAAAGTCGGCGACGTTTCCGGCTCTTACGCTTCTGACGGCTCTGACTTTTCGGAGGGTTCTGCCCCTTCGAACGGTTCCGATTCTTCTGGCGTCTCAAACCCTTCGAACGGTTCCGATTCTTCTGGCGTCTCTAACCCTTCGTACGCTTCTGACGTCTCTTCCGTCTCCCTATTCAAGGAGAGGGTGGAGGCCGCCACCGGGATCGGGACCGAGCTCGACCCCTACGACTGGATCGTCTTTCTCCCCCTCGCCGACGGATTCGGGGCCTACAACCGCTACTTCGGCCGGCTCTCCAGCGGCAAGCTGAAGGTCCGGGGCGTCGCAGCCCGGAGGAGGGACACCCCGGAATACGTCCGGCGGATGCAGATGGAGGTCTTCGAGAAGATGGGGGTGGCCCGGAGCATCGACGAGCTGGGGCTGATCAAGCCGGAGGCTCTAAAGATCGCCAGGAGGTATCGTCAAGGGCTGCCGGATGCCGACCCCTCGGAGCTGGTCGTCCGTCGGCGGATAAGCAAGCTCGGCTATCAGAAGAGGTGCGTCCAGGCTTCGGCGATCTCCGCCTATCGGAGGAGAGGGGTGAAGGTCTCGCCGGGGATGACCGTGGAGTACGTGGTCCGAGATGCAGACGGCTGGGAGGTGGACGCCCCCTGGGACGCCTCGGAGTTCGACCTCGACTATTACGGGGTGCTCATCCAGAAGGCCTGGGAGGAGGCGGCCTTCGCCTTCAGGTTCGTCGAGGCGAGGTCGGATTGAAAGGGGCGAATAAGAAGCGAGGCAAGAGCTCATTTCATCTTCCGGAACGTCATACCGGAAATGGGATGAAGGAATAGGGACGACTTAATCATCACAAGATGGAGGAGGTGATCTGGTTGGGCAAATCCCAGCGGCTGGCGGAGAAAGAGGTTGCGGAAGAAGAAGAAGAAAAAGTAGAAAGAGTAGAAAAAGTAAATGAAGAAGTAGAAGAAGAAGTAGAAGAAGCGGAAGAAGTGGGGGAGAAAGAAGTTGGAGAGAAAGAAGATGAGGAGAAAGAAGGCGGGACTGAAGTCAGCTTGCCCAGGGCCATATGGTCGGGAAGCCTGAACATCGGCCTCGTCAACATCCCGGTGAAGATGGTCCCCCTGACCAGAGACCGACGGATCAAGTTCAGGATGATCCACCAGAAATGCAAGACACCCATCCACTACAAGCGATACTGCGAAGAGGGAGAGGAGGTGCCTATGGGCGAGATCGTCCACGGATACCAGCTGAAGAGGGACACCTACGTCATCTTCGACGACCAGGAGCTGGAGGCGGCAAAGCCCGAATCCAGCGACGTCATAAATCTGGATCGGTTTGTAAACTTCTTCGAGGCCGACCCCCACTACTTCGACAAGACCTACCTCCTGGTCCCCGACGGCTCGGAGAGCGCCTACTCCCTCTTGAGGGGGGTGATGGAGAGGACCGGCAAAGCCGCCATCGGCAAGATGACCATGCACTCCAAGGAACGGGTCGTCCTGGTCCACTACTACCAGAACGCCGTGGTGGCCACAACCCTGAGGTACTTTGATGAGGTGCTGGACCCCGCCGAGATGAAGGAGCTGTTGGACCTGCCAACGCCGAAGGAGAAGGAGATGGAGCTGGCTAGGGAGATCGCGGACAAGCTGGCCGGAGACCTGGACCTGGGCCTCTACAAAGACGAGTACCGGGAGAGGGTGGAGGAGATGGTCAGAACCAAGCTCAGCGGCCAGGTGATCCGGGCGGAGAAGAGGGGAGGAAGGCCCGCGGCGAAGAGCCTGATGGAGGCTTTGAAAAAGACCGCAGAGTCGATCAAGTGATCACGATTCAGCAATCACGATCCAGCAATCACGATCCAGCAATCACGATCCAGCAATCACGATCCAGCAATCACGATCCAGCAATCACGATCCAGCAATCACGATC
>Ga0209408_1000065_pt1 | contig 84157 bp, 74 predicted proteins | sample AD_UKC107_MetaG_FD_184422 | JGI IMG/M metagenome (GOLD analysis project Ga0209408, IMG submission 184422) | Active sludge microbial communities of municipal wastewater-treating anaerobic digesters from Hong Kong - AD_UKC107_MetaG (SPAdes)... | ecosystem: Engineered > Bioreactor > Anaerobic >... | reverse complement strand
CTCCGTCCCGGAGGTGAGGCCGTCCTCCACCATCTTCTTCAGAAGGGATGGGTAGGCCGCCCCCACCATCTCCAGCACCGGCCTCCCGCCGCAGAAGAACTTGAAGGTCGGAGTGGCCATCACCCCGTACCTCTCCGGGGTGAAGGAGTTCTGCATGACGTCGATCCGGACGAAATTCACTTTGCCCAAAAACTCCCTCGCGTACTCCTCAAAGGAGGGCATCATCATCTGGCAGTTGGGGCAGGTGGGGGAGTGGAACATGACCAGGACAGGCCTCTCGGACCTCTCTACCACCTCTTCCCAGCTTCTGTCTGTCGCTTCGACCACGTTGCTCATGATATCACCATTAATAAATTAGAATATCGCATCAATACGATTTATTCTTTGCTCTGGTGCCCATATTCAAAAGCGACTTCGGTGGCAGTTGGCGATGGAACCCGTTCTCCCGGAGGAAGGTGAGGGCGATGGATTTTGAGGGAGGGGTATTCGGATTTGCTATTAAATAAAATATATATAAAAATAGGTCCATCGGCTCGCCGAATTTTTGCGGAGGGAGAGTGCGAAGCCGATGACCCGCATGACCGAATGATCGGAGAACGAGGAGTCTTTAGTCGACCTCCCCCTCGATCTTGAATGACACCCTCACCTTGGCCCTGTAGGCGACGATCTTTCCGCCTTCGAGCTTCACGTCCAGCTCCCTCACCTCGGCGACCCTCAGATCCCTCAGGCTCTTCGCCGCCTTCTCGATGGCCGCCTTCGCCGCATCTTCCCAGCTGGTCGGAGAGGACCCCACCAGCTCCACTATTTTATAGACGCTGTCCGGCATCTTATCGTTCCTCCATATAAGTGCAACAATTAATTATCGAGCTCAAAGTTTATATAATTTATCTATGTTCCGGAAATTTCGATGTTGGCCGCCAGAAATTAAGGTGTGAAAAGGTCAAACAAGTCTAAATAAGGCCGAAGAAAAAGGCTGAATATGCCTGAATAAACCAGAAAATATCTATATTTGAAATAAATAAATTTTATATGAATTATTATATAGATTTTCTCCGATCACCCCGGATCTCACAAATTTTGCGGCAAATAGTGGAATGGCCAGAAGGGATTCATCGGGATGGCCCTTCTTCCAGGATCATCGATCTCTCCATCTCGCGGGACGGAGCGGCGAAAGGGTATAAGAGATCAGATCCGATTGAAGCAGGATGACCGACGCGGAGGACCCGGATTTCGGAGAGGAGCTGGCCCTCCTCTCCAGAGCATGTGATAGGGCCGCAGAGGAGATCTGCCGCAAGAGAGAGGTGGTGGTCGCCTCCCACATCGACGCCGACGGCCTCACCGCTGCGGGGATAATGTCCACGGCCCTGGATCGGGCCGGGGTCGAGAGAAAGACTCTCTTCTTCAGGCAGCTGGACCTCCCCGCCCTGGAGACGATCGCGGACCTGGGGGCCGACCTGGTCATATTCACCGACCTGGGGAGCGGGATGCAGTCCGAGATCCTGGAGATGAAACTCTCGGCGGTGGTGGCCGACCACCACCGGCCCCGGGGTTCGGGGATCGAGCTTCATATCAACCCCCACCTGGTCGGCCTCGACGGCGCCACCCATCTCTCCGGGAGCGGCTCCACCTTCCTCCTCGCCCGGGCCCTGGCCAGAGCCTGCAGCCGCTCAGGCGAAAACGACGACCTCTCCGGCCTCGCCATCGTCGGTGCCGTCGGAGACCTCCAGGACATGGCCAGGGGCAGGCTGATCGGCCTCAACCGGATCATCCTCAAAATGGGGGTGGAGGCGAAAGTCCTCTCCTTCGGCCGTGACCTCAAGCTCTTCGGAAAGCAGACCAGGCCGGTATTCAAGATGCTGGAGTTCTCCTCGGACCCCTACATCCCGGGCCTCTCCGGTGACGAGGACGCCTGCATTTTCTTCCTCAAAGAGCAGGGGATCAGGCTTAAGGGCGAACGGTGGCGGCGCTGGATCGACATGAGCCCGGACGAGAAAGGGAAGATCGCCTCTGCCCTGTTGAGACGGGGCCTGCGGGCCGGTCTATCAAACCCCCAGCTGGAACGGCTCGTCGGCGAGGTCTACACCCTGCTCGCGGAGCAGGAGGGCACCGAGCTTCGAGACGCCAGCGAGTACTCGACCCTTCTGAACGCCACCGCCCGGTACGGCCACTCCGGGGTCGGCCTTTCGGTCTGCCTCGGCGACCGGGGATCCGGCCTGGAGGAGGCTAGGCATCTCTTGAACGAGCACCGGCAGAACCTGGTCAACGGCCTGAAGCTGGTGAAAGACCAGGGGATAGTGCCCCTCGCCCACCTCCAATACTTCGATGCCGGCGACCGGATCCTGGATACCATCGTGGGAATCGTGGCCGGGATGAGCTTTCAGACCGCCGATCGGAGAAAGCCGATCCTGGCCTTCGCCCGGTCCGATGAGGGCAAATTGAAGGTCTCCGCCCGGGGGACTCAGGACCTGGTGAGGTCGGGATTGAACCTGGCCGAGGCGATATCCCAGGCCGCAGAGAAGGTTGGAGGGGTGGGCGGAGGCCACAACGTCGCTGCCGGGGCCACCATCCCCCCGGAGGCGAGAGAGGAGTTCCTGGCTCTGATGGACGACCTGGTGGGGGGGCAGCTCCGATCCTGAAGCTGAGCCAAGAGGGTGAGAAGAGGGGAGGTGCAAGAGGATGGAAAAATAAGAAGGGGAAGAGGTAGGAAGAAAGGGATGATGATGGGGAGAAATGGCAAGATGATGGGAAGAGAAGAAGGATAGAAGGGGTAAAAGGAATCGAGACGAAGACGATGCCTGGATGGTCGGAGCCGGCCTCCACCATCATATGGGCCAGGTGTTGTTCATATCGTTCTTCACCACCAGGATCTTCTCATCTATGCTGAAGTTGCCGATGAACTCGTGGCTGACGTCCACCATCACGTCCCTTATGTCCATGGTATCCTGGTCCAGGACCAGGTACCCCATCCTGCCGGTGCCGTGGCTGAAGTTCGCCAGGAGGGCAATATCGACCCAGTTGGGATTGCTCTCGATGGTGATCTCTGAGGAGAGCCGTTCGCACCCGTCGAAATCCTTGTAGGCGGACATTCCCAGGTCGTAGTTCTTGAGGGTGGTGGTATCGCTGAACTTCTGGTCGTAGGAGAAGAGGGAGGCCTCCGGATCGCTCTTGCTTCCCAGCCTCATCGGCTCCGGCCTCTCAAAGGCGAGGCTTGAGCTCGCCAGCAGCAGAATCGTCCCCAGAACCGCGACCATCTTCATCATGATAGATACCTCAACCCTATCCACCTATGCCTATCCACCTAACCATATTCCCCTATCTATTCCCCTATATTACTTGCGAGATATCCCAGTGGAACTCGTCGCAGAGCTCGCCGGTGAAGACGGTGGATGCCGGCCCTTCCATATAGGCCCTCTCCCCATCGAAGCTTATCAAGAGCGGTCCTCCCCTGGTCTCCACGAACACCTCGTCTCCCACCATCCCCATCCTCCGGGCTACGGCGGCGCTGGCCACCGAACCCGTTCCGCAGGATAGGGTCTCTCCCTCGATCCCCCTCTCGAAGGTCCTGACCTGGAAGGTGTCGCCGATCCGTACGAAGTTTACGTTCGCCCCTTCGGGGAAGAGAGAGCTCCGCCGGATGTGAGGGGCCACCTCATCGATGGGCAGATCCAGGAGGTCGTCGACGAAGATCACGGCGTGGGGTACTCCGGTGTTCACCGCCGAGACCTCAAAACCCTCCAGAGGCTCCATCAGAAACTCCCCCTCGCCCAGGGCGGGAATCCCCCTCCGGTCGAAGCAGGGAACTCCCATATCCACCCTCGCCCAGAAGTCGCCACCGATCTCCCTCACCTTCAGGGATATTATCCCGGCCAGGGTCTCCACCTCGAAGCACCGCCCTACAACCCCGGCGTCCCAGGCATACTTGGCCAGGCACCTGATCCCGTTTCCGCACATCTCCGCCTCGGAGCCGTCGGGCTGAAAGAGGCGCATCCTCAGTTCGGCATGTTCCGACGGCGATAGGAAGAGGACGCCATCGCCCCCGATCCCGAAGTTTCGATGGCAGCACTGGACGGCAAAGGAGCTCTTGAGGGGATCGGCCACCTTCACCCGGTGGTGCTCGTCCACCAGGATGAAGTCGTTTCCGTTCCCGTGGAGCTTGGTGAAGGAGACCCCCCCCGCGCCGGAAGGGTCCCCCTCCATCCTCATATCTGTCATCTCCTTCAGCTTCATTTTATATACCATGGTCTGTTCTCTAACAACTCGGCTTTATGGTGGTGATCTTATTAAACCCATTCTACAGGTTGCCCTGGATCTTCTGGAGCTGGACCGAGCCGTCCAGATAGCTCTGGAGGCGGCCGACGGCGGTGCTGACTGGATAGAGGCCGGAACCCCCCTCATCAAGAGCGAGGGGATGGACGCCGTGCGCGAGCTGAAGAAGGCCCTGCCGACGAAGAAGATCGTGGCGGACATGAAGACCGTGGACACCGGGGCCATGGAAGTGGAGATGGCGGCCAAGGCGGGGGCGAACATCGTGGCCATCCTCGCCTCCTCCGACGACTCCACCATCACCGACGCCCTGAGGGCGGCGAGGAAGTACGGGGTCGAGATCATGGTGGACCTCCTGGGCACCCCGGACCCGGTGGCGAGATCAAAGGAGCTTGAGGCCCTGGGGGTCGACTACATCTGCGTCCACGTGGGGATCGACCAGCAGATGATGGGAAAGAGGGCGATCGACTTTCTGGATCTGATCCTGGGCCAGGTGAAGATCCCGGTGGCGGTGGCCGGCGGGATCGACGCGAACTCCGCGGCTGAGGGGGTCGCCTCGGGGGCGTCTATCGTCATCGTAGGCGGGAGCGTGACTCGAAGCCCCGACGTCACCGGGTCCGGCCGGAAGATCAGAGAAGCCATGGACAGCGCCCTCGATCAGTATGACAGAAGGGCAAAGAAGAGCATGGAGGAGGAGATGATGGAGATCTATAGAGAGGTGTCCACCCCCAACATCTCCGACGCCATGCACCGGAAAGGGGCGATGCGGGACATCCTTTCCATCAACCCGGGCAAAAAGATCGTGGGGAAGGCGATAACTGTCCAGACCTTCGAGGGCGACTGGGCCAAATCGGTGGAGGCGATCGATCTCGCGGGGTCTGAGAACGTCATCGTGATCTACAACGGAAGCAGATACATCTCCTGCTGGGGCGGCCTTGCCACCCAGAGCTGCAAGATCAAGGGTGTAGCCGGGGTGGTCATCGACGGCGCCGTCAGGGACCTCGATGAGATCAGAGAGATGGATTACCCCATCTTCGCCAGCGCCATCACTCCATGCGCCGGAGAGCCGAAGGGGATGGGAGAGATCAACGCCGAGATCACCTGCGGCGGCCAGTCGGTCAGGCCCGGCGACCTCATCGTCGGCGACGAGAGCGGGGTCGTGGTCATCCCGAGGGAGAGGGGGTACGAGATCGCCCGGAGGGCGAAAGAGGTCGAGAAGACCGAGAGCAGGCTCCGGGAGGAGATCAAGCGGGGCAAGACCCTCTCTGAGGTGGCAAACCTCAAGAAGTGGGAGAAGAAATAGCCGCACCCGGCCGTCTCTCATCGATCCGATTTAGTAGGAAAGTGGATCGAACGACCGCAGGTTATGAAGAAAAGGCGACAAACGACAATCCGTAAATACGTTGAGTTCGGTCAGTGCGATAAGAGGATACTTGTATGGATCCAGAGACCTTCATCTCTAAATACGAGCCCAGGAAGATGGTGGCGATCTCCCTCGCCGTTCTGGCGGTGGCGCTCTCCATCCTGGGCTTCACCTACTTAAAGACGGGATCGCCCGTGAACCTGGGGGTCGAGTTCACGGGAGGTACCATCGTCACCGTTCCAGTTGGCGAATCGGAGGGTGAGATAGCATCAAAGCTTGCAGGCTACCCGGTGTTGGACATAAGAGACGTGGGCCACAGGTACATGATTCAGCTGGGGCCCATGGACGATGCCGAATACAAGGAGCTTTCGGCGATGATCGACGCCCAATACCAGGACCCTGAGATCAAGTACATGGGCCCGGTCTACAGCACGCGGCTCCAGGAGCAGGCGAAGAAGTACATCCCGCTATCCTTCCTCTTCATGGCAGTGGTGGTCTTCCTGATATTCAGGACGCCCTTTGTCGCCCTCATGGTAATTCTGGCCGCCTTCTCCGATATCATGATCACCGCGGCCTGCATGAACATCACCGGGGTGAAGCTCTCCCTGGGGACCGTGGCGGCCCTGTTGATGCTGATAGGCTACTCCGTGGACAGCAACATCCTCCTCAACAACAGGGTATTGAAGCGGAAGGGGAAGACCGAGGAGAAGGTCACAGGAGCCTTCAGGACCGGGATCGCCATGACCAGCACCACCTTCTGCGCCATATTCGCGCTCTTCCTCATCTCTGCTTTCTCCTATCTGGTGTCTTCCTCCTTCACCCAGATCAACATCCTCTTCGACATATCGATAGTCCTCCTCTTCGGCCTCATCGCAGGCCTGTTGAACTGCTGGGTGATGAACTCCAACGCCCTTCGCTGGTACCTGGCCCGTCCCAAGAAGTCCGGGGCCAGGAGGCAGAGACGATGACCGAGATTACAAGGGATCCCAGGGTTCTGATATACTTCGCGGCGGTGGCCGTTGCCCTGATAATTCTGGCCCCGATGCCGACAGAGAGCGGAATCCACTCCAGGCTCATGTACGGCCTGGACCTGGAGGGGGGGTCGTGGCTGCAGCTGAAGCTCCAGGGCGCCATCGTACAGCCCCAGGTCGACCCGACCAATATCCTGGAGAAGCAGTTCAGCGAAGCCCTCGGCGTCCCCGCGGAGGTACAGTGGCGTCCCGAGAGCACCGACTACCAGATCACCGTGGAGGGGAGGGCGCCCAATACCCTGGCCGAGGATCTGGGGTATCCCCAGGCCACCGTCACCCCCAGAGGGAACGAAACCAAGATCACCATCGAGGCCTCGCCGATCGGGGTGATCATGACCTATCTGGAGACCTCCCTCGACTCGGACGTCAAGTATCTGGAATCCGATCCCATATCCTTCGAGATTCGATCCAACGTCACCAGAGAGGCCCTTGAGGCCATACTGGCTGAGGTGGGCGGAACCCTCGCCCCCGGGGATGCGGGCTTCTCCGAAGGGGTCACCGAGGAGACGGTGGACGAGACCAAGCAGGTCCTGGACAGAAAGCTGAACCGCCTCGGCCTTCAGGACATCAAGGTTCGCATAGTTGACAACAAGTTCATCCTCATAGATCTGGCCGGGGTGAGCGTCACCGACGCCCAGGAGATCGTGGGCAAGCCCGGGGTCTTCGAGATCAGGATCCAGACCGAGGGGAACGAGTCGATCCACGTCCTTTACGGGGACGAGATCGTGGACGTATCTCCACCTCAGGGGGACCAGTTTGGAAACTGGGGCGTCCCCTTCACCCTCTCGGAGGAGGGGGCGGCAACCTTCCAGAAGACGGCGATCGATACCGGAGCGACCAGAAATCCGGAAGACCACTACGTGTCGATGAACCTGGACGAAGAGGTGGTCTTCTCCGCACCCCTGGCCCAGGATCTGGCCGCGAGCCTGGAGGTTGCGCCCCTGAGAAGCATGGAGGCCAAGGTGGGAGGAGACACCCAGAAGGCTCATGAGCTCTACATCCACCTGAGGGAGGGGGCTCTCCCCGTCAACGTCGAGATCATCGGATCCGGCCAGGTGACGGCGGCCCTGGGCGACCAGTTCAAAAGGCAGGTTCTGATCGCCGGGATCATGGCCATCCTGGCGGTGGGACTGGTGATATATTACAGGTACCGGGAGACGAAGATCGTCGTCCCCATGGTGGCGACCTCCTTCAGCGAGGTTCTGATGTTGCTGGCCCTGGCGGCCCTGCTCAAATGGCAGCTGGACCTGCCCGCCATCGCCGGGATCATCGCCGTCATCGGTACCGGCGTGGACCACCTGGTGATCATCACCGACGAGCTCCTCTACGAGGGGAAGATGCCCAGCGGCAAGATCTATCTCGCCAGGCTCTCCAGCGCCTTCGGGATCATCATGGCCGCGGCAGCCACCACCATCGCCGCGATGCTGCCGCTATTCGCCATGGGCTTTGGAGCCTTCAAGAGCTTCGCCCTGATCACCATCGCCGGGGTGGTCATCGGCGTCTTCATAGCAAGGCCCGCCTACGGCAGGATCATCGGCAGGATCATGCAGAGCGGCGAGTGAAGAGACGGAAAATAGGAGCCTTTATCGGATGGGACGGGGTTCTCCGCCCCTTCCCCTTCGATCAATTTTTTTGAACCTGAACTTCAGCATCCTCAGACAGCCAGTTCGCGATATCCTTGGCCGCACCGATCGTCTCAGAGCAGATCTGGGGGATGAAATCCTCGGGGAGGTCCTGATGGAGGGGGATCGTCTCGCTGGCAGCGAGGGCTTTGGATCCGTCGAAGTTGACGTAGGCGACCCTTGCAGTGAGCTCGTAAGAGGGGCGGCCGAAGGCCGAGCCGGGAAGTATGGCCACCCCCTTCTCCGCCAGGAGCCGCTCGCAGAGGGAGACGCTGTCTCTTATCCCCCGCTTGAGGAGGGCTTCGGCCATGGGCGAGAAGTCCAGGAAGAGGTAGAAGCCGCCTTCGGGGGGGTGGACCCTGACCCCTGCATCGACGAGGGTCCGCTGGAACTCGCAGCCCAGGGCGGAGAGGATCCTCCGGGCGTGCCAGAGGTACCGCTCCATGGCTATCCCTCCCCGGAAGGCGTGGACCGCGGCGAACTGGATCGGGGCGGAGACGGCGGTGTAGGTCTCGCTGGCGACGGTGGCCATCGCCTCCAGGAGCCAGTCCAGGTCCGGGGGGAAGGTGAAGGTGCCCAGCCTCCACCCCCCGGCCCCGCACCACTTGGAGAGCCCAGAGCTTATGATCGTCCCCTCGGGGTAGTACCGGGCGACGGAGACGTGCTCGCCCCGGTGGTGGAGCTGGCCGTAGATCTCGTCGGAGAGGAGGATCACCTCGTACTCTCGCGCCACGTCGGCGATCTCCTTCAGCTCGCCGGGGGTGTAGGTGAGGCCGTCGGGGTTTCCGGGGTAGTTCAAAACCAGGATTCTAGGGCGATAGACGTCCTGCTCGCTCTCCAGGAACCGGGCCAGCCTCTCGGCGGTTATGTGCCACTTGTCATCGAAGGTGGTGTGAAGGAGGCGGACCTTTTTTCCCAGGATCTGGGCCTGGGGGACGTAGGAGACCCAGGCGGGGGTGGGGACGATGATCTCGCCGTAGTAGACTAGCTGGAGGAGGAACATCAATTCCTTTGAGCCGGGGCCGACGATGACGTTCTCACCGCTGGCGCTGACGTTGTCCTTCCTGCGGTGGAAGTCGGCCACCGCCTCCTTCAGGGCCGGAAGACCTCTCACCGGGAGGTAGTCCTTCTCGGAGGCGTAGAGCCGCAGGGCATTCACCACCGGGGTCGGGACCGGGAAGGGAGACTGGCCCAGGCCCAAATTCGCGACCCGCTCTCCCCGGCTTTCGAGGAGCTTGCACCTCTCGTTGATGGCGAGGGTCGCGGAGGGCTCAACTCCCCGGACGTTGATGTTGAGGCTGACGTGTTTTCGAAGGGTCATCTCTCTAGACTCCATAATTCAAGCTTCGATCGCATCCGCCAGGTTCCATCGACCTCGCGAGATCGACGGACTCGAGGGATCGACCGCCATGGCCGGCTCGATCAGGTCGAAGGGAATCAGCCGGTCCCATCAGTCCATCGGTTCAATCCCATCGGATCGGTCGAGTCGGATCAGTCCCGCTTATCGGTCCGTTCTCATCGGATCGGTCGAGTCGGATCAGTCCCGTCGGTTGGTCCGGTCATCTGGCCGGAGCGGTTTGATCTTCGGGGCTGGATAAAAGGTCTGTCCAGCCTCTGATATAACATTTATTAGAGGGGCGGATCTATCCGGGTCCTGGCAAATGGAAGTGAGGTTGCGATGACGGGATTGCTGGGTTTGAAGCCGGGCTCGGGAGATGGCTGGAAGCGGGGTCAGAAGGGTGATATGAGGCGGGTTTTGCTGCTGGGAGCGCTCATCGTCCCGGCTCTGGTGCTGCTCTCGGCCGGGGCTCAGGCGGCGGAGGAGAGGGTGAACCTGGGCGGGTACCGGGTCTCCTTCGACCTGGGGGACTATGCGGATTACGAGCTCGAGTTCGAGGAGGTGCCTTACGCCACCATCGACGGGGAGGAGCTCCCGTCTCACGTCTGCTGGATCCGCTCAAATGGAACCATGATGATCGCCCTCACCGACCACGGCATCCCGGTGCTGGCGACCAGCACCCTCACCCGGAGGGCCGTGACCAGCTACCTTGAAGACGCCAACTGCACCACCGTCCACACCTACGAGGAAAGGATCGACGGATTGCCCGCGATCCTGGGGCTCGGCGAATGGCCCGGCGGTGCGATCCTGGTCTGCGCGGTCTACTGGCCCGACATGCGCGAGGTGAACGGTACCCTCTACGCCCAGGTCGACTGCACCATCGCCTCCGACGCGCCGGTGGAGCCGACCGAGAGCCTCCTCAACACCATCCACATCGAGATGGCCAGCGATGAAGGGGAGGCCGGAGAAGAGGTGGCAGAAAGAGAGGAGTCCGGAGGAGAGGAGGCGGCGGGAGATGGAGAAGGGGTCGACGGTTGAGAGAGAGTTTCGAATGTCACCCTCCCCCGACCCCTAGATGCGGGGGTCGGGAGAAGCGGTCGGGACGGCCCACCACGTCGGCGACGACCTCTGGGGAATGAGCGGATGATCTCTCAGCTACACCATCCACCATAATAATTTATACTAGTAGTTCCACACACTTATCAAGGAAATTCGATCTATAAGTGTGGTGGAGATATATGAGCGAAGATCTCAGCGACGTCGTGAGAAGCGGAATTGATACCTATCGGCACAACCTGAAGATCAGCATCCCTTTTCTGCTGTACTTCATTCCCTTTGTTTCGGCGATGATAATCCCGATGGCTATCCTTGCACTTAATGATGGATTTACATCCGAGGGGCTTTCGACTCACTGGTTTTTGGCGTTTCAGTTTGTCCAGTTTTTGGGTTTTTTGTTGGTGATATTGGGCCCTCTTTTTTTGGGAGGCACGATGGGGATGGCAAAAGAGGCAAGTGTTGCGGGAAAAACTTCCCTGAGAAAGATGTGGGTCGAAGGAAAGAAGCACTACTTTGGGGTCCTCCTCGCCTCTATGGCCCTTTTTGTCATCTTTATGATAGGCGCTTTCGCGCTCCTGATTCCTCTGGCCGCTCTGGGAGAAAACGTCGGATATTTAGTCATCTCCCTCTTTTTCGTCCTGTTAATGATCTTCATACTCTTTGCCGTGGTGCTGGCGCATTTCGTTCTCGTCTCCATAGTGGTCGACAACCTTGGAGCTGAGGAAGGGATCAGACGAGGATTTCGGTTTATCACCTCGTATAAACGAGATGCGATCCTCATCTCCTTATCATTTCTGGCAGCTTACCTTGTAATCGATCTGGCGGTCATCATATTAGTCTTTGGAAAATCGGCGATCAACGGATTCGAAGACATGAACCTCTTAGAAATGGTGAAGGATTATAACCTCCTCTCGATACCCGCAAACTTCGTCCAGCTGGTCATATTATACCCGCTCTTCATCGTTATGGTGACCAGGCTTTATATGAGCCGGACCGGAAGTTTTGGGGAAGAGGGTGCTGAAAAGCTCCTCCCCGAGACACCAACTGATCAGAGCGAGGATCAGAACAAAGATCAGAAAGAGACTTAACCTCCCCGGGAGTTGAAGAATTATATGTACGAAGATATAGGGACCTTGATTAGAAGGGGTTTTGAGACCTGGAAGCGGAACCTGAACCTAGCCGTTCCCTTCGTCCTCATGATCGCTGCGATCATGCTGCTGGCCGTGGCCATGGCGGTTATTCTTCTGTATCCTCTGATCACCGCATCGCCTGACGTCTTATCCACTGCAGGCGACGTCGAAGACCCAGAGCAGCTGATGGAGCTCTTATCGAGCGTGATGAACGTCGGAGTTCTGGCTGCGGTCGTCCTCCTGGGCCTCCTGATCATGGGGCTGACGACGTCGTTTTTCACCGCCGGGGCCATCGGGATGGCAAAAGAGGCCACCCTCACCGGCAGAACCACCCTGAAGGATATGACCGCCTCGGGGAGGCGGCACTTTCTCAGCCTCTTCCTGGCCGAGATCCTGACCGCCATCATCGTCTCAGCCGGATTCGTCCTCCTCACCCTACCGTTCCTCTCGGATATCGGTGCCGTCTTCGAGGCGAACGATCCCGAATTCGGCCCCTTCGTTATGTGGATTGGCCTGATCATAATCTTCGGCCTTCTCGTATCCCTCCTTCTGGCCATGATCCCTTACGCCCTGGTGGTGGAGGGTCTCGGTCCCATCGGCGCAATAAAGGCGGGAATCCGGTTCTTCCTTTCGAACAAGATGGACGTATTTCTGATCTGGCTCGTGGTCATGGCGATCTCGCTGGCGATCCAGGTCATCGGTGTTCCCTTCTCGGGATCGGAGACCGCAAGCGGCATCTTCTCCATGGTTAACGGGGTTGTGAGCGTCCTGGTGATATCGCCCCTCACCACCGTCTGGTGGACCAGGCTGTACATGACCAGGACCGGGAAGATCTCAGAGGCCGAAGCAGTCGTTCCGGACGAAGGGGTGAAGTACCTGTAGCTCCTCAGAACCGGCATGAGCATCCTTGCGAACTTCAAACGAAGGAGCGTGGCCAGCCAGACCCTGGTGGCGGGTCTCTTCTTCTTCATCCTCTACACCCTCTACCTGGACTACCGCGGAAATCCCTCCCTGGGCGAGTCGTTCTTCGCCGCGGCGATCTTCGCCGCCAGCTACTTCGTCACCTCGACGATGGTCCTCCGCAAAAAGATCCAGAAAAGAAGGTAGCATTGATAGACCGGCTCGCATAGACTAACGGCCCACATTGATGATCGGCTCGCCAGGATCGACTGAAATATACCTGCTGGCCGATATGAGCGCTGAACAGATCGGCATAAGTCGATCGAAAGAAATCGACCGGAAGAGATTGATCGGTTAGATCAGTGGGATGAGATCGATCGGTCAGATCTACCGGAAGAGATGGATTGGTTAGATCGGTGGGATGAGATCGATCGGTCAGATCTACCGGAAGAGATGGATTGGTTAGATCGGTGGGATGAGATCGATCGGTCAGATCTACCGGAAAAGATGGACTGGTTTGATCCGTGGGATGAGATCGATAGGAAGAGATCGACCGGATCAGGGGGCTCATCGTCGGGCCGATCAGGGCCGAACGCCGCTCATCTTCAAAAGGAGCTCCTCGCCGCTCTTGCTCCCCCGGGCGAAGATCAGGTCGCCGGCTCCCAGGGTCACCCTGGGCTTGGGGTTGTAGGTCCATCTCCCTCCCCGCTTAACGGCCAGGACGTACATCCCCGTCTCCGTCTCCAGGTCCAGGTCGTCCAGGGTCTTTCCATCCATCTCCGCTCCGGGGGCGATCTCGACCCTGGTTATGACCTCGTCCGACTCCCTCATGGCCATGGCCAGGATGGGATGAGGCTCGATGTCGTGGAGGACGACGTTTGCGATCTTGAGGGCAGCATCGCTGATGATCTCCGTGGAGACGGCGAGGTGGAGGAGGCCCCGGAGGTTTTCGATGTCGTCGACGTGTTTTGCCGCCCTCAGGACCCACCTCTGGAGGTCGTACTTCATCTCGTCCATCTCCTGCTCGATCACCTCCACCTCCACCGCCACTTCCTCGTTGTCGAAGAGTACGGCGGTGTAGGCGAGGCCCACCGCCAGCTCCGACCTGTTCTTCATCTCCACGATGATGTCCAGGGCCTTATCGAGCTGGCCTACCCCGCTCTCCTGATAGACCTTGGGGACCTGGGATCTCCCCGTGGTCAGCTCCAGAAAGAGGGGTACCCCCTCGTCGTGACCTCGTGCAAATAGGATGTCGCCGGCCACTATTCCGGCGTCCAGCTCCGGATCGTAGATCCAGCTTTCACCCCTCCTGATGGCGATGACACTCATCCCCGCCTCCGTCTCGAAGGAGATCTCCTCCAGGGTCTTGCCCGCTACCTTCGAATCCGCACCCACCACGGCCCGGGCCACGGTCTCGTCGGCCAATCTCAAGTCCTTCTTCAGCTCGGAGGGTATCCCCATCTTCAGAAGGACGATGCTGGCGATGTCCCCTGCGGCGTTGGATATGATCTCCGCCGCCGAGGCTATCTGGAGGACCCCGGAGAGGGCCTCGGCATCCTCGACGGTCCTGGCGGCGAGCATCGCCGCCATCTGGACGTGGTAGTCGTAGACGTCCATCTTCTCCTCGAGCCTGATCACCTCCATGGCCAGGTCGTAGTCGTCGTAGAGGACCGCGGAGTATCCCAGATCCACCATCAGCTCGCTGGTGTCTTTCATCTCCACCAGAAGCGTCTTCATGCTTAGGGGGCAGTATTCGATCTTTCTCATGCCGCTCTCCGTCCCTTCTCTTTCCATCGATGATTAAATATAAGTGTTGTTTCCTTCCAGCCCCTCCGCCGGACGGGCGATCTTCAACGGTTCTGATGGAAAAAGGTCGAGATCCTGGAAGGATGTCAGCCTCCGAAACGCGGGCTTCCGAGCCATAAATATAAGTCACCTCGACCCCATATTTTTGCCAGGAGGATTCGATAGATGGAGCTTGAGACCATAAGGCTGAAGATCCCCGAGAACTCTAACCTCATTTTGGGCATGAGCCACTTCATCAAGACCGCAGAAGACCTCTACGAGGCGATCGCTGGAACCGCCCCCAACTCACGGTTCGGGATCGCCTTCTCCGAGGCGAGCGGACCCTGTCTCGTCCGGTGCGAGGGAAACGATCAGGACCTGATCGACGCCGCGAGGGAGTGCTCCCTCTCCCTCGGCTGCGGCCACACCTTCGTCATCCTGCTCCGAGACGCCTTCCCCATAAACGTCCTCAACGCCGTAAAGGCGGTCCAGGAGGTCTGCGGCATATTCTGCGCCACCGCCAACCCCGTGGAGGTGGTAGTGGCCAGGACCGGGCAGGGCGGCGGGATCATGGGCGTCGTCGACGGTTCGTCCCCGAAGGGGGCGGAGACGGCAGAGGACGTGGCCGATCGGAGAGCGATGCTGAGAAAGTTCGGATACAAGCTATGACCCGGATGGATCTATGACCCGGATGGATCGGGTGGTCAAAAACGGGCGGGTTTACTTCGACGGCCGCCTCCAGAACCTCGACCTCTGGATCAGGGACGGGAAGATCGCCGACTTCGGCGGCGGCCACCGGGCCGAAGAGACGATCGACGGCCGGGGGATGATCGTCCTTCCGGGGGCCATCGACATCCACGTCCACTTCCGGGACCCCGGCTTCACCTTCAAGGAGGACTGGGAGACGGGCTCGACCTCTGCCGTCGCCGGGGGGGTGACCACCGTCATCGACCAGCCCAACACCAACCCCCCCACCGTAGACGGCAGGTCCTACAGGACTAAGCTGGAGATCGCCGAGAGGCGCTCGGTCGTTGACTTCTGCCTCAACGGCGGGCCGGGCCAGATCGAGAGGCTCGCCAGTCTGGGAGCCTCAGCCATCGGCGAGATATTCACCTACGACCACGAGAAGGACGAGCTCCAGAAGATCCTGAACGAGGTGGCGAAGGCGGGGCTCCTCCCCACCATCCACGCCGAAGACCGGGAGGTGATCCGGGAGAATACCGAGCCCCTCAGAGATCGGCGGGAGCCGGAGCTCTACTCAATGGCGAGGCCGAACCGGGCGGAGTCGGCAGCCATCGATAAGGTCCTGGCCATGACCGATCGGGCCCACATCTGCCACTTAAGCACCTTTGAGGGGCTGGAGCTGGTCAGAGCTGCGAAGAGGGGGGGAAAGCGGGTCAGCTGCGAGGTCGCGCCTCACCACCTCCTCTTCACCAAGAAGGATTGGAGAAAGCAGGGGACCTTCCTCAAGATGAACCCGCCCCTCCGGGACTATCGGGACAAGGACGCCCTCTGGGAGGGCCTGCGGAGAGGGGACGTCGACGTCGTCGCCTCCGACCACGCCCCCCACCTCCCCGAGGAGAAGAGGGACGAGATTTGGGATGCGCCGCCGGGGGTCCCCGGAGTCGAGACGATGCTGCCCCTCCTCCTCATCGCCGTTCGGTCCAACCTCATCTCCCTCCACCGGATGATCGACGCCTTATCCCAGAGGCCCGCCGAGATCTTCGGCCTCGCCTCCAAGGGCGCCATCGCCGTCGGAAAGGACGCGGACCTCGCCATCATCGATCCCAGGGCGGCATCGGACATCAGGGCCGACCGGCTCCACAGCGGGGCCGAGTGGACCCCCTACGAGGGGAGGCGCGGACTATTCCCAAAGATCACCATGATCCGGGGCGAGGTGGTATTTGCGGACGGGGAGCTATTGGCGAAGCCGGGGTTCGGAAAGAACCTGCCCGGACCGAGGCGAAAGCAAAAAGTGAGGGTGACCTCTGAGTAGGGGACGAATTGAGAGGAAATATCAGATATTATTCGAGGTGTTCGATATGAGAGAGGATGCGGAAAGGATGGTGGGCAGAGCCGTCATGGAGTCGATGAAGAGATCGGTCCAGGCGAGAGAGGTCTTCCGAAAGATGCTGGGGGACGTCGTGGAGAACCTGCCGGAGGGCGGGGACGTTCCCGCCGTGGACGTCGTCGACTCACCTGAAGAACTGATCGTCTACGTCGACCTTGCGGGGACGAAAAAGGAGCTGATAGACCTGGGGGTGACCGAGGACGCGGTGACCGTCAAGGCGAGGTTCGAGCGGCCGGCGGGAACCTACACCCTGCGGGAGAGGCCTGAATTGGAGACCAGCCGGCGGGTCAAGCTCGCCGCCGAGGTGAAGCCCGAGCAGGTGAAGGCGAGGTACGAGGACGGGGTTCTGGTCGTCCGCCTGCCCAAGCTGATCGTGGTGAAGCCCACCTCGATTGTAGTCGAGTGATTCCGGAAGAGACTGGGTTTAAAAATCGGTGGCATCGGCGGGCTTATTTCTCGCCCGCCATCACCTCTTTTGTAACGACCCTGTAGGTGTACTCGATCACCACCTCCTCCCGGGGCAGGACCTCCAGCACCCACTCCAGGCCCGTCGCCGTCATCTCAGAGGGCTCCGGCTCTGCCGAGATCATCTCCGCCTTCAGGGGCTTGGTATCCGAGACCTCGACGGTGGCGTCTCTATCGACGTTGCTTTCCAGGCTGAGCCGGTAAGTCCAGGCCTCAGTCGTCACCTTCACCGGCTGGGTGGAGTTGTCGGCTCCAGGAACCTGGACGATCTCCTCGGTAGAGGTGTAGTTGGCAAGCTTCCGCTCGACCTTCAGGTCCGCTGAGGACCCCACCTCGATCTCCGCTTCGGTCCCGACGGGGGTGAAGGGGATCTCCACCGCCGAGACGTACTCGCCGTTCTTGTAGAGGAGGGCGGAGCCCGCAGGCCAGGGGTCTTTCATGGTGTTGTTCGCCTTGACCACCTCCGTCACCGGCCCGTCGTTCTTCCAGTACGCATCCCAGACGTAGCTCCTGGTTATGGGGGCGGTCTCCTCGAAGAAGGGAAAGCCCACCTCTTTGTTCATCTCCAGGTCCTTTCGGCCTTCGAGCTCGTAGATGTAAAGGGTCTCAAGCTCCCCGGTGGCAGGCATCGGGGCCGCCTTGGGGGCGTACGCCGCCGGCGCTGCCTCTTCCATCGCCGCCTCAGCTACAGCATAATCGGCGAGCCCCGCCGCTCTCAGGAGCGCCAGGGGCTCCGCCTGAGGCGGACCTGCGACCAGCTTCAGGGCGACGCCCACCAGATCCTCGCCGAAGTTGCTCGAGACCACGGCCTGGGCCGATACGACCACCGTCTCCTCCTCCAGGTGGACCGAGTAGGTGGGCGCCCATCGGCCGGCGCTGGGCATCAGGTAGACCAGATCGAACCTCTGAACCCCGGTGGAGGAGACGTTGAGGGTGTACTCGAGGTTGTCGTCGTAGACCACTTTCTCCACGGTGGAGTTGGTGACGGAAAACCTGACCGACTCCATCCTCACCGATGCCGGCAGGTCGATGACGAAGGAGTGGACCCCCTCAGTCACCTCCATCTCTCCCGTCCTCTTCACCGTGGCGAGGCCGTCGGGATATATGGTCACCGAGTCCGCGGGAAGGCTGAGGATGGTGATCGCCTCGATCTCGCCCGAGCCGTCATCGGCGGCTGCGGCCGCGGTGAGGGACGAGATCATCGCGAGGAAAGCCAGAGCCATCTTAATCATCTTCATAATTGATACCCCATCTTTTTACATAGCATATACACCGCCTTATTATATTATGTTTTTCCAGCCCATCGTCATCCAGAAAAACTCCTCATCATCCGCCCTACCCGCCCTATCATCTTAGCAGCAAAAATCGTCCATCATCCTCTCCGATGATGAGGCTGGCGATTTTTCCTGCTCCGCTCCGGAAAAGGGCGTCGCAACGCTTATATCGGTTTATCGAACTTCCCTGCCCTGAGTCGTACGGTGATGTTCTCATGTTTCTGGACTTCTGGAGAGATGTGGAGTCGCTCTTGAGCGACGCCCTGGATCGATGCGGGTACGTTCTTCCCAAGAACGACGGCAAGGTCGATGGAAACGAGCTTCTGCTGGAGACGAGCCCTCACGCCGACCTCGCCTCCACCATATCCTTCAGGCTCGCGCCCATTCTCAAGAAGAATCCCGCAAAGATCTCCCAGGAGCTGAAAGAGGCGATCGCCACCGACGAGAAGGGCACCGTAGAAAGAGTCGAGGCCATGGGGCCGTATCTCAACTTCTTCGCCAGCCGCCGGTTCCTCGACTCGGCCGTCCTGGAGGCCGAGGGCGATCGATGCTGGACGGGGTCCTTGACCGATAGGGTGATCGTCGAGCACACCTCCGCAAACCCCAACGGTCCCCTCCACGTAGGCCACATAAGAAACTCGGTCATCGGGGACAGTCTGGTGCGGATCCTCCGCCGGGCGGGCTGTGAGGTGGAGGCCCAGTATTACGTGAACGATATGGGCAGGCAGATCGCCATCGTCGTCTGGGGTTGCGGGCGCTATCCCCTGGACGACTCCAAGGCCGACCACGCCATCGCCAAAGTCTATATCCAGGCGAACAAGGACCTCGCCGCCGACCCGGAGCTGAAGGCGGGGGTGGACCGGCTGATGCAGCTCTACGAGTCCGGCGACCCGGAGACGGCGGCGAAGTTCAAGTCGGCGGTGGATTACGCCCTCTCCGGGATCGAGGAGACCCTGAGAAGGCTGAACATCTCCCACGACTCCTACCATTGGGAGGGGGAGTTCGTCCGGGACGGATCGACGGCGGAGGTGGTAAAGGCCCTGGAGGCGACGGGCCTCTCCGAATGGGAGGAGGGCGCCCTCCAGCTCGACCTCACCGACCGGGGATTTGAGAAGAAGCTGGTCCTCAAAAGGTCTGACGGAACCTCCCTTTACACCACAAGAGACCTCGCCTACCACAAGTGGAAGGCCGAGCAATCCGACCGGATGATCGACGTCCTGGGAGCTGACCACAAGCTCATATCCAGCCAGCTTGTGGCGGCCCTCCGGCTGATGGGGGTCCGGGAACCCGAGATCGTGATCTTCGAGTTCGTATCCCTCCCCACCGGGTCCATGAGCACCAGGAAGGGGAAGTTCATCTCCACCGACGAGCTCCTGGACGAGGTGGAGGCCCAGGCCTTCAAAGAGGTGACGACGAGAAGGCCCGAGGAGGCGGAGGAGTTCAGGCGAAAGGTGGCAAAAGAGGTGGCCCTGGGGGCGGTGAGGTATGACGTGGTCAAGGTCTCGCCGGACAAGGCCACCGTCTTCGACTGGAAGGCGGCCCTGGACTTCGAGAAGCTCTCGGCCCCCTTCATCCAGTATTCCCATGCCAGGGCCTTTTCCATCCTCGACAAGGCGGGCGGCCCCGGCGAATTCGACCCCCGGCTTCTCACCAGCCCCGAGGAGGTCGATCTGATCAAGAAGATCTCCCAGTTCGACCTGGCCATCGAGATGGCGGCCCGGGATCTGAAGCCCCACCTGCTGGCCACCTACGCCCGGGAGCTGGCCGAGGTCTTCAACCAGTTCTATCGGTCCAGCCCCGTCCTGGACGCGGAGCCGGGGCTCAAGGAGGCGAGGCTCGGCCTGGTCAAAGCGGCCCGAAACTGCCTCCGGGCGACTCTGGAGACCCTGGGGATCCCGGCTCTCGAGTCTATGTAAGGCGATAAGCCTTCGATATGGAAAAATTTGCAAAGTATTCGCAAAATTGCGATTCGGCGCCGAGGACGGAAAATGGGAAGCAGCTGAGGAAGGGAAAATCCAAGCCAGGCCGAGAAAACAGGGACATGAGATTCGGCGTCAATGAGATCATTCGTCTCTGAAAGCCTTTCGCTAGTAGACCGGCCGTCCTCCTCGCTCAAAGTCTCCAAAACTTTTTGTACCATCAGAGCCATAGAGGTGATCGGGGGTGTCCCTCTTGAGCGTGAAAGCGGCATTAATTTCGATACTGATGATCTTCTCAGTGGGGATGACGGCCTTCGCACAATGGGAAGAAGAGGCATTGACCGACCTCGAAGTAGATGGTGGGGAATTTTATTTCGAGTCAGGCGAATTCGGCGAGGGCGAGGGCGGCACAGCCGAGATGATATATAGAACGACTCTGGGCCCAGATTCGATCGGCCCGGGCGGAGGAGCGAGCGGGACTGGCGGCGCGTCCGGCTCCCAGGAGATGTACTACAGCACCAGCGCTCCGACCTCCGGGGGAAGCGGGGTCCAGCAGTACATGATCTCCGGAAATGAGCCCACCACCGTCTTCTACGGAGGGCAGTCCACATCGTACTCCACCTACAGATCAATGTACAGCGGCATCAACTCTCTCTGGATCATGGGCTCCTGGAGCTGGACCCAGTACGCCACCTGCCCATTGGGCAGCTATCTACAGCTTCTGGCCTACTCCTCTGCCGGCGGATCGACGACCTTCTACGAGATATATGAGAGCGGCAGGGTGGACGTGGATTCGTACGGCTTCTGGCCCGGATATAGCAGCATCAGCTTCTACGCCAATGAGCCCGGACGCCACATCCTCCTCTTCATCGCCAACAATCAGCCTTCCAACGCGGTGATCATCGACGTCTCCAGTGGCGGATGGCCGCCCGGTCCGGGTCCGGGACCCTCGCCCTCCTACGCCAGGGTGACGGTCAGGTCCAACTGGCTTTCAGGGTACAGCGTCAGCGTAGACGGCGTCCACAGCTACAACGACGTCTCCGACGGCAGCCTGGACGGGGTCGTGAGCTTCTACGTCACCGGAAACCAGTACCACAACATTGAGGTATCAAGCCCGGGCTTCATCAGGACCTATTACAGGTTCTTCAGGAGCGGCTACGCCTACACCCTGACGATTTGAGGGGAAAAGCAGAGTCTATGAACGAGATTGATCCGGGGGGAGAAGATCTGACCCGGGTCAGATTATTTTTCCTGAGGACATATCTAAAAGTGATCCTATCCTGCTACTTCCGGGTCGTTTATTCAAGGATGCTGTAACCCACATTCCGCACCTTAACTTCATAAATCGAGTATTTTGTATTTTGCTGGCGATTCCATAAATATAGTTATAAATCTGATATTCATCCACATTAATATTATGTCCGCTTATTTGCCGACCCCCTATTGACGAATATCTCACCATGTCACGTTGCAAGGATAATCAACATGATGTCAACATAAACAAATCAAAATAACTATATAACCCACATTCCGCACTTTGAGTTCTGAAATTGGTATTTTTACTACTATCGATTTGTGATATTAGATTTAATAAATTTAATTTTTATCGTATACCCCGCAGCTCTGCTGCGGGGATGTGCATATAACTGACAAACCGTTGCTGTGTTCACATATTTTAAGACAATATTATGCGGTTATAATGCAACGTGTTTGGGGGCCGTCCTACAAACCAGGACGACTAAGGCGGCGGCGCGAAGCATGCCCCGCAGCTTGCTGCGGGGTGCGCCGCCGCAACTTGACTTATTAAGTTATTTTAATTTGTTTATGTTGACATCATGTTGATTATCCTTGCAACGTGACATGGTGAGATATTCGTCAATAGGGGGTCGGCAAATAAGCGGACATAATATTAATGTGGATGAATATCAGATTTATAACTATATTTATGGAATCGCCAGCAAAATACAAAATACTCGATTTATGAAGTTAAGGTGCGAAATGTGGGATATAAAATAAAATTTAATAAATTTAATATTACAAATCGATAGTAGTAAAAATACCAATTTCAGAATTCAGGGTACGGAATGTGGGCTGTAGGAAAAACCCGAGCGGCTTGAACGCTGCCGGCCATGCTGTGATAGTGGTCGGCCTCTTCTTAAAATTAGATCGAGATTCTCACCTAGACGCCAAGAAGCAGCTGTCAAAAATAATAGAAATTATTGGGCTGAACTAGCATTTATATCTTCAATAACACTATTTGATGTGCCTGATCCGGTTTGCGAGGTCTTCTCTACATAGATTAAAACTGGAATTGATCCGACAACCTCGCTTCTCGATCCGAATATTGTATTCTTTGTCGCTTTTATTTCAATAAATTCCTTTAATTTTCCTGCGTCTTTAATTTTGGTCTCTGAAGCATTCAGCGTTACATTAAATAGATACATCTGACGATCGGTTAATCTAGGAGTAATTGGTGCAATAGAGATCCACGATTGGCTTAGCATAGGTAGAGGTTGTATATTTGTCAAATTTGCTCCATAAAAGCTAATAGCTACCGTTTTCACTAATGTATCATCTATCGAGATATTTTCCGTGATGATGGACGGATCTATTTCCATATGCAGTGGTGGATTAAAATATAGTAGAGGAAAAACTACAAGCAATAATATAAGAAACCGCAACATGATAAGAAATGCATTTTCAGATATCATTTTATTGATGATTGATGAGATACAATTTGCTGCAAAGAATTCTTTTCCTGGAGCGATATCGAGATCGTTTTCGAAGTTTATATAATTTCTTTTTACTTTTATTTTTTCATTATTGTTATTCGTTGTCCATTCTCCAATCAATATAATTTCATCAATCCGTTTCTGCAGTATATCCTCGCTCCAGCATAGATTGGATGCTATTTCGGTCTCAGGAAGAGGCTTAGATGAATAATATTTAAAACCATCAGGTAGTTCGATGTTTATTATTCTAGGAAGAGCGTCTCCAATTAATCGGATATCTATTGATTCATCTTCAATTTGACCTTCAACGTCGCCTTTTAAATTATAAATAATTCGGTCATAATTTTTAGTCTTGATTATTAGAGTGAATTCACCCTCAATATTGCCAAGATCCGTATCGATTTTTCCCCAGAATTGAAGCATCATATCATTAACATCACAGTTACTTTTAAATAGCCCCTTAATTCTATCCCTCTTAATATCTACTTTTATAGGTTTCCATGTTATTGATTTAGTCAAATCCAACTTTAGGTCTCCGTTATCAGGCCTTTCTGCCTTTTTAGTACTCAGTCCGGAAATACGACCAGTAAATCTACTAACGGGTATGTGATAAATCAACTTGTTATTAGGTATGTTATTAGGTAAATTATACGGCAAATTAAACTTTATTTTATCGAAGGTATCTATTTTATAAAAAATAGAGGATAAGGTTATTATAAATATTATATACCATAAGAAATAAAAACTTGTTAAAGCTGAGATGGTTTGGCTGGGTGAAAAGATAATTATAGTGAGGAGGATAATAGATATTATAAGCATTATCTTATCCATTTTACTTATATCACCATTCACAATAAGGTTAAGCTTTATATCACTTATATATTCAATAAATAGATATAACAAAATAAAAATTATACTTATATATGATATGAAGGTATCAATTTGGATTAAGCCTAAAATATTAAAAAAATAATAATATATAAAAAAAGTTATTAGCAATTGAGTGATTATAATATATAAATTAACGTATTTTCTAATTCTTTCTCGTTTATCAATATCTGAGAGGCCATAATAAATCCTTGTGCTCTCATAAAGCATACCAATCGTTATAATACCAATTCCAATAAATGATATTACTTTCTCTAACATATAAATACCTCTCCTATTTATCCTTTCTTAATTGTCCCCTCTACTTCAGATCTTCCATACTCATTAGTGATGGTTGCTTTTAAGTTCCAATTTATTTTAGTTTCTTCGATCTTATTATCTTTTTCTCTGCTCTCCTGCGTATATCCAAAGATAGCAGAAAACAAAGCTCTGTTATACGTTCTATAGGCCACGTATCCGCTATTCAGACAAAAGCAGGCTGAAAGAAATGCTATTAAGCCAATAAACACACACAATCCCCATGAAATTTTTAATATATCAAAGAGATAAAAAGGAGCGATCAACGAGAAAGGAACTAATGCTATAAATGTATTCGAGTAAAATCTCGCATAACAATAATACGAGTTGATTATATTTTGATAAATAGTAATCGCTTTGTCTCCTTCCATCTGCTTGGTGAAATAATGATGCGACAACATCTCCTCGTCTCCGGGAGAATGGTCCTTGAAGCAATTGATTTTAGTTTCTCTTTTATAGAGTTTAACTCCTTCAAACTGGTCGAATATATTATCCGCTATTATAGAATGATAGACGCCGTCAATTATAATCCCCAATATAGAGCCCGCCAGTAGCACAAATCCGATAAAAGTCCCCAAACCAGTTACATCCTCGATAATGAGGGCCGTAAGGTTCAAGGGGCTCCAGACGTCAATGAGCATGAAATAGGTAATAGCTGAGAAGAATCCCGGAAATGTATGGGACATCAGGTGTTCGAAGGTGAATTGTGTAGGTATATCGACCATCTTTTGCATCCTCTGGCTCAAAGCCCGTTTTTGGTTATAGACAGAAGCTCATATGCACTGAGGTGATGCTGAAACATTATACCAATTTTTGCTATAAATATCTTTGCTTGAGTTCTTTAAATTAGGATGTTTTCAACTTTTGAGGACCATTAAACAGCGATTGATTGAGATGATGACGCGATTAAAATTCGAACTTCTACGTTAGATTTACCTAAATATCTAAATATTTACTACATTTATTCATTCAGTTCTATTTTTATCCATGAACATTTCGCTGCCATCGGTCTGATAAACCGATTAACTCCATTGCTGGAGCCTTAAAAATGGTCTTGAAGGATTCGATCACGAAGATCCCGACGGACCGCCTCCTATCCCCCTTCGATTTTGAGGATGATAAAAAGGGAGGGGAGATGAGGACGACCTCTCGGGACGCCACCTTATATCCGCGCCATCACCTCGATCGGCCGCGCCTCGCCGATCGCGGCCTTCATCCCCCGGATCAGTTCTTCGAGGCCGTCGAGGTCGCCCTTCGAGATCAGGTCGACACAAACTGACCCGACGATGGCGGCATCCGCCCCCGCCCGGACCACCTCCGCCGCCTGCTCCGGGGTCGAGATGCCGAAGCCGACGGCCCTGGGCAGGTCGGTCTTCACCCTCTCGATGAGGGACTTGGTGGACGAGAGGACCTCGGACCTGGCGCCGGTCACCCCGGATCGTGCCACGAGGTAGAGAAAGCCGCTGGAGCTCTCGGCGATATAGGGGATCCTCTCGGCGGGGGTGTTGGGGGCGACCAGGTATATCAGATCCACATCGGCCCGCTTGCAGGCGGCCCGGAGGGGGGAGGCCTCCTCGGGGGGCAGGTCGGGGACGATGAGGCCGGTGATGCCGCTCTTCGCGCAATCTTCGGCGAACCGGTCCAGGCCCCGCTGATAGATCATGTTGTAGTAGCCCATGAAGACCAGAGGAATCTTCGCCCTGATCCGGGAGGCCATCTCGAAGTAGACGTCGGTGTTCATCCCCGCCTCGATCGCCCTCTGGGCCGCCGCCTGGATCACGGGGCCGTCGGCGATGGGGTCGGAGTGGGGGAGCCCCAGCTCCACCACGTCGGCTCCGGCCCCCGCCAGAAGCTCGGCGATCTCGACCGTCGACTCGGGGGTCGGGTCGCCGGCGCAGATGTAGGCGATGAGCAGGGGGCGGCGCTTGAAGGCCTCGGAGAGCTTCATCTTCCACCCCTCCTCTCGTGCTCCATCACCGTGGCCAGGTCCTTATCCCCCCGCCCCGACAGGTTGATGATGGAGACCTCCCCCAGGGCCTCGGGATTTCTCAGGGCGTAGCCGATGGCGTGGGCCGACTCCAGGGCCGGGATGATCCCCTCCAGGACCGACAGCCTCCGCAACCCTTCCAGGGCGGTCACGTCGTCGGCGATGGCGGGAGTGACCCTCCCGACCTCGGCCAGATGGGCGAGCTCGGGGCCTACTCCCGGATAATCGAGGCCCGCCGCCACGGAGTAGGACTCCAGGATCTGGCCGTAGGGGTCCTGAAGGATCTTGGTCATGGCCCCGTGGAGGACGCCCTCCTCTCCCAGGTTCAGACAGGCTCCATGATCTGCGATCTTGTGGTCGTGAGAGGTCCCCCTCCCCCCGGCCTCGACCGCTATGAGCTTCACCCCGTCCTTCAAAAAGCCCGAGAAGATCCCCATGGCGTTGGACCCTCCGCCGACGCAGGCGGCTACGGAGTCGGGGAGCCTCCCCTCGGCGGCCAGGATCTGCTCCCTCGCCTCGGTCCCGATGACCGACTGAAGCTCCCTCACCATCAATGGGTAGGGGTGAGGCCCAGCCACCGTCCCCATCAGGTAGTGGGTGCTCTCGTAGCTGGCGGCCCAGTCCCTCATCGCCTCGTTGATGGCGTCCTTGAGGGTCCTCGATCCCGACCTCACCGGGATCACCTTCGCCCCCAACAGCTCCATCCGGTAGACGTTCATCCTCTGCCGCTCGATGTCCACCTCTCCCATGTAGACCTCCGTCTCCAGGCCCAGGTTCGCTCCCACCATCGCCGAGGCCACGCCGTGCTGCCCCGCCCCGGTCTCGGCGATGAGCCTCGTCTTTCCCATCTCCCTGGCCACCAGCCCCTGGCCCAGGACGTTGTTCAGCTTGTGGGCCCCGCCGTGGACCAGGTCCTCCCTCTTCAGGTAGACCTTTCGCCCGAGCTCTCGGGAGAGGGACCGGGCCAGGTAAAGAGAGGTCGGCCTTCCGGCATAATCGGCGAGGAGGCCTGAGAGCTCCCTCCTGAAATCGGGGTCCTTTTTGAGGCGGTCGTAGGCCTCTGCCAGCTCCTTCAGGGGCTGGATCAGGGTCTCGGGGACGAACTGCCCGCCGAACCTCCCAAACCTCGAACTCGACGTATCGGTGATCTTCATCAACTGTAATCAGCTCCAATTGGCGTACTATTCAGCTCTTTTTAAACCGGACCATCCGTTCGGGGACGTTTCATGCCGTTGAGGTCCAGAAGAAGCTCCGGCCTTTTCATCAGAGAGGTTCCCACCAGAAGGGCGTCGGCCCCGGCCTCCTCCATCCTCAATACATCCTCTCGAGAGTTTATCCCGCTCTCGGCGACCACGAAGAGCCCCGAGGCCCTGGCCACCGGCCCCAGCCTCTCGAAGGTGGTGAGGTCGACATTGAGGGTCGCCAGGTTCCTGTTATTTATCCCCACCATCCGGGCTTCTGTATCCAGGGCGGCGGCCAGCTCCGCCTCGGTATGGACCTCCACCAGGGGCTCCATATTCCTGGAGCGGGCCGCCTCCACCAGATCGTCCAGAGGAGAGGAGAAGGCGGCGATGAGCAGGACCAGGTCGCTCTCGACCTCGTCGAGCTGCCTCTCGTCCAGGATGAAATCCTTTCTCAGAATGGGAAGGCCGACCGCCTTCCTGGCGATCCGGGCGTTCTCGGGGGATCCCATAAAGTAGGTGGGCTGGGTGAGGACCGAGATCCCGCAGGCCCCCATATCCTGGTACGATCTGGCCATGGACGCCACCTCTTCCGGCGAGAGGGCTCTATCCAGGATCCGGGGCTTGATCTCAGCTATGATGGGGCTGATCCCCCTCGACCGGAGGTGTGTCGCCCGAGCGGGTAGGTCCCGAGGATCGTCGACCAGAACCCGGTTCTTCGGACCGGCCTCGGGAAGCTCCGCCAGCCTGACCTTTGTATCTCGCAGAATCTCTCTGACTACATTGGAGGTCACAGGACCAGACCCTCCAGCCAGTTGGATATCAGCTTCTTTCCGCTCGGGGTCAGAACCGACTCCGGGTGGAACTGGACCCCCTCCACGGGCAGGCTTTCGTGTCTCACTCCCATCACCACCCCCTCGGCTGTTCTGGCGGATATCATCAGAGGGGGCGCGAGCCGCTCCACGGCCAGGGAGTGATAGCGTCCGCCCCTGAGGGGGTTATCGAGCCCCCGGAATACTCCCAGGCCGTCGTGGAAGATCTCGGAAGCTTTGCCGTGGACCGGGGTCGTCCTGTTGATCGTCCCCCCATAGGCCAGGTTTATGGCCTGGTGGCCGAGGCAGACCCCCAGGATGGGGGTGCCCTCAAACCGCCTCATGATCTCGATGCAGGTTCCTATGTCCCTGGGGTTGGCGGGATGGCCCGGACCGGGCGAGATCACGATCCCCAGGGGGTCGATCTCCTTCACCCTGGCGGGCTCGATCCTGTTGGATACCACCTCGGTCTCCGGATGGAACTGGGATACGTAGTCCACCAGGTTCCAGACGAAGGAGTCCTGGTTGTCGATGAAGAGGATGGTCTTTATTGTCACAGCTCCACCCCCAGGGCCCGCTTCATGGCGGCCATCTTCCGCTCCGTCTCCAGAAACTCCCGGTGGGGGTCGGAGTCGGCGACGATCCCGGCCCCCGCCTGGACCAGGGCGACATCTCCCTCCAAAACGACGCTTCTTATGGCGATGGCGAAGTCGGCGGACCCGTCGGCGGAGAAGTAGCCGACCCCCCCGCCGTAGATCCCCCGCGCCGACCCTTCCAGGTCGTCGATGATCTCCATCGCCCGGATCTTGGGGGCTCCAGAGAGGGTTCCCGCAGGGAAGATGGCCCTCGCCGCGTCGAAGGAGTCACACTCCTCCCGGAGGGTGCCCCGGACGGTCGTTTCGATGTGCTGGACGTGAGAGTACCGCAAGACGGACATGAAGTCCTCCACCCTGATCGATCCGGCCCTGGAGACGGACCGGACGTCGTTTCTTCCCAGGTCGACCAGCATCACGTGCTCTGCCTTCTCCTTCTCGTCCTCCAGCATCCTGGCGGCGAGGAGGTCGTCCTCCTCGCGGCTTCCTCCCCGGGGGCAGGTTCCTGCTATGGGGTTTGTGGTGACCACCCGGTCGGAGAGGGAGAAGAGGGTCTCCGGGGACGCCCCCACCAGGGCATGGTCACCGAACTCGAAGATGTACGTATAGGGGCTCGGGTTGATCTCCCTCAGCCTCCTGTAGAGGAGGACGGGATCTGGATTGCCGAGCCTCACCCTGGCCCTTCTGGACAGGACCACCTGGAATATATCCCCATCGAGGATGTGCTCTTTGGCCGACAATACCGACTCCTCGAAGGGCCCGGCAGAGTCGGCCTCGACGGAGAGGGGCCCAAGATCGCCGCCTTCAGGTTCCTCGAGATGGAGGCCTCTCAGCCGTTCTATGGTCTCTTCCGCGATCTTCTCAGGGTCGTCCTGAGGGAGAAGGGGGGCCACCGCCAGGCAAACCTTTCCGGTCAGGTGGTCGAAGACGAAGCTCTTTTCGAAGAGCCCGAACTTCGCGTCCGGCTTATCCGAGGTCGAGGACCTCTCGATCCTCTCGGCGACCAGATCATAGGCCAGGTAGCCGATGCCCCCTCCGAGGAAGGCCTGCCTCCCGAATTTCGAGGGGCCACATCTTGAGGGGATGGCCGACCGGAGGAGGTCGAAGAGGTCCATCCCATGCCTGATCTCCCCGGAGAGGACGAAAACGCCGTCTCCGGCGACGTCGACGGAAGCTACAGGCTCCAGCCTTTCTCTCAGAAGCTCTTTTATTCCCTTTTCTATCCCCTCTTCTGTCCCTTTTTCTATCCCCTCTTTTGTCCTTCCTCTCGTCCCCTTTTCTATCCCCTCGTCAATCCCCCTTTTTCTCTCGCAGATCTCGATCTCAAACCTCCTCCCTTTCACCGTCACCACCGCGGCGGGGCCTGCACCGACGAAGGAGAACCGCGCCCTCTGCCCCGACTTCTCTACAGACTCCAGGAGGAAGGGAAACCGCTCCTGGCGGAGAGCGCAGTAGAGGTTGAGGGGGGCCTGAGGATCGACCAGATCCGATACCTCTAAGAGCCGGGGTACGGAGCCCATCTCCAGCCCCGCCGAGATCTCAGATGCGGCTACCGCCGAGGGCAACTCTTCACCTCCTTGAGGAAGGCCGCGATCTTCTCCGGGTCCTTTGCCCCGTCGGTCTCCACGCCGGAGGATACGTCCACGGCGTAGGGCCCGACCGCAGCTATGGCCTCGGCCACGTTCTCCGGGCCCAACCCGCCCGCCAGGATCACGGGGACGTCCACCTCTCGCACCAGATCCGCGCTCAGGTTCCAGTCGTGGACGGTGCCGGTTCCGCCGAGCTTGCCCGCCTCGAAGCTGTCGATGAGGAGGGCGTCGGCCACCTCTGCGAGCCGCCTTGCCTCTTCCAGGATCCCCGATCTCGCCGGCATCGTCGCCACCAGCCTTGCAGGCACCATCTCCTTGAGGGTGGCCATATCCTCAAAGCTCAAGGAGTCGTTGACCTGGATCACGTCGGCCCCGGTGTCCAGGACGAGCTTGGCGGCCTCCGCCGCGGAAGCGGCCTCCGTCACCACGACGCTGGAGACGAAGGGAGGAAGGCCCTCGATCAGTCCTCTCGCCTCATCTCGGCCGATGCTCCTCTTCGACCTCGGGATCTCCACCACGAAGCCGACGGCGTCGGCTCCTGCGGCGACGGCGACGTTTCGAGCTCCAGAGTCCCTGATCCCGCAGATCTTGGCTCTGGTCACAGAAACCTCTCCAGCTTCTCCGGGTCGCCGTTTGCGACAACCATCCTCTTCAGCGTTTCCAGGGCCTTTCCTCCGTCGATCGACTCCTCCGCCATACTCGCCCCGTCGAAGAGGGTCTCGGCGACCCCGCTGACGTAAAGCGCTGCTCCCGAGTTCATGGCTATGATGTCCCTTCCCGGGTTTTGGGCGCCCGAGAGGATATCGACGAGCTTCTTCGCGTTCTCCTCCGGACTACCCCCCCTGATCTCGTCCAGGGAGGCCTGGGGGTAGCCGAACTGCTCTGGCGTCATGGTGTAGGTCTTCACGCTCTCCCCCTTCAGCTCGGAGATCCTGGTCGGACCGGTGTTGGTGATCTCGTCGAGCCCCGAGCCGTGGACGACCATGGCCCTCTCCGTCCCCAGGATCTTGAGGGCAGAGGCGAGCTTCTCGCAGAGGGCGGGATCGTAGACCCCCATCACCTGGAAGCAGGCTCCGGCGGGGTTGGTCAGAGGTCCGAGGATGTTGAAGACCGTCCTCATCCCAAGCTCCTTTCTGATGGGGGCGACCCGCTTCATGGAGGGGTGGAAGACGGGGGCGAGCATGAACCCGATCCCCAGGCGCTCGATGCTCTCACAGACCCGCTCCGGCCCCGGGGCGACCTCCACCCCCAGCTCAGAAAGGACGTTGGCGCTTCCGCAAGAGGAGCTGACGGCGTAGTTTCCGTGCTTTGCAACAAAGACTCCGCAGGAGGCGGCAACGATGGCCGCCGCGGTGCTGACGTTGATGGTGTTGGTCCCGTCCCCGCCCGTGCCGCAGGTGTCCACCAGGGGCCCGGAGACCTGCGGGCTGATCCGCACCGAACTCGCCCTCATGGCCCTGGCGAGCCCCGCGATCTCCGAGACCGACTCGCCCTTCATCTTGAGGGCGATGAGGATCGCCCCGATCTGGGCGTCGGTCGCCCCTTCGAAGACCTCGCGGAGGAGGGCCTCCGCCTCGGAGACGAAGAGGTCCCTCCCCTCCACGATCTGTTGGAGATACTTCATATGATCACCATAATGTATGATTTTGTACTATAATGTCTAAATATCGACGTTGTATATAAAGATTGTGCATTCCTCCGCCCGCCGCCCCACCCCGCCCGCCAAAAAACGTCCTCCTCAACACCCCCACAAAATCCAGTGGACATCTCCCGAGAAATAAGTGGGGTGCATCGAAAATCATTCGGATAACGGACGGCTTCAGATCCTTATAGTGACCAAATTCAATAAAATTATATATACTGGCAGGATCATACATATCGCCAGAAACAGTTGGGAGTGATATAGATGCTGAAGTACGAAGTGATCGACAAGCTGGCGGCCCTGATAACCGCCGCCTTCGGCCTGATTGCTGCTCTCGCCTGGAACGACGCCATCAAGTCGCTCTTCGCTGAGGGAGGACCGCTCTATTTCATGGCCGCATATGGGATATGGGGATATGCGATCCTGGTCACCATAATCGCCGTCTTCGCCACTATATGGATCGGAAGGATGGCCGAAAGATCTAGAGCCGAGGAGGGGAAGACGTAAGAGGGATGGTTTTTGAACTTTTCTTTTTGGCGAATTGATCTCCTCTCCCCGGAGGATCGATCATCTCTTTTGGCAAATTGGTTTCTTCCTTTTAGTAGATTGGTTTATCTGGGGACGATCGGGCGACGATCATCCGGCGGCAATTTGGGCGAAGGGAACGAAAACCGAACGATAGTGTGAAATAGTCCGTCGGAGAGAGGGCTTGCCACATGAAGAAACTATTACTGTTATTGGCCTTGATCATAGTCGCCTTCTCCGGCTGTGTGGAGGAGAAGCCCAGCCCCGAGGAGCTGAAGGCGATGATGATCGAGTCGGTGGAGAAGATCGAGACCGTCACCTTCTCCACGGATACGCATCAGAGCATAAAGCTGGTCAACCACTCGGAGACGAACCGAACCCTGCGGACGATGAACTTTGAGACGAAATCGGAGGGGGAGGGCGTCCTGAACGTATCGGCCCGGGCGATGAAGATGACCATGACCACCACCGCCACCTCCGAGGAGACCGGAGAGGTCACCACTGAGCTGGAGATGTACATGGAGAACGACACTCTGTACACCAACACCGACGGCAACTGGACCAAAATGCCCGGGATGCCCGAAGAGATGTGGGACCAGCAGAACCAGGTGATGGTTCAGGCTGAGCTCCTCAACGCCTCCGAAATCGAGCTCGTGGGCACGGAGGAGGTCGGAGGCGAGGAGGCCTACAGGGTGAAGGTGGTCCCCGACATGGAGACCTTCACCATGATCCTCAATCAGCAGATGGGCTCAATGCCGTTTTACGCCTTCAACATGACCGAGATCTTCGAGGATAGCGAGATGGAGTGGACGACCTGGATCTCGGTGGAGTCTCACCTCCCCCTGAAAACCCAGATGTCTATGGCGCTGACCCTCACAGACGACCTGATGAACCTTCCCGTCGGCGAGATGAGCGATATCGAGATGGAGATCGAGACCGACTCGACGGTGATCTACTCCAATTACAACGATCCGGTCGAGATCGTGGTGCCGGAAGAGGCGCTGGCCGCCCCCTCCTGGCTCGAGATGCTGATGGCGATGATGGCCCAGCCGTCGGACTCGGCTCCCGTCGAGGAGACTATCCAGTAAATAGATCCTGGATGAAAGGAGGCGTCCCGGAGGCTTGAAGAGATGACAACCTGCGGGGGAGCCGGAGAAAAGAAGGCCGAGCACTCCCTCTAAACGCCTCCCCCTCTCCCCTTCTTCCTCCTTCTCCCCATCATCACGTCCTCCGACCAGGCCCTCATCACCTCTCCAACGGACCAGGCCTGAGATATGCAGCCTCCGGGCCGGTGGGGTTCGTCGCCGTCGAAGAGCTCAGAGATTGTGCCCACCCCGATCTGGCCTTCCCGGTCCAGGAGGGGCCTCAAAATCTCCCTCGCCGCATCCCTCTCCTTCTTGGAGTGGCGGTTCGACTTCAGCCGGGCGGTGATGTAAGGACCGATGAGCCAGGGCCAGACCGTCCCCTGATGGTAGGCTCGGTCCCTCTCCTCGGGCCCGCCCTGGTACCGCCCCAGATAGGCCGGGTCCTCCGGCGAGAGGGTTCTCAGGCCGTACGGGGTGAGGAGCTTCTCGGTGGCAACTGCCACCACCCCCCGGATCTGGTCCTCATCCAGGGGGGTGAAGGGGAGGGATGCCGCTATCACCATGTTCGGCCTGAGGGCGGGATCGTTCTCTTCGATCAGGTCGAATAGGCATTCCATATCGGGGTTCCAGAACTTGGAGTAGCTGTCGCGGACCCGTTCCGCCATATCGCCTGCCGACCTCTCGCCCTTCTCCAGACCCGCCTCCTCATCCGTCTCCAGATCCGCCTCCTCCTCAAGGACCCGGCCGAAGAGCTCCACCACCTTCAGGGCGTTGTACCAGAGGGCGTTGATCTCGCAGGCCTTCCCCGCCCGGGGGGTGACAAACTCGCCCCTCACCTTCGCATCCATCCAGGTGAGGCCGGGCTCCGAGACGATGAGCCCGTCCCCGTCGCAACGGGACCCCGGGGTCTTTTGGGAGTAGCGGTCGACGATGGCCAGAAGGGACGGGAATAGCTCCCTCACCAGGTCCAGGTCCCCGGAGTAGGTCCAGTACTTATGAACCGCCTCAAAGAACCAGAGGGCAGCGTCGATGGTGTTGTACCCTTCGGCTCCGAAGTCGTTGGGGAGGAGGCCGTCCTTCATCGCCCCGGCGAAGCAGGTGAGGACGGCTCGGGCTTCGTCGAACCTGCGAGTGGTGAGAAGAAGGCCTGGAAGGGAGATCATGGCGTCCCTCCCCCAGTCGTTGAACCAGTGGTATCCGGCGATGATGCTCTTTCCTCCCCCCCTCTCCGCCAGGAACTGGTCGGCAGCGACCGCCAGCTGGATGAACCTGGGGTCGCGCCTCCCGTTGGCCAGAAGCTTTTCCACCCTTCCCACCTCCCGGATCGAGAGCTCCTCGGTCCACTCCGGCGAATCCCGAACTGTGGAGGCGACTATGCTCAAGGAGAGCTGGCCATCGACCCGGACCTCGAACCAGCCGGGGGAGAAGGCGTCCTCCCTCCAGGCCAGCCCCCTCTCCCTTTCCACCTGGTACTCCAGGTTGTTGTACCATACGCCCCCCCTGATGTAGCGGGCCCAGTCCGAGGCCAGGGTGAACTCGCACTCCGACCGGAGGCGCACTCCGCTCCCGCCCCCCTCCATCTTCAGAGCGGACTGCTCCATGGGAGGGGATCGGGAGGCGAGGTGAAAGCTCCTGCAGTTGACCAGGGGCACCACCTTGAAGAGGCCGGACCCCTCGATCCGATAGCTCACCACGGTGGTGTTCTCCCCCTGGACCATGAAGACCCTCTTCTCGATGGAGGCCCCGTCCTCGGTCCGGTATAGAAATGTGGGGATCGGATATCGGCGAAACTCCTGGAGGTGACGGTGGCCCTGGGGGTAAATCACCCCCGGATACTGATGGCAGGCGAGCTGGCTGCGATGTGATTCGGACCAGAACTCCTCGTCCAGGGACGATAGCAGGAGGGTCCTGCCGACGGGAGGGTCCAGAGCCGCCACCAGAAGTCCGTGGTAGGACCTGGTGTTCGCTCCCACTATGGATGAGGATGCGTAGCCTCCGAGGCCGTTGGTGATCAACCACTCGCGCCTTGCGCCCTGGTCATAGCTCCTGGGTCGGATCGTCTCCTCCAGGCTCAACTCATCTCCCTCCCGATTTTGAGGCAGACCTATTCCGCCCCCCTTTCTTTCCTCCCGGATCGGCTCGCCCCTCGGAGGGGGCGGTCTCTGGGGCCTTGCAGCCACCGGCCGACCGGCCCGATCCGGCCCACCCGGGCGATCCCCTCTCCGCGGCCTCGGCCGCCGCCGCCAGCAGGGCCGCCCTCAGTCCATCGCCCCGGAGGCCTTCGGCGGCCTCGATCTTCCCGGCGAGGGCTTGGTCCCGGAGGCTCCCCCGAACCCAGGCCGAGAGGTCGCCCCTCCTGGCATGGTATTCGAGGGAGGTGGTATCAGCCCGCTCCAGCACCTCCCTCAGGCTCCGCGGCCCCCAGGCGGCGTCGCCGGTGAACTGGTCGATCCCGGTGGAGAAGAGGAAGGGGTCCTCGGCGGCGATGGTCCAGGACTTCACCCGGTGGTGGAGGTCGGCGAGGACGGCAAAGAAGGTGACCGCGGCGTCGTAGGGGCTGCCGTAGGGGCTGAAGTAGTTGTGGACCTCGCCCGGTCCGCCGCCGTGGGTGAAGGCGTAGTAGAGGTGGTCGGAGAGGCCCAGAGTCCTCCAGATCTCCAGAAGTCTCCGGTCCCCGCTCTCCTTGATGGGCCCCTCCAGCCTCCGGTGGTAGGAATAGCAGGCCCACTGGAGGGCGTTTCCCAGCCAGCAGCTGGTGTCCCTCTCGATGTCGGCCCAGGATGAAGTATGGGGGACACTTATGATCTCCAGGGCCGGGTTTCTATCCACCACGTCGCTGGGGGTCGAAAACTGGAGGTGCTCCCACTTCAGGACCTCGCTGGGAAGGAACCTGAGAAACTCGAAGATCCCGGTGTCCGCCCACTGGTGCTCGCCGAAGGTCTCGTAGTCGCAGAAGATGTTGACGACCTCGCCGGGCTTGGCCGCGATCCAGGAGGCGTACTTCTCGGCGGTGAGGGGGTACTCGTTCCACCACCGGGCCGAGAACCGAAATCCCATGTCGTCGGTGATCTGGTAGTCCCGGAGGAGAAGCGCGATCCGCTCGCAACCCTCGGGCCGGTAGACGTGGTTTGGAGGCGCCACCACCCCCTCGGCGAAGATCCCGGCGTAGCCCATCCCCTCCACCACCTTGGCGATCCGGTCGTCGTAGAGGAGCTCCGTATTCTCGAAGATCCGGGGCCTGACGCCGAAGGCGTCCCAGACCCGCTCCCGGTGCATCCTCACCTGCTCGGCGAACTCCCTCCCGTCCTCATAGAGGCTGGCCAGGGAGTGGTGGTAGGTCTGCTCCATCACCTCCACCATCCCGGTCTCCACGAGCCGGGCGAAGGAGTCGAGGACCGCCGGGTTGTACCTCTCGCACTGGTCGAGGAAGACCCCCGAGAAGCTGTAGGCGGCCTTGAAGGGGCGCTCGGAGTCCCGGCGGCGCACGATCTCCTGGAGGATTATCTCGTTGGTCGGAAGGTAGCACTTCTCGGCGACGCGGTCGAATATCCGACGGTTCTCCGGGTCGTCGAAGTAGAAGTCGAAGAGCCCGTCGGGCTCGATCCTCCTCATCGGCGAGCCGGACCAGAAGAAGTCCTTTCGCAGCCTCAGAGGCTGGTGGACCTCGAAGCAGAGGCAGACGTCGGTCATGAGGCCTCACCGGGATCGGCAGCGTCTTCGTCGGCCTCGAGAATACCTGAGCGGGACGTGAGGGGCGGGATCGATGGCATGTAGATATATTGTTGATCAAGTTCAATAAATATTTGTTCAACAGGCTTTCCCCCGTCCGAAGGGCTACTTGAGATAGACGTGGATATTCAAGGTGGATAGATGGACGTGGAATACTTAAGGTAGATGATGAACATCAAAATTGCGAGGGTATCAATTCCATGGACTCAAATTACAGAATAAGAAGGGCCGGGTCTCCCGACGACGCCGGAAAGCTCCGCTCCCATTTCGACAAGATCTTTCTTCCCGAGGAGGTGGGAGAGTTCGCCGAGGCTATATCTCTCCACTTTCCGGGGATGAAGAACGAGCGCTGGTTCATCGCCGAAGAGGAGGAGACTGCAGAGATCGCCTCGGCCTTCGCTCTCATCCCCTGGACCTGGGAGATGGCGGGGCTGAAGCTGAAGATCGCCGAGATGGGGATCGTGGGAACGGGAGAGGGGCACAGGAACAGGGGGCTCTTGAGGCAACTCAGCCGGCGGTTCGACGCGACCCTTGCAGAGGAGGGGTTCGACCTGGCCGTCGTCCAGGGGATACCCGGATTTTATCGCCGCTTCGGATATCATTACTCGATCCCCCTGGAGCCCCACATCGACATCCCCCTCCATCTGGTCCCCGATTCGACCGGCGACGGCGACGGAGACGGCGGAGCCTATGACTTCCGGCTCGCCGGGACCGAGGATGCAGCCTTCCTGGCGGGGGAAGACGAGATGTATAGAAGAGCGAACTTCCTCTCCGTCTTCAGGGACGAGGAGGTCTGGAAGTACCTTCTGACATACAGCCCTAAGATCGCTTGCGGCTCCGAGTTCTGGATCATGGAAGGCAAAACGGCAGACGAGAGGTATTACTTCAGGATTTCCCGGCAGGGCTTCGGAGCGGGGCTGATAGTGAGCGAGATCAGCGAGGGGATATCCGACGACGCCCTGACGAGCCTTTTCGCCTTCTGCAAGAAGAAGTGCAGAGAACGAAACAAGCCCTTCATCCGGCTGAACCTCGCCCTGAAGTCGACCGCGGCGAAGACCGCCGTCTCCTTCGGCGCGTCGGTGGGCAGGCCCTACGCCTGGCAGATAAAGATCCCGGATAGAAGGAGGCTCCTCACCAGAATCGCCCCCATCCTGGAAGCGCGGCTGATGGAGAGCAGCCTTGCGGGCTTCACCGGGACCTTACGGCTCGATTTTTATAGAGAGCAGATCGATCTCATATGGTCTGATGGAAAGCTAGAATCTGTCACCTCCGGCGGCGAAAACGAATGCGAGAACACCCTGTTCATCCCCGAAGATCTCTTTGCGCCACTTGTCCTCGGCCACCGGACCTGGCGAGAGCTGCAGTACACCCGGCCGGACATCTTCCCGGCGATGTTGTACGTCGGACCGGGCGCAGATACGGCCTCGGATAAGACCGTTCGCCTCATCGACGCCCTCTTTCCGGCGGAGAAGTCGTGGATCTACGAGCAGTACTGAGACGATAGAACAGGCATCATCGGTTCGTCTCAACCCATCCATTCTGGTTTGTTGAGACGAAAATCTTTCGCCCTTCACCGATAAAAATAATTACTCTGGGGCGAATATGGTCTCTCAGGAGGGGAAAAAGTGGACGAATCATCAAAATCATATGAGAAGGTTCCTTCGGGGATACCGGGGTTCGACGACCTGGTGGCCGGGGGGTTCCACCGAAGGACCGTCAACACCGTCACGGGAGCGTCGGGGACCGGCAAGACCGTCTTCGCCTCCCAGTTCATCTACGAGGGGATCAAAAACGGCGAGAAGGGGATGATCATCATGCCCTCGGAGAGCGCCGATTACCTGAAAAGGGAGATGTACTCCTCCTTCAAGTGGGACTTCTGGAAGCTGGAGGAGGAGGGGAAGCTGGTGATGGTGGACGTCACCGACCCCGTTCTTCGGCTTCAGAAGAGCATCGAGACCGATCCGGTCGATTTTTTGATTAACTTCAGGAAGCTGGTGGACAAGAAGGTCCGGGAGGAGAAGCCCCAGAGGGTCCTGATCGACGACCTCATGGCCTTCTTCACCGCCATCGAGTCCCCCTTCGTGATGAGGTCTCTGGCCGACGACCTCTTCGGCGACCTCCGGTCCACCGGGGTTACGGCGATGATCACCATCGGCGCCGCCTTCGGCATGACCCAGATCATGGAGTACGGGGCCGACTCCTGCACCATCCTCAACAGGGATAGGATCGGAAACAACATGGTCCGCTCGATCTACATCATGAAGATGAGGGGGTCTCGGATCTCAAGCAGCATCAGGGTCCTGGACATATCCGACGACGGGATGGCGGTCTCGACCCTCTCTCCCTATCCGTGAAACTGGTCGGAGGTCTGATCGGTCATGATAAAACGCTGGATAGTGCTGGCGGGAGAGGAGGCCGGTCCCGTCAGCAACAAGATGGGCGGGATCTGGAACGTCATCGACGCCGAGGCGCGGGTCCTCGCAAAGCTCGCCGCCAGAAAGGAGATCGAGTGCGACCTCAAGATCCTGGTGGCAGGCCCCTACTACCCCACCCAGGGGGCGGACTGGAACAAGGGCAAGTCCAGGGTCACCGACGTGAGCAAGCTCGCGCCCCTGGAGATGAACGACGAGCTCACCAGTGCCCTCGAACACCTCAAGTCCGAGGGGATCGACGTGGTCACCGCCCAGACCGAGGTCGCTGGCGTTCCAATCGGCTACCTCCTCTTCAACACCGCCTACTACGACTCGATCATCACCAGCAGGTCGGGCTCAAAGATGACCCTGGCCAACGCCATCAAGACCGAGGCCTGGACCATGGCGGGGCTCGACTCGATGGCGTTTGAGCGGGCCCCTTATGGGGCGGAGTACACCCACTACCTGGGCCTCTCCTATGCCGTCTCCCAGTTCGTAAAGTACCTCGTATCCCTGGGGGAGGAGAGGGCGAAGAAGTACGGGGACGAGGCGATCTCGGAGTTCGCCATGTCGGTGATGCCCAAGATGAGGGTCTCCCTCCACTGCCACGAGTTTCCCACCTTCTACGCCCTGGCCAGGCTGAAGTGTCTGGGGATCCCCGTCAGGACCATGGCCACCCTCCACGCCACCGTCCCGGGACGGACTTCAGGCTACCGGTCCCTGGAGAAGGTGGCCCACCACGACGCCGCCTGGGACCCCAACGTCCCCATCGGCATGGCCACTCTCGAATCCCTGGCCCGGTACGCCGACGTGGTCAGCTTCGTAGGGGACTCGACCATGCGCGAGGCGATGCTCTTTCACAACCTCTCCGGCATCGTCATCAGAAACGGGATCGACCTGGTGGAGAGGCACATCGACTGGAAGAAGAAGAACCTCTGCCGAAAGAAGATCCAGAGCTTCATCTCCGAGAACCTCCACCAGGTCTTCGGCGGGGAGGTGATCGAGCCCGAGGACATCCTCCCCGTCTTCACCATCTCCCGTCTGGAGCTGGAGAACAAGGGCTACCCCCAGCTCCTCGACGCCATCCTCCTCCAGGACCACCTGATAAGACATCGCAGGCTGGAGCAGAGGTTCGCAGAGAGGATGAAGGTGGTCTGCCTCCTCATCACCTCTCACGGCCCCAAGTCGAAGGAGAAGCTCCCGACCGGCTTTCCCATCAACCTCCCCTCGGAGGTCCCGGTGGGCGAGGAGATCAGGCTCAACAACATGATCCACGACCTGGGGATCGACGCCGGGAGCCTTGCCGCAGGCAAGAGGCAGGCCTCGGCTGTCCTCTATCCTCAGTGGGCGGGGCCCGGCGACGGCGGGCTGGAGATGAGGGTGGACGAGATCATGGCCGGCTGTGTGGCGGGCGTATTCCCCTCCCAGTACGAGCCCTTCCTCCTCACCGGGCTTGAGGCGGGGAAGGAGGGAACCCCCAGCATCGTCAGCCGGGCCTGCGGCTTCAGCGACGCCCTGAAGAGGGTGGAAAGGCTGGTCACCGGCCTTGGGGGGGTAGTCGTCGTCGACAACATCGATGCCGCCCACCAGGAGATGATCCTCGATTACGCCCTGGCCCTGGACTACTTCACCTGGACCTACCTCGAAGACCAGGTGAAGTACCGGCTCCTCTGCGAGGAGTCCTTCTCCCTGGCCAAGCTGATGAACTGGACCGAGCCGGTCCTGGAGTACTATGAAAACCTCATGGTCAGCTCGGAGCTGGACAAGTGCGTCCCGCCGGAGGGCGGGAGCTTTGAAGAGGGTGAATGAAGATGAAGATAGCCTACTTCAGCCTGGAGTATCCTCCCCGGGTCTTCGGCGGGCTCGGGGTCTATGTCGACTCCATATCCAGGGAGATGAAGGCCCTCGGCAACGAACTCTCCATCTTCACCCTGGGGGACGGGATTTTGAAGCAAAGAGAGAAGAGCCGCGGCATATCCGTCTTCAGGGAGACCCCCGTCCCCATGAGAGAGGGCTGGGAGCCCTTCCTCTCGGACCGGACCCATGCCTGGGGTGAGGGGATCAATTTCCTCTTCGACCTCATGAGCTACAACCAGCTTGCTGCGGCTTCCTTGAGGGATAACGCACCCTTTGACCTCATCGTCGCCCACGACTGGCTGGGCCTTCCAGGAGCCGAGGCGGCGAAGAGAATCGATGAGACGCCCCTGATCTACCACGTCCACAGCCTGGAGGTGGGGAGAGAGACCTCCCCCAACCCCCAAATCGTCGATCTGGAGGTGAAGGGGGCGGGCCTCGCCGACGGGGTGATCACGGTCTCCTTTGCGATGAAAGAGCAGCTGGCAAGCCTGGGAATCCCCAGGGATAAGATCTACGTATCTTACCACGGGGTCGAGCCCGACGTCTTCAGCCCCTCGGCCGCAAGACCGAAGAAGATCAGGGAGCTCCGGGAGAGGTACGGCGTAGAGGAGAAAGACCCGGTGATCCTGTTCGTAGGAAGGCTCGAGCCGGTCAAAGGGGTGATCCCCCTCCTGGAGGCGATGCCACAGGTCCTGGCAGAGCATCACGGAGCCAAGCTCATCATCGTCGGGAAAGGGTCCCTGGAAGGACGGGTGAGGTCGATGGCCGAGCCCCTGGGGGGAGCGGTGAAGGTGGTGTCCGACTTTCTCGATCTGGACTCCAAGATCCAGCACTACGCCCTGGCCGATCTCTGCGTATTTCCCAGCTTCTACGAGCCCTTCGGGATCGTGGGGGTCGAGGCCGCGGCCATGGAGCGGCCGGCTGTGGTCGGCGCCAGCGGAGTCTCGGGGCTGCGGGAGATCGTGGACAACCCCTCATCCAAGAGGCCCACCGGGGTCCACGTCAACCCCTCCGACCCCGGCGACATCGCCTGGGGGATAAACCTGGTCCTCTCCGACCCCGAGAGGGGGAGGGAGTGGGGGAAGAACGGCCGGGCCAAATGCCTGGAGACCTTCAACTGGCCCCGGGCCGCCAGAGAGACCCTGGAGATCTATGAGAGGGTGATCTCATCCCGGAGCTGAGACGCCACTACTTCCTGGACGAGTACTGCATCATCGCCGCAGAGAGGGGGAAGAGGCCGTCGGACTTCAAGCATGGCGGCACAAAAGAGCGGTCCGACCCCAGAACCTGCCCCTTCTGCCCCGGAAACGAGGAGCTGACCCCGCCGGCGGTAGCCGTTTACACCGACGATGGGGTCTGCGCCGACGGGGTGGAGAGGGTCAAGAACTGGTGGGCCCGGTCCTTTCTCAACCTCTACCCCGCCACGACCCCCGACCCAAAACCGCCCACCAGGGAGTGGGTGGCGGACTACGCCCGCGGCTTTCACGAGGTGATCGTCGAGTCCCCAGATCATGAGGGCGACCCGGCCCGGTTCAGCAGGCGAGACCTCGAACGGCTGGTCCGGGTGTACAGAGACCGCTATTCAACCCGGATCAGAGAGACCGGGGTCGAGTACGTCTCCATCTTCAAGAACTGGGGTCGGGTGGCGGGAGCCTCCCTCACCCACACCCACTCCCAGCTCGTCGCCCTTCCCCTGGTCCCCCCCCTCTTGAAGAGGGAGGTGGAAGCCATTGACTCTGCGCCCCGATGCCCTTACTGCAGCCTCGTCGAGAGGGAGGCGTCCTCGGAGAGGCTGATTTTGGAGAACGAGCGGTTCGTCCTCATCGCCCCCTTCAGCTCGATGGCGCCCTACGAGACCTGGATCCTCCCAATAGGCCACGCTTCATCCCTGGAGGGGCTCGATCCGGAAGGTTTGAGCGACCTGGCCCAGATCCTGGGGGAGGCCCTCAGAAGGCTCGACCGGCTCCTGGGGTCCCCCCCTTACAACTACGACATCCGCCAGCTTCCTGATCCCCGCTACCACCTCAACATCAGGATTCAACCGGCGATATCCACGATGGCGGGCTTTGAGAAGAACACCGGGATCTTCATCAACACCGTCCCACCCGAGGATGCCGCAGCAGCGCTCCGAGAACCCTGATCGTCATCCCACTTGGGGCAATCCTTCGATTTGACAATCGGATTCTTTGGTCGAGAACCAGCCGATCGGAACTGGAGCCGGCTTTCTTTCAGCGCCTCATCGATCTTCCCTCGACCTTCAAGGCCAAAAATATAGCCGGGATGAAGATCAACCATGGCGAAAACCGAAAGGTTAATGAGACGACAGCATAAGAAATTGCTGTAAAAACTGTCGAATAAAGGTCATCGAACAAGACGTAAAAAGCTCAGGCGGCCTTGAGGGTCATAGCGCAAGCTGAGGATCCAGCCGCGTCATAACCCATCTTCAAGGCCTGCTGTTGAGATCGCCGAACAAAAGCTGACCAAAGCGATTTGGATCCCGATGTGGTGTATGAAATGCGAATAGGTATGCTCTCCTGGGAAAGCCTCTACTCCACAAAGGTGGGGGGGGTCGCCCCTCACGTCTCGGAGCTCTCCGAAGCTCTCGCAAGAAGGGGACACGAAGTCCACGTATTCACCCGGCGGGGGGACTTCGGCTCCTACGACGAGATCAACGGCGTCCACTACCAGAGGGTGGACTTCGACCAATCCGGAGATATCCTGGCCCAGATGGATCGGATGTGCGACGCCATGGTCGATCGGTTCCTGCACGTACAGAAGCTCTTCGGCAAGTTCGACCTGGTCCACGGCCACGACTGGCACCCGGTTACAGCCCTGAGCAGGATAAAGGCCGACCACGGCATCCCCTACGTCATCACCCTCCACAGCACCGAATGGGGGAGGTGTGGGAACAACTGCAGCTGGGACCGCGTCCCACGGGAGATCGCCCACCGGGAATGGCTCTCCGGCTTCGAGGCAGCGATGGTGATCACCACCACCCAGAGGATGAAGGACGAATTGACGATGCTCTATCAGATCCCGCCGGAGAAGATCGAGATCATCCCCAACGGCCTCATCGTCGGGTCCTTTAGGCGGGCCGTCGACCCCGGCCAGGTGAAGGAGAGGCATGGGATTCATCCTCTCGCCCCGGTGATCCTCTTCTGCGGAAGGATGAACTACCAGAAGGGGCCCTGCATTCTGGTGGAGGCGATCCCCCACGTCCTGGCCCGCCATTGGGGCGCTAAGTTCGTCTTCATCGGCGACGGTGGGATGAGGCCAATCTGCGAAGAGAGAGCTCGGGAGCTGGGTGTCGAAGGGTCCTGCTTCTTTCTGGGATATACCCCCAGCACCGTAAAAGAGGAGTGGATGAACGCCTGCGATATGGTCTGCCTTCCCAGCAGAAACGAGCCCTTCGGGATCGTAGTCCTGGAGGGGTGGGATGCGGGAAAACCCGTTGTTGCCACCGACGCAGTGAGCATCATCAAGAACTTCGAGGACGGCCTTTTGGCCTACATCCAGCCGGAGTCGATCGCCTGGTGCATCAACCGGCTCCTCGACAACCCCGAGGAGATGGAAAAGCTCGGCCGGGCCGGGAGATTGCGGCTGGAGCGGGAGTTCACCTGGGACGAGATCGCCAGAGAGACGGAAGCTGTCTACGAGAGGATCCTGAAGAACGAGTGATCGGTTCGCATCAAATCCGGCCCGATTTTCGAATAAGAGGGAAGGAAAATCGTCCTTTTTTTGTCCTACCTTTGGGAATGCATCAGAGAGATGATGAGGTCGTGGACCTGTTCGGGACGGCCGACCCCTTCCAGGAGGTGGTGGGATCGTCCCCGGGGGGTGGAGACGGTCTTGCCGCCCCCGGCGCCGATCATCGCCCTCGTCCCCAGGGCCGCTCCCGCCAGGCTGAAGTCGTCGCCGAGGCCGAGGCCCGAGGCGGTGATGGGGATGATCGTCCCGAAGTTGAAGATCTTTCCCGGCAAAGACTGCTCCACCACCAGGTCGTTTATGTTCCTGTAGAGGAGGGTTCTCCGGTGGACCCCCAGGTGGCCAGACTCCATGATCAGCCTCCAGTTGGTGATGTAGTACCGGTGAGACCTGCGGTGTTCCTCGGTTCCCAGGACCCCCAGGACGCCGAAGGCGGTGAGGATGTGGTTTTGGTCCAAAAACCAGATGAGGCCCACGCTTTCGATGAAGGCGGTGTACTCCGGCCGGGTCGGAAGGCCGAAGGCGAGAAGCCCCGGGATCGCCAGGGCGAAGAGCCATCTCCAGCTGATCCGAAAGAGGGCGATCAGGACCGCCGGGACCAGGATGGAGAGCCACCAGAGGATCCGAGCCGAGGTCTCGGGGCTCATGTCCAGGATCATTATCCTGGGGCCTGAAGCAAAGTAAACCCCCACCAGGGCGAGGTAGATCCAGATCGCATAGAGCCGGTAAAAGGCCAGGGGGTGCGGGCGAAGGGCCCGGATCAGCTCTTCGCCATTCAGGAGCTTGGGGGACACAAACTCGTTTTTGAGGGTGATGGGATAAATAACCCTTATGTTGCGCAGGTTTCGATTAATGAGATCCGGGTCCGGCCTGGTGGGGCAGACCTCAGGGCCGGTTCGTCCTCCGAGAGATTCATCCCCGGCCCATCAGAGGACAAAAACTCTCATCCCACGATTCAGATGTGACCAAACCGCCCAGGGCTGAAATGGTTGACCGAAAGGTTCAAAAACAGAAAGCACGTGGGGGGCAATCGCACCTTTTCGCGCCTCGGTGGCTTAGCTGGCATAGCGCGTCCTTGGTAAGGACGAGGCCGTGGGTTCAAATCCCACCCGAGGCTTGATCATTTTTTCGCCACCTTCATGGATGCCACTTGTCATCCTCGACCCGTTCAAACCTCTCGCCCGTTCAGACCTGCAGATAAGGCCTGATAGAAGGGGCATGAATGGGCCATTCCGACCACCGCGGCCATGGGACTGGAATGGGCCATGCGATTCCTACCTGAATGCCAGGGCCGATATGAATCACTGGGGAGGTTTTTTTTGGTGTGGCCGATGTGCCAAACAAAATCTTTAAATATGAGTAACCAGTCAGTAGTAACCATAAGTTAGTAACTGGAGATGTGCAGAATTTCCGAGATGATGAAGCCCATCCGCCGGAATATTGGTGCGTATCGATATGGTATGGCGCTATGGGCTGATCGAATCCGCTCCGCGTCGCTCTGGAAGCCGTGCCGACTCCAGCCATACCTGACCGGTGCGGATAGGTTCAAATAAAAAGATATTGATATTGTATGAGGATTGACATGCCAGAGGATTATACGCTCAAAGTTGGTGAAGCCCGTCCTTCCGATGTAGGAAGAGGAATTGCAAGGGTCGATCAGGCCGTCATGTACAGCGCCGGATGGCAGGCGGGGGACGTTCTGTCCATCGCAGGCAAGAAGAAGACCGCAGCCCTCCTCCTCCCCGGATATCCGGATGATACGGGTACCGGCATCGTCCGCCTGGACGGCGGCATCCGGCGAAACGCCGGCGTGAGCATAGACGATCGGGTTCCGGCTAAGATCATCAAGTCGGCTCCTGCGGCCAAAGTGGTCTTCGCACCCACGGTCCCCCTGCGGATCACCGGAGGCGAGGAGTACCTCCGCCGTAACCTGGAGGGGAGGGTCCTCACCAAAGGGGACGTCATCGATATCAGCGTCATGGGCAGGAAGATCGAGCTGGTGGCCATCAAGATCACCCCCGCCGCCGATGCGGTGATCATGGGCGACAGGACCGCGGTCGAGATCAGCGAGAAGCCCGCAAAAGAGGAGAGGGCGATCCCCCGAATCACCTACGAGGATATCGGAGGGCTCGGGCCCGAGATCAAGAAGATCCGGGAGATGATCGAGCTTCCCATGAAGCATCCCGAGCTCTTCGAGCGGCTGGGGGTCGAGGCTCCCAAGGGCGTCCTCCTCCACGGCCCACCGGGGACGGGGAAGACCCTCCTCGCTCGGGCCCTCGCCTCGGAGACGAACTCTCACTTCACCACCCTCAGCGGCCCCGAGATCATGTCCAAGTACTACGGTGAGTCCGAGGAGAGGCTCCGGGAGATCTTCAAGGAGGCGGAGCAGGAGGCGCCCTCGATCATCTTCATCGACGAGATCGACTCCATCGCCCCCAAGCGTGAGGAGGTGACCGGCGAGGTGGAGCGGAGGGTGGTGGCCCAGCTTCTGGCGGTGATGGACGGCCTGGAGTCCAGGGGCAAGGTGGTGGTCATCGGGGCCACCAACAGGCCCGACGCCCTGGACCAGGCCCTGCGCAGGCCCGGCAGGTTCGACCGGGAGATAGAGATAGGCGTCCCCAACCGGGAGGCCAGGTTCGAGGTCCTCCAGATCCACGCCCGAGGGATGCCCCTGGCCGAGGACGTGGATCTGGAGAAGCTCGCCGACATCACCCACGGCTTCGTGGGAGCGGACCTCGCGGCCCTCGCCCGAGAGGCGGGGATGAGGGCGCTGCGAAGGATCGTCCCGGAGCTGGACCTGGACGTAGAGAGCATACCCGTCGAGATCCTGAACAAGATCGAGGTGGTCAACGAGGACTTCGTCGACGCCCTCCGGGAGCTGGAGCCCTCGGCCATGCGGGAGGTGCTGGTGGAGTCGCCGAACGTCCGCTGGGAGGACATCGGCGGCCTAAAAGACGTCAAGCAGGAGCTGATGGAGGCGGTGGAGTGGCCCCTCGCCTACCCCAAGCTCTTCAGCCACATGGCCGCCACCCCCCCCAAGGGGATCATGCTCTACGGCCCCCCCGGCACCGGAAAGACCCTGATGGCCAAGGCGGTGGCCACGGAGAGCCAGGCCAACTTCATCTCGGTGAAGGGCCCTGAGTTCCTCTCCAAGTGGGTCGGCGAGTCGGAGAAAGCGGTGAGGGACACCTTCAGGAAAGCCAGGCAGGCGGCTCCAGCCGTCCTCTTCTTCGACGAGATGGACGCCATCGCCCCCGCCCGGGGCGGCGGGACCAGCGACTCTCACGTCACCGAGAGGGTGATCAGCCAGATCCTCTCGGAGATGGACGGGCTGGAGGCGCTCCACAACGTGGTGGTCATCGCCGCCACCAACCGGCCCGACATCATCGATCCCGCCCTCCTCCGCCCCGGAAGGTTCGATCGGATGGTCGAGATCGGGATGCCCGACCAGGAGGCGAGGCTGGAGATCCTCAAGATCCACACCGCCGAACGACCCCTGGCCGAGGACGTGGACCTCGCGGCGATAGCGAAGCGGACCGACGGCTACTCCGGCGCCGACCTGGCCAACGTCTGCAACGAGGCGGTGATGCTGGCGATAAGAGAGTACGTCCTCGCCGGGAGACCCCAGGAGGACGAGGAGATCGAGAAGTACAGGATCGAGGGCAAGCACTTCGAGGAGGCCCTCAAGAAGGTGATGCCCAGCAGGAGGGAGAGGGACGTATACAGCAAGTTCGCCGAGATAGCGTGAGGCGGACGGCGGGGGGGGGGCTTTCCTCGCGCCTGGTAAATCCATTTTCCTATTTTTTTTCATTTCTCAAAAAAATATGCGTTCACTCTTCGTCTGATGGATTGACCACACCTCGGTAAGATGATTTATGAAATTAGATCGAATCATAAATGGTGTCTTACTTTAATATTATTATTATTTATTCTTATGAAACTGAATCAGGTTTATTCCTATGATAAATGGATCTTATTTCAAGAATTAGATCCTGAAAAGACGTATATATAAAGTTAAAGGATTCGGAAATATGCCTAGCCGATGACCAATGGAAACCTCTTTATATGCGTGTTTAACTCATATTCCTGCGTGATCATTCTACAAAATCTCAGTTATACTGCCGAGGACCATACAATTATGCCGGATCAAAATATCTTTGACAATAATATTTGCGATGTTTCAATAATAATCCCTGCACACAATGAAGTTAATAATATAACTACAGCGGTTAATACATCCTTAAAAATATTGAGGCATATAGCGCCTAAATCAGAAATAATCATAGCCGAAGATGGCAGCACTGATGGAACCTATGAAGTCGCCGCTCGCATAGCAGCCGATAATTCCGCTGTACGCGTACTACATTGGGATGAAAGACAGGGAAAAGGTCGTGCTTTAAATAAAGCTATTAAAGCATCAAGAGGAGAAGTTATATGTCATATAGATGCTGATTTAGCCACAGATATGACCGATCTTGCTCTGCTTATAAATTCAATCCGATGTGAAGGATACGATATTGCAGCAGGATCTAGATTGATGCCGAAAAGCGAAGCAAAAAGGTCTAAAAAAAGATTAATCGCGAGCAAGGTTTATAATGAGATGGTAAGAGTTCTCTTAAATTCGAAAATTCGTGATCATCAGTGTGGTTTCAAGGCGTTCAATCGCAAGTCTGTGATTCTCATTTTAGATGAAATTAAGGACGAACACTGGTTTTGGGATACTGAAATTCTCGTGAAGGGGCAATATAAAGGCCTCAAAATTAAGGAAATCCCAGTAAGGTGGCAGGAGGGCGAATCCACAACTGTAAATCTTTTCAGAGATTCGTATAATATGTTAGTAAAAATAATTCAACTTTGGTGGAATCTGAGAAGAGATAAAAATGAGCGATAAATTTTGGTAATTTTGGTATAAAGGTTTTGGTGCAAATGGAATCTACCGAATACGATAAAATGTACCGAATCGAGGAAGGAAACTGGTGGTACGTGGGTAGAAGAGAGCTCTTGCTCAGAATAGTTAATCAAATTAAAACCGATTTGGAATTTAGGACATTTGAGATACTTGACGTGGGCTGCGGCACGGGTTTAAATCTTAATTATTTAGAGAAATATGGTAGCGTTGTTGGTTTGGATTTTTCCGGAGAAGCACTCGGATTCGCCAAACTTCGAAGCAGAACACCACTGATACGGGCTTCTGCAGATAATCTTCCCATAAAAAATGGATGTATAAATATGTTATGTGCATTTGATATTCTTGAGCATATTGATGATGACATGGCAGCGCTTAGAGAATTCTACCGCGTCTTGAATGCAGAGGGATATCTAATCTTGACCGTCCCAGCTTTTAGATCTCTTTGGAGTGGGCATGACATCGCCGTACATCATAAAAGGAGGTATAGTAAAGACGAATTAATCGAATCTCTACTTTCAAGCGGATTTCAAATTGAGCGAATTAGTTATTGGAACTTTTTATTATTTCCGTTAGTAGCGTTGATTAGATTAGTCAAACGGAACCGGGTAGAAGAGATAAGTACAGATCTCCAACCAACCCCATATTTAATAAACAGTATATTGATTCGAATCTTAAAATTAGAGGCGCTCTTAATAGGAAGATGGCGACCACCCTTTGGAGTTAGCATCGTGTCTGTTTGCAAAAAAGCTGTGGTGGAAAATTCATCCAAAGAGGTTATAGATGATGATACCTCGAAGCATAATGGTTCCTAAGAGCCGTAAACGAAGTGTTGGCAAAACTAAGAGGAATTAATTGTGATTATTGCGATGTGATATCGATGAGACGAGAGGTGAGTACTATGTTCGCATTGACGTTGGTATTTATTTGTATACTTACTGGATCAATCGGTCAAATATGCTTTAAGACTGGGATGAACAGGGTGACAGAACAGTCAAGCGGAGCGGAGAGCATTTCAAGTCCTGGATCCTTGATTCATATCATAACAAGTAAATATATAATTATAGGAACTATATTATATGCATTTGCTCTCGTGCTTTGGCTCATTGCCATGTCATCTCTAGATGTCAGTTTCATGTATCCATTACTCAGCCTGGGATATGTGTTGACCGCCATACTTGCACTTTTATTTCTTAATGAAGATGTCTCATTAATAAGATGGATTGGAATCATTACAATTATAGCGGGTTGCTTTCTAGTCTTGAGGACTTGACTTATCATGAGACGTATTGCTAAAGGACCCAATAAGAATGCCCCGACGCAAACGGAGAATAAAACCAACAGGATTAATATCATTTTAGCTAGGATTCGGAGATTTCAATACCTCGAATTATCATTATTAATACTCATATTATATTTATTACCATTTTATGTATTGGGAGAAGAGGCGCATGTCCTGGTTCACGACTGTCTGGATAGTGAGATGGTTTGGATTAAAATATTATCTGAAAGTGGGCAGATATTTGGATCCCTGGATTCAACTATCCCAAACATTATGAGCGGATTGCCACGGAATTGTTTAGGTTCGGAATTTAATATATTATTAGTTCTTTACTCCTTTTTTGATCCTTACACTGCATACGTTATCAATCTATCATTCATACATTTCGTGGCTTTTACAGGCATGTATCTATTATTAAATCACCACATTTTATGTGGTGATGAATGCGAACTAACTCGTGCAGGAGTTGCACTCTGTTTTGCGTTACTTCCCTTCGCTCCAAGCTTCGGTTTAACTGTTGCAAGCCTTCCAATTGTATTATATTCATTTTTAAACATCAGAAGCGGAATTTCACGGGCTAGTGATTGGACCATAATTTTACTTATTCCATTTTATTCCTCATTAGCTCGTTGCTATGTTTTTTTCCTTTTTGCCATGATTATGATCCTGGCATATGACATTGCCAGATTAAAACGGATTAACCTGAGATTCCCTTTGGCAATAGCCTCCATGACTCTGATTTTCCTGGTCGTGGAATATAGACTATTATATGACACATTCTTGAATGACGATTACATATCTCATAGGGTCGAGTTCTATCCAATCTATGTGGCCCATAATATATTTGAAGTTATCGATCTTGCGGCTTACAATTTCATATATGGTCAGGAGCATGTCCCAAGTTTGCACTGGTATTTTATTAGCTTGTCAATAGCTATCGCCTTCTTTGCATTACTAAGAGAGGTTATACACCACCAGGATCTCGTTGCATTGAAAGAAAATATTATTTTGATTAGAGTTATGCTAGTCATTGGAGTAATATCTCTATTTTATGGATTCTGGTACTGGGAGGAGATCGTACCATTGAGACAGCAGATAGATTTATTGTCATCCTTTAATTTTACTCGGTTTCACTGGCTTCACCCCATGCTATGGTACATTGCCTTTGCATTATCGCTTAACATAATAATTAAATATATTAAATATGGAAAGCAAATTATCTCTATATTATTAATTCTGCAAATAGGATTTTTATTTTCATATCATAGTCCAGTTGTTCAAAGTGGTGGATTTGGCCAAGTTTTCGATGATGGCCTCAGCTATAGAGAATTTTTCTCTGAAGATTTATTTCAAAATATTGCAGACCATATCGGAAAGCCTCAAAGTGACTATAGAGTAATCTGTTTAGGCTTCCATCCCAGTATCGCTCAATATAACGGATTTTATACATTAGATTCTTATCAATCAAACTATCCACTTGAATATAAGCATGAGTTTCGTCAGATTATTGAAAAGGAACTGGATAAAAATGATGAAATGCGCATATATTTTGATAATTGGGGCTCAAGATGTTATGTATTTGTCGATGATATATACGGCATGGGTTATCTGATCGATAAAAATGATAATATCTGCATTCAAAACATCGATCTGAATACTAAAGCCTTAAATCATATGAATGCATCATATATATTATCATCAGTAGAAATATATAATTCCAAAAGCAAAAATTTAAATTTATTAGATATTTTTGAGAACGATGCATCACCTTGGAGATTATGGCTCTACGAGATGGGGTGATAGCATCGTGATCGATTTGAGGATATTCTGCTATTAGCGGTGGCGGGGATATGGCGAATGCCACTGTCCTCATCCCGCCTGGGACGAGCCCCCACACCTTCGAGCCGTCGCCGTCCCAGCTGACCGTAAGAGAGTACATCTTGGCCGGAAAGCTCCAGGAGGACGAGGAGATCGCGAAGTACAGAATCGAGGGCAAGCACGTCGATGAGGCCCTCAAGAAGGTGATGCCAAGCAAGAAGGGGCGGGACGTCTACAGCAAGTTCGCGGAGATCGCGTGAGGCGGACGGCGGGCACGGGGGTCGGTTTGAGGACCGGCTCTCGCCTCATATCGGCGAGGCGATTGAGATGCTGGCCAAAGCCGGATATGTGGTTCAAAGAAAAGATGGGGAGAGAGGAGGATCGCTCGGAGACCACCTTTCTCTTTCGCTTTCATGGAAATAGTGAGCGAGGGTCACTCAACCCTCGCCCTCCGTCGTCGTCTCTCGTCGTTTAGGATAGCCGCCGCCTCTTCATGGGTCATCCCCATGGCTCGGGCCCTCTCCGGGGAGGTCCGAAGGGCTCGCCTGGCCATCCACAGTTGGTGTTCTCTAGCGGTATTCTGCATCGTCGTCACCCCAGTTTGCCGAAACACAGGACAGAACCGTCGAAGCCACTCGATTAGGGATACTGGAGAAGACATTGGGAACAGTCTGTTGGAAATCGATGCCCCGCGAATTCAAATATTTTAGAACAACTTATTGGTCCGTGGCTACATAAACCTTACGGAGATCGGAGATCGCCGCCGACCGTCGCGCTGCCAGCTTCCGCAAGAGTCCTTTCCTTCCATTGAGGAGAGCCCCTGAGAGCCAGGCGAACTTCATCTCGGTGAAGGGGCCCGAGTTTCTCTCCAAGTGGGTCGGAGAGTCGGAGCGGGCGGTGAGGGACACCTTCAGAAAGGCGAGGCAGGCGGCGCCGCGCCGACCGTCCTCTTCTTCGACGAGATGGACGCCATCGCGCCCGCGCGAGGAAGCGGCATCGGTGACTCTCACGTCACCGAGAGGATGATCAGCCAGATCCTCTCGGAGATGGACGGCCTGGAGTCGCTCCACAACCTCGTTGTCATCGCCGCCACCAACCGGCCCGACATCATCGATCCCGCCCTCCTCCGACCCGGCAGGTTCGATCGGATGGTCGAGATCGGGATGCCCGACCAGGAGGCGAGGCTCGACATCCTCAAGATCCACACCGGGAACAGGCCCCTGGCCGAGGACGTGGACCTTGCAGCGATATCGAAGCGGACCGACGGCCGCTCCGGCGCCGACCTGGCCAACGTCTGCAACGAGGCGGTGATGCTGGCGATAAGAGAGTACGTCCTCGCCGGAAAGCCCCAGGAAGACGAGGAGATCGCGAAGTACAGGATCGAGAGCAAGCACTTCGAGGAGGCCCTCAAGAAGGTGATGCCGAGCAAGAAGGAGAGAGACGTCTACAGCAAGTTCGCGGAGTTCGCGTGAGGCGGACGCGGGGGCAGGTTCGAGGGCTGGCCCTCATCTCCCCGTTCTTTTCTCTTTGTTCTTGCCGTTTTTATATCTTGCCTGTCTATATCTCGACTTTTTCTACATAGACCGCTTCGCACTTCTACTCGCGTTCGTCCCTACGGCATCGACTGTCGCGATTAAGCGTACTTCGGTCCCTAGTTACGGGATTCTCTGCCCCGACTTAGCTCATTTGAGTCCTGTAACGTTCTAGCAGCGTCCGTCAAAATACTATGAGCCCGCACGTTATATCTGACACCAAATATGAAGACTGTGAAGGGGCTGCGACTGTGGCGGCGGGGTCCTCTTTTGATAACCTGTCAAAAACGTAGACTATGGGAATATCCTTCACTCGTCGCCGATCCTCGTAATGAAATGGAATTAGACCTTAATCATAAGGGGGGGGCAAAACAAAAACGATAGCTAGCGGCTTATTTTGTGCTTTATAAATACCTATAATTCCTAAAGGAAGTAAGAGTTATATAAAAATGTTTTATGTTTGTTTTTAGCCTTTAGATTTAGACTCCAGCTTCTTCAAGATTTTTAAAGATAATTTTTATAAATATTCTGCTTTATTGTTTTTCGTATTCGGATCTGAGTTCTGCGAGACGATCTCTCATTTTTTCTATAGATATATTATAAAGTCCTGCGTAGTCATCTGCTGTGAGTTGTTCTGTTGTTTTTCCATGGTCAGCTAAATAATCTTTTAAAATATTTATCGAGATATCATCCCCATCTAAGTAGACTCCTGTGGAAGTAAGATAACCTTCATATACCGTCTCGGGATCCCCTATCCCACCAAACTTGGAGATGCGCAAGTAATTGGCTAGAATCTTACTATAATTTTCTTTAGTGATATTGTACCTTTCCTTGGCAAACGCCTTTTCCTCCATTTTTCGTTGTTTTTTTATTTCGAAGTAATAATTAAACAGATACCCTCCCACGAACGAAACTGACCAAAATAACCCTCCCAAAACAAATTCGATCCATTCCATTCTAACACCGTATAACGATTACGAAGGCATGAATTGATATTTTATCGCCTCTATTATAGCCGTTTTACTAATGTCTTTGATAAACTGATTATCTGAAAGCCCACGGACCATTTTAAGAAGAGTCTTTTTCTCTTCAGGGGGGATCTCCTCTGATTCTTCTATCGCCTTTTCTAACACCTCTAGGAGAATAGTAGCATTGATGTTTAAGTTGGTAATGCTTCCTATATCTCCCCCTGCTACACTCCCCACATCTCCGTGGAAGTTAAATTGCTGCTTTGGCATTTTGGTTTCCTCCTGTTGCGCCACCCATTTTGACTTACGTACAACTTTGGCTTCAATTCTGCTGTCGTCCCCAAAAGGATCGGGAATAAGAGAATGATCAATTACAATAGATGGTTCTTCACTAGGTAATCTTGAGTCGGTAATGTAGATATAATCTCCATCTTTAATTTCTACTGCATCGTCAAAAATCATTTTATCCTTGCTAATTACAGCCAATACATCATCCTGAATTTTTTGGCTATCCTCCCCAGGATTGCGAACAACTCTAACTGCATAACAGAATTCCCCCCAACTCTCATTGAACCCCATATTTTCTACCTCCTATTTTTCCTCCGCTTTTCTTGATGAATTGAACCACAGATCGCTATCACATCCCCAGGACTTAAATATTACCATTTGATGTATCGGATAAAACAACGTCTTATACCTAGAGTTGCAAACTACCTTTTTACGGAGGCTGCATAAACCAGTTATTCACAACAAAACCTAATAAAAAGAAGAATGCAGCGATCATTATTTCCTTTATTAAAGCATTTCTTCCTTCTCGTTTTAATTCCATACGAAGCGTTTGAGCAACTGCTTCTACTTCAGATTTTTTAAGTTTTGTTATCTCATCATATGTTGCTGCGTCTTCTTCTAGTTTACTAACCAGAACCTCCCGCCGTTTAATCTCTTCTTCGATTTTAGAAACAGCTTCTGCAGATGTTCTTAAGGATTTGGTTAGCGATCCAATCCTCTCACTCAAGGATGGTTCCGCTTTCAACATGTTTCTAGCTACATTATCCAAAAACACACTGAAATAAAGCAATATTATCGATACAATAAATAACCATTTTAATAAGCCAAATGGTTTCTGGGTAAGACTGTAATTAAATAGACTTAAAAGGAGTATAAATATCATAATAACGAGAACTGCAAAATAAGATAACGGACCAATATACCTAGTATATTTTCGAATAGGCTTCAGCCAACCTTTTGGTATCCTCTTGCCTACTGCGAATACGAGTTTATTCGTTGGATCAATCCTCCTCCGAGATGGATCTTACGATAATCCAAGATGATAAAATTATCCTTCCAACAGTTTCTTTATCTTCTCTTTTTCACTCATAAGATACCGTCGCGACTTCTTCCCGTCCCTTCTCACACTTGAGCTTTGGATATCATGCAAAGACATCAACATCCCCAGGGTCCTAGAATTAGCACCAAAAGTTTCCGAAATTTCGGAAACTAAAGGCTCTTCGCCTTTCTCCATCTTAGATAAAATCAATTTTAAAGCCTCTTTCAAAATATGGTCCATAGCTGGCGATTCTTGTTGGACGACTTCAACCTTGTTTAAATCAAAATTTAAGTCGCGACGGTCTAATATCTGGTTAACCACCTATTCAATTTCTGAAGCTGTAAGATAGCGGTCATCCCTACCTAACTCTTTAGCTACAGCCCTTCGTATAAACTCACTTAAAGAAATGCCCTCTGCCTTCGCCTTTTTCTCCACCTCCTTTTTAAAAGAGGGATCTGCCTGGAACTGTCGCGCATCCATGTTAACATTAGAAGCAATATCTTGAACTGTTGGATCTTTTTCCTCTTCCATCTCAGATAAAATGAACTCTAAAGCCGTTTTTAATTTGGGGGTCAATAGATGTTTGTTCTTGTTGAACCACTGGAAAGAAGTGTTCTTATGTAACTTGAGGAAAAGATTTAACTGACCGGGTTACATAAGAAGCCTCCTTGATCCCCAAATACATCCTGGACGAGCTGGCCGAGGAGGACATCCCCTCCCTCATCGAGATCAGGGATTACCTCGATCGGCTGATAAGAGATCGCGAAGAATCTCCTGATGGGAGCGCCACCAAAGCCGAGGCTGGCGGGAGGAGGCAGGCCTCGGTCACCTACCGGCAGGAGTGGGTATACTGCGGCAAGGAGTGCAAGACCTGTCCCCACGGCCCCTACTGGTACTGCTACTGGAAGGAGGACGGAAAAACCAGGACCAGGTACATCGGCAAGGTCCTCAAGGAGGTGGAGATTTGAGTTTCAGTTTCAGATGCAAAATCGTCATGCTGCTCGCCCTCTCGGCATCCATTTTATGCGGCTGCATCTCCAACGACGAGGAGGCTTCTCCGGAGGAGATGGGCAAGGTCAACGTCGTCGCCTCCACCGTCCCCCTGGGCACCTTCGCCTCGATGGTGGGCGGGGACCGGGCGACTGTCACGGTTCTCATCCCGCCGGGGACGAGCCCCCACACCTTCGAGCCGTCACCGTCTCAGCTGGCGGATGTGGAGGACGCCGACCTCTACGTCAAGAACGGGGCGGGCCTTGAGATCTGGATGGAGAGGATGATCCAGGCGAACCAGGATATGCTGGTGGTGGACTCGTCCTCCGGGGTTGACCTCATCGAGTCAACCGACGCCGACGGTCACGACCACGGCGTCGGTCTCGGCGACGGCGTCGATGAGAAGATCCTGACGGCGGACCCTCACATCTGGCTCTCGCCGAAGAACGCCATGATCATGGTCGATAACATCTGCGACGCCCTCGTCGAGGTCGATCCCGAGAACGCCGAATATTATCGAGAAAACAGAGACGTCTACCTCGATCAGCTCGCAGATCTCGACCGCGGCCTGAACTCTACCTTCTCGGAATTTGAGGGGGAGGAGTTCATCGTCCTCCACCCCTCCTGGAGCTACTTCGCCCGCGACTATGGCCTGGTCCAGGTGCCGATCCTGGAGGAGGATAAGGAGCCCGGCCCTCGGTACATAGCCGAGATCGTGGAGATCGCTCGGGAGAAGAATATCACCACCATCTTCGTAGACGCGAACTTCAACCCCAAGTCCGCCCAGATCATCGCCGAAGAGATCGACGGCATGGTGGTGCCCACCGACCCCCTGGCCGAAGACTACATCGCGAACATGAGGCACGTGGGCCAAAAGATCGCCGAAAGCCTGAAAGGCTGAAATAGGGAAAAGAAGGAAGAGCTGTGCCCTGAGAAGCAGCCACCACCAGGCCAGCAACCAGCAAGAATAGCGCGGAGAAAGCAAAAGATGACCGGAGCAAATCCCGTATCCATCGAAGACCTCTCAGTCCGGTTGGACGGCCGGACCGTCCTGGAGGAGGTCTTCCTAAAGGTCGAAGAGGGGGACTTCCTGGGGCTGATCGGCCCCAACGGGGGGGGGAAGACCACCCTCCTCAAGGCGATCCTGGGGCTGGTCAGACCCTACCGCGGAAGGGTCCTCGTCTTCGGGATGAGCCCCGAAGCCGCTCGGACGCGAGTCGGCTACCTCCCCCAGAAGAGCCTCTTCGACCAGAAGTTTCCCATAAGCTCCGTCGAGGTGGTGATGATGGGCCGGTACGGGAGGATGGGGCTCTTCGGCCGCTACTCCTCCGAGGATCGAGCCGCGGCCCTGGCGGCCCTGGCGGCGGTGGGGATGGAGGAGCACGCCGACCGGGAGATCGGGGCCCTGTCCGGAGGCCAGCAGCAGCGGATCTTCGTCGCCCGGGCCCTGGTTTCGGAGCCCGACCTTCTCCTCCTGGACGAGCCCGCCACCGGGATCGACAGCTCAAGGCAGCGGGAGTTCTATGAGCTCCTCCGAGACCTCAACGAGAAGATGACCATAATCATGGTCTCCCACGACATCAGCGCCGTATCCACCTACGTCAAAAAGATCGCCTGCGTAAATAAAAAGCTGTACTACCACAGCTCAAAGGAGCTCTTCGCTGAGGAGATCGAGGAGGCCTACCAGTGCCCGGTGGAGATGATCGCCCACGGCGTACCCCACAGGGTTTTGAGGGAGCACGATTGACGATGATGGAGACCTTCGCCTACGAGTTCATGCAGAGGGCCCTCGTCGCCGGCGTCGTCGCCGCGGTCCTCTGTGGGGTCATCGGGATCTACGTCATCCTCAACCGGATCGTCTTCATCGGCGGGGGGATCGCCCACACCGCCTTCGGCGGCATCGGCCTCGGCTACCTCCTGGGTATGGACCCCCTTCTATTCGCGGTCCTCTTCTCGGTGGGGGCGGCCCTGGGGATCGGGGCGATCAGCGATCGGTCCAGGGTCTCCGAGGATACGGCCATCGGCGTCTTCTGGGCCGCGGGGATGTCCCTTGGGATCGTCTTTGTGAGCATAAGCCCCGGCCGGGCCCCCGACCTCTTCGATTACCTCTTCGGAAACATCCTCGCCGTATCCTGGGGAGACGTCCTGCTGATATCGGCCCTCACCCTGGCTATGCTCACTCTGGTGGCCCTCTTCTACAAGGATCTGCTCATACTCTCCTTCGACGCCGGCTACGGCGAGGCGGTGGGCCTCCCCACCAGAGAGCTCCGCCTCCTCCTCCTGTGTATGGTGGCCCTCTCCGTGGTGGTCCTGATCAAGATCGTGGGGATAATCCTGGTCATCGCCCTCCTCACCATCCCCGGGGCCATAGGAAGGCAGCACGCGCGAAGCCTCAAGAGGATCATGGCCCTCTCCATCCTCCTGGGAGCATCCTTCGTCCTTGCGGGGCTGGTCATCTCCTACCAGCTGAACATCCCCTCGGGGGCGACGATAATCCTCGCCGCGGCCGGGACCTTCTTCGCCAGCACCATCCTGTCCCGGCGATGAAGCGATCCGGGGTCCAACTGATCCGGGGCCCAACTGATCCGGAGCCCAACCTATCCGGGGTCCGACTGATCCGAGGTCTCCAGCTTTTTGGAGGACTTGTACAACAAACTTATACGCAGAGGATGACAAAGGGCGGATCGAGATGCGCAAAGAAATGATCCGCCCCCTCTTCTTCCTCCTCGTCCTGGCCCCGGCGGCCGCGATCCTCGCCGAGGCCGAAGGAGTCCAGTTTGCCGGCGACCACTATAAGGTCGACGGTGGTCCCAAAATTGACGTATCCGTCGTCAATCCCGTCTTCACCCCCGGCACATCTGGAACCCTGAGGCTGGTCCTGGCCAACGACGGGGTGGTGATTCGGCTTGTTCCGGGGGACGTTCCCCCGGGATACGAAGAAGAGGCGGCAAAAGAGATGCTGGCGGAGTTCGGATGCCTGGACGCCTCAAAGCTCAGGGCAACCCTCCAATCTGCCGGGCCGGTCCAGGTCCTCTCCGGGCCCATTCTCATCGACCTCCTGGGACCAGGAGAAACCACCTCCATCGAGTTCGACCTTGCAATCGAAGATGGTGCCGAGGGTCCGATCCTCCTCAGCCTCGAGGTCGAATACGAGCACCAGATCGACGTCAGCTTCGACGGCGGGACCGCCTCCCCTCTCTATCTACCTTCCAGCCTCCAGCTGGACCTGATCCTATCCGCGGAGGGCGAACCGCCCACCCTCGCGCTTCTGGGGACCAAGTCGGACCTATCTCCCGGCGAGAGGGGTTCGCTCAGCCTCGTCCTCGGAAACGTCGGGGAGGCCGCCGCCTCGAACTGCACCGCCCGTCTGGTGACGGCTCCCCCCTTCACCCCCCTGGCGAATCGATCGAATCTGGGAGATATACCTCCCCGAGGGTACGCAGGTGCCCGATTTGAAATCCTGGTGGATGGCTCCGCCCCGGCTCAGGAATACGTTATAGGCTGCGAAATAAGCCACGACAACGGAGAGGCGTCGCTCTCCATACCCGTGACCGTGGTATCGCCCGACAGAACGCGACTGTTCAAATTCACCCTGATGGGGATGATGATCCTCGTCGCAGCCGTTGCGACGATGCGGCTTCTGCGACGGGGCGAAAACAGGTCTCTACGGAGCCGCGGTCCTCTTCGTCCCCGGAGATAGCATTGGATGCCAGCCAAGATGATATTGACGTCCAGCCAGGACAAGATGTCAGCCAAGATGGTATTGGACGCCAGACAGGCACGAGCCAGGATAGGATACTCAGCCAGGTTCGGTTCACCGCCCTGCCACCCCACCAACATTGATATCTTCAACCTCACCTTTATCGAGACCTATGGCAGCGCTGCGGGCCGAGAGGATCTCCAAGAGCTTCCGGGGGCTCTTCACCAAGAAAGAGGTTCTTTCCGAGGTATCCCTCGCCATCGAGGAGGGAGAGGTCTTCGGGATCCTCGGTCCCAACGGCGCCGGAAAGACCACCCTCATGTCCATCTTCTCCACCCTGATCCGACCCGACGGCGGCACCCTGGAGGTCCTGGGAGTCGATGCCGTCGGAAAGACCCATTTCATCAGAGAGAGGATAAACATCAGCAGCGGAAACCCCAACTTCCCCTGGAGCCTCACCGTCAGGGAGAACCTTAACCATTCTGCGATGCTCTACGGCCTCTACGGTCGAGAGCTGAGGAGATCGGTCGAGGAAGCGATCTCGGCCTTCGAGCTGGAACCTCACGCCGACTCGAAGTTCGAGACCCTATCCACCGGCACCAAGCAGAGGGTCTCCCTGGCAAAGTCGATCCTCAACCGGCCCCAGATCCTCTTCCTCGATGAGCCCACCTCGGGCCTAGATCCAGATATGGCCGCAAAGACCAGGTCCCTGATCCAGAAGATCTACGAGGAGCAGGAGATCACCGTCGTCCTCACCACCCACTACATGCCCGAGGCCGAGGAGCTCTGCGACCGGATAGCCTTCCTCCGGGAGGGAAGGCTGATCGCCCTGGGGACGCCGGGAGAGCTGAAGCGTGCCCTTAAAATCGGACATCGGATCTTCGTCAAGTTCGATGGAAAGATCGACCCCATCAACCTCCGGATCATACCGGGGGTGATGGAGGTCAGAGAGGCTCCCGGCAGGGTGGAGCTGGTCTTCGACCATAGTGAGAAGACCGTGAGCAGGATAATAAAGGCCTTTGAAAGCGCAGATATATTGGATATTGGGATAGAAAAGCCCGATCTGGAGGACGTCTTCCTTGAGCTGGCGAGGTGAGCTGAACAAGTTCCTTTCTGCGACTTACAAGAACTGGATCATATCCAGGCGGAACGTCTTTACCGTCTTCGAGCTGGTCTTCTGGCCCTTCATCGGCCTCCTCTCTATCGGCCTTCTCACCCGGTTTTTGGAGGTGACCGAGGAGATGGTGGCCTTCGTCCTGGTGGGAGCGATAGCCCTCAGCATCCTCCAGATCAGCCAGATCGACGTCGCTTACATCCTCCTCTTCGACCTCTGGTCCAAGAGCATAAAGCAGACCTTCGTCGCCCCGGTCCGGGGATATCACCTCGTCTTGGGGGCCATGCTCTTCGGCGTCGTCAGAGGGTCGATGGTCTTTCTCATCCTGGCCCTGGCCAGCTCCCGCTTCTTCGGGTTCGACTTTCTCGCGGGAGGGGTGATCACGGTCATCGTCTTCCTGGCCGGGACCTTCACCACCGCCGCGTCCGTGGGGATGGCGGTCTGCATATCGATCCTCCTCTTCGGCCAGAGGGCGGACGTGGCCGCCTGGAGCCTCAGCGGGATCATGATGCTGGTGAGCGGGGTCTACTACCCGGTGGAGATCCTCCCCGGACCTCTCCAGCTTCTATCGAAGTCGATACCTCTGACTTACTTCCTCGAGTATTACCGTTCCGCCTACGGCTACGGCTCCCATCAGGTCCTCCTGGGGATGGGGCTTGCCCTCCTCTATTTCTTGGCCGGCCTTCTCATCCTGAACTTCGCCATCGAGAGGGCGAGGGATACGGGGATGATGCTGAGGCTCTCGGAGTGAGAGATGGCTGGAATAACGTTTTAAAGTCGACCTGTCTAATTCATCGGGGCGTTGAACTTGACCATCGATGGCTTCATCGGCAAGATCAGATTGGGAGACCTCCACCCCGTCCGGGTGATGGGGGTGATCAACCTCAGCCGCGAGTCTTTCTACCAGGAGTCCTTTGCGAGACGCGACGCGGTCCTCGGCCGGGCTCTGAGCCTGGTGGAAGAGGGAGCCCAGGTCCTGGACCTGGGAGCCGTCTCCACGGCGCCGGGATCGCCCCCCATCTCCGAGGAGGAGGAGAGAAAGAGGCTATTTCCCGCTCTCGAGGATGTCCTGAACGGCCTGGGAGACGAAGTGGTCGTATCCATCGATACCCAGAGGGCGACGATCGCCGACGACGCCCTCTCCAGAGGTGCCCACTGCATAAACGACGTCTCGGCGCTTCTGGACCCGGATATGGCCCGGACCGTCGCCGACCACGACGGCTCCCTCATAATCATGGCCTCGAAGGAGAGGCCCGGCGATCTCCTGGATATGGGAGAGATAATTGCGAACCTCGGCCAGAGGCTGAAAGTCGCCCAGGAGGCCGGAGTGTCCCCGGAAAAGGTGACCGTAGATCCGGGGATCGGACACTGGACGCCGCCCAAGGGGCCGGGGCACGATCTCGCCATCCTGGACGGCCACCCCCGTTTGAGGGTGCTGAACAGGCCGGTGATGGTGGCCGTATCCAGGAAGTCGTTCATAGGCGCGGTCCTGGACCGGCCGGATCCTGCCGAGAGGCTCTCGGGATCTCTCGCCGCCACCGCCATCGCCGTCTACAACGGCGCCCACCTGGTCAGGACCCATGACGTCGCCGCCTCCCTGGATGCGATCAGGATGGCGGAGGCGATCCGGGGCGGTTCCGCCCTCGCCCGAGCCGGCGGGATCGAGGTGGAGATCTTCGGTCATTGGGGCCATCCTCGGGACCTCCATCAGGCCTTCGCCAGGCTGGGGGTGGAGGAGGGAGGCTCCAGGGCCCTGGGCAGGAAGGGCTCCTTTAGGGCTCTCTCCATCCGGGGCGTCACCTCTCAGGAGGCGATAGTGATCAAGCAGGAGATGCTGGCCCGGGGCGGCGACGCCGCCATACCCATGGGAGCCCTCCGCTGCGATCCGGGCAGAATGGAGATCCTGGTCCTGGGAACATCGGCTGCGGTCCGGGGGCTGGCGAAGAACCTCTCAGGCCAGCCCTTCAACCTGCCCGTGGTGGCCCGGGCCATCGAAGACGCCCTGGAGCGGGTGGCGGATCCCAAAAGGTATTGGTGAGGCTTTTGGAAGTTCTGGGAATAAAGACGGATCTGGTGAGGCCGGGGGACGACCTGGCGGAGGCTCTCCTCCGGGGCATGGAGAGGGCGGGCCTGGCCCTCGCCGACGGAGACGTCCTGGTGGTCGCCGAGAGCGCCGTGGCCACCGCCGAGCGGGGCGTGGTCAGCCTTGCCGAGGTGACGCCCGGGGCCCGGGCTCGGGAGCTCGCAGAGAAGTACGGGAAGGACGCGAGGGAGATGGAGCTGATCATCGACTCCTCCGATCGGATCATGGGAGGCATCCCCGGTGTCGTTCTGACGATCAAGGACGGCTTTCTCTACCCCAACGCGGGGATCGATCACTCCAACGCGCCGCCGGGGTCAGTGGTCCTGTTCCCCAAAGAGCCCCAGAGATCTGCGGCCCTGCTGAGGGAGAGGATGGAGGAGGCATCGGGAAAGAGGATCGGGGTGGTCATCGGCGACAGCAGGACTCACCCTCTCCGACTGGGATGTGTCGGGGTCGCCCTCGCCTGTGATGGGATCGTGCCCGTAGAGGACGCGAGAGGTCAGAAGGATCTCTTTGGAAGGGCTCTCCTGGTGACGAGAAAGGCCGTCGCCGACAACCTCGTCTCCGCGGCGGAGGTGGTAATGGGGGAGGGGGACGAGGGGATCCCCGCGGTGATCATCAGGGGCGCTCCGGTGAAGTTCACACGAAACGGAGAGGAGATGACCATACCCAGCATCGCTCCCGAGGAGTGCATGTACATCGGCTCTCTCCGGTGCGGCCCCCACCCGTACCAGGGGGGCTACGATCGGCTGATCGAAGAGGCGAAGAAGGCGATGTCGAGATCTTACGCCCCCTACTCTGGATTTCGGGTGGGAGCCGCCCTCCTCACCAGGAGCGGCAACGTCTACTCCGCCTCCAACGTCGAGAGCGCCTCTTCCGGCGCGGCCATCTGCGCCGAGAGGGCGGCGATAGCCAAGGCCGTTTCCGAGGGGGAGAGGGATTTTGAGGCCCTGGCCGTCGTCGCGGATGCGGAGGAGCCGGTCGCCCCCTGCGGGATCTGCAGGCAGAACCTGATCGAGTTCGGAGACGAGATCAAGGTGATCATGGCCAACGCTCGAGGGGACGCCGAGATGGCGACGACGGGGGAGCTGCTACCCCGGGGGTTTACGGGAAGGAGCCTGAAGAGCCAGATGAGATGATCTCTCCTGAGTTCTATGGATCGAGGGGATGTATAAATTTATTTTAAATTCAATCCCAAAAAGAGCGATCTCATCTTTTCCCTTATCCGCTCGTTTATTGTCAGGAGCGACGCGAAATAGATGGCTGCGCCGATTATGGCATAGCCTCCCAGGGCCTTGAGACTATTTACAGGCGCAAAATGCAGGCCCGCCGATATGATCGCGATCATGACGATTGCTGAGATCAATTCGTCTCTTATATCCTCCCATGGAACTGAGACCGGGACAATCCCTTCTGCATATTTGAAACTGAGCTTCAGGGAAACCACGATCGTCACAAGAGTGGAGATCGCCGCGCCGACCATCCCGATGCTATAGACCAGAACGAAGTTTCCGATCAGGTTCAATGGGATGGTCACACAGGTGACCTTGAGGACCAGATCGGGTCGGTTCATTCCGGCAAGAGTGCCCCTCATGATTATCTGGACGGACTCGATCATCCTGGCACAGGTCAGGACGATCAGAGTGAGCCAACCTACATTGAAAGTCTCGCCATAGGCGTAATGGAGAAGACTCTCGGAGAGGACGAGGACCCCCGCGAATATGGGGATCGCCAGTATCAGAGAGTAGGTTAAGGCCTCCCTAAAGGCGTTTCTTATGGAATCGATCTGGCTGTTCGCCGACCATCCGCTGATGTAAGGAAATAGGGTGGACGAGATTGCGATGGTCCCGAGGACGGCCGCGCTAGAAAAAGACCAGCTGGCCCCGTAGATTCCCGAATAGAATTTGGGCAGAAGGAGGCCGATAACAAGTATGTCCATCGACTGATAGAGATACTCATTGAAGGTTATGGGGAAGGCGTACTTGGAGTAGGCGAAGATGCTCTTGATATGATGGATCTTCGGCCTTCTCAATTTCAAGTCCATGAACCTGAGCCCCAGAGGTATGTTGACGAACAATGCTATACATAAGCCTCCGACCAGCCCGTATATCTGATACCCCAAGGTGATTAATATTAACTGCAATATGATTCTTACCAGTTGCTCGACCAGATTAATGGCATAGCTGAGTCCCACCTTCTTCTCCCCGGTCAAGGTGCTGCGGATCAGCTGTGTATATCTGAGCAAGAAAACGCTTAAAGCTAAAAAGTGCCAGATATGAGCGCCTACGTAATCGTCGATTAGCTCTCTTAGAAGATACAAGACCATCAGGCAGATCGCCAGGGTCGCGGTGTGCATCAGAAGGGATGCGGTGAAGAACTCTTCCACATCTTCACCCTCACTGACCCTCTTTGCGGTTCCAGCGCTCAGTCCAGCATCCATGAACATCGTAATTAAATTAAACGTCGCCATATATACGAAGTATACTCCGAGGATCTCTGCGCCCAGGGTTCGCGCGAAATACATCATCGAGAGAAAACCCAAGATCGTGATCCCAGTTTGGGATGAAAACACCGTGATGCTCGATCTTTGAACTGACATGTGGCGATCCCCTTCCAGCGGTCGGTCGCAGGATTCGGTTGCTATGTTATATAGGTTGCCTTAATTGATTTTTAATATATAATTAACAATTATGTAAATGAGATCTATCGAGGCGAGAATCGCCGATGTTTTCTGCTGAACGGTTTTTCAGATCGGAAATCCGCTTTCGTTCAGTACGCCTCCGAAAAACAGAGAGCATGGACGACAAAGTTAAATAGAGATCGCGGCTCTACTCCAGGAGCGTCGAATTATATGAGCAAAATTGACGTAGTAATTGGAACTACCGCGGTGAGGAAGTCGTCCTTTGCTTTAGTCCATTTTTTCCGCAATATGTACGATGTACAGAGTGCTTGCAGCGGCTCGGAGCTGGTCATCGCTACAGATGAGCCTGATTTCGTCGTAGAACTTGAATCTCTATTGAAGGAATGCGGATTAAAGGGGCGGGTGATAGTTTACAGAACCGAGAAACCGGACGGCGCAAAAAACCATCGAATATGGAGCATGACCTTTGGACGAGAAGCTATACGAAGATACACGCTCGAAACCGACGCATCTCATCTTCTGTCCCTCGACGCGGATATGACCTACGACCCCCAAATAATAAATATATTAATCGATGAGATCGACGGATATGATGTCGTTCAAAGTGGCTATATGATGCGTTCTAAAACTCTAAATGCGCTGGGGTTCGGGCTCGGCTGTTCTTTAATAAAGAGGGACGTCCTCGATAAAATTGAGTTCAGGTGTCTTGAGTTCAAGACAGGCCGAATTATCGAGGAGGGAAATGCATTTGAAATGGACCTGGTCAGGAGAAAACTTAAAATAAAAAAGGGGATTTATTTATCCATCAATCATTATTCCAGCGGTGAAGAGGCGATGCCTATAGCTCCAGGTAATCTAACTAGGTTTCAAAAGATAACTACATATCCATTACTCAGGTATGCTATATTGCAGCTGAGCATATTATTAAAATATGATGTAGGCAGATATCTGCAGATTCTTGTGTACAAGCGCCGCTGATCTCGTCGAAGTTCATCTCCTCTGAGATGCCAATTATAATCGTCCTTTTCATCACATGCGAATCTGCAGCACGTAGGCGATCGAAATGGATTCAGGTGAAAGTTGGGGATCGGTGTCATGCAGGCGGTAGTTCTAGCAGCGGGAGAGGGAAGCAGAATGCGACCGCTCACCTCTTCGAAGCCCAAGGTCATGCTTCCCGCGGGAGGCAGGCCCTTCATCGAACATGTGGTCTCCAGGGCAGGCGAAGCCGGGGTCGATGAGCTCATATTCGTCGTGGGCTATCGATCGGAGTCCATCATAGATCAGCTCAAGGAAGGCGACGATTTCGGGACGAAGATCAAGTACGCTTTCCAAAAGGAGCAACGTGGAACGGGCCACGCCCTCGTAGCGGCGGAGGAGATGGCTGAAAACCGGTTTCTGGTGCAAAACGGCGACGTTCTGACCGACGTCTCATCTTTGAAGAGGATTATGGAGTTTGAAGGGCTCGCGGTGGCCGCCAAAAAGGTCTCCGACCCTTCAAGATATGGGGTCTTCGAGGTTGAGGATGGATTTCTCAAATCGGTGACGGAGAAGAGCCGATCACCACCGTCGAACCTGGCCAACGCGGGAATTTACCTCTTCGAGGAGAAGGTCTTCGATATTTTGAGAGATATCCCCCTCTCTGAGAGGGGTGAGTACGAGCTCACCGACCTATTGACCACCCTCGTATCCAGAGGCGAAGAGATAAGGGTGATTGAGATCGAGGAATGGATCGAGATCGGCAGGCCTTGGGATATATTAGACGCCAATGAAAACCTGCTTATCTCAGGGCCTCATGCCATATTGGGGGAAGTGGAACCCAACGTCGTCTTATCCGGGAGAGTGTCCGTGGGCAGAGGGACTCGAATAAGGTCTGGATCTTACATCCAGGGGCCGGTCTTTATCGGGGAGAACTGCGACATCGGGCCCAACTGTTTCATCAGGCCATATACGTGCATTGGCGACAACGTCCACATAGGCAACGCTGTGGAGATCAAGAACAGCACAATCATGGAGAATACCAATGTAGCTCACCTGAGCTACGTTGGAGATAGCGTCATCGGGTCCAACTGCAACTTCGGGGCGGGCACCGTTGTGGCCAACCTCCGTCATGACGGCCGCGAAATCCGATCCTATATAAAGGATGAGAAGGTGAACAGCGGGAGGAGAAAGTTGGGGGTCATAATGGGCGACGACGTCAAGACGGGGATAAACACGAGCATCTATCCTGGAACGGTCGTTGAGCCGGGTTACAGGGGCAGACCCGGCGAGGTTCTCCGTGGGCGGGCGGTCTCCCAGAGTTCATCCCCATCCGAACGAAATTCCAGGAATATCGAATGAGGTTGTGATGAAGGAGCTAATAAATGTGCGGAATATTCGGCTATATCGGATCTGAACGTGCAGCTCCGATCCTCTGCAAAGGGCTCAAGAACCTCGAGTACCGGGGGTACGACTCCGTGGGCATTGCCATCGTCTCCGACAGGATAGAGATTAGAAAAGACGTGGGCAAGATCGACGATTTGAGGATAAAGCTGGGCCTTGGAGAGCTTCAAGGGAACGCTGGCATAGGGCATACGAGATGGGCAACCCATGGCTCTGTCTCTTCAGTCAACGCCCATCCCCACAGCGATTGCTCGGGCAAGATAGCCATAATTCATAACGGCATAATAGAGAACTATCATGAACTTCGAGAGAAGCTCGTCAAAAATGGCCACCGATTCGCCAGCGAGACGGACTCGGAGGTCATAGCCCATCTGATTGAAGATCGCCTCTTTGATCTCAATCAGGCTTACGGAGAAGTATCCGCCGGCCAAATCCCGCTGGAGAAAGCGTGCTATGAGGCTTTCAAACAGCTCAAAGGAAGTTATGCGGTTCTCGTCGTATCTGAGGGTGAGGAGAAGATCGTTGGAATGAGGAAGGATTCGCCTCTCGTGGTGGGACTGGCCGATGGCGGCACATTCTTCGCCTCCGACGTTTCCCCCTTTTTGGAATGGACCAAGAAGGTGGTCTACCTGCAGAACTGCGATCTTGTGGTGGCCACGAGAACGAGCCTGCGGTTCTGGAACCCTAATCAGGGAGAGGTGACCCGCCCGATAAATACCGTAGAATGGGATAGGGAAGAGGCGGAAAAAGGAAACTTCGAGCATTTCATGTTGAAGGAGATATCTGAACAGGCGGAGACGATCCAGAAGGCTGCTATGCAGGATATGGGAGCGATCGACAGCATAGCAAAGAGAATAAGAGAAGGTTTTGGCGTATTCTTCATCGGATGCGGCTCCAGCTATCATGCATGTCTCACCGGCACCTACCTATTCTCGAAGGTGTCGGGGATACATGTAAATGCAGTTCTTGCTTCGGAATTTGAGAGCTCCGAGAATTTCCTGACCGATAAGACTCTGGTCTTCGCCGTATCTCAATCAGGCGAGACCGCGGACGTGCTCGATGCAGTAAGGGCTGCAAAGAGGAGGGGGAGCACGATAGTCAGCATAACAAACGTCATGGGGTCATCTCTATCCAGGGAGGGGGACGAGCTGTTACTCATGAACTCTGGGCCCGAGATCTGCGTCCTCTCGACCAAGACGTATACCTCACAGGTTGTATTGATGGCCCTCCTCGCCCACGCCCTCGTTGGCGAGCACGAGGTCTGCATACAGAAGGTCAAGAACCTCTACATGGACATATTCAACCTCACCTCCAAATCCATGAGAGACCACCTGAAGGAGTTGGCCAGGCTGCTGGCCGACCAGGAGCATTTATACATGATTGGCAGGGGGCTGCAGTACACCACAGCTTTAGAGGCCGCTCTTAAGGTTAAAGAGGTATCCTACATCCATACCGAGGCCTTTGCCGGCGGAGAGCTGAAGCACGGCCCCCTCGCGCTCATAGATGAGGGCACGCCGGTTTTCGTCTTCGTATCTCAGGAGAACGAGGATCGAATCGTATCCAACGCCCAGGAGGTCAAGGCAAGGGGCGGATACTTGATCGGCGTCTCTGAGAGAGATAATCCCATCTTCGACTACTGGATAAAGGTGCCAGAATGCGGGGTCTTCAACCCGGTGATCCAGGCGATACCCATCCAGATACTGGCTTACGAGCTGGCGGTTCAGAAGAAGCTGGACCCTGACAAGCCCAGGAACCTGGCCAAGAGCGTGACTGTTCTATGAAACCCTGGGCGAGGAAAGGAAATGGAAGACGAAAGGATGATATCATCCGAGATTATGGCACTCGCCAGGACGTGTTGAAATGTCGATATTTGACGGAAAGACCATTCTGCTGACCGGAGGCACCGGGTCCTTCGGCCAGAAGTTCACCGAGATCATATTAAGGGAGCACGATCCAAAGAGCGTCCGCATCTACTCGCGCGGCGAATTAAAACAGTTTGATATGCGCACTCGTTTTGAGGATGGTCGCCTCCGTTTCTTGATTGGAGACGTGCGCGATAGGGATAGGCTATACCGGGCCATGAATGGGGTCGACATCGTGGTTCACGCCGCCGCCTTGAAACAGGTACCCGCATGTGAGTATAACCCCATCGAGGCGGTCAGGACGAACATCGATGGTGCGGTTAACGTGATAGACGCCGCCATCGACAACTCGGTCGAAAAGGTGATGGCCCTGAGCACAGATAAAGCGGTCCATCCGGTCAACCTCTATGGCGCGACGAAGATGGTGGCAGAAAAGCTCTTCGTTCAGGGAAATACTTATGCTGGTGTTAAAAAGTGCGCGTTCAGCTGCATTCGATACGGCAACGTCATCGGGAGCAGGGGCAGCGTGATTCCGGTTTTCAAAGAGCAGAAGAAGACCGGGACGATCACCATCACTGATGAGAGAATGACCAGGTTCTGGATCACCCTGGACCAGGGAGTGCGCTTTGTCATGGACTGCGTTGGGCGGATGACGGGTGGAGAGATCTTCGTCCCAAAGATCCCCAGCATGAAGATAACCGATCTGGCGAAGGCGATAGCTCCAGAGGCGATGTGGAACACCATCGGTATACGTGCCGGGGAGAAGCTCCACGAGATCCTCCTGACCGAAGATGAGGCGAGGCACACCAGGGAATTCGACAGCTACTTCGCAGTAGAGCCCGAACATCCTTTCTGGAACAAGGAGAACATCGATGGTGGAAAAGCTCTGCCAGAAGGTTTCAGATATACTAGCGATAATAACGATAGATGGCTCACAGAGGCGGATCTTCACGAGATTATTGAACATCTTTAGCTCGGATCGTATCAAGGAGTCGCATCAAGATGCCTGTAGCCCACGATGAAGATATCGACCTGGCTATAAACGGTGGAAAGCCTGTCCGGGAGACTCTGCTGCCTTATGGTCATCAGAGCATTGATGAGGACGACATTCGGGCGGTGGTTGAGACTCTTCGCTCGGACTGGATTACCACAGGACCAAAGGTGGCTGAATTTGAGCGGGCATTCGCAGACCGCGTCGGATCGGAATATGCCGTCAGCTTCAGCTCCGGAACCGCGGCGTTACATGGAGCCGCCTTTGCTGCAAATCTCGGGCCCGGCGACGAGGCCATCACCACGCCCATGACCTTCTGCGCCACTGCCAACTGTGTTCTCTACCGCGGGGCAAATCCCGTCTTTGCAGACGTATCCCCTGATACCATGAACGTCGATCCTGAAAAAATGGCGCGCTGCATAACTTCGAAGACCAAGGCCCTCATCCCGGTGGATTATGCAGGCCATCCCGCGGATCTGGACGCGATCATGGAAATTGCGGAAAGAAAAGGACTTCTGGTGATAGAAGACGCCTGCCATGCCCTCGGTGCAAAATACAGAGGCAAGCGGGTGGGCAGCATAAGTCACATGACCGCTTTCAGCTTTCATCCCGTGAAGCATATCACCACGGGAGAGGGCGGGATGGTGACCACCGACGATCCAGAGCTTGCAGGGAGATTGAGACTATTTCGCAATCACGGCATAGATAGCGATGCCAGGCAGCGCCAGGCAGAAGGGCTGTGGTACTACGAGATGACCGAACTGGGATACAACTACAGGCTTACGGATATTGGGTGTGCCCTGGGCCTCTCTCAGCTCAAGAAGCTGGATAAGAACATCTTCCGAAGGCGGGAGATAGCTTCTAGATATCGGGCAGAGTTTGAGGATGTACCCGGCGTAATACCGCCGACGGAGAGACCTTATATTTCTTCTGCATGGCATCTTTATCCGATTCGCCTCGACCTCAGAGCATCTGATGTAACTCGGGCAGAGATCTTTGCCGCCCTCAGGGCAGAGAACATCGGCGTGAACGTCCACTACATACCGGTCCATCTCCACCCTTATTATCGGAATCGATTCGGATACAAATATGGTGATTATCCTGAAGCTGAGGCCGCTTACGAGGCGCTGATATCCCTGCCGATGTTTCATGGGATGACAGATCAGGACGTAGAGGACGTTATTAAAGCGGTGTCGAAGGTTGTTACGAGAAAAATCAATAGGAGATCTGGGCGATGAAAACGCCGTTTTTGGTCGGGGATCGGATATACTTACGTCCTCTTGAGAGGGAGGATTTGAATGAGAAATACCTTAAATGGTTAAACGATCCACAGGTAAATCGCTATCTTGAAAGTGGCTTATTTCCTTCCGCCCGGGATGGGCTTGAGGAGTTCTATAAAAGAGTAAGTTCATCCGGCGACGTGATTTTAGCGATAGCTGAAAAAGAGTCTGATGAGCATATCGGCAATGTTAAGCTTGGTCCGATAAACTGGGTTCATCGAAGGGCAACTTTTGGCATACTCATCGGTGAAATGCGCTTCTGGGGGCGTGGGATCGGCACGGAGGCGACAAAATTGATGGTAGAATACGGATTTTTCAGGCTGAACCTGAGGAAGATCGATCTAGGTGTATATGCGTGCCACGAGGCAGCAGTGCGTTTATATGAGACTGTGGGCTTTAAGATCGAAGGAAGATTTAGGGAAGATCTTTTCAACAACGGCGCGTATACAGATCGGATATGGATGGGGTTACTACGGTCAGAGTATCGAGATCCGATGAGCACAATTGGTGAGGGCCAATAGTCATCTCGAAATCAAAAAGTATAGAAAATGGCGTTTTGCGACTTAGATGGATGTGTTCATGGGATAAATACTAAAAGATCATTAGCTGGATTTAAAATGGGTGATACGATAAAAGCACTCGTTGTCGGTGGCGGGTCGATCGGAGCGCGTCACTTGAGCAATCTCTCTCGCCTGGGGATAAACTATTCGGCATTGGTAGAACCCGATCCTCAAAGAAGGGAGTCGGTCTGTGATGATTCGATCTTGGGATTCGCTGATCTCAAGACCGGCCTTGAATGGGGACCGGATCTCGTGGTTATAGCCACCCCCAGCCATCTGCATGCGGAGCAAGCCCTCGAAGCTGCCCGACGGGGTATCCATCTCTTCATAGAGAAGCCCCTCTCTCACCTTGAAGACGGACTTGCTGAACTGTCACGAGAGATAGATCGGCAGAGGCTGATCACCCTGGTGGGGTGCAATATGCGCTTTCACCCCGGGCCTGCAAGGGTCAAAAAGTTGCTGGATCAGGGAGTTGTAGGGAGAGTCCTTTTCGCCCGGGTTCATACAGGTTCTTATCTGCCGGACTGGCGACCTTGGCAGGACTACCGCAAGAGCTACAGCGCCAGCTCCTCCATGGGAGGCGGATGCATCCTCGACTGCATTCACGAAATCGATCTTGCCCGCTGGTATCTTGGAGATGTAGAAAGCGTATTTTGCTCAGCAGGACACCTGAGCTCGCTGGAGATGGACGTCGAAGACGTGGCGACCTTAATCTGCAAGCATTCGAGGGGGGCCACCTCGGAGATTCATTTAGACTACGTGCAAAGGACCTACGAAAGAGGCTGCCAGATAGTGGGCGAGAAGGGCACTATATTCTGGGATTACAGCCAGGGAGAGGTCCGATGGTTCGATGCTCTTGAAGATTCCTGGACGAGATTCATGGGTCCGAAGAGCTGGGACCCTAATCAGATGTACCTCGACGAGATGGAGCATTTTCTGGAATGCGTACGCCACGGCAGGCGAACCATATTTCCCGTATCAGATGCCGTTAGGGTGATGAATATCGTCTTCGCAGCCAAGGCTTCTGCCAGGTCAGGTTGCATCGAGCGAGTTGAAGGTGTTCAATCTTGATATCAGCGATCGTACAGGCTCGGATGGGCTCTACCAGGTTGCCGGGGAAGGTCATGATGGAGATCTGTGGTCATCCCATGCTCTGGCATGTGATCAATCGTCTGCGTCATGCTGAGAGGTTGGACTCCATCCTCGTCGCCACCTCTGATGGCGCGTTGGACGACAAAATAGAAGAATTTTGCAGAACTGATGGTATCCCATGTTTCAGGGGGAGCGAAAAGGACGTCCTCGACAGGTATTACCAGGCTGCAAAGTGGATCGGGGCCGAGGTGATCGTGAGGATCACCGCCGACTGTCCCCTGATCGATCCCGTGGTTGTAGATTCTGTCGTCAATAAATACCTGGAATGCGAATGCGATTATGCGAGCAATGTGCAATTGCGTACTTACCCGGACGGCTTGGACACGGAGGTCTTCTCTTTCGACGCTCTGAATCGGGCCTGGCATGAGGCGAGGATGATGTCTGAACGGGAGCATGTAACGCCATATATCAGAAATAATAAGACCATATTTCCATCGGTCGATGTCATTCAGGAGCGTGACCTCTCCTCCTTGAGGTGGACCGTAGACGAGCCTGAAGATATCGGATTCGTGCGGAAGATCTATGAGAGGCTTTACAAGTTTGATCGGATCTTTCTCATGGACGACGTGGTCAACCTGCTCCGGGAGGATCCAAAGCTCTTGGAGATAAACCAGGACTTTGAGAGGAACGAGGGATATCTTCGTTCTCTACGCGAGGATTTCGCGGTGGACCTGCCAGATAAATATGAATAGGTGATGCCATTTCATGTCCCAAAACGAAAAAACATTGTCCGGCCAAGAGCTCTACAAGAAGGCCGTCAGGAGAATTCCGGGAGGAACTCAGCTACTCTCAAAAAGGCCTGAGATGTTCTTGCCAGATCAGTGGCCCAGCTACTACTCCAAAGCCAAAGGTGTCGAAACGTGGGGGCTGGACGGTAAAAAGTTCATCGATATGAGTTACTGTGGGATCGGAGCTTGCGTGCTCGGTTTCGCGGACCCGGAGGTGGACGGTGCGGTAAAGGAGGCCATCGATTCCGGCTCAACGGCCACCTTGAACTGCCCGGAAGAGGTGGAGCTTGCGGATTTGCTCTGTGATCTACATCCCTGGGCGGATATGGTCCGTTACGCAAGATGCGGCGGCGAAGCGATGGCCATCGCGGTTCGCATCGCCAGAGCTAAAACGGGCCGGGACAAGGTCGCGTTCTGCGGTTATCATGGATGGCACGACTGGTACCTTTCCGCAAATCTGGGCGAGACGAGCTCCCTCGATGGACACCTTCTTCCGGGATTGGAGCCGAACGGCGTGCCCCGAGGCCTCATGGGGACGGCCGTCCCATTTCGCTACAACAGAATAGACGAGCTGGAATCCATTATCTCTGCCCTTCGAGGAGATCTGGCCGCAATTGTCATGGAGCCGCTGAGGAACTTCTATCCTGAGCCAGGTTTTCTGGAGCGGGCTCGTGAGATCGCTGATGAGACCGGGGCGGTTCTGATCTTCGATGAGGTTTCAGCCGGTTGGCGCTTGAACACTGGTGGCGCACATTTGCTATTCGGGGTGGACCCCGATATAGCGGTATTTGCCAAGGCCATGAGCAACGGGTACCCCATGGCCTCCGTAATAGGGCGCGAGGAGGTGATGCAGGCTGCTCAAAGCAGTTTCATAAGCAGCACCTCCTGGACCGAGCGAATAGGACCTGTAGCGGCGCTGGCGACCATAAACAAGCACAAGAGTGAAGATGTGCCGGTGCACCTGATAAGGATCGGAAAGCTCATTCAGAAGGGGTGGAAGGATGCGGCAGATCGATCGGGAATATCGATAAATGTGACGGGGATCCCCCCTATGGGCCATTTCGAATTCAATTACGAAAACGGACAGGCGATACGAACCCTCTTTACTCAGATCATGCTCGAAAAGGGGTTTTTAGCGACGAACGCCTTTTATGCCACTTATGCCCACCAGGATTCCCACCTGGAGAGCTATTTCGCCGCTTTGGAGGATTCCTTTGGATTCCTGGCCAGATGCATAGAAGAAGACGATGTCGAAGATCACCTCAAAGGTCCCGTGGCACATTCTGGATTTTTCCGTCTGACTTGACCATCTGAAGAGGGGAGACGAAAGTTCGATATCAAAATAAGGATCGAAGATCTCAAATGAATTCGCCAATAGTAATCCGGGCTGACGCCAGCACCAGGATCGGGACCGGACACGTGATGCGCTGCCTCGCTCTGGCCCAGGCCTGGCAGGACTCCTGCGGGAGGCCACTATTCGCCATGAGCATGGATGCTCCGGCTCTGGTGGATCGACTGAAATCCGAGGGAATGGAGGTCGTCCACCTCTCCGCCGAGCCGGGGAGCCTGGAAGATGCAGAAATGACCGCAGATCTTGCGAAGAAGATGGGTGCAGCCTGGGTGGTGGTGGACGGGTACCATTTCGGCTCGGATTATCAGAGGATCATAAAAGAATCCGGCCTGCGGCTTCTATTCATCGACGATAATGGACATGCTGATCATTATTATGCAGATATCGTTCTGAACCAGAACCTTCACGCCAACGAGGAACTCTATAAAAATCGAGAGCCTTACACCAAGCTCCTTCTCGGGACCGAGTACGTTCTACTGCGGCGCGAGTTCTGGCCATGGCGCGGCTGGAAGCGAGAGATTCCAGAAGTAGCCTGCAAGGTGCTGGTAACTCTTGGTGGAAGCGATCCAGATAATGTGACGCTGAAGGTTATTCAGGCGTTGCTGCAAATAGAGCAACTGGTTGCAGTAGTTGTATTGGGTGGCAGTAACCCACATTATGAAGAATTATTATCCTCCCTGGAGGATAACCCGGCGATTGATCTGAAAAAGAACGTGAACAACATGCCTGACCTTTTTGCCTGGGCAGATCTGGCCATCTCATCAGCAGGTACTACGACTTGGGAGCTGGCCTTTATGGGTTTGCCCAGCCTCATTATCATCCTGGCCGAAAATCAGGTCAAAGTAGCTGGGCAACTGGATTCTGCAGGCATCGCAAAAAACCTGGGCTGGCACAATCGTTTGGACCCGCCAGATATAAGCCAAGGGATATCCTCAATATTATCGGATGCTGATGCTCGGGCCTCAATGGCAAAACTTGGTCGTCGGACGATAGACGGCTTCGGGGTTGATAAGGCTCTCATCGCTCTATCGGAGGGGTCCATCCGGTTGAGGATAGCTTGTGGAACGGATTGCCAGCAAGTTTACGAATGGGCGAACGACCCGGATTCGAGGGCATCCTCCTTTTCAACCGATCCCATATCCTGGAAAGAACATGTCTTGTGGTTTGAAGATAAGGTTCGAGACCCGGATTCTATTTTGTATATAGTCCAGGACGTTCAGAATAATTCTTTAGGAATAGTCCGTTTCGATCTCGATGGGCCGTATGCCACAATCAGCATAAATCTGGATAGAAGTGCACGCGGTCGGAGCCTGGCAAGCCCTATCATTACTAGAGCAGTAGAGAACTTGTTCGCCGAAAGAGAGATTTATGGAGTAAATGCATTTATAAGACCAAATAACATAAAATCGATAAGAGCTTTTGAAAATTCAGGGTTTAGTTTTGACGACTACAAGACAGTAAAAGGAATCGAAGCGTTACAATATATAAGAAAATGGCCTTTTGAACGTGGAGGGTGCCACAGGCGCCAAGAATAGGAGAGGGTTAAATGAATTCAATAAAAATAAATAATAGACATATATCACAAGGCAGTCCTGTTTACATCATTGCTGAAATCTCCGCCAATCACAACCAAAATTATGATGAAGCCGTTCGCATCATGCGGGCTGCAAAAGGGGCTGGAGCCGATGCGGTCAAGCTTCAGACCTACACCCCTGATACCCTCACCATCGACTGCGATAAAGAAGAATTCCGCGTAGGTGAGGGCACCCTATGGGAAGGCCGCAACCTCTACGACCTTTACAGCGAGGCCTACACCCCCTGGGAATGGTACCCCAAGCTCAAGGATGTGGCAAAAGATTTGAAGATGGATATCTTCTCCACCGCCTTCGATCCCACCGCCGTGGACTTCCTGGAGGAGATGGAGGTGCCGGTCCACAAGGTGGCCTCCTTTGAGATCGTGGACATACCCCTGATCGAGAAGATGGCGAGGACCGGAAAGCCCCTGGTCATCTCCACGGGGATGGCAACCCTGGGGGAGATCGAGGAGGCGGTCCTGGCCGCCCGAAAAGCAGGTGCCCCGGAGATCGCCCTTCTCAAGTGCACCAGCGCCTATCCCGCACCTCCTGAGGCGATGAACCTGCGCACCATACCCCACCTCTCCGAGGCCTTCGGAGTGCCGGTGGGGCTATCTGATCACACCCTGGGGATAGAGGTGCCCGTCGCCGCGGTGGCCCTGGGCGCCTGCATCGTGGAGAAGCACTTCACCTTCTCCAGGTCCGTTCAGGGACCCGACAGCGCCTTCTCCCTGGAGCCTCAGGAGTTCAAGGCCATGGTCGGGGCGATCCGCGTGGCGGAGAAGGCCCTGGGCGAAGTGCACTATGGGGTCAGCGAGCATGAGGCCAAAAGCAGGGTCTTCAGGAGGTCCCTCTTCGTGGTAAAGGACGTCAAGGCGGGCGAGATCTTCACCGAGGAGAACGTCCGCTCGATCCGTCCAGGCTACGGATTGCACCCGCGCCATCTCCGCCAGATACTCGGATGTCATGCTGCCGCAGACGTCGATAGGGGAACACCGCTCCAGTGGGAGATGGTGGGGGGCAAAGAGGAACCGAAATGAACTTCGTCGAGTCAGAGATCAGCTTAAATATTCGTCACTGTCCTCTCGCCTTCAATTGTCTCCAGGATGGTTTTTAAATCATCTATGTCCTCGGGCAAATAAACTCCTGTAATTTTGAATATATTTTCCAGGTTTTTATCGACGAGATCGGAAAATTTCATAATTGAGATGACAGTTGAAACTTTTAATAAATATCTGGCGGTTAAAAGCGAGGTTGAGAGATCTCCTACAATTATATCGGGCATATTCTCGTCCTGTAAGGCCACGAATACGGCCTCTAAGGGCAATGCTTTGGGGATCAACTCAACCTCTGGAGAGTGGCGTTTGACTCCCAAGAAATCATCTTCGCGCTCTCTTGGGTGATATTTGACGTATAGGCCGCCAGAAAAATGAAGTAAGTATTTGACCAAATACCGATAAGTATCTGATAATTCTTCGCTTAAAATATCTGAGTGAGAGACTATCAAAATACAGTTGGGATTGAAGTTGGCCTGTTCAAGCCCATAATTTTTGAATAAGATAGAGATGAAACCCATGCTCTTGAGATTATTAAATACATTTTTCGGCATCTTTATTACATCTTTGCAGCTCAGCTCCGGCCGGACAAATTCCGGTTGGGCGACCATTGCTTTATCAATGTATTTATACGTGCCCATAATTTTAACATCCCGGTGCCACGCGCCAAATACCAGCCTATATATAATTTTTTTGTAAATTGGTGCATCTGGTGATACAAAACTATTATAGGCCGCTGAACCGTCTTCAACATAGGTATTGAACCCACCCTTATCGTGATTAAGACGCGCTATTATTTGAGCCTCCGGGTATCCATCATTAAAAATGAAAACTTCGCAGAACTCATTCACATCATCCGAGAAGAAATTTTTTATAATTTTTATATTATTTCTTATCACGCCCACTCGCCGGATTTTGCTGGCGACATCGTAGATGCCATTCAACATTATTATTTTGGAGAATGGGCTATCGCCCCATTCCGTCAAGCACCTGCAAAATCGATTCACATCGGAATATACGGGAATGACCAGCAAATATCGGTCATCTTTACTCCTGCTGAGGCAGGCCAATCCACAGGATAATAAAAGGTGATAAGGGGTATATGCTACATATATCTGTTTCATCTGGCCTCCAAGCCCCCCAACTCACAGACGTTCCACCACAAGACGCCGATCCTTCTAATCTGTAATCCTTTATCTATCATCATGATCAAAATAATATTAGAATCATGCCCCGAGCTCCCCCAATAGAAGGTCGAACTCTCTCCGGAATAGGCCGCACATCTCCTCTCTGTTGAACTTCTTTGATATCTCCTTCGACCTGGAGGATAGCGCCCTCTTTTTGGAGTCAGATTGATCGAAATAATATAAAATTGCCTCTGAGATGTCTTCGGCATCCACCTTTCTTATGAAATTCGTATCAAGCTCCTGGATGACCTCCTTCGTCCCGACGAGTTCCGTGACGATTGTAGGCAATCCAGCCCTCAGACTCTCTAATGTGGCAACGGGAAAGGTATCAACAACCCGTGACGCCTGGACGAACAGGCTTGAGTTTATAAAATAGTGTACCAGATCCTCGACATACCCCTCGATGTGAACTCCATCGATATCGTTCCAAGCCTGGGGGTGATCTTTACCGATTATGTACAGCTGTGCATCTTCATAATGATCCCTCACCAGCTCGAACGCATCGATTAAAATATCCATTCCCTTCCTCGGATAGGTGCCGTGCCCGACCGAGAGGATGTTGTGACCTTCGACATTTGGCCGAATGCCGCTCAGCCGCTCGTATAGTTCGTCTTCAATATATGGATGCACAATTCTAATGGGGATGTCGACAAACTCCTCGGCATTTGACTTTGCTATCTCAGATACGGCGATCGCCCCATCTATGTATTTTGAGGCAAAATTATGAGCCAAGTTTACGTAACCTCGGTAGTTATGCTTCATCTCTTTTGGAGTCTGTCTCATCATCATGAAGGTTTCATCTGCAATAATGTTTATATGAATATTATTCCTATGAAACAATTTTTTAATTGCTACCGGTGCCAACGGAGCTCCGCCTTCCGTCAGATATACATTGTATCTCGGAAGAAGCATTCCGTTAATGAAGCTTTTAAATATTTTCGGTGTTTTGCTATTATTGAGGTAGCGGTTGTAATGCCAAAAATCAGATCCCACTGCCTCTGCAAAACCCTTATGAGACGGATGCGGATCTAGATATACGAACAGAACTCTTGGATCCTCTTCTCTCATCAGAAGGGGATCCGTTATTTCTCTTGGGCTGCCATTCTCCATATCATCTCAACCCGATACCCTCTCCAAATCCGCCTTCACCATCATAGAAACCAGCTCACCGAAGGAAGTCTTCGGCTGCCAGCCCAGCTTCTGGTTCGCCTTTGAGGCGTCGCCCCGAAGCTCCGGGACGTCGGCGGGCCTCATGAACCTCTCGTCCATCTTGACGTGGTCCTGCCAGTCTAGCCCCGCCGAGGAGAAGGCCATCTCGACGAACTCCCTCACGGAGTGGCTTTCACCGGTCGCGATCACGAAGTCGTCCGGGAGATCCTGCTGGAGCATCAGCCACATCGCCTCGACGTAATCTCCCGCAAAACCCCAATCCCGCTTCGCATCCAGATTGCCCAGGCGGAGCTCTTTGGAGTGACCACGGCAGATCCTGGCGACGCCGTCGGTGATCTTCTTAGTCACGAACTCGATCCCCCGCCTCGGAGATTCGTGGTTGAAGAGGATCCCGTTACAGCAGAACATACCATAGCTCTCTCTGTAGTTCACCGTGGTATAATACCCATAGACCTTCGCTATGGCGTAAGGGCTTCGAGGGCGGAATCGGGTCAGCTCATTTTGGGGCACCTCATCGACATTTCCGAACATCTCGCTGCTGGAAGCCTGATAGAACCTGGCATCGTGGCAGAAGTGCTTCACAGCGTCGAGGACCCGAGTGACCCCGAGGCCGGTGACGTTTCCGGTCAGAACCGGCTGGTTCCAGGAGGTGGCGACGAAAGACTGGGCCGCGAGGTTGTAGACCTCATCGGGCTGGGCCGTCTGCATCGCAACGTTCAGGGAGGACTGGTCTGTCAGGTCTCCTTCGAGAAATATTATGTTGTCCGCGATGGAGCTGATCCTGGACATGTTCGGCGTGCTGAGCCTCCTCACCAGGCCGTACACCTCGTAGCCCTTGCCAAGCAGAAGCTCAGCCAGGTACGACCCGTCTTGCCCGGTTATCCCCGTGATAAGTGCGGCCTTCGTCATCATCTTCATCTCCAAAATCGCGCGAGTGGTTTAATAGTTTTTATAAATATTTTCTATATTCGCGACTATGCTTCTCCAATCGTAACCATCGAGGTCGTCGTTTATAGCTTTTCCGATGGAGCATTCGATCGCCTGCGCGAGCTCCTTCGGCGAAATATCCTCTGGTCGAACCGATCGAACCGCATCAAACTTCTCTGCAAACTCGCTCAGGCCGCCTTCGGCGTTGACGACCACAGCCGCCCCCGCAGCCAGAGCCTCAAGGACGGTTATGCCGAATGCCTCAACTCCTGAAAGGTTTACGAAGACCTGGCAGCTCTTCATCCACCTGTATTTATCCTCTTCAGACG
>Ga0209408_1000064_pt1 | contig 84856 bp, 63 predicted proteins | sample AD_UKC107_MetaG_FD_184422 | JGI IMG/M metagenome (GOLD analysis project Ga0209408, IMG submission 184422) | Active sludge microbial communities of municipal wastewater-treating anaerobic digesters from Hong Kong - AD_UKC107_MetaG (SPAdes)... | ecosystem: Engineered > Bioreactor > Anaerobic >... | reverse complement strand
CGCTCAATCACCGAGAGCAGCAACTACATCGGCATTGTCCCAACCCAAAACACACAAAGGTCTATCTCGTCAATCATTGTGGATGATGAATTGAAGAAAAAATACTTCCAACTCTTTGTCGCCTCATACAAGGGCGCGCTTGCGGTGAATCCAGAGAAAAAGAGAGACGAGGTTAGAAAAAGAGCGAGGAAAATACAAGCTGCGTTCGCAGATTTCTTTAAAACCAACTCAAATCCGACAGTGTCACAACTCCAGGAGTATGTATGGAAGATTGGATTTTCTGAGCTTTTTGGCAAAACCGCCCCAAGAATCAGAAGAGCGTCTGAGATTTTTACACTCGCCTCTGATGAAATCAGGCACATTGTCCTTGTGACAGCACTTTCTCATCCTGATGAGTTTATAGAGAGCTACAACGAATCGCTCAACAAGGCAAAACTTCCCTTGAAGCGTTTGAAGAAAACCTGTGATGGTTGGGTTGAGCTGCCATTCTTTCTTGAGTGCATGTTGGATGGAAACCTTGTAAGGTTTCGGATAAGGGTGTTTTTCAACGAGGACTCTATCAGCATTAATCTTATATACCCGCCAACTGGCTTCACACTTGAGACGAAGGTTCCAAAAAAACCGTCTTTGCAGGACATTCGAGGAGTTTTCCTGCCGATCTGCGGCACACAGACCCTCATTGGTAAAGCTGGGCCTTTGCTTGCTGAGGTGACGCGTCCCCCCTCAATCATTGCTCTGCCTGAGACTGGCAGTAAATATTCACCGATGGTATACCACCTCACAAGAGAGCTTCAGAGCAGGGGTGTCAACTTTCCAAATGGCACAATCCTGAGACTTGGTGTGCATGCGCTCGATTCGCTGAAGCAACTGGGCGATACAGCCGTGAATCTACCCCCATTCCTCTCCTGCCACTGGGGAGGCAGAAAAAGTGCTGCTTGGATAGCAGACAACTGGAAAAGCTCAGCACTTACCGCCACCAACTTGATCTCCAGCATGAACTACCACCCCATGCAGGTTCTGAATCTTGCAAGGTATGTTGTGCTTGAGAAGTGCAACAAATTGACATGTCCCCTCCCGCCAAAGCTTGCAAAACTTGGAGATGTTCGAGGTATCAGTGCGCCTTTGAGTTTTGATGCGACAAAAAAGCTCGAAGAGCTGCTTGTGCAAAGGGATATACTACTAAAGGAACGAAGAGAAAAAAGAGCTGAGTTTTCAAAACTCGATGAGCTATACAAGGTTAACAAAGCCATTGAGCTTATGATGATAGGGCTTTTAAAACGCCACTGTCAGCTTGCATCGCTGTTCTATGTCGACAGGAGACCATTTGCACTGAGTTTCTATCTGGCATGGGGCAGAGAGCTGATTGAGTCGATGGCGGACATGGCGCACCAAAGGAGGGAACCATGCTAAAGAAACTGCTGATGGCAGTATTTGTTGTGATACTTGTGGCAGGATGTGCAGGAGGAGGTGTGAACCTCTCACTCGATACCCTTGTTTTTGCATCTGATGTGACAAGGATGGGAGATTTCACAAAGCTTGAGGACACAAACTTCATAGAGAACCAAAAGGTTTTTGTGATGGCTGTCGTCTCAGGGTTTGCATCAGAGCAAACCGGTGAGGATGCGTGGTCTTCCTGGCCAATCGTTACCCTCAAACTCAGAAACAGTGAAGGAAAGCTCCTCAACACGACTCAACCCTTTACCGATATGGTCGAAACAGAGGTAGAACAAACCGAATTCAAGCTGCCCTCGGAGGTGACAATCTCCGCAAAATCTGGAGATTATACCATCGAAGTGATTGTTGAGGATGGTATAACAGGCGAGAGGGCGACAGGAGAGTTGAAGTTCAAAGTATCAAAGTAATCAAATAGTTTAGAAGGGTTTCCAGTCAACCACGATTGTTTTTGTCTCTGCTATCCAGATAACCTCTGCCCCAAAACCTTCGGAGATGAACCTCACCGGCACTAGTGTTCTTCCCGACACGATTTTGGCTGGCACGTCGAGTTGGTATTCCTTTCCGTCGATGTACGCCGCCTTTTTATCTTTGAACAACTCTATCCTAAAATTACCCCTTGTAATTGTGATCTTACCCGTTGATGCTTCCCATCCGACCACACACCCGAAAGACTCAGAGATAAATCTCACAGGAACAAGAGTTCGCCCCTCGATTATTTGTGGTGGAACATCCAGATCAATGGCTTCATTGTTTAACGCGGCCTGAGAACTCCCAATGGATAATTCAAGGTGAATCGATTTGTCAGTTTTTACGATGACATCTAATTTTGCACCCTTACAACTATCTGTATTTGGCACAAAGTCAACGTACCCGGAGAAATCATCACCATATGGTAGTGCTGAGGCTTTTATTTTTACGTATCCACTCACCTCTGTGTCATCGCCAGAGAATGAGGATGGTGATACTTCAATCCAGGGATTAGAAGAAGAAATCGTGCCATGAACGCCATTTGGGACCGTGATCATGAAGGGCAATGTCATTTCCTTCCCTCTGGCAATCTTGCCAAAGAATAGACTCTCAGGTACTACACCTAATGAGCAGGCCTCAATCACCTCGGCACTGATCTCTATTGAAAAATCGTTTCCGAAACCCCAAGAGACATAGATAATACCATCAGCTGTTCCGAGTTTCATTTTTGCTGCATTAAGCGAAATGATAATCTCTTTGGAGTCCCCGGGTTCTAAGTCAATTCTGTCTGTACCCACATTGAGCCAATCATTATTCGTTTGAATATTGATACTTGCACTTTGCTCACCAGAATTTGTCAAAACAAAAACTCTGGTTTTTTTGGTGTCCTGCGGAACCTCGCCAAAATCAATTTCCTCTGTGTCAGACTCGATTATTGCAGGTTTCAGGTTTGGGATGATTTTCACGTTGACAGTGCTATTCACCTCACCCACAAAAGCCCTGACAGTGCATACTCCAGCTTCCAAAGCTTCAAACAGTCCATCATCGCTTATGTATCCATATTTGCTTGGATTGACAGACCAACTAATATCAGCGCTATCTAACATTTTGCCTCTCCAATTCAAAGCTTTGGCGTTAAACTGGAGCGTCTCTCCTACCTTCAAGGTGGCATCGTCTGGCGATATTTCGATCTCACTGACGGCTGCCCCATCATTGATATAAACCTGAGCCGTCGAATATACATCGCCGACACTTGCCTTTATACTCGTTTCCCCCGCTTTTTTACCAGTGACTTTACCATCATTGTCGATACCCAAGAGGCCAAGATCGCCAACTTCCCATTTCACCACTCCATCCATTACATTATTTTCGTCATCGTAGAGGGTTACCTCAAATGTGTAAGATTCACCAATCTCAATTTCCTTGTAGAGTGGGTAAATCTCAATCCTCTCAACTTTTTTTGGAGCTTTGGGTGCTAGGCATTGAATACCTTCACTGTAGCTTGTGAATATCATGTTGTTGCATATTGCTGGTTGACCCAGAAATGCTGTTCTAGATTTAGTCTTACCTATCCAAATTTCTTCTCCTGTGTTTGCATTTAACACATAGAAGAAGCTGTTATTACCGCCAAAACACACAATATTCCCACAGGCAGTCGCTGATGAATACTCAGTATCATCACTCTCGAACCTCCACAATTCCCTCCCGTTGTTGAGATCGAGACACAAGAAATAACCTTCCTTTGATCCAATGTATACCTTATTACTATAAATACATGGAGAGGCTGACACAGCCTCTCCTGTTCTATACTTCCATTTCAGTGAACCCCTGCTTGCGTCAACACAATAAATGTTTCCATCCTCGCACCCAAACACGACTTTGTCATTTGATACTGCAGGAGAAGATTTTACTTCATCTTTTGTTTCAAAACTCCACACTGTTTTGCCGCTTTTTGCATTAACACAAATAAAGTTGTCTCCCCTGTAGCTATCTTGTCCAAAATAAATATAATTTCCATCCCCACTGCAAGCTGGACTTGAAGCACCACCATCCCCACCTGTCCATAATTCTTTTCCTGTTTTTGCGTCTAAGCAGAAGCCATTATATATGCCATCGTGTCCAAATACTTTATCGTTTGCCACAAGTAACGACGAGTAAACAAAGTGTTTTGTTTTATATGACCAGATTTCATCACCTGTATTGGCATCCAATCTGTACACATACTCATCGATGCTGCCAAATATTATGCTGTTTTCATAGTAAGTTGGTGTGCTTTCGATTCCACCACCTGTTTTGAACGACCAAATCTTTTCACCATTTTCCGCGTCAATACAATACATTTTATCTCTGGTGCCTATGAAGACCTTGTTATCTACCACAATTGGGGCTGAGTACTCGCTAAAAAGGTGGTACATGCTGGAATCGAATAACCACTTAGTTTCAAAACCATTCTCGAATGTGGGAATGCAACTAGACGGAGCAACACTGGTTCTCTGAGGGTTTCCCCCATACATAGTCCAGTTACAGTCACTTCCAGCTGAGGCAAGTGGTGCTGAGGACGTCGATAATGAGACAAACAACACTGCAGACATGAGACAAAGGACGCATCTTCGCATTGGAACCTCCATTATTTCCCATTCATTACATGTAAATTATACAATGTGTTCTGGAATTTCAATATCCTTAAAAGATTAATTTTGTCATAATTTATATATAGGTAAGAAAAAATTAATGAAACTATTCCTATACGATAAGCATCAATCGAAATCTATCAATAGAAGGTACTCATGCCCCTGTTGCCCACGAATTGCGCAAGCCCAACACTCTTTGGCGGGAAGAATATCTAAGAGCTGTATCTATCAGACATTAATTGTTCTCAATCCATGAATATTTCTTCTGAATCATTATCTAATCCATCATTGCTTAAGCATCTCATAAATCTTTGCCACATCGCCAGGATAGGTGGTGGATGCTTCAAAAGATGTTTCGGGATTGAATCTCATAGGCACAATCCCAATGTCATCTGGCAGTTTGGTTCTCACTGTGACTCGCTCGATCAAAGATATCTCGTTGAAATGCCTGTCTTGGATTGAGAGATTGAAGAATATCGACACGTCATTTCTCCGGGACAAAGATGCCGATTCAACCGTTGCTCTGTACGTGTATGGTGGGTTGAATGATATTCTTCTCCCACCCCTTTTTATCTCCATGATTGGTTTACCGTCAATAAGCTCCAATCTGAAATCAATGACGTTCATGTGTGTTGAGACGAGTGCCAATCCAGAGATAAAAAGCACAATCGACGCAACAAGGATTATGTTTGAGACTACTTGTGGAAACTCCGGCTTGCCAATGAGCCAAACCAAAAACACGGCGATAGAGAAAATTATGAAGAGCGAGGCTGGGAGATTCCCGGCTCTGTTGTCCACAAACTGAGCGCAAACCACCTGACTATCGAGTTCATCAGCCAAACGATTTTTGTTCATGTTGTTTTAGACACTTACGGTTTGCTGATATTTTGCTACTTCTCCAGCTGCACAAGCTTTATATCTCTTGCCAGAAGTACCTCTTTGACCTGGTCACTGTGGGGGTAGTCGTCGCGATAATACAGCGCAATAAGCTCAGGGAATGTATTTGCGATGACCTTTGCGCAGTGATAGCAGGGAAGCGTTGTGACAAAGATTTCCTTGATGTCTCGTCTTGAACCCTCGTATCGGGAGATTGCGTTTATCTCGGCATGAATAACGGGACAGTCCCAGAGCTCATCGCCAGAGGCGTTGAGCTCCCTGTTGCACCTGTCACAGTGGGGCATACCAGACACAACACCGTTGTAGCCCGTTGCTCTGATGTTATTGTCAGCATCGACCAGAACACACCCAACCTGTCGCTTAAGGCAGGTTGACCTTGCCGCAACAAGGGCGGTGATTTGCATAAAATACGTCAATTTGTCTGGTCTGCTCATAATTTTGTGTTCTCCCTCTATAACCTTCGTGGTCTTGTCAAAACCGCAGTTTGTGCAGTGGTTCTCACTCATGATTTGACCGATCCTTTTTGGTTTCTACTGTGCTGGGTATTTTACGGCAATTGATTTAGTTGCCGCATACCACTCAACCGATGCTCCAAGTCCTTCGCTGATGAATCTCACTGGCACAACGGTTGAGCCACCAACAATCTGTGGTGGTGGGTCAACAATCACAGCCTGACCATTTACCTTGGCGGTCTGTTTCCCAATCCAGAGTTCAATCGTTCTGCCTTCAAGCGAATAGGTGACCTTCCTGGCATCGGCGTCCCAGCCAATCTCAGCACCAAGCGCTTCACCAAGGAAACGGAAGGGAACCATCGAACGGCTGCCTATGATGGTGGGGGCAACAGGCATCACGTTTTGCTTGTAAACACCGTTGATTGTTGCGTCTTTCGAGCCAACCATCATGACAACGCTTGTGATTGTGGCAAAGTTTATCTTGTAGGAAAAGCTGTATGTATTGTCAGGGTTTGGTTGTGAAATGGGGTCGGAGATGGGGTCGACGACCACGATATTGACGGTGTTTTCGCCGTTTTGCAAAATGACAAACGTTGAGAAACTCCCGTCAGGGTTGGTTTTGGTGGGCTGACCATTGACAACAACAGACGAGTTCGACTCAGCCGTTCCCGTCACCTCGAAATACTGCTGTCTCGTGGTTGCGCCATCTGTCAGATTGATGACAGGTTCAATCAGTTTTGGTGTGACGGTCACTTCCTTCGATGGATCAGATTCAACACCGCTGCTATCAACCGCTTTGATGATGTAGTAGTAGGTTATACCATTCTCGACATTGGGGTCGGTGTACTGCATGCCGGACACAAAGAAATCGGTGATCGCGACATTATCATACCCGTTTGGATAGGTCGCCCTGTAGATGTTGTAACCAACAATGGGCAAACCTCCCTGGCTCATGTTGACCGTGTCCCAGAAGAGGTGGACTTTATTGTTGCCAGGGTATGCAGAGAATGTCGGAGGGGTGCCAGGAGGAGCAGCGCCAGAGAGGACAACCATCTTAACCGGCACCTGGATTATCGGTTGTTCCTTGTCGTTAGATGTGACTATGATTGTTGCTTTGTACTCGCCTGGTTTCATGCCGGCTGCGTCAACAATCACGACTGACGCTGTACTCTTGCCCCCATCTATCATCCCATTGTCAGGCTCGTATTTGAGCCAGTCATACGCTTGAGAGGTGGCAACCTGCAACAGGATTGGAACTGTTGCCATTCCGGCATTCGATGAGACGATGACGTTGCCCCTGTAAAGCTGTCCTGCAACGAACCCATCGAGGTCTATTGTGATGGTGACTGTGACCACATCTACTTTGACATTGAGCACCTGGCAGGTTATCCAGGATTTATCAGGAGTGGCTGTAACCTGGAGGTATTGCTCTCCGGGTGCAGTGCACGTGAGTGTGCGGGACATCTTTCCCTTACCTGGCACTGTGCCAAAATCGATGTATGGCGGGTCTACCATGAGGTTGCCGTTTGGAGAGTAGAGGCTGTTCGTCTCAGGCACCTTTTCGTATGTTTTGGAGAGGGTGAACATGAGGGTACCAGCGCCACGGTTGTAGATACCAAGAGTGTCGCTCTGCTGCTCTCCCTGTTTGACATAGAAAACCATCTCAGTCTTGGTGAGTTCTATCTTTGGGTCGCTGATCGGTAGAGCCGCAATCGGTGTTGCAACTGACAGCAACATAACCAAACCAAGTGTTGCAAGCAGCAGTTTTCTCATGTTCATGTAACCTCCAACGTTATCACTTCTCAATCGTTTCACACTCCATGTGTGATATACACATCAACTTGGCGACAAGTTTACTCGCCACTCCCACATCCCCAGATGTGAACACTCTCAGTTTGCCAGAACCGTGCTCAATTTCAAGCGACTTGCAAAGCCTCTCGACCTGTCTTGCAACTGCATCGCCAGTATCAATCACCGTTATTTCATCGGGTAGACATGCTTTTATCTGTTCAATCAAGAAAGGAAAGTGGGTACAGCCTAACACGAGGGTATCAGCGCCAAAGGATATGGCGGGGTCAAGAATCTCAGAGAGTTTTGCCTTCCTGCAGAAATTTATCTCCCTGTCATGTTCAACCCAGTTAACAAGCTCAGGAGCGGCAACAGTTATGACGCTCTTGCCCTGTGTGTGTTTTTCCTTGGTCCTGATGTACTTGTTGCCTCTGCTCGTTGCGCGAGTTGCTAGAACCGCTATTCTGCCGTTTTTTGTTATCTCTGAGGCTGGTTTAACCCCAGGCTCAACCCCCACAAAGGATAGCTCTGGGAAGTCAACTCTGAGCTGGTCTATGACGTTTGTGCTCGCTGAGTTACAGGCAACAACGATGAGTCTTGCGCCACATTCTGCCAGGAATCTTGTGAGTTGTCTGGAACGGTTAAGAATGAAATTGTTGTCCCTCTCACCCCAGGGGCAGTTGGCAGAGTCGGCAATGTAAATGTAGTCATATGACGGCAAAAGTGTGATGGTGTACCGAAGAATCGACAAACCGCCAACTCCAGAGTCGAAAAAGCCTATTGGCATGTAAACGACCTATTTTTCCTCTTCATTGTTGTTGTCACCTGCACCGTACTTCTCTCGTTCTTTCGCCATCTTGGCTGAGATGTCATCAGAAATCGATGAGAGGTCGGCAGTTCTGGCATTTGCTCCAAGTTTTCCAGCAAGGAGCCGAAGAGAGACCGGCGCGCTGAAAAGAACATCCATGTGGTAGTCCATGAGACGGTAGAGAAGCACGAATGACCCAACGATTGCCATGTCCACTCCATGAAGTCCGCTGAAGAATGCAAATGTTCCTGCCTCGATACCTCCCACCGCGCCTGGAGTTGGCACCCATGCGGAGGACAACTGAGCGATGACACCCATCGCAATGACCGCAATCGGATTGGGAGTTGCGCCCAGAGCGATAAGCACAAAATATGGCATTAGCTTGAGAAGTGTCCATGTGAGGATAGAGTTCAGGACAGCCATGGACACAGCAAACTTGTTGCCCGAGAAGAGGATTTTGGATGATTCCTTTATCTCGGCAAGCATCTGTTTACTCTTTTTGTAGAATCCAGACGGGGTGGTTACTCCCATCCATTTCTGCATAAGTTTGAATCTTGCCAAGAACCTGAAAACAAATGTGAACCAGTGCGGTTTTGATATGAGAATGATGCCAACACCAGCAAGCAGGAGAAAGCCAACTGTTGTGACAATAAATGTGACATATTGGGCGGTTGCCAGATTTAGATTGAAACCAAGTGGGATGAGGGCTAGGATGATAAGAACAAAGACCATCCTGACAACAATTGAGATGATGCCTTTCACAAAAACGAGAACACTGCCCTCGGCAATGCTGTAACCGTCATCGAGCAGGAACCAAATCTGCATTGGCTCTCCGCCAGATGTTGAGGGGCTGGCGTTTGCAAAGAAGAGCCCAACAAAATAAATCTGGAGCATTCGCCAGAAGCTGGTTTTCTTCTGCATCGCTTTTGACAGAAACCAAAGCTGAAATGATTCGAGGAAGAATGTTCCGAGGTTGGTCAAGGCCGCGACAAGTATCCACCACCATTTTGTCGATTTGAGAACTTTAACTGTCTCGCCTAGGTCAAAGTCTTGTGTGAACATCATTATCAAAAATATGATGACAAAAGACGCAAGCGACGCCACAACCACGTACCTGATTAGTTTTCCACTCGTTGTTTTTTTACTCATAATGGTTTTTCCCTATCCACAGGATGAAATGTCAGAAATCACAAATACTTCATCATTTTGTTCTATTATTGTCTCGGAGTCTGGGTTGAGAAACATCTGCCCCTTCCTGATCAAAGCCACAGGGAGGGACTGCATTGTTTTTCTTATCTCATACAGAAACTCATCATATTTCATTCCTGTAAATCTCTCTGATACCTTTATCCGTTTAAATTTTCCACCTGGCTGGTTGGTAAGTAATGCGCTCACGAGGCTTGCAAGCCCCGGGTTGTGAACCGCTCTTGAGAGCATGTCTCCTGCAACCTCTGATCTGACCACAATCTCGTCAGCCCCTGCGCCTTCAAGATACTCCAAATCCTCGGATGATAGAACCTCACATATTATTCTGACACTTCCATTTGAGATTCGATTCAAGGCAAGAACGGTGAGAATTACTCTTGAGTCGGTGTCTTTTGAGCCAGCCTCAAGATCGGCAAGCACAACAGCCGTCTTTGCTTTGTCAGCCGCGACTTTCTCAAGCGAGGAGAGTCTGGTGGTGTCACCCTGGATGAAGATGACTTCCTGAGGAAGGTTGTCAATCCAATCACGGTCAGCCATAACAACAATAGTCTCACTCCTGCCCTTGCACTCCTCCATGAGCTCGGAGACTATCCTGCTTCCGTTTTCATTCCAACCGAGTATGAGCACATGCTCAGAAAGTCGGCCGGGTATCCTCCTGTTCATTCTCCCCACCAGCCTTTCAACAAGCCTTGCAACCAACGTCGCCGTCAAAAGCGCAACCAGTATGATACCAGAGATAATGGCAACAACACTCATCACCTTACCCCAGGGCGTCACTGGCACAAGGTTGCCGTAGCCCAGCGTGGACATCGTGACAATCGCCCACCAGAGAGCGTCCCAGAAACTATTTATGGTAGCGCCAGGAGCGCCTGACTCGAAGATATAAGTCGCAGCAGAAATGACGACAATCGGAGCAACGACAGCCGATGTCAGCCAAAAAAGCTGTTTTATTCTTGACTTTAGATTATGAAAGTTTGGAGCCACAGTTCGGACAGAACTTTGAACCGGGTGGTATCTCGTTGCCGCAGGATGAGCATCTACCAGACTGAAGGTTTATCCCACAGGAAGGGCAAAACTTTGAATCTGATGGAATCTCCTTGCCACAAGATGGGCAAGTGTGGCTGGATGGGTTGCTCTTCTCTGGTTTTCCCTCGAATCCACCCTTCATCGAGTTTACGATTTGAGCGCCCATCATGATGCCGGCTCCCGCTTGGGCTGCTGTTCCCGCAAGACCACTTCCACCTTTTTCCATTGATTTAGCTGCTTTGTAGGCGAGGTACTTGTTCATGTCAGAGATGGCGTTCATACCAGCTCTTTCATCAACAGCCTTCTCGACCTCATCTGGCAGCGAGATGGACATGATGTAGGAGTCTGGGCAAGAAAGTCCGTACTTAGAGAGTTCTTTTGAGATGGCTTTGGCGTGTTTGTCGCCGAGTTCCTCATAAACCTTTGGAAGGTCAAAGACCGTGTTTGCCTCTTCGCTTATGATGTCGATGAAGCTTGAAATTGCAATTGACCTGAATTTGTCCTCAACCTGACCTTTTGTCATGAAACCCCTGGTGCCGACAAACTCAGAGACAAAACGCTTTGGTTCCTCAACCCTCAGGGTGTAGTTGCCAAATGCCTTCAGTCTGACAACGCCAAGTTCACGGTCTTTAAAGGGGACAGGCTCAATCGTGCCAAACTTGAAGTCAGGATGGAGTGTTGTGGAGACGAAGAGAACCTCTGCTCTGAAGGGGGATTTGAAACCGAATGGAAGTGAGAGGAGCTGCGTTATGATGGGGATGTTTTCGGTTGTAAGGGTGTGCTTGCCGGGGCCAAACATATCGGCAAGTTGGCCATTACTGATAAACAACGCAATCTGACCATCGCGCACAATAAGCTGCGCACCCATCTTGATGTCAGCAGATCCTGATGGCGGTTCGCGGTGCATGAGTTCCACACCGTGTTTGTCAAGCCATTCGATTATCTCCAGATACACTCCCATTGTCCTTACTCCTCCTTTGTTCGTAGTTGCGGGAAGAACAGCACTTCTCGGATGCTGACCTGGTCGGTCAGGAGCATCACAAGTCTGTCCACTCCAATTCCTAGTCCTCCAGTTGGTGGCATTCCGACACCAAGAGCCTCGACGTAGTCTGTGTCGACCTCGTGAGCCTCGTCGTCGCCCGATGTTCTGTATTTGTCCTGAGCTTTGAATCTTTCAAGCTGATCTTGCGGATCGTTGAGTTCTGAGAATGCGTTTCCGCACTCCATGCCAAAGATCACAAACTGGAATCTCTCGACCCAACCATCCTCACCCGGAATCATCTTGGCAAGAGGCGACAGCTCAATGGGGTAGTCTGTGATAAATGTTGGCTGAGTCAGATTGACGACGATTTTCTTCTTGAACACCTCGTCGACAAATCCCTTGAAGTTTGTCTTCTTGTCCATCTTGATGCCTTCACGTTTGACATATTCTTTGGCAAACGCGTCGTCTCTGAGCTGGTCAATCTCGATGCCTGCCATCTCGCGGAAAGCATCCCTCATGGAGAGTCTCTTCCATGGCGGAGCAAGCTCAATCTCCTTGTCCTGGTATGTGATTTTTGTCGTACCGAGAACCTTTTTGGCAACATCCGAAACGAGCTCCTCAGAGATTCTCATCATACCCTCGTAGCTCTCCCACGCCTGGTACAGCTCAAGCATGGTGAACTCTGGGTTGTGTACGGTTGAGATACCCTCATTGCGGAAGCACTTGCCAAGCTCGAAAATGCGTGGCATACCACCAACGATGAGACGCTTGAGGTAGAGTTCTGGAGCGATTCTCATGTAGAGGTCGCGGTCAAGAGCGTTGTGATGTGTTTCAAAGGGTTTTGCTAGAGCTCCGCCGTAGAGTGGCTGAAGGATTGGGGTTTCGACCTCTTCAAAGTCTTTTGACCACAGGAACTCTCTGATAGCCTTGATGATCTTGTTGCGAGTGGTAAAGCGCTCCAACACCTCTGGGTTTGAGATCATATCAATATGGCGTTTGCGGTAGCGGATTTCAGAGTCGACAAGTCCGTGGAACTTCTCAGGAAGCTCAACGAGAGCTTTGTTTACCCACTCAAAGGTTTTGACTTCAACGGTGATTTCCTCGGTGCGGGTTTTGAAAACAGGGCCGGAGACAATGACGGTATCACCAATATCAAGAGCGGATTTGATGAGGTCATAAGTTTCCTCACCAATAACGTCAATCCTGCAATAGAGCTGAATTGGCCCGGCCTCGTCACGAAGAACCATGAATCTGGCTTTGCCGTGACCCCTGACAGTTGTTATTCTGCCACCAATTCTGACATCCTCTTGTGTTTGTTCCAACTTTTCAAAGTTTGCCTTGACGTCATTTGAAAGGCTGAGTGTTCCCTCAATCCTTGGTGGATAGGCGTCAATCCCAGCTTCCTTGAGCTTGGCAAGCTTTGTTAGCATTGACTCATTAAACATTTGTTTTTATGCCCTTCTGATCTTGATGATTCTGAACTTTCTTGTTCCTCTTGGAGTTTTGATTCTTACGATATCTCCAGCATGTTTACGGAGAAGCTCAGCACCGATTGGTGAGACGTTGCTGATTTTGCCTTCCTCTGGAGAGACCTCGTAACTGCCGACGATTGTGTATGTTTCTTCTTTATCAGCGTCGAGGTCGATGAGGGTGACCTTGCAGCCGATTCCAACCTCGGAGACATCAACATCAGAACGCTCAACCACGTGGCAATCGTTGATGATGTTTTCAAGGTGCTGGATTCTGCCCTCAATAAAGGATTGGTCGCGTCTAGCCTCGTCATACTCAGCGTTTTCACTGAGGTCACCGTGACTCTTTGCGTGTCTGATTCTGTCAGCTATCTCTGCTCTTTTGTTGTTCTTGAGATCTTCAAGTTCGGCGATAAGCTTGGCATGACCGTCTTTTGTCAGAGTGTATGTCTTTTTTGTCTTCTTGGTTTCTTCACTTGTTTCTTTCATGTTCCTCTATTCCTCCTTGGCAAGCTCATAAATGTTAGGCTTCATATCGAGTTTGCCAATCAAATCTCTGTATTCCTGTTCTGTTATGTCTTTCGGGTGTTTGCCGATAATAGATGAGAACACCGCTTCCATCACGTTAGCGCCGAATGTCCTGCCTCCCATGTTGGGAGTGAAGGTGGCAAGAAGTTTGACGCCACGCTTCTTGAATTCTTCCCTGTTTTTTTCTGTCGTTGTGTTTGTGACAACAATTTTCCCATTCATATCAGGTGGCATGTTCTTCCAGATGTAGTGAAGGTCACCAGCAACAACGTCAGCCCACTTGAAGAATCGATTTGGTTTCTTGCCGGGTTCCTTCTGCTTCTCTCCAAGAGGGTAGAGCCATGAGTACGGAACCTTTGAGATTATCGGCATGAGAGTTGCTGCCAAAAACCCAATCATCCTGAGGCTTCTGATGGCAAGTGGAATATCGAGTGAGAACGCCAAGTCACCAAACGTGCACTCACAGCCGTGGTCGGAGAAAACCTTTGCCAGGAAGTATCTGTCGACAGCCGTCATTACAAGTACCTTTTGCTCCTTGCTCAAGATACCCATATCAAAAAGCGTATCGACCACCATCGGCTCAAGGATAGCCTTTAGATAAGCGCCATCGCAAACCGGTTTTGTTTTAGCTGCTTTTGCCCATTTGTAGGGGTCTTTCATGATGTATGTTCTCTTGCCGGGTCGCATGTAGATGTCACCACCACCCATGCCAAAGGCGTCAACCTCGCCGTCAAGCTTTTCAAACATCTCCATCATCTTGTCGGGACTGCCGTCTGTGCCAACCCTTGAAATCTCGAATTTTTCGCCGAGGAGTTCTGTTTCGAATGTGTGGTCTCTTGAGGATGACCCAAGACTCACGGATACTATTTTTTTCATTGTCCTTCCTCCTTCATTGATATTCGAGCTTTCTCAGTGGTGCCTGGTTACTTTAAATCTCTGGAGTGTAACAGGTTCATTTCCAAAAATCCCTGCTTTTCTCTTCGCAATGTCGATTTGCTTTGCTGGGGTGTCAACTCCATCAAGGTCTGGCAAAAGGAGCCCTCGTCTGTATCCGCTTCTGACGATCACCCCATATACCTTGGGATCAAGCTCGGATTCATTTTTGATATCCTCAGGTTCTGACAAGACATCAACGCTTATCTCAAGTGAGTCGAGTTCAGATTTTGTGATGGGAGGAAAGCGGGGGTCGGCGGTTGATGCCTCCTTTGCCATCTCGATTATCTCATGCGCGATGCTCTCCGTTGTTGGGGCAAATGTGCCGATGCAGCCCCTGAGAGAGCTGCCTTTGTGGATTGAAACAAAAACACCTGCTCTGCCTCGCATTTCCTGTGGTAGAGGATTCGGCGGTTCGATGGTCTTGCCTGTTGTGATGTAGACCGTCATCGCCTTCCTTGCCAACTCGACAAACATGTCACCCATCTTGCCTTAGCTGAACCTCTCTACGTGAACAACATTGATTTTTCCGAGGTGCTCAGGAAGTCTTGACGATGTGAGATAGTATTTCACCTTCATCTTCTCAGCAATCACAATCGCTCTGGCTGCCTCTTCGAAGATGTCATATTCAGTGACAAGGTTCTCTGCTCTCCTGGCGTCCTTACCCATGACCATTATCTTTTCGAAGGCTGGATTATTCTTGAGTTCGTCTGGCAGGAGCATGGGCGCGGTGTGAGAGATATAAATCCTGTTGAAAAGCTCAAGAAGCCCGATGTGGTGGAGCCTGACAATCGCCCCTGGGTCAGCAACAAGTCCACCCATCTTCATCTTTGAGGCAAGTTCCTTCATCGACTCTGTGATTTCAAGTTCGCCTGAAACAGGCTTGGAGAATGTGTGTGTGATCCTGGTTGGCGGCTGGGTAACTTTTCTTTCGGGTATGTATTGTTCAGTTTTTGTCACCATGGGTTCTGGCTTTTTGGATTGTTTCGGGTGAACCGTTGGTTTTGTTTCGTGTTCTGGTTGTGGCTCTGGAGCTCTTTGTGTGGGAGTTTCGTAAACCGGGGTGTCCTCGATGTGGGGTGTTTCGGGTATAGATTCTACCACTCTCTTTTCAACCGTTTCCAGCGCTTCATCGAGCACCTCATCAAACAAGCCCCTGTTCTTTGACATGCCATCAAAGAGGTCGCCCTTTGCCATGAAGTCCTCAGTCTCTACAATTTCTTGGATTTCGGGTTGAGGCTGCGGAGTTGTTTCTACGACCGGTGCTGGTGGCTGAACGTCTGTCATCTCGTCAACATCGATGGTATCTGGGGTGACAACGATTGGCTCTATCTTCGGTTGTGGTTTGGACTCTTCCTTTGTGAAAGGTTTTTGCTCTGGCTCAACCCTTGTTGGTTTTGTCATAAACTTCGTTATGTCTGGTGGCTGAAGCTTTGGCGTTCTAAAACCTGTCTTTGTGGATGGTTTGATGACCTGTTCCGGGGCCGACTGTGGCTTCTGCGAGGTCGGTTTGGGTTGTAGTGGTTTTGACTGGGTTGGTTTTGGTGTCTCGGCTGCCGTCTCCTCCCTTGGGGTTGGGAGTTTCGTTGGCTGGGCTTTAGGAGTCTCTTTTGATGAAGTTTTTATTGGCTGTTCTTCTAGGGTTGCTGTGGGTAGATCTGGTTTTTTGGTCTCGACGGGCTTTGCGGTTGGAACCCTTTCCTCTTTTGCTGGTTTTGCTTCGAACTGATGTTCAATGAGTTCTTTTCGCTTTTTGACACTTGCCAGGCTCTCTTCGGAGCTGAAATCTGTTGCGAGGAAATCATCATCGTCTTTTGAGAAGAAAGTCAGATAGAGCCACACGACGAGTACAATTAGAAGCAGCACGAGAACGACAAACAGAGCAAACATAAATGGTCTTTGCGCTGGGCTCTTGATTGATTCCCACATATCGGAAAAGAATGAGGAGATGCCTCTCCAGACCTTGCCAAAGAATGATTCCCCGGAGTCACCCCCGTCGGGGATGATTTTATCTGGATCACCCTCTGGTTCAGTTACAGCTCCACCCTCCGGCATCCAGCCGGATTCGTTGGTTTGAGCATTGGAAAGGAGTGGGTCTTTCACAGTCCTGTCAACTGCTGCTGGCACCTGGAAAAGGGTTGCAACATCTTCTGGGTTGCCATCAAGTAGAAAGCACTCCGCTGTTGTTGCAAAAATGATACGTTCGTTGGAGGTGTTGGTGGTGCCAGGGATTGCAGTAAGTGGTTTTGAAACAAAGGACTTGAAGTGATTACTATTTGGTTCAGGTTTGAGTTCTGTTTCAGAAAACGGTTGGATGAGCCAGAGGTTTCTTCCCTTTTTTGCATCAAGCATCAAGGAACCCGCCGCCGTGTTCCAGTTGGTTGAGAGCAAATGGCCATCAGTACCTGGAAGATACATAGCTCCATAGCCTTTGCCTTTTTCGTCTCGATAGGCAGATGCAATGACTGTGATTGGTCTTTTGGATGTGATGACCATCGAGTCATAGACTTGTTTTCCTGGTTCAAGGACGTTTTTAACATCGAGGTGTTTTTTCTCTCCGGCATTGAGAGTAAAGGTGTCGAGTCCATTGCCATCAGACCACTTCACATCTATTTTGTTGCCGTCAAACGCCGACATGATGGTGACAGGGCCAAGAGGGAGGAACGAATACTTGAGTCCGCGCTGAGGAACTGTGAACTGTGAGAGCGCGGCGCCAGTCCCATATTGAATCAGGCAGTCTTTCCTTGTTTCAATCTTTCTAAATTCGGGTTCGAGTTCATCCATCACAACCGTCTGGTCTTCGCCCAATTCGATTGATTTGATGACCTTTCCTTTGTATGAGATATCAATTTTGTTGCCAGAATCGAGACTTGTGATGGCGACAAACGAAGGTATGTAGATAAGTGTTCCCTTAACTCCTGGGATAAATGCCGTCGTGTCGGTCTCGCCTTTTGAGAAGTTGCCAACAGCGACTGAACTAAGCCCAGTACTCTGTATGTTTATGACGGTTGGCTTCTCAAGTTTGAATCTTCTAACCTCGCCGGGACCGAGCGTACTCGGTGTTATGTAAATACTGCCCCTTTTGTTGGCGTCTCTTATTAGGTTGCCATTAGCATCCTTGATGTCTATCTTGTTGTCTTTGGTGTAGGAGGAAATTATGACCTCTCCCCATGCATAGGTCACAAATGACGTGCCAAGATACCTCTCAACTCCGACGTGTTCCTGCTGTTGTGGGTTGGCTGTCTCGTTGCCATAGTAGACGTAGTAGATGTGCTTGCCCTTCGCAGTCAGGTCAACTGATATCCTGAGTACTATGAGTTTTGCGTTGGGATTTTTTGAGACAACCTGATATGGGATGATGACGCCTTCAGCGTCGGTTACTCTTATGTCGGAGTTGTCATCGTTTATGTCATCCATCTGAAGAGAGAAATTGACGGGGTAGGAGAGTCTGTCGATGCCAGCTTGTTCCTCTATGGTGAGAGTGCGTCTGTATTTCCACACCTTGCCCGGTGTGTCTGCTCTTGATGCAAAAAATGAGGCCTGGGTAAGAATTATTGCCACAGAAAGTATTGCGGCAATCAGAGTCTTTCTTTTCATCCTATTCGTCCTGACCCGCTTCCACCCTGGCTGCGCAGTAGGGGCAGACCTTCCATTCAAGGTTGAGGAGCTTCCCGCAGTTGCCGCAGGGAGCTTTGAGCTGCTTGAAGCAGTTTGGGCAAACCTGATAATCCTCAGAGATTGGAGTGCCACAAACGGGGCATATGAATTTCTCTTTTGAGAGAACGTATCGATAGTACTCACCCTCGATTTTGCGAAGCCTCAGGTCAGACTCGACAATCTTTCCTTCCTCTACCGTCAGAACAGGGCGCCAAACGAGGTAGACAATCCAGGGAATGACAAGCAGTGAGGCTAATCCCCACACCCAACCAAAGTTTGTGCGACGGGAGGCATCGAAATAAACCCATAGAGCGATAAGCACGACCACGAGGAAGAGAAGATATGGAAGAAGGAGAGCAAAAAATGAGAAGAAATTGTTGATTGTCACAAGGATATCAGGAGTATCGCCTGGATCGGTTTCGCTTGACTTGCCACCCATTTGCTTATCTTCCATCCCACTACCATTGTTATCCTGTTCTTCTATAGTTGTGCCAGTATTTGGGTCACCAGTACCATCATCGGTGGCAAGTGCAAAACTGGAAAAAAGCGGAGCAAGGCAGACAAGCAGCACGACAGCTAGTATGACATATCTTTTCACTCGATGTACCTCCAAACCACGATTTTATCCGCAGAAATCAAGATTTGCAAGGAGAGAATGAAATACTAAAATTCAATAATTACTTTAGTTTCAGAAAATCTTACACTTTTCAAAAGATTAACATTGAGTGAACGAGTCCGTGAATTTGTCATACTCTACATTTTTGTGTGATGTGAGTTGTTGTGACATCTGTGCTTTTTTTAAGATGATGACCACAGGAATAATAAAGGATAAAAAAGAATTTGATTGAGGAATAACATCCGTGCGGACGTGCAAGCTTTTATGATTTGCTTCGGAGACTTAAACGAAGACTTTTGCAAGGGCCGATCTCAAATACCCGCACCTTCTGCTATATCCTAAATATCTGAAACCCGATAAATCTTGGCTATATGCCATTCCAGTTGAATCTACCCAGCGCCGTGCGAAGACTCGCAACAAGGTAGAGTGAACCAGTGACAATCACGCACCCATCATCGGGTGTGCTGTCAATGGCCTTTATGAGTGCATCCACTGGGTTCTTGACCACTTCACAATCAAAACACCTCTGTTTGAACTTTTTCGCAAGTTTTTCTGGGTGCATCGAGCGAGGTGAATCTACACTTGTTACTATGACCTTGCAACTGACTGTTGAGAGTGCTCTGATGAAACGCCTCGTGTCCTTATCCTTGAGCATACCGACAACGATGGTTCTCTTCGGGGTTTTGATGTGGCGATTGATGGCACGAGCAAGCGCGTCAGCAGAGCGACCGTTGTGAGCGCCGTCCAGGATGATGAGTCTTCCGTCCTTGATTGATTCCATTCTGCCAGGCCAGAAAACTTTGGATAGCCCGGCTTTGATGGCCTCTGGAGTGACTTTGTCAAAGCCATTTCTTGAGAGGATCCTGCACGCCCTGATGGCAAGCGATGCGTTCTGGAGCTGGTGAACTCCCATCATCGGGACAAAGATGTCTGTTATATCCCCATCTTCATCGGAGTAATCCATGAGCTGTCCACCGTCTGTTGGTCCCCTGTCTGTGAAGTTGAAATCGAATGATTCACGATTTATTGGAATACCCAGCGGTGTGGCAACCTCAATAATTCCATCGATTGCCTGTTTTCGCTGCTTAGCTGTGACAAGAGGCACACCATGTTTGAGGATACCAGCCTTTTCTTTGGCGATGAGTCCTAGTGTGTCACCGAGAATCCTCATATGGTCATGGGAGATGGATGTGATGACGGTGCATGCGGGTTTTTCAACGATATTGGTCGCATCGAGTCTGCCGCCTAGTCCGACCTCAAATACGGCGCAATCAACCTTTTGCCTGAGGAAGTGAGTGAAGGAGAGAAGGGTTATGACCTCAAAGAATGTGGCAGTACCAAATTCTTTTTCGTGTTTGACATTGAGAATCCTGATTTCCTCGATAAGGTCAGAAAACTCGCCTGTGCTTATGATGAGGTCATTTACTTGAGCACGTTCCCTGATATTTTGGAGGTGTGGACTGGTGAATAGTCCTACCTTGTAGCCGGAGGCCTGGAGGATTTCGGATGTCATCCGAGAGGTCGAGCCCTTGCCTTTTGTTCCTGCGATATGCACAACAGGGTAGGCTTTGTGAGGATTGCCAAGATCAGAGAGGATGGGGTACAGTCTGTCGAGTCCGAGCTTCGAGCCGAGATAGCGGATACTTCCCAGGTAGTCCAGAGCTTCGCAGTAATTCATTTGGTTCGCAAGGGTAGCACAGCGGAGGTTGAATGTCTATCAATAGAGTATTAGAATCTGTAGGCGTTTATGTGTTATTTAAACTCGCTGATGACATCTTTGACAGTCATTAATTCTATTTCGATATCCTCTTCTCTCTTCAGTCTGGCAACTTCTTCAAATGCGCCTTTTGTGAAAGAGAAGGCAACTATTATTCCCTTCATGATAAACAAATTTTCATGTCTTTCTTGTGCTGCCAATTTTGCCTTTTTGTAGTGTCTGTTGAGGGCATTAACAAATTCATCGACTACCTTTCTGCCAACGTGCTCTGATTGCTTGATTTGGATTGGTTCACGATTCATATAGGTGTAGCCATCGATGCCCATGTCACCCGTTTTTCTCCTTTGAACTGTTCCGCCCATAGAGCCAACAATCCAGTTTTGGAACTCAAACGGGTCAAGGTCGTGGAGCTCCTTGACAGTCATTGGCAAACCAAGAATTTCAATATCATTACACTTAGCGTTCTGGAGCCGTCTTTTTATGAGTTTGCAAGCTGTTGGTGATACGTCTATCCCCAGCCATTGTCTACCGAGTTTGTGAGCAACGGTGAGGGTGGTGCCACAGCCACAGAACGGATCGAAGACAAAGTCATCATCTGATGAACTAGTACAGATTATTCTTTCAAGAAGGGCTTCTGGCTTTTGGGTTGGGTAACCAAGCCTCTCCTTTGCTGCCGGATTAAGAGCCTGTATATCATTCCACCAATCGTTTGGCAGAACACCATTATCAATGTAGTATTTGTATATTTTGCCGTTCTTTTTGTTCTGTTGATATTTTTTACCATCTTTATCGGTGAACACTGTCTCGTGCATTGTCGAGAAATCTCTATCTAGAGCTACCTGATCATAAAAGAATTTGTAATTGTTACTCTTGGAATACCAAAATATTGTATCATGCTTCTTAGGATAGAAACTCTTTGCTCTACCCCCAGTTTCATAGCACCAAACAATCTCATTCCTAAAGTTGTTGTATCCAAACACATCATCCAACATCACCTTCAAATAATGCCCTGCGTGCCAGTCGCAATGAAGATAGAATGAGCCTGTTGCTTTGAGGATGCGGTGCATCTCTCTGCATCGTTCCTCCATCCACTGAACATAGTGGTTAATCCCACCCTTCCACCTGTCCTGGAACGAGCGTATCTCAGCTCCGTCCTCAAAGATTACCTCGTAATTTTTATTCGAGAAAAACGGTGGGTCGGCATATATCAAGTCGATGGTGTCATCTGGAATCTTGCGCATCCATTCGAGATTGTCCCCACAGTAAATTGTGTTATGCAACTTCATGGCTGGTATATTACCCAATAATATTATTCGTATCAATTCAAACCTCTAAATCATAATAGATTTACCTGTGACAAATCGTTTGCATTGCCATTGATATGGATGTAAATTTGAATCTGGTTGAACGTGAAGTTTGAATCTCTGGTCGGATTTCAAGTTTGCGTAGCAAGAAACTATCTGGATTATTTCAAAAACAAATGGAGGAATTGAATGAATTGGCTTTATATGACTAATCTGGTGATGACGCTGCTTGTTTTCATAGCAGGACTCTTTTCTTGGAGTAAAACCAAAGAGATCATGTACCTGCTCGTTGGTATTGCCTTTTTGCTCTTTAGTGTCAGCCACCTATTCATGGTGATTGATTCGGTTAACGAGCTGGCTTGGTTGGGCACCACAGGCTTCAAGGTTTTTGAGACAACAATCAGGATTATTGCCTACCTGCTCTGCCTCTGGGCTGTTTTGTCTTTCAAGAGAAAATAGTCTAGGACAGGCTTTCTCGTATCAGCAAATGCGTTTGGGTGTCTTCATGAAGACACCCAAATTTGCTTTCTGTCAGTGCTTTGTGAGCTATGCGAACTATTTACGCTCTCGCAGATGTCAATCAGAGTTTGTTGGGAATACGGCAAAGGTGTGTAGAAATCTGTGCCTGTGGGTTGTGCGAATTTTTGAGTACTTTGTCTCCCTGCGACATTTGGTAGGTTTTCAGCCTTGCAAAATAAAGGGATTATGCTCACAAACAAAGAGATAACTTTTTAGCGCAAACACACCATCAGAATATACTAACATTTGACTCACATTGGAGTGTTAATCATACTCTCATGTATACCAAGGCTTATAGTGGTAGCTCGACCACCCCATTTCGAGAGGATAAGTGCTTGACAAACAGCGACCAGGCGATAAAGAAAATTCTGATAGTCGAGGACGACACGGATATCGCGGAGCTTGTAGCGTTTCACCTCAAACGTGCTGGATATGCTGTGAAAGCCGCATTTGACGGGCTCACAGCTTGGGACGCTGTAGGCGAGTTTATGCCTGATCTCATAGTACTTGATATCATGCTTCCAGGGCAGAATGGCTTCATGCTCACAAGAAAAATCAGAGAGAACAAGGGAACTCTATACATACCGATTATAATGCTCACAGCAAGGAGCGATGAGCGTGACATCATCAGAGGGTTTGAGCTTGGAGCTGATGATTACGTGACCAAGCCGTTCTCAAAGGAGATTCTGCTTGCTAGAATCAAGGCTGTTTTAGGTAGAGTGCAGTCGACAAATACTGATGCGGTCAGGGATTTAATCGAGAGAGGGAATCTTCTTGTATCGATCGACAAGAGGGATGTTCAGGTTGATGGTGCTCATGTAAAGCTCTCCTCCTTCGAGTTTGAAGCGTTGGTATTGCTCGCCAAAAATCCTGGTAGAATCTTCACAAGATACCAATTGATAGACAACCTTCATGGAGAGAATCACCCCGTCACAGACCGCTCCGTTGATGTTATGATCTCATCGCTTCGCTCTAAACTCCGTGGGGCAAGGGATATGATTGAGACAGTTCGTGGAATTGGCTACAGATTTAGGGAGGAGATATAAGTGTCGAAAAAGAGGAGTTTTTTCTGGAAATTATTTCCACTTGTTGCGTTGCTTACAACACTTGGCATCCTGGTGGTTGTTGCCACATCGCTATTTCTTTTCAACAGATTTCACATAGAAAACACCAGCTCTGATTTGAATTCGAGAGCGAAACTGATTGAGCCTGAGATCAGAGCTCTTGTTGTGTCACAAAATTACGACCAGATTGACGATGTCTGTAAGAGACTTGGACAATCGTCTGGAACGAGAATAACTGTCATTCTGCCAGATGGAGTTGTGGTTGGTGATTCTCTCTACAACCCCGTTGATATGGACAACCACAAGGACAGACCAGAGGTTGCAAGGGCCTTAAACGGCAACCTTGACTCCGAGATAAGGTTTAGTGATACGCTTGATGAGGATTTTGTCTACCATGCGATACCTTTGACAAAAGGATCGAGCATAGTTGGTGCCCTCAGGACATCGATTCCCCTTGTCCGTGTGCAAGACAGTGTCAGAAATGTGTATCTCTTTGTTGGACTCATCGCGCTTGTTCTGCTTCTTCTCTCTGCCGCTCTGGCTCTTTTCATCTCAAGGCGTTTTAGTGAACCAATTGAAACAATCAGAGACACGGTGGAGGAAATCGAGAGAGGAAACTTCGATGCGAGGATTCCAACCTTTGGTATCTATGAACTTGACCTTCTCTCACAGTCCGTCAACACGACCACAAGAAAACTCAGTCATGTTCTCGGCTCTTCCACCAGACAAAAACACCAGCTCAAAAACATCATCTCAAAGATGAACGAAGGGCTGATTGTCGTCGACTCGAGCCACGTCATTCGGCTCGCGAATCACGCGGCGAGGGAAATGTTTGAGTTGAAATCAGATCAGGCGGGGAAATTCCTTCAAGAGGTGATAAGAAACAAAGAATTTATCGACTTTGCTGAGAGTCTTGTAGAGGAGTCAAAGCCCACCAGCGTGGTTATCTCGACCCCCACAGGCAGGCACCTCAAGATAAGCGGGGTGTGTCTGAAGGACTATGATGAGAAACTGTTTGTGGCAACGGATGTTACGCAACTCGTCAAACTCGAGCAGGTCAAACGGGAATTCATCGCAAACGCCTCGCACGAACTCAAAACCCCAATCACGGCTATAAAGGGCTTTGCTGACATCCTAGCCACCGAAGACGACCTGGGCAAGGAAAAGCGCGAGGCTTTTACAAAAAAGATTGCGGCAAGAGCGGACGAGATGTCAAAACTCATCGATGATATTCTGAGCCTTGCCTACCTTGAGGACACAAAAAAGAGGGATGATATGAATTTTGAAGGAGTAGATCTGGTTAACCTCATAAATGAGGTTATATCAAGATTTACGCAAGCTTATGGGAGCGGAATACAAATCGAGTTGGAATTGCCTAATGAATGTATTGCCATTGTGTCCCCGTCGATGATTGAAAGAGCCTTGACAAACCTCATTGAGAATTCGGTTAAATACAGCGATGAAGGAGAAAAAGTGATTGTGAGTCTCAACTGCAAGCAGTTTGATTTTGAGATATCAGTTATTGATTTTGGTGCTGGTGTTCCTACAAAAGAGCGTGATAGAATATTTGAGAGGTTCTACAGGCTCGAGCGCGACAGAAAAGTTGAGGGCACAGGGCTTGGTTTGTCTATTGTCAAGCACGTGGCAGCGGCCCATGGTGGGAGCGTGAGTGTTGCAAGCGAGGTTGGCAGAGGTAGCACTTTCACATTAAGGATTCCTAATAAACCACTCACAAACGACTAATAATTTGGAGCTACAGTGCGGACATGCTAAAAAGAGACAAAGGAGATAGCATGAGAAAGTATATAAGCATCGTTATGGTAGTCGCCGTTGCCGCTATGGCAATCCTGGCAGGTTGTGGTGGAACAACCACGAACAACAATGACACAAAAGAGCAGATGGTCTATATCACTATCAAGGGTTCTGACACCATGCTGCACCTTAATTCAAACTGGGCAGAGGACTACATGAACAAGTATCCAAATGTCGATGTCTCAGTTGCAGGTGGTGGATCGGGCACAGGCATTGCGGCCATGACCAACGGGACAACAGATGTCGCTGCAGCATCAAGACTCATCAAGGATAAAGAAGTGACCGCCCTTGAAGGGAAGAATATGAAGGCAGTTGAGCATGTTGTCGCCAGAGATGGAATCGCAGTTATTGTCCACCCAGACAATCCGATCTCACAGCTTACCATGGGTCAGATTGCCGACATCTTCACAGGCAAAGTATCAAACTGGAATGAACTTGGCGGAGAGGATGCAGAGATTGTCACTCTCACAAGGGATAGCTCATCAGGAACATACGCCTTCTTCCAGGAGCACGTACTCGATAAAGAAGACTACAGAAAAGATGCCAGAAAGATGACGTCAAATTCAAGCATCGTGGCAGAGTGCAAGCAGAATCCCAACTCAATCGGCTACGTTGGTCTTGCCTATGCCGTTGAGGCGGCAGGCTCGGTGAAGCCACTCGAAGTTGCTGCGGAGGATGGAAAATCATATGTTGCTCCATCGTTTGAAACTGTTGCCTCAGGCGAGTATGTTATCTCGAGGACGCTCCAGCTCTATGTCCTCAATGATGCCCCAGGTTACATCCAGGACTTTGTCAGCTATGTCTACAGCCGTGAGGGACAGGACATTGTTTCCGAGACAGGCTATATACCGGTAAAGTAGCGAGAAAACAAAGGCGGCATTAGAACTGAAACAAAAGTTACGTAGTGAATTGAGAGATGCATCATGGGTTTTGCATCTCTCAATCGCATGTTTGGTAAAGGTGAGTGCATGAATGTAAGAACAAAGGATGAAATAATCAGGATTATCCTGCTCTCCGCTGCGTCTGTTTCTATCCTTATTGTTATTTTGATATTCATCTTCCTCGGAAAAGAGGGGGTTCCGTTCTTCTACCAGAGGTCGTTGGCTGATTTGTTTGGACTCGATTGGAACCCGGCAGTTCTCGATGGACAGACGCCAAGTTTTGGAATAATTCAACTTCTCACAGGTTCTCTGGTTGTGACCTTTGTCGCGGCCCTTTTCAGTGTGCCAATTGGTATCACAGCCTCAGTCTATATTTCAGAGGTTGCCCACAAGATTGAGCGCGAGATTTTGAAACCCCTCATTGAAATATTGGCGACTATCCCATCTGTAGTCTTTGGATTCTTTGCTCTTGTTGTGCTATCCCCCATCATCAGGAGTGTGTTTCACCTCTCAACAGGCATGACGGCGTTTACGGGCTCCATCATACTTACCCTCATGGCGCTGCCCACCATTATTTCAATCTCGGAGGATGCAATCCGCTCGGTTCCGCAGTCCTACAGGCAAGCATCACTGGCGCTCGGTGCGACAGAGCTCCAGACAACCTGGAAGGTGGTCGTGCCATCTGCTATGTCTGGCATCGTGGCGGCTGTCACGCTTGGTATTGGTAGAGTCATTGGTGAGACCATGGCGGTGCTGATGGTTACTGGCAACTCGACAATAACAACCATCAACCCATTTGATAGTGTCAGGACAATGACAGCAACGGTTGCTGCTGAGATGGGCGAGGTTGCCTACGGCGATATTCACTACAACGCTCTGTTTGTCGTTGGCATCGTGCTGTTGCTTTTCACATTTGGGCTGAATCTCATCGCACAAAGATTCCTAAGGCTGAAGGAGAGGGCATAAAATGGTTGTGAGCAGGAAAAGCGAACTCCCGATTTTTTGGCTCATGAGGATTGTGACCTACCTGATTGTGCTTGTGACACTTTACATCGTTATTGATATTGTTGTCGGTGGATTGCCTGCAATCAGCTGGGAATTCCTAACAGCTATGCCGAGGCGGTCCGGTACGATGGGTGGCATTGGACCTGTCATACTCGGCACGATATACCTCATCGGAGGAACTGCAATTATTGCCATCCCGCTCGGTATCGCATCAGCGATCTACCTTGCTGAGTATGCCAAACCGACAAGATTTACTAACCTTATCAGACTCGCCATAACCACACTCGCTGGTGTTCCATCGATTGTGTTCGGATTGTTTGGTCTGGGACTCTTTGTGCTTCTGTTTGGGTTTGGAACATCAGTTATTGCTGGTTCGTTTACGCTCGCTTGCCTCATCATGCCCACCATTATTGTCGCATCAGAGGAGTCAATCAGAGCAGTTCCCAGAGCTTTCCGTGAGGGTGCCCTGGCGCTTGGAGCGAGTAAGTGGCAGATGATAAAAACCCAGGTGCTGCCATATTCAATCCCCGGAATGATGACAGGCTCAATCCTGGGAATTAGCAGAGCTGCGGGTGAGACAGCGCCCATCATGTTCACAGCGGCAGTGTTTTTTACTCGAAGTACCCCAACACTCACAAAACCCGTTATGGCGCTGCCATTTCACCTGTTTACCCTTTCAACCCAGGTGCCGGAGATAGAGAAGGTGAGACCGATGCAGTACGGAACGGCTTTGGTTTTGATCTCTGTTGTTGTGGGTTTCAGTCTTATCGCAGTTTTGGTAAGAACATACTACAGGAGCAAATACAAATGGTGACACCACAAGTATCGATAAAAAATCTCAATTTCTTCTATGACAGTACGCAAGCGCTCAAGGATATCACAATCGATATTCCAAAGGGGAGCGTGACAGCCCTCATCGGCCCGTCTGGCTGTGGCAAGTCCACCTTCCTTCGCACTCTCAATCGAATGAATGACATCATTGAAGGAACGAGGGTCGAAGGAACCGTTGAGATAGATAACAGGGACATATACGCAAAAGATGTCGACATCGTGAAGCTTCGGAAGCAGGTTGGTATGGTCTTTCAGAAACCAAATCCCTTTCCAAAATCAATCTTTGATAATGTCGCCTATGGCCCAAGGATTCATGGGCAGAAAAACAGGGCAAAGCTCCAGGAGATTGTTGAGAAGAGTCTTGTGAGGGCTGCATTGTGGGATGAGGTGAAAGACAGACTCCACACGAAAGGCACAGATCTTTCGGGTGGTCAACAGCAGAGGCTTTGCATTGCCAGGACGCTGGCAGTTGACCCAGAGATCGTTCTCATGGATGAGCCGACATCAGCGCTTGACCCCCAGGCGACATCAAAGATAGAGGACTTGATATCGGAATTGTCAGGAAGATACACAATCGTCATTGTCACCCACAACATGCAACAAGCAGCGAGAGTGTCGGACTATACAGCATTTTTCTACGAGGGCGAGATAATAGAGTTTGGAAAAACCAAGCAAGTGTTCACCGTGCCGCAGAAAAAGCAGACCGAGGAATATCTGACGGGCAAATTCAGCTAGAAGACAGGGAGAAAAGAGAATATGGCGCTACACATAAGAAAAGCGATGAATGAGCTTCAGAAGTCATTTGCGAAGCTTTGTGTGCTTGTTGAATCGAGTGTCAATGATGCAATTAAAGCCGTTGAGACCAGAGATGATGAACTTGCTAGGAAAATTGAGACGCAGGATGTCAATATTGACAGGATGGAGGTTGAGATTGAGGAGGAGTGCCTTAAGATAATCGCGCTCTACCAGCCTGTTGCAGTTGATCTGCGCGTTTTGACGGCGGTTCTGAAAATCAACAATGACCTCGAGCGGATAGGTGACCTCGCGCAAAACATCGCCATGGCAGCCATCAGGCTCGATAATACGTTTGTATTGCCATTCGATTTCAGTCTGATGTCGAAAAGAGTGTCACACATGCTCAAGACTGCGCTTGATTCATTCATGGAACTAAATCCTGAAAAGGCGCTTGAGACATTCCCTCTTGATGATGATGTGGATTCGATAAAATCTGAGACGTTCACAAGAATCATAGAATTGTTGGAGAAATGCGGAACAGATGCCAATAACCTGTTGCAGTCCCTCTCGATTGCCAATCACCTTGAGCGGATAGCTGATCTTGCGACAAACATAGGCGAGGACGTTATCTATATCGTGGATGGCAGGATTGTGAGGCATATGCAGAAATAGCCGGATGATGGAAGGATTGAATTCTGTATTCAAATTTCCGCATCATCAAACTCGTTTGTTTGTGATGTGATTTTTTTCGCCCGGTTGAGGCACTGTTTTAGTAAATTGCATGGCAGGTTCTCATAATTGAATGATGACAAAACGAGGCTCATAATGGCAGGCATCGGTTTCTTTTTTCACCGGAGGTGTTTGATATGAGTCGAGACAAAGCTGATAAAACGACAAAAACAACAGCGTATGCCCAGCTAAGGCATCCCAGTTGGATAAAACGCACCCCAGGCATGAAACGCCCTGGGAGTTCGACCGAGTCAGGGAAGGATATTGTCTCGAAGTTTGAGATGATGCCAGACCAGGGAAAATCGAAGATTCCACCGCCTTTCATGATCTCATATGCCATAACCTCCAAATGCAATCTCAAATGCAAACACTGCTATAGTGATTCATCAGAAGATAGTGACACCTCGAAAGAGTTGACAAACGAAGAATCCAAGAAGGTTATTGACCAGATTGCAGACTGGGGCATCCAGATGCTCATCATGGATGGCGGTGAGCCAACCGAGAGAGAAGACCTCCCTGACCTCGTTTACTATGCCACCCTCAAAGGGGTGCGAACCGTCATTGGCACGAATGCCACAAAAATTGATGCAAAGCTTGCCAGGAAATTGAAAGACGCTGGGGTCATGGCTGCCCAGATTTCAGTGGATGGTGCAAACTCAAAAACCCACGATTGGTTCAGAGGCGAAGAGGGTTCGTTTGATGCTGCGATGGCAGGAGCCAAAGTGCTTCGAGAAGTGGGTATCCCGTTCCAATTTGGCGCAACTGTGAGACGAGGCACACTCAAAGAAATCCCAAGGATTCTAGATTTGGCAGTTGAGTCAGGTGCTATGGCCGCTGAGATGTTTGACCTTGTCGAAGTTAAAAGGGTGAAGAAACTCGTTCCAAATGAGATATTGACCCCAGAAGAGAGAAAAGAAATCTGGACTTGGCTTGCCAAGAAGCAAGAAGATTACCCACTCATCATTAGATCTCCTGGTTGCCCGATGTACCCACTGCTGCTCAACCTGCTTGATATCAAGCCAAAGCACTTCCCCTATCACACACTCTACCGAATCCCCTATTTCAACAGGGGGTGTGCCGCCGGCTACCCCAACGGATATATGACGATTTTGCCCGATGGCAACGTGATTCCTTGTATGCTGCTTCAAATCAATATTGGCAACGTCAGGGAAAAAACACTCTACGACATCTGGGATAACTCAAAGGTGTGCCAGGAGGTGCGCGACCGCAGCCTGCTCAAGGGAGAGTGCGGTAAGTGCGAACACCTTGAGTCTTGCGCTGGCTGCCGCGGCAGAGCGTATGAGGTGACAGGAGATTACCTGGAGACTGATCCGGGGTGTTGGATGAGGGAGGGTAAGCTATTATAGTACTACCTGTAGAGTTTTACCTTGTTAGTTCTAGTTCAATTGTAGAGAGTGCTGTTCCATTTTGTGCAGTAACTTTCACAAAACCAATACCAGCTCCAGTGATATAATCTCCATTAACACAGAGCTTGTTCGGTTCAACTGATTTTATTCGGAAGTGTGATTTCGATTCATCCTTTTGGTATGTTCCAGTTGCTGTGAGTTTAATTCTCTCTCCAATCTTGAGCTTTTTTGATGGTGATTCCAGCGAGATTGAGTCAAATCTCTCACCAATGCAATGCATCTTACCTTCTAGTGTACCGATATAAATTTTCCCGTTCACCACAGCCATTCCAAGTGATGCTGATCCAATTTCTACTGACCAAACCTCTTGACCATTTGTTCTTTTAAGGCAATATAGCCTACCATCACCAACAACGAGTACCTTTGTATCAGCGACAATTGCTGGGCATTTTGTCACATCTTTGAAATCTTTTCTCCATGCGATTTCTTTCTCAGAAAGATCATAGCAAATGAAATCTTTGTTTATTGACGGAAAGAAAGCAAAATCTTCTGAAATAACCGGTGTTGTAATACACCTGACTGATTGCTTCAAAGGTGATATGAAAATGTGGTTTCCACTGGCAAGGTCAAGCCCATAGAAATCTCTATCGTGATTTCCAAAATAGATTTTGTTCCCATAAATAGCTGGTGATGACCTGTATGGGTATCTGCTTGAAACAACCGCGTCCCAGACTACTTCCATCTTCTCGCTGTCAATGCAGTACATTCTAGCAACTGCAACAAGTAGGATTTTTTCGTTTATACATGCGAGGTTGGAGCGCATACCTTCTTCAAAAGGAGCGATTTCAATTCTACACTTGTTGTGATTGTTGACGCTGTATGCTTTACAGGCAACATACTGCTTCTTTATGTCACCTGTCGTGAGATTTAATTTGAACAGTAAAACATTTGCCTTATCAACTTCAACCATTTTATCATTACAATCTCCATCTTTGCATAATTCGACATATTGATAGTACATCGGAATGAAGAGGTATCCTTGAGATATCACCGCTGACGAATGATTCCTGAGATATGATTTTTCAGAGACAACACTTTTGCCCTCTTTTAGGCTCGATAGACTTATTTTATTCTCCCAAACAAAATCACCATTCTCCTGAGAAATTCGATACACACATCCTGAAACTGTTACAACAAGAATTGAATCACCAAAAATAATTGGTGTTGAGTCGATGTTTTGGAGAAACCATCTATCAGGTCCATCTTCATTTTCATTTTTTGGCTTTTTCTCAGGATCTCTTTCAACCGGCTCATCAAGCTTTACCCTCCAAATCTCTTCACCTGTCTCGGCATCAAGACAGAAAAAGAAAGATTCAAAGGTTTTGTGTGCCATTTCATCAAATCCGCCAATAAAGACTTTCCCGTTTGCTACAACTGGTGATGTTGTGAAGCGTCTTCCTTCAATTCCTGCTCGGATTTCCTTTGTCCAAAGGATTTGTGGTTCTTTAGTGTAGGGTAGAGAATTTTCACAGACTAATCCTGTGTTTTGAAAGTCCCCCTGAAATGTAATCCAGTCTTGATTTGGATTATCTATTTCTGGCTCTCCAGACACCAAAATTTGTGGAGTAGTAACGATATACAATAGAAATACAAGCGTTAAAGATACAATCTTTTTCATATCTCCCTCCAAAATCTGACCTAGATTCAAATTATAACGTCAACTCAAATATATGCAAAAGTGTGTGTATTATCGTGAATAATTATAGTTAATAGCCAATTGATAAATCAATTTGGCTATATCCGTAACCAAACCCATACCTCATCATCTTAATGTTATTCCTTTGAAGGAACTTGTCCTAATCCCCTCTCCTCTTTGAGGAGAGGGGTGGGGGTGAGGAGGAAATCAATATTTGGTCTAATACCCTCACCCTAACCCTCTCCCTGAAAGGGAGAGGGAATATAAAAACGCCACACCCTATAAGGGACAGAAAATATGGTAATATGCACACGCTAGAAGGGAGATGAAAAAAAGTGTGACGCCCATCAATACTAAGGGGGGGATGCAGGTTGCAATACTAATTCTTCAACAGAAATCTTGTTGCTAAAGCCTTAACCAAAACCCATACCTACAAACATCACGGAACCCAATCCTTCTGTAAATCCTTTCGGACATGTCTGTTGCCTGGAGAACTGACACCTTGTAGCCTCTGTCAAATGCTTCCTTCATGGGCTGGAGCGTCATGGCAAGCCCTATCCCTTTGCCCCTGTGTTCCTCTTTGGTAAACACCGAATAAACCCCTGCAACACCAGCGTCCAGGTACATGTCCGACACTGTAACAGGTTCATCGCCAATGTATCCAACCCACCTCTGCCAGGAGCTGTCATCACTCATTATTTTAATAAATCTCCCACTGTGCATTTGCCCTACAAGAGGAATACGGTTGTACGCCTGGTTGTAGGTGTTGGTATAATCATCAAGAAGCTCTCTGTTCGTGACTCTTTTGACATCGAGTCCAGGGACTTTCATCCTGGAAAAATCGACACCATCAAGACCGCACGCCATCGCGGGGCAATCGATTATGAGCCTGAAACCAAGACCAGGCAGTATGTCGTAGATGTTACTTGGCTTTGTAGTGGGTGGAGTCCAAAAGGCAATGGGTTTGCCAGAGAATCCAGCCAAAACTTTGATCAGCTCTTCCTTAGACCTTTGGATATGGATGATTCGGTTGAAGTTGTGAAGACTCAGCCTCTCATCAGTGCTTTTGTAGCCAAAGAAATCAGGTTCATCAAAGAGCTCAACACCAGGGAAGTCTGTGTAGATAATCCTATAGAATCCAAGGAGATTCTGGAGAATCAGCTCGTTTGCGTTGTCCTGTGTAAACGATTCTACAATGTCACTCATCAACCACATTCTGCCTGTTTTACCTGTTTGTTTCAACTGGTGTTTGAAATGGGGCTGGCGAGATGATAGAATCAACACTCGAATGAGAGAAGAAACCCTCTATCTCTGGCTTTCTGTTGCGATGCTCTGTGCCGCTGTTGCTGTGCTGGTCTTATTGTTTTTCATAAGCGCGCCATATGGCAGGCACAGGCGAGGCGGGTGGGGGCCACAGCTCTCCAACAAACTCAGCTGGATAATCATGGAGTCGCCCTCTGCCCTTGGGATGGCCTCGCTGTTTGTGCTTGGCGGTGGTTGGCGTAGCATCCCCTGTATTATTTTTTTTCTGATGTGGGAAGCGCACTATCTTCACAGAGCATTCATCTACCCACTCATGCTCAGGGATGGTGCTATGCCAGCCTCGGTCATAGCAATGGGTTTTGTGTTCAACCTTGCAAACGCATACCTAAATGGCAGAGGTGTCTTTACCCTTGGAACTTATAGCCTCTCCTGGTTGATTGATCCTCGGTTTATCCTTGGTTTGGCTGTGTTTATCTGTGGCTTTGCCATTAACCGCTGGGCAGACGAGAAGCTCAGACTTCTGAGAGAACCAGGTGAGAAGGAATACAAAATCCCTTATGGTGGGCTCTATGAGTATGTGTCTTGCCCCAACTATCTGGGGGAGATAATCGAGTGGACGGGCTGGGCTATCGCCACCTGGTCATTGGGTGGGGCTGTGTTTGCCTTCTGGACTTTGGCAAACCTTTTGCCAAGAGCGGTGTCACATCACAGGTGGTACAGGGAGCATTTTGAGGACTACCCGAAGGGGAGGAAGGCGATAGTGCCGAGGATACTTTGATTATCAAATAGTATTATTTTTCTTCAATTACCTGATACTGTTTATTTCTCCTAAGATTTGTAAGTGGAATCTCGGATTTGTATATGGATGACTCACAAACCAAGTACAGATAGTCATTTATTGAAATTGCGAACTTTATCTTGTCTGGGATTTGTTTATTCTCGAAAAACATGTAATTTTGATTACGATAATCAATATGAGCAAGGATAGCTACTTCTGAAAGATTGTCTTCACTATTGAATTTCCACAAAACTCGGAATCCATCACTGTACCTATTGTCCAACCCAAACAAAGGAGCATAGTTTTCACCAATATAGATTTCCTTATCAGCAGGGATTATTGAAACATATCTTTTTCTGTAAAGCAGATACCATTTTGATAAATAGGAATTATTATCGTAATTGAACGCAAGAGAAATCTCATTGGATTGGTTTGTGGCAATAAAATCCTCATATGAACCATATCGAACAAATATTGTTTCCCTACCCCAGACAAGACTTGGATATTCATTGGTATTTATCTCGAATGTTTTTGGGTAATATCTGTTATCCGAATCTTCTTTGTTTGAATCACTATTTGAATCATACATCCACACAATCACATTATGTGATGTCAGTGATGGATAATTTGGATATCCGCTTTCACCTCTATAGTATTCGGCTTGATGTGTAGCTTCGATTTCAAGAGCTTCACCATTTATGTTGTATGTGACATTACATTTATTTGACTTGTCAAATCCTGTGATATTCATGTCATCATCAAAATCTGATACAACATCGAATCTAACAGGATAGCTGTTTATTTCTGCTTTAGATATTGAGTAATCAGGATTGTGATGCATTTCATCCTGGTATTCTTGTTTGACAACAACTTCATATAGATGGATTCTGTTGGTGTTGTCAGTCGATTTTGTGATAACCCCAATGATGCTTATGAGAATATATTCATCATAGTTACTTTCCGCCCAGTTTCTGTCTTTTGTTGTAAAATCTGTGAACCAATCCTTCTTGAAGTATGATGTGATGGTGTCACCAAAATCAATCTCGGAATGAATCTGATTGATGTCATTGTATTCTAGAATCTTGAGTTTGTTGCCATTGATTATAATCGGGTACTTGCAAAAAGATGTTGCAAATCCAACAAATTCACCATCAAGTGTGTGATCTGATACTTTATCAAATCTAATAAAGTTTACAGGGCTTTGTGGGATGAAACTCTTGAGAAGTATACCAACTACAAACACACAAAGAATGATAAGCAAAACATTCCTGATTGCCAATCCTCTACTGTTCAGCCTGAAATCATCTGCTTTAAATCTTGGTATCATATATAACAAAATTTACCTCCTATATTATTCTACCAATAGATCTTAGCTTATTTCCTCCGACATCTCCAACTCATTCCCCTCGGTATCTGTGAACCTGCAAAACCTTACAATGCCTGGCACTGTTTGAATCTTTGAGATTATTTTACCGCCAGCTTTTTTAACCCTTTCGACCGACTCATCGAGGTTGAAGCTGTTGATCGTTATTATGTTTTTTGAGCTTGATTTGGCAGGTTTGATGGCGCCATTGATACCGTACTCGTCTTCATCGCCCGCTTTACAGAGCCAATAATCCTCCGGTCCTTTCCACTTTGTTATTTCCCATCCGAAGGCTTTCTCATAGAATTTCACAGCCCTTTTTGGATTTGTTGCAACAATCTCAAAATGAATAACCTTAGACATGCCCCCTCCGACGCTTTTTTAATCAGTATTTCTACTGCCACAGAACATTAAATCACAATCGCACGGCACCAGGCTGACACCATGAAATCACAGTGCCGCACGGTGTTTGTTTATCCTAGGATTTAAAAAACTCTATTTTGCCTCTGGGTCGTCTTGCATCATGCCAATGACGTTGCCTTCGGTGTCTTTGAAGTAGCAGAACCACCCAACGCCTGGAATGGGCATCTTTTCGGTGACGAGTTCTCCGCCAGCCTTTTTCACCCTGTCCATGTAACCATCGAGGTCGTCGACGCCAATCACGATGTTGTTGAATGCGCCCTTCTCGTTTCTCATAATAGCGCCATGGATGCCGGGCTCACCCTCTTTGCCTGTGTTGCAAAGCCAGTAGTCCATTGGGCCTTCCCAGTTTTTTATCTGCCAGTCAAAGGCACTCTCAAAGAACTTTGTCGCTCTTTCTGGGTCATCCGCAACCAACTCAAAATGCACAACCTTTGGCATAGTAAACCTCCTTGTGAATCTAGGTTATTGCAGCGCCTCATGCCAGTCAAGCTGAAACAATTTGAATATGCTCCTGTGCTTTTCTATTCCATCGTCTCAGTAGGTTTTCTGAGAACAATAAGCATCGCATCTTCAATATTCATGACTGTTTTCTCGCTTGATGTATAGGCAATGTTAGCGTTTGCGTCTGCCGTCCATGAGGCAATCTCAATCCCGCTTTTGGTTTCGTAGATTCGATTATAGCCGTCTGACTCAACAATCTTGACTGTCCTTGAGTCCACTCTTGAAACCTGACCAGGCTCCCTCGACCATACATTTTCACCCTTCGGATTCAGCCCAAAAACCCCTTCAACTGTCACCATATAGCCGTCCGGCATTACGAACTTGCCATCACTTGAGCTCATTGAGATGAAATTGGTCTCGACAAACTCCTCCCCATTCTCTGATATAAAACCGTTTCTGATGTCGATGAAGTTAGTTGAATCCATGCCGTTTGTTATGAAGAAAATATTCTCATCAACCTTGTGAAAAGCTGAGTTTGCCGGTATGTCACCCCTTGTCTCCCATCCTGGGGTGTCACCCTTGGTGTCAAGATTGAACATACTCAGTCCACCATCTTTGTTTATGAGAATCCCATAATCGCCAATCAGAAAATCGTAGTCGTAGGCAATACCAATCTCGTCAGTCCTGGTATCATACATCCTTCCGTCCGATATGATGTGATGACCTGTGACTGTTACCCTCTCGTCAATATTGAAATTGAGTGGCTTTGGTGTTCCGTCTTCTGGGATGAGAAGCAGTGAATCATTAGCGGCAACAATAATATCCCCTTCTGGGGTGAGTGGGTTGCCAAAAACCCTGTCTGGTTCAAGTCCCTGCAACAAAATCTCATGGACAGTTTCCCCCACTCTCGTGACCGTGGACTCCGAGATGGCGACAAATGTGTTGTCCCTGTTTGCGTAGTAGTTGCCAGACACCTTGATGAGGTCAACTCCCGCGGCTCTCGCTGTTCGTTGAATTGTGTTTGTGCCCTTGAATATCTTGTGTTCTCCGCTGTAGATATGAATGAGTCCCTGACCTGTTAGCGTCCTCGTTTGGACATCTGTCACATCGAGTACAGCACCACCATCGAGCATGACAGAGAGCGGAAGCATGCCGGATGCTACCTCTGCACCCTCTACCTCAACTGTAACCCTGAGACCCTCGACTCCTCTGATGAGTGTGTTGGCGTCGATGCTTATGAAGTTCACTGTACCGGTTTCTATCGAGACTGGTTTTTGGCTTTGCCCTGGTTTGCCCACCCTGTATGTCGCGCCGCTTCTGAATTTACCAATGAAGACGAGTGGTATCTCCCCTATCTCCTGATTTTCCCTTGTGAGAACCTGTCCCTTTTCGTCACCAAGTACCACAGTAAACGCCTCATCGCTCTGAGGAACCACCCAGTTGCCTGCTGAGTCAATGTTTAATTTCAACTGGCACTCGTACCTTTTGCCGAGATAGTCAACATCAACTTTAAAAGCGCCGAGTCTGTCCCCCACCTCAAGTTCTGTTATGCCCTTGTTTCCAGGAATATCAAGCTCTGGAAGGGGTTTTGGTCCGCAAGCAACAACTGTAAGATTGATGAGTAATACCGCAGCAAGCATCATGGATAAGGATTCTCTTGTTCTCATGGGGAGCAATTGTATCACCAGAACCTTTTGAATTCCACACATTATCCAATAAAAAAGACCGGTGAACCCCAGTTCACCGGTCTTGATGTGCTGTATCACTTAAAAACCGACTGTTTATTCGACTCGAATCCTATGATATGGAACTGTCCCGCCGAGGACTTTGAAATCAACCTCCTCAGGCTTCTCGTCCCAGTAGACGGTGAATGTTTTTGACTCACCTGGCACAAGCTTTTGACGTTTGATGTCAAATGTAACAGTTGGTGTGGGTTGACCCTCAACAAAAATTGTTCTGTCGAGCATGTTTTTCACAACGACGAAGCCCGGCTCATAAAGCTCTGATGGGTTGAATGAGGCACCGGATGAAACGTTTACAGATACCGGAAACTCAGTTGATATGAATGATCCACCAACCTCACTGGTGCTACTGATGTCAATAATGCTCCTCCACACCCCACCCATTTTCGCAACTGAACTGGCTCTTACGTAGAAGATGCCTTTTTTCTTGGGTTGAAGGTGAATAGTGTCTGGTATTGTGTAGATCCATGGATCTCTCGGTGTTATCTGGAAGCTCATCTTTGTGTCATATGGGTTTATCACAACAACTTGCATAACCTGCCCTGGAACCAATTCCAGTGATCGAGGCAGTGTCTTGAGCTCGAATTCGCCGTCAACTACATGGAGCCTGACCGTGATTTTTCCAGCCATATCGGATGTGACACCGGCGAGCACCTCAGAGATGGCGATAGTTTCAGTGTGTGTACCTATCTCTTTGCCGGAGGAATCGATGGTAATAGACAGTTTCTCGCTGTAGTTTGAATCGACGTAACCACCGGTTGGTGTGATGTCGATCCAGTCAATATCCTCGTTTATGACGAACTTCTGGTAGTAGGAAGCTGTTCCAAGAAGTGTAACGGTCTTGGTGACTGAGTCGTTTGGCTTCAAGGATACCTCAATGAAGTTTGGGGATGTTACAAAATTCCCGACGGCAAATATTGAGTGAGTCGCAGTTAGCACCACAGCTATGACGAACACAGCCAAAATGTTTCGAGCCTTGTTTCTCATGCATATATTATATATCAACATTCAAAAAAGTTCACAAGGAGATTTTTGTGATTAGGAGCTTTGCTCGAAATATCTCACAGGGTTACATTATAAAAATTAATAAATAGTTTACAATATTCATACTAGTTGGGTGTCAATATATATTGTAGCCGTTAGATTATTTAGAAGTGTTTCACAAGGAGGTCAAATTGAAAAAATCTATCACGGTTGTTGTTACCCTTTTTTTGGTTTTTTCCACTAGTTTCGCTGGAGTGATAGCATCTGCGGACTCGGACCAAGGCCTCCCCAGAATTTCACTCTCTTGTATTCCCCAGTGTGATTCTGCTTTTCTTTCGTGGGAGAGGTGTCCTGAAACAACCAGCTACAGAATAAGCAGAAACGGAAAACAGATTGCCTTCCTCTCATATGAGGTTGACAGGTACCACGACTTTTTTTCACTTGGTAATGACACAGACACTGTGATCTACTCGGTAGAAGCACTTGACTCAAGTGATTCTCCAATTGCCCTATCGTACACATCTGTTATGACAAACAAATGCACTGATGACGAATCGTGCAAGACCCACCTGGAATACACTGTTGGCAATTACATGTATCGAGTCAATGGTGTGATGGAGGGGCCGATGGAGGTCGCTCCAGAGGTAACCAACGGTCGCACGTTCCTGGTTATTCGATATGTCACGGAGCCAATCGGCGCAACGATTGGCTGGGATGGAGCAGAGAAGAAGGTCACAATCGAGACAAAATCCGGCAAGAAAATTGAGCTTTGGGTGGGGAAACCAACAGCCAAGATTGATGGTCTCGATGTGCAGATAGACCCTGACAACAGCGGTGTTGTCCCCTATGTGAAAAATGGAAGAACTCTTCTTCCGTTGAGGTTTTCTGCTGAGAATCTTGGCGCAGATGGTGAAGATGGTGTTGTCTGGCATTCTCAGGAGAAAAGAATTGAACTCAATGTTTTTGATGAGTCATGCAGGGAGATTCCGTATCGATGGTTGCTTGACGTTAATTCGTACGACGCCGAGACTGAGACACTCGTCTGTCAGAATGACTTTGGGGTTGAGTTTGAGCTTTCTACCGACAAGATTGATCTTTCATCGTTTAAAGCCGGAGAGAGGGTAAGTGTATCTGGAAATATTGTCGAATACACGTTTGGTTCCAATCCGACTGTTGCCTGTGGGAATATTGATAGGCTTGCGGTGAGTGTTGATTCGCAAAATTGGTTCTATGGCGCTGTCGAGAGCGTGGTGTGTGAAGGCAAGAAAAACAAACTGTTTCTTATCGATGCCCTGGGAGAACGGCACGAATTTGAAACTGATTTACCCCTGGTTTGTTCGCTTTCCCTCGGCGCGTGGATAAAGCTTGATCTGGACGGAGAGAATGTTCTCGACTGGAGATATGTGATTGATGAGATTGTAGAGGACGCCAGCGAGGAATTCGGCCCCATCATGCTCAAGGTCGTATCGATTGATCCGACCGAAAGAATTGTAGGCTTTAACGATTTTGATGATTATGTAAAAAATGGTAGTGGGGCAAAAAGAAAGGCGTATAGATACCAAAACCAGTCAATCCTCTCAAGCGTCGAGACGAAGAGATGTTACCTTGTGTCGGGGCTTGTGAATCAGAGTGGATTTAAGTACATCACTGCTGTTGAAGAAATTCCGTGTCCCCCGATGTTTGACATTGAACTCGTTCATGCCCCAGAGACGGCGATAAGTGGAGTTCAGGGAATCATATCCATCAAGGTGACAAACCACAACGATTTTGAAAGACGGTATGAGTCCATCTTTGTTGATGCTGATACGGATGGTTTGTTTAGACCAAAACAGAGTTCCTTTAAGGTTGAATCAGGAAGCTACTTTGTTGCTAAGTTCAACTTCATCTCAAGTTTTGAATTCGAGGGTTTGGCAACCTATACAGTCGGTGTCTCCTGTGATGGGGTCGAGAAAACTCTTGATGTATCAATAATGTTTGAAAAACCAAGAATTCACCTTATTCCTGGGAACACAGAAATAAGAGTGAAGATAGGAGAACTTGGTAGATACGTCTACAAGGTAAGAAATGAAAGTGAGTCGAGAATCAAGATTAAATCACATATGGATGCTCCAGAATTCCCAGGAACTGTAAAAGTTGAACCTGAGATTGCTGGCATTTCATCAGGTGAAACTGAGACGTTTATCGTAACCATATTTCTGGATGAAACCGCTGAATACAACCAGAAATACGGAATCAACTACGGCATCAAAGTGAATGAAGCTGTCATTTCGGAGCCCCTGGTCATAGTTGCTGATAGAGGTGATGGTCCACTAATAACAATAACAGGTCATACTGTTGAGTCCAACAAGATGGTGAGCATCAATGCCAATGTTATCTGGCGAGGTTATGAACCCAAAGATATTGTGGTGAACTGGGATGTTTGGGGCAGAGATACAACAAAAAAATATGATGTAGATTGTTTTCCAATTGAATTTGAGTTCCCGTGTTCTGGTGAATTCATTGTTGAGATAGAGGCAGTCACTGTATCTGGTGAATCGAGTACGGACAGCATTCTAATAGACATACCCGGTCCAAGGCCGTCAGTACAGATTATTCAAGAGGTGGAGTCAACTGGCAATTACAATGAATACCTTTTGTATGGGAGCGTGAATTGGAATGGTTTGCCCGAGGGTAAAGTAAAGATCGAGTGGGATGACGGATCCGTCTGTGAGGGCTTCCCTTGTAGAGTACGATTCAAAAAGAAAGATTTTTTGCATCTTGGAGTATTGACTGCAAAAGCAAGATCGGGAGAGAAATGTTTCAAAATGATTCTGTTGTTCACATTTAATTGATGATGTGAATACAAATATAGGATTAGCAGATAGGAGAAATAGATGAAAAGAGTATTGTCCAGTTTTCTGGTGTTGACGCTTGTTTTGTCAGCTTTTATGTTTGGTTTGTCGACGGGTACAAATGCCCTTGAGATGGTACAGGTTGAGAAGGAGCTTCCGAGCTTTGCGTGTACAGCCAAACAGATGTGCGAGATTGTGGCTCTGTCTTGGCAAAAGCAGCCGAATGCTCCGTTTTACAACGTCTATAAGGACGACAAGCTCGTGGCAGAGCTGTCTGAGATGCAGACAACCTGGATTGACGAAGAGCCTTCGGATGAGTTTTCCACCTACAGAGTGGATTCACTTGACGCTGAAATGGAGGTTATTGGGAAGTCCTGGGAGATAGAGGCTGGAAAGAGATGCCAAATCATCGAATCGAACAAGCTATCGATGGAGTTCCGACTCGACGACAAGAACTACAAAGTTGATGGCAAACAGAAGGGTGTCATGGATGCGGCGCCAGAAATTAAGTTTGGTCGCATGTTCCTCGTCATCAGGTATATCACGGAAGCCCTTGGAGCAGAAATTGGCTGGGATGGTAAGGAGAAGAAAGTCACCATCTCGACCAAGGATGGCAAGGTCATAGAACTCTGGATTGGCAAACCAAATGCTCGAATCGATGGTGAAGGAACCATGATTGACCCAGAGAATGAGAGTGTGGTGCCATACGTCAGTGCTGGAAGAACGCTCCTCCCCATGAGGTTTGTGGCAAATCTTCTGGGTGCAGATGGCGATGATGGCGTCATCTGGGATGCAGAAACCAAAACAGTAACCCTTAACTTCGGTGAAGAGAAAATAACCGATCTGGACATCTGGAATCTTGTTGTTGTTTCCACAGAACCTGATGAGTGGACAATAAGGGCATACGATGATGTCAGGAATAACTTCACGGTGTTGTTGAGTGAGGAGTACTCAAGTCTCTCAAAAACCGCCAAATCGGGAGACCTCATCCAGGTTGCAGGAAACATCAAAAGTGACGGTTACAGTTTCAAGATTGAGCCAAGATGGGCAAAAGCGCTCGAATTTGATGAGGACTGTGTCAACTACATCTGCAAACCCCAAAACGCCAGAGACGGAGTTGTCATTTTCTCAACAGAGGATGATGAATCCATGACTTTGCAGTACAGCCCAGTTTTTGAGCAACTTGAGAACTCGGTGGACAATGAGTATTGGGTGAGCATGACAGCAGATAAGAGTGGAAATGTCCTTGCCACAAACCCAGTTGTTTTTGAGCCAGAGAGTGTCGAGTGCGAGAAGGGCGAGAGGGTTTTCAAGGTGAAGGGTGTCAACAAGGAGAAAGGTGTAATTCACCTTGAGCTTGATGACGGCGATGATGTGATTGAAACCTCAATGTTCTTTGGGATTGGTGATTCAGCGTATGATGAGGTTGAAACGGGTGATTGCAAGGTTGTGACGTGCGCAACCAACTACCTCGGCAACGTCTTTGTGACCGGACTCGAAGATTCAGAGTGCCCGGTTCCATTCAAACTTAGCTTGGGTGCAGAATCGTTGAAGCTCTATCCGGGAGCTGTGACAGACATCGAGTTTAATATTCTGAATAAATCAGAGATTCAGAGCAACTTTGATGTCACCCTCATGACAAAGACAGAGGATGATGAGCCAAAGGAACAAGAAAACGACTCAGTTGATATAAACGCCAAAAAATCAAAAGCTGTCAGGTTTGAATACACAGCCCCCGACGAAGTTGGCGAATACCAGGTTGGCGTCGAGGTCAAATCTGGTCTTATAACAAAAACAATATGGATGAAAATAGAGTGTCTTGAGGTTGATTTTAATTTTGAAGCGTACAAGCCTGAAGCCACCAGATTTAGGGTAAATGAGCCGTTCTCAGTAAAATTTACGGTCAGTCAAGACTTTGACTGCCCGATGAACTTTGAGCCAATCACAAACTACAAGAAGGACATCTTTGTTGTCGATAGTGTTTTTGAGTCATTCTCGGTCGATGCTCATGATAAGAAAACGGTTTCGATTGACCTCGTCTGGGGAGAAGATGCTGTTTTCAACAAGGAGTATGAGTTTGAGTTTGGTGTTGCCAGTGGTGAACTTGAGAAAAAAGAGACGATAAAATTCAAAGCACTCGGATTTGAGAAACCATCTGTGAAGATTACGAAGGCGACACTTGGTCAAGACTTAAAGGTCACACTTGAAGGTGAGGTTGATTGGAAGGGCGCCGATAATGGTGAGTTGATTGTTGACTGGGGTGACGGAGACAGTTCCGAGATTGACGAATTCCCATGCACACACTACTACGGCAGCGAAAAGACATACACCATCAAAGTAACAGCCAGGGTTTACAAGGGTATTGAAGACATAGCCAGCACATCATTCAAATGCTATGACTTGCCGGATCCACCGGAAATCGTAGATATTTCCGGAGAGATGCCAGGAGAGTACACAATCAGGCTTTTCTTCAAGATCAACTGGAATGGTAACAAGAAGGGCAAGCTTCATATTGATTGGGGTGATGGTAAAACTGAGGAAACAACAAAGACTACCGTTACTCACAAATACCCCAGAGTAGATGGTATGCTCTATATCTTGACATTTAAAGTCGTTTCGGATGATGGAATTGAATCTGAAGAGAAGATGTGGATGATTATGGTCTTTAAAAATGAGATAAGCTATATCAAGATAAATTAGCGATTTTGTCCCGGTACGCATGCTTTGCGTACCGGGACAACCAAATTGATATGTTCTCGTTTATATTCCGAGTTTTTTTCTAACCTCTAATCCGCCGGGAGAACAGGATTTTTCGTTTTCTGATTATCAAAATGTAATCGGCCAGGGTTTCGTGGCTTATTGGATGACACTCGGGGTGTTTTTCCTATGTTATTTTTTATAAGTGTGCCGCCGTCTGCTTAAATAATCGAAACACCCTTTTGGAAGTTTAATCCATGTTTGACTGAGTGATGATCTGATTATTTGAAGATGTACAAATACTTCGAATTATCGATTACCACAAAATAATCTGTGCCAACAGCGATGTCCTGAGTGGATTGTTTATTGATATCAAGAGTTTTGATGGTCTCCCCCGTATCTGGATTTACTAGATAGACCCTTTCACACTGACAAGCCGCGATGAGGAAATTCTTGGTTTTTACAATCTGTGACCAGATGACCCAGTCTGCAACCTTCTTTTCCCAGATGATGTCCCCTGTTTTTGCGCTCATGCAGACAATCTTATCCCCGCTTGGGAGCCAGAGTCTGGTGCTATCAGCGGTAGGATTGGCTTGCGAGAAACCCTTCTTTGCTTCCCATACCATGTTCCCATTGTAGAGGTTGAACGATTGCACTCTACCGTCTGACAGTCCGATATAGACCATGTTGAAATGGATTGTTGGTGTGCCAGTGAAGTATGTCTCGTCTATGGTTGTTTGTTTAATCTTTGCTTCCCAGAGCGTTTTTCCGTTGAGAAGACTCAGGCATCTCAGTCCGGATGTGTAGTTGACCACAACCCTAAAAGAAGAGATTGCAACCGGTTGCGGGTCAGATGGAAGTGAGGTGTTCCAGAGTCTGATGCCGTTTGTGATATCGATGCAGTGAAGACCTTTCTCAGACCCAAAAACGACGTAGTTGCCGTATCTTGCTATGTCTGTTACTCCCCCATTTGAGACCTTCGACTCCCAGAGTTTCTCACCAGATACTCTGTCAAATTTCATCAGGATTCCGCTCTGTGTAAACACGTAGGCGCCGGCATCATCTATTAGCGGTACCCCAATTGGTTTTTCCGACACCCTTTGGGCGAAGATGAGTTCGCCATTCTTGGTCACACAAAATAGTGAACCATTAGCGCCTGTGAGGTATATCAGGTCGCCCCACGTTGCGGCTCCGTGCACCATCTCCTTTAACACCATTGGATTTTCACACATAACGCTATCGCTTATCTCCCAGTTTGCGTTTGCCGTGTGGGCACTCGTTATGCCCCTTTGAGGCCAGCTGAACTCAGGTTTCACGTAACCCAGTGCTAGCGCTGACTGCATAAGTAGTATACAAACAACAAACAGACCGAGAATTTTCTTCATATGACCATTTTATAAACACATTCACGTGCCAACAAGTTCCATGCGCGCACCACAGTTTGTATGCAAATTCTAAGGGTGGATGTGCCTATTTGGGCAATTTGTTCAAGATAACATAGGATACGGTGTGGTTAGAGGATGATATACCTCCTTTGGTGGGCGGAGAATCGATTAGTAATTCTTCCTCGACAATTTTTCCAGAAACTCAAAGACATTCCCCGATCACCTCATGCTCAAAGAAATGTTCGAGTGAAGCGACATAATCCATACACTACGCAACAGATTTGCACACTTCTACAGTATGTTTGTTGTGGTGACTTGTAAGGTTTTGATTTTTAGTGAAGCGTGCCGTAGGTTGGCAACGTGATTTTAAATGTGGTTCCAGAATCTGAGCTTTCCTCAATAGAAATATTGCCGCCATTGGCATCGATATTGAGTTTGACGTTTGTCAATCCTATCCCCTTGCCTTCAATTCGATCATGGTCTCTTGAAGAGCGGAAAAACGGCGCGAAGACCTTGCCTCTGTCAGGCTCTGGAATTCCGAAACCCTTGTCGGTGAATAGAACCACAAACCTGTAGTCCTTTATGCTAACATCGATGTCGATTGAGAGTCTGTCGGGTGGGCTATACTTTATTGAGTTGGATACGAGATTCTCGAATACCTCGACGATGCTGTCGTCATCAATCCTCATTTTGATGCCAGCAATCGATGGGTCGATTTTAAATGAGAATTCAATATCCGTTTTGTTGTGGTAGTTTTTCGCCATCTCTAATGCGAGCATTTTCAATTCATCCTCTACTCTTTTGAAGAATTTGTATGATTCGATAACATCAAAGAAGAACTCCCTGTCCGTCAGCTCGGAGTTGAAAACATGGTTGATTTTTCTAACCTCTCGAAGCGCAGCATCGTAGATGATTTCGGCCATATTGGCCGCCTCTTTGTTCTCGAGGGTTCCCTTTAAAATCTCGGCATAGCCGAGTATGAGAGTGATTGGATTCTTCAACTCATGAGCCAACCTTGAGCGCATCTTCTCCCTCGCGCTTGAGACGATATTGCGTTGAGTTATCTCTCTGGCGACACCGAAGAATGAATCACCGAGTTTGTTTACCTTTGCCTCAAATGAGTGCTCGTAGCCGGCAAGATCATATGTGCAAAACTCCACTGTCTGTGGGAACAGGGTTGCGTTTTTGATTTGCATATCCCATGTTGGAATGATACCATTGATGTTTGAGCCCACAATCTCACCAATTTTAAGTCCCAAGGTTTGCTCAGCGGACGGGGAGATGAAGCTAATTTTATCATCATCCACCTGAAACACGATGTCCCCCAGAGCCTTGACTATACCTATATATCTACTCTCGCTTTCAAGAGCCCTTTTCTCCATTATAAGTTCTTTTGTGATTGACTTACCAAAGCCAACAACTCCAATTGTCTCATCGTTGCTGTTTTTCAAAGGAGAGAGGGTTAGCCTGAAATCCTCATGCTTGCCTGTTCCGTGTATGTAGATGTTGGTTTCGTATGAGACGCTTCTGTCGGTTTCGATGACCTGTTCAAAGTATTTATTAGTCCTGTCAACATGTTCCGCCTGAGAGATGGTGTCTTCGACCCTTTTGCCCAGAAAACTTGAGGGGTCTATTAATCCCATCCTTTCGAGTTCGGGCCACCTGTAGAATATGTACCTTCCCTCAAGGTCTTTGGCAAAAATAACCTCATGTATAGACGATATCAGACTATCCAAAAAGATGTTTGCTTCTTCAAGTTTGTTTCTGATTTCATGGAGTTCGGTTGTGTCTAGTGCGGATATCAGAGAGCAGTCCTGGTTGTCATACACAACCCTTGAAATAAGAATCTCCCAAATCCTTTTCTCGCCACTTTTTGTTATCATTGTGACGGCAGATTGGGCAGGAGCATTTTCACCTCTCATCCTTCTTTTGAAGTTCTCCTGCATCATTTTCCTCTGCGATGGTGCTAACACCTCGTAGATGTAGATGTTCTCCAGTTCCTCCTTTGAATATCCGAGGTTTTGAGCAAAGGCTGGATTGAAATATTTGAAACGCTCCCCATTATGAACAAAAAGAGGTGTATTTACGCCGTCAGAGAGTTGTTTGTTCCTAAACTCGGAATTCTCCAACTCGACTTGGATCCTGCGGATTTCCGTTACATCCCTGAAGATTGCCAGGATACTCTCTTGCCCATCAATCGTTATTTTTCTACTTGAGTAGAGATAATGGCTTGTCCTTCCATCCTCTGATATCGTATCCACCTCAAGATTTGAGGAGTCGGCATCAGAATCGAGGATCATATCGGTTGATTCCTTAGTGATGAAGGCTTTTGCCTTGCTCCTTAGTTCATCAAATGTAGTACCGATAAATTCGTCCCGAGAGAGCCCAAGTTTTTCGAGCATGGCGGTGTTTGCGTCCATGAACGTGTTGTCTTTGATGTTACCTATCACCATTGGGTCGGGTGAGGAATTGAAGATTGTTTTGAATCGTTCCTCTGACTTTATGATGAGATTCGCCATATCGACGCTGTCTGTCATATCTCTTGATACTACAAGAACGGAGTTATCGTCTTTAACCGAGAAGGAAGCGTTGTAGTGTCTGATTCTGTTTTGGATTAGGATAGAATACGAATAGTTGTGAGTGTTGCCCGTAGAAAGAGTCTTTTTTACGTATTCTTCGGTATCTTTGGCGATGTCGGGTGGGAGAACGTCTCTGATGTGTTTGCCGATAAAGTCTGAGGGTTCGGTGTAGAGAGTATCTGTATCCCCCGATTTAAAACCCGTGAAATACCCATCACCTGATATAATGAAGATCAAATCCGGGATTGCATTGATAAGCGTTATATGGTCTTGTCGGCTCTCGTTGAGCGCTCTCTCCAGTATTTTTCTTTCGAGCAACTCAGCCTTGAGTTTGTTGTATGCTTTCTCCAGGTCGGCTGTTCTCCTGCTGACCATCTTCTCCAGTTCATCCCTGGACTGACCAGCCTTCCCAACACCTTGAGTCTGATCACTGACATCTATCGCCACGCCAAAGATGCCAGCCACATCGCCGTTTGGGGTGAAGATGGGAGTTTTTATTACCTCGAACCATGACTTCTCATCATCACTGCGATTTGGTTCTGTGAAGGTCATTGCTTCCTTCTTCTCCAAAACAAGAAGGTCGTGTTCTCTGTAGGTTCTTGAGCACTCCCTATCCCATATATCGAAGTCAGTCTTGTTTTCTGCTTCCTCTGGTGACTTTAGACCAGCCTTTTTGGCGTACGCCATGTTGACTGAAACGATCTTGAGGTTCCTGTCCTTTATCCAGGCGATATCTTTGATAGACGTCAAAACATTTAGGAACTCCAGATATATGTCTTTGTCGAAGAGTTTCTCCTGTTTTTTATCCTTGAGTTTTTGAGAGGTTATGAAGGTGAATATGTAGGCATCCTTATCCTTTTTGCAGCTACATAGAAGGTCAATTTTTTTACCGAATACATTGATAAAGGCAAGCCTGGCGGAGCCACCCTTTTTTATATCATTCCAATGCCCTGGTTTGTCGAATCTAAGCGCAAAGGCGTCGTCTAAAATAGTGGATTCGTGAATACCAAACACTCTTTCAAAAACATGGTTTGTATACAGAACTTCCTTCCAGTCTGTTACAATTATCGCAATATCCATGTTCCACGGTGAGAAACTCATGTGTCAAATGTAACAGGTTTTATCAGAAAAGTGAAGTTATTACTTTGAGATTCGATATTTTATAATCGGTGATGACATTACCAATTATCCAGGCAGCGTTGGTTCTGAATGTAAAAGTATACGGAAGATCATATATAATGTTACTTTTGCGTAACCGCTCGTGAGGGCTATCTTGTAAATCTCGAAAGAATGCAATCGATGACAATGACGATCACTCTTGAGTTCACACCCATTGAGCTTCCTTCTATGCAGAGAACATCCCGATGATGAACAGATTCAGACTACGTATCTACACTGCAAAACACCGACGCCTTCGAGTGAGTCAACCAGTTATATCTCTAACACCCTTAGCTTGTTGTGAAAAAATTACAGTAAGTAGAAGTTCACCCAAAAAGAAACCGTAACTTTGAATATCCACGTGAGTTGTCTTGTATGGCAACGGACTAACTTAGCAATCAACGGTATTTTATCGCACTACTATCCGCATTTTGAATACCCACATGCCCTGCAGATAACGCATCCCTCCGCAAATTCCAGCATGGAACCGCAGTCGGGACACTGTGGGTTGTGACCAAAGATATTCACGTTCTCATCAGAGGATGATGCTGATTCATGGCTCGGGTTTGAGTCGGTCGCCACCACGAGACCATCATGACCTGCCTCATCATCTGTGGTTTTTGGTTTCGATGAAATTGAGATTCTTCTGAGGTGACCCTCGAGTGCTTGGGCAATGGCGTCGGGACAAGACAGCACTGTACCCTTCTCACCCCAAGATGGAGCTGGGCATCTGAGACCTCTGATCTGACCGATTATCTCCTTGGTGTCAACGCCAGCACGAAGCGCAAGGGAGATGAGCCTTGCGATGCCATCAGACTGCGCCGCCGCGCATCCACCTGATTTGCCCATGGTGGCAAATACCTCGCAAACACCCTCCTTGTCAGAGTTGATTGTGACGAAGAGATTGCCGCAACCAGTTCTGACTCGGTAGGTCGAGCCGATTGTGATGGTTGGTCTCTTACGGGGAGCAACTGGTTCCTTTCGAGATGGCGATACTGCTACCGTTGGAGCCTCTTTTGGTTCTTCCTTTTTCTTGAGTTGCAGAACCTGCTCCTGTCTGGAGCCGTCACGATAGATTGTAACGCCCTTACAGCCAAGTTTGTAAGCGAGTTCGTAAACCTCCCTAACATCATCCCTTGTTGCAGAGTTTGCGAAATTGACCGTTTTTGAGACCGCATTGTCTATGTGTTTCTGGAAGGCTGCTTGCATCTTGATATGCCATATTGGTTCGATGTCGTGGGAGCAGACATAGACGTCCTTTATGTTCTCTGGAATTTCAGGAATGTCGTGGAGATTGCCCGACGACGTGATTCGTTCAAGGAGGTCGTCCGTGAGAAGCCCCATCTCTTCCATCTTTTTCTTGAAGATCTGGTCTACCTCGAAGAACTTTTTGCCGTCCATGATATTGCGGATATAGGCAAGTGAGAACACGGGCTCAATTCCAGACGAAGCTCCGGCAACCATGGATATTGTGCCAGTTGGTGCAATCGTTGTGATTGTGGCGTTACGAAGGGGTGCTTCTCCAGCATTTGCAAATGTTGAAATTCCAAAGTTAGGGAATGCGCCTCTGGTTTCTGCCAGACTTCTCGATTCCTTCCTGGCTTCCTGGAGGATGAATCCCATGAGTTTGTCCGCGAGCTCGACTGCCTCGTCAGAGTTGTATGGGATGCCCAACATAAAGAGCATGTCAGCCCAGCCCATAACTCCAAGACCAATCTTACGATTGTCTTGGCACATCTTCGTAATCTGTGGGAGTGGGTATCTGTTGGCGTCGATGACATTGTCAAGGAAGTGAGTAGCTTGCCTAGTTATCTTTGAGAGTCTCTCCCAATTTATCTTGCCGTTCTCAACAAAATTGATGAGGTTGATCGAGCCAAGATTGCACGCCTCGTATGGCAGAAGAGGCTGCTCACCGCAGGGGTTTGTTGACTCAATTTCGCCAAGGGTAGGGGTAGGGTTGTCGGCGTTTAGTCTGTCGAGGAAGATTATTCCAGGTTCTCCGTTGAGCCATGCCATCTCGACTATGAGGTCGAAAACATCTCTCGCTCTGAGTCTATCCGTCTCCTCGCCGTTTCTTGGGTTGATGAGAGAGTATTCTTGATCCTGCTCCACAGCCCTCATGAAGTCGGCTGTGATGCCGACTGAGATGTTGAAGTTACTGATCTGTCCATCCTTGCCTTTGCATTTGATGAATTGAATGATGTCAGGGTGGTCAACTCTCAGGATACCCATGTTCGCGCCACGTCTGGTGCCGCCTTGTTTGATAGCCTCAGTGGAGGCATCAAATACCTTCATAAAGGAGACTGGGCCCGATGAAACACCGCCGGTCGAACCCACCTTGTCCATGTTGGGGCGAAGTTTAGAGAACGAAAAACCTGTGCCACCACCACTTTTGTGAATCATTGCGGTGTATTTAATTGCGTCAAAAATTGACTCAATTGCGTCATCAACAGGAAGCACGAAGCATGCCGAGAGCTGACCGAGTTCCCTGCCTGCGTTCATGAGTGTTGGAGAATTTGGCATGAAATCGAGGTCAACCATCATCTCAAGGAATTTCTGGTAGGTTCGCTCAATCCTTCCCTCGTCAGCTCCGTAGAGCTTGTCGGGTTTTGCGATAGCCCTTGCCACCCTCTGTAGCATCTCAAGTGGCGTTTCAATCAGTTTTCCTTCGTCGTTTTTCTTGAGATACCTCTTCTCAAGAACCGCCAAAGCATTGTCAGAAATTCCTGGATTCTTCATGTTGTCTTTCCCTTAATCTATTTTGTGCGCTTGCACTCGGGGCAAACACCCCTCATTTCGATATGCATTTCGTGAATTGAGAAGCCTGTTTCCTTCTCAATTTTGTTCCTGTCGCAGTCGATGCCGCTGATTGGCAAATCAAAGATTCTCTGGCATGACTCACACATCAGGTGGACGTGGGGATGGGTGAATCCATCGTAGTGAGCCTCACCCTGACCAAAGTCAAGTTTCAGGATGTGACCGTTTTCTGAGAGGATGGATAGGTTCCTGTATACTGTTCCGAGGCTAATGTTTGATATCTGTTTACGGGCTTCACTGTATACCCACTCTGCCGTAGGGTGAGATCTCGTACTCTTTAGTACTTCCATAATCACACGTCTCTGCCTCGTTGTTTTCAGCTTGCTGTTTTCGCTCATTGTCTCATAAACCTCTGAATTTACTCTCCGCAACCGGGGAAGTTCACAATCGCTGTCCTTGTTGCACCATCCCATGTGACAGAACCGCCGAGAACATCAGTCACGAAGCGAAGTGGAATCATAGTGCTGCCTGAGATGATGTCTGGCGCAGTCTCCATGTTCACCTTTCTCTGGGTGTTTGGCATGACAATTCGAGCGCTTGGTATACCCTTACGTAGTATTACCCTTTTTGGCCCGAGTGTGTACGATGCCTCACTTGTTGATGCGTTCCACTCCACCTCAGCTCCGATTATCTCGCCCAGAAGTCTGAATGGGATCATCATTCTACCATTTCTGATGGTTGGAGCTGATGCGGACTTGATGGACTTCTCTGATATTGTTCTTACAGGTGTGCAACCGTCTGTTTCCTTTTCCTTTATGAGGACTGGCTTTTCTCCAGCAACAAAGTTTGCCTCAACGGGTTGGATGCAAAGCGCATAGAGCGTTGTCATCATGGCTTCTTTACCGTCGACTGAAACACTCATCTTCAGGTTCTCAAGATTCCCGGCTTCGATTTCGCTGGGAGTGAAAATCCTCATTTGACACTGAATTGACTCGTTCTCAAGCGATTCTGGTGGACCACCCATATCCATGAAGCAGAAATTGTTGACGCACCCCTGGGCAAACCAGACATTCGAGTCTGTCATGTTGCCAGGGAGTAGTTGCCCCTTCACAGCGCCCGTGTGAATGCCTTCCAATTCAAAGAACCAGTCTACAGTCATCTCGGGAGCAACAAGAAACAGCTCCTCAAGTTCCTCTCTTGTGGAGGCATATACCCCGGTCGGGCCTGACATAGCAAGGATTGCAAGCAACCAAACAGCTACGAGTACCTTTTTCATTTATACTTTTGCCCCATATATCTAGCTATCACTAGATAGTCATTTGAATCGACGACATCATCGTCATTCACATCATACCTCTCGTTTTTGGTGTTGACCTTGCCCACGTAGGAACCAAACGTTTGGACATCGAAACTTTCTATCACACCGTTTGAGTCAACATCGATGTCAAACAAGATATTACGCAGATACAGAGTCAGATCAAAGAACCCTGTCTCGGTTTCAAAAACCAACTCTTCTTCTGCAATCAACTCAGATATCTTCTCTGGTGGAAGATCGAGTCTTATGGATACTTGCTTAATCTCGTTTGGTAAGAGAGTGATGATTGAAGGGGTCATGAGTTCACAGCTTATAACCGCATCCGTGTCACCAACGTTTGCAAGGATGACAGTCTTTTCTGTTTTGTGGAGTGTGCCCACCTTGACTAAGGTATCGGTGACCGAGATCTTGATTCTGTCCCTCATGTCGATATCGATCTTTACCCTTGCGCCAAGCTCGTTCTCCTCGAGTACGGTCACTTTGATGGTTGAGGTGTAATCCTTGTTGTGTGGGATTGTTGAGGGATTTGTCTTTGGGCCAGCTACACTGTTGCCATCCGATGTGTAGCAAGGATTCTCATGCCACAATCCCCCGCCTGGATTTAGGAGTTCAATACCAAATGGCTCATCGTCGCCGTCATTGAACCTATGGTTGTATGGTACATCTTCATTGACTCTGTATATGATGACTCCCTCTGATGGGATACCACCCCAGAAATTATCGGTGCCGGTTCTTGTTCTGTATTCAACACCAAGGTATTCATTTGTGCCTGGGATTGGGACTTTGAGGTAGCTGTCACTGCTGTTTGTCGTGATTGGCGGTAGGGTATATTCTCCAGGTTGGATAACCTCTTTTGGTTTGATGTACCCAAGTCTTTCCCTGTGGAATCCTGTCAAACCCAGTCCACCATGACGGGCAACCATGATGTCATAGTATGTGAAGGGGTAGCTGCATTTTCCACCAAAAGGCCCCCCACAACCGTAGTCGTAAAGGTCAGCAAGCCCAAGAAGGTGTCCAAACTCGTGGGTCATCACAAGAGCCCCTGAGCCATAGATGCCCATATCCTCTGTCACGAGAATGTATCCAACCCACATCTTTTCGCCATCGACATCCACTTTGATAGCTGAACGATGTGGCCAGAATGCATCATCCTTTGGGTAGTTCATATACCCTTCGGCTTCACCAGCCACAACAACGCAAACAAATGGTGGAGTCTCGTCTTCGAAGACGTACTTGTTGAGGTCTAGCCCGTCCTTTTGAGCTACTTCGATCGTCCATTCGACGAGTTCCCGAACATGGATATCAAAGTTATCTTCAGAATCCTTGGCATAGTAGGAGAGAGGTTTTGGTGCTCTTTCCCAAATCAAACCATCGTACTTGCCTGGGATGATGTCAACTCTGGATGAGGACGCAAGTTTCCAGAAATTCCTGAGCGATTCGCCATCTTCGCTGAACAGTTCCTCTTTTATTTCATGGAATGGTCTCTTGTGTGGCACATCGGAAAAGTCGACTGAGACCACAGCCAGCGGGTATACTGTGGGTTCATCCTCGGAATCAGCTATAGCATACTTGCTTGAAAAATTGAGTGTAACAACAATAAAAAACGTTGTGACAATCAAGATTATTGACCTTTTTGACCTCATGCTAACCCATTATATTCCCCGACGACTGAAGGTCAACGTAACTTGTTACCTAAAACAATTGTAAAAATCTCAGAAAATCTGGGATTTTCGTCCTATCAGACGACGATCCTATAATCTGTTTCCGAAATGAAACCGATTACTGATAAACTTGATCGGTGAAATCAATCCGAAGCTTCAAAAAGGGCACATAGGAGGATACAAAATGAAAATCTGTGTATATCGGTATTACATACAATTCAGGATACAAAATATTGACAACATCATTACAATAACGTAACATTTCTGTTAACTTGGCAGGTGACCCAGGAGGAAACAATGGCAGGCTTTGAGTTTGAAGGTCGGTATGATGCAGAGAAGAACATCTCTTATGTCAGATTCATAGGCAAACCAACCTCGAATAGTGACGTGGACTATCTTGTTGAAAAGATAACTCCCCACTATATGGGCAACGGCAAGAACAAAATCTGGCAAATTACAGATATCACAGAAATGGGTATGGCAGCGCCCAATCTTGTTATCTATTACAACAACAGAGTGAAGGAACTTACAAAAAAGTATGTCCAGGACTATGTTGTGATATCAAGCAACACAATGCAGAAACTTGCCACAAACCTTTTCAACACATTCCTCGGAGAGAAACACGACATCGTGCAGTCGATCGAGGAGGCGGAAAAAGTGATACTTGAAAGGCAGGAGAAAATCGGAAGGTTCCCGCCACTTTAAGAACACAACAAGAGAGCCGAAACCCCCGGTCGAATTTCTACAAAACCGATGGCATTGGCTCTCCTTTTTATGAGTTGTTTCCTTCGTCTCTAGTATTCGATTCCCAGGTATTTTGAGATTACTGCAATGTCATTTGAGTCCAGTTTGCCATCAAGATTCACATCAAACCTCTCGTCATAGTCAGAGCTTGAGATGATGCTTATGTCGCTTGTGTCTATCTTTCTGTCACCATTTACATCAATCTCATGAAGGATATTGGTCAGCTCGATATCGTGGAAATAGCTGAAATCATTAACATGAAAGAATAATTCTCTATCAGCCTTTTCTCTGTTCCACTGGTCGCGTGGCACAAAAAGACCTATTTTCACACCACTTGTTTGTCCTGGCAAAAGTTCAATCTCTGGTGGGTTCATGTATTCATTGCTGATTTTCAATGTTTCTGTGCTGATGTTCTCAATTGTGAAATCGTGGTTTGATTTGTGAAGATGTCCTGCCTTAATGGCTGATTTTGCCGACTTTACATTAATTGGCTTTCTTGGCTCAATATCAATCTTGACTCTGGCTCCGCTCTCATCTTCGCCAAGAACTGTTATTGTGACAAGGTTTGTGTAGTTGGCGCTGTGTGGGAGGGTGGATGGGTTAGTATACGGGCTGGCTATGTTGTAACCAGTTGAGGTGTAGCAGGCATCGTCGTGCCAGAGGTTACCGCCGGGGTTGAGCATCTCGATTCCATAGTTGTCACTCAATTTTCTAGCATTTATTCCCCACCAAAAAGGAAAACTTTCGTCAACTCTGTATATTGTGACACCTTCCTTGGGAATCCCTCCCCAGAAGCTGTCTTCATCAATACGCCTTCTGTATTCAATTAGCAAATACTCGAGAGTATTCTCAATGGGGGTTAACACAACAGAACCAAATTCATTATCGTTGATAGGAGGAATGATGACCTCCTGAGAATCATAAATGATAAGTGGATCAACGAGTCCCAGATAAATCCTGTGATAGCCACAAAGACCTTGTCCCCTGTGGCGCGACGCCATAATGTCGTAATATGTGATTGGATACCCACAACCTTTTGGTCCATCGTTGCTGAACGAGCAACCTGTATCATACAGATCACCCAACCTCAGGTTGTGACCTATTTCATGAGCTGTTACCATTGACAACAGCGTGTTTCCGTTGGGGTCATCATCCATTAATATATACCGAATCCATGTTTCCTCTCCATCAACGACTCCTCGAAAAGCCCAACAATGTGGCCAAAAACCATTGTCGATGGGAGTGTTGTGGGTATGCTCATTTACACCACTGACTATTACACACAAAAATGGGTAATACTTATGCTTATTCCAATATGAGGAGTAATCCATCCCGTCCTTGATTGCTTGTTCGTAACCCCAAGCGACAAGTTCTCGAACATTGTTATCAACAAAATCATCACCCTTTGTGGAGTAGTACTCAATTGGTTTTGGTGCTCTTGCCCATTTGAGGCCCTCATAATCCCCAGTGCTGATTTTCACTTTTCCGTCAGTTGTCAGGTCCCAAAACCTATTACTCGATTCACCCTCTTCCCCGTAGATCGTATTCTTTAACTCGTTAAAGGATGTAGTGTGTGGCATGTTCTCAAAATCGATTGTGAGTAACGGTATTTCATAAATGAAAGGCTCTTCAATCTTTGTGTTGTACGAAAATCCCCACTCCGACTCCGAATCTACAATACTCACGGAACTCCCTATTGATAAAACCATTAGCACAAAAACCAGACTTGAGATTATTTTTTTCATATTCGGATTCTACATCGATATGTATCTGAAATATCGCAATTCCAATTAAAATCTTATAGTTAAAACATCAATATCAATCACTGATCACAAAATCCAATCTATCCACAACTACTTCAATATCTTATCCCTATGTATTTTGCAATAATTACCATATCCTCCGCGTCTATCAGACCATCAAGATTCACATCAAACCTCTCGTCATAGTCAGAGCTTGAGATTATGCTTATGTCGCTTGTGTCTATCTTTCTGTCGCCGTTAATATCAATTTCGAAGAGTAAATTTTTGAGTTCAACTTCTAAGAAAAGATTGTATTGATCAATTTCAAATAAGATTTCTCTGTTGATAACTCGTCCTTTTATCTGATCTTTTGGCGTAAAAAGTTCAATTTTAACTGTACTGCTCTCTCCTGGTTCCAGTATAATTTCATCTGGTCTCATATACTTATTTTTTATTTTTCGAGTATTGACACCATCGTTACTAATTGTGAAATCGTAACCCGTCCTGTGCAGATGGCCCACCTTCATTGAACTTTGTCTGGGTGAAACATCTACAAGTTTTATTTTTTCAATATCAACTTTGATCGTTGAACTGTTTTCATCTTCGCCCAGCATTGTTATTGTAGCAGTACTCAGATATCTGTTGTCATTTGGCAAGGTCGAAGGATTTGTATTTGGACCTGCCACATTGTACCCAGTTGATGTATAGCAGGCGTCATCATGCCAAATATTGCCGCCTGGATTCAATAACTCAACTCCAAAGGGTCTATTTTTACCATTGTTGATGTAACCATAGTGTGGGAAACTTTCATTTACCCTGTAAATCAATATACCCTCTTTGGGTATACCTTCCCAAAATGAGTCCTCATCAATTTTCCTTCTGTATTCGATTAGTAGATATTCGTCAGTGCCTTCGAATGGTATTTTTAAAATGCTACCGTACTCATTTGAAGTTAGTAGAGGGATTGTAAGCTCGGTTGATTCTGTAATTAGCATTGGTTCAACCAGTCCCAGTTTTATTCTGTGGTAGCTGCTAAGACCAACCCCCTTATTTCTTGATACCATGATGTCGTAATATGTTAATGGGAAGTCACAGTCTTCTGTTGGTTTATCACCCGTACCACATTCGTTATCATAGAGGTCACCCAACATGATTCTATGACCAAATTCGTGAGCAAGAACCATTGACAAAGGAGCTCTGCCGTTTGGATCATCTACGATTAGGATGTATCCAATGCGCATTAACTCTCCATTTTGGTTAAATAGTGCTCCACCAACTCGTGGCCAAAAACCGTTACTTACGGGTGTATTGTGTTCTCCTTCTTGTATGCCACTCACAACAACACACACATAGGGTAAGTACGTGTTGTTGATTATTTTACCATCGAATACAAATCCGTCTTGAACAGCTTTTTCTAACCCCCATGTGATAAGTTCACCGATTCTTTCATCTGCCCATGTCTCGCCTTTGGTTGCATAGTACTCGATGGGCTCTGGAGCTCTGGCCCACTCCAGTCCATCATAATCTCCCGGAACAACACTTATCTTCCCATCAGTAACAAGATTCCAAAATTTGTGACATGATTGTGTTTCTTCCCCATAAACAGCGTCTTTGATTTCTGCAAAAGGTGTTGTGTGCTGCATATTCTCAAAATCAATGCAGATTAGTGGCATGGGAAACGTAACCTCCTCTAATGCTCGCACGTTCACCGGATTGACTGGATTCCCCACTGTTAGAACAACCGTCACAAACAAAATAATAGAAATTAATTTTCTCATACAAGGATTCTACACCAAAGGGGTCGTCTGATATCGCAATTCCAATTAAAATCTTATAGTTAAAAAATAAATTAAACCTACTAACCGAGTTTGTTTACACGACCGTTTACATTCATAAACTACACTTTGGTACTATTTTCCAAACAAGGAGGCCGCAGACAAGTGTTCACCATAGTCTCGAAACAAGACCTTGCCGACAGAATCTGCAAATATGTGTTTTCTGCTCCACTAATTGCAAAAAAGGCACAACCAGGTCAATTCGTTATTATCCGTGTAGATGAAGAGGGAGAAAGAATTCCTCTCACTGTTGCTGATGTAGATCCCGAAAAAGGTCTAGTCACCATCGTGGTTCAGGCTGTTGGCACAACTACCAACAAGCTTCACTGTCTTTGTGAGGGTGATGCTATCGCTGATCTTGTCGGGCCACTTGGTGTTCCCACCCACCTGGATGGATACGAAACAGCGGTATGTGTGGCAGGCGGTGTTGGAATAGCCGAGATACATCCAATCGCCCGTGGTCTCAAGCAGGCAGGCGCGAATGTTATCTCCATCGTGGGTTCTCGAAATCATGACCTTCTCTTCTTTGAGGAGGAGATGAAGAAAGCATCCAATGAACTCATCGTCACAACTGACGACGGTAGCTATGGCAGAAAAGGTCTTGTGCTTGACCCACTCATTGAGATGATGAAGGCTGGAAAGAAGATTGACGTTGTCTTCTGTGTTGGCCCTGTCATCATGATGCGCGAGGTTTGCAAAGCGACAAAACCATACGGGATTCCATCATTTGTCTCACTCAATCCAATCATGGTCGACGGCACTGGTATGTGCGGTGTTTGCCGTGTCACAGTTGATGGCCAAACAAAATTCGGCTGTGTCGACGGCCCAGATTTTGATGGTCACAAGGTCGATTTTGATGAGCTGATGGAGCGACTCGTCACCTACAAGAAGATGGAAGCGGAGTCACTTGAGAATTGGAAAGACAGATGTGAGAATCACGGCGAAGGAGGATGCAAATGCCACGAGAGATAAAAAAGGTCAGAATCCCGACCGCCGAACTCGACCCAAAAATCAGAGCGAGAACCTTTGATGAGGTCAACCTCGGATACACAGACGAGCAGGCAATCGAGGAGGCAAAACGCTGCATCCAGTGCAAGAACGAACCATGCGTCAAGGGTTGTCCTGTTGAAGTCCCGATCCGAGAATTCATCGAGTTTGTTGCAGCCGGCGATATCGCATCTGCCGTCATGAAGAACAAAGAAAAGAACAACCTCCCAGGCATTTGCGGAAGAGTATGCCCCCAGGAATCACAGTGCGAATCAGTTTGCACCATGTCGAAACTTGGCGATGCAATCAATATCGGCAAGCTCGAAAGATTCATTGCAGACTGGGAATACAAACACGGCAAGGAGCCATCCTGCGGAATCAGAGCCCCTCACTGCGATGAGCCAAAGGGCAAGAAGGTCGCGGTTGTTGGCGCTGGCCCCGCCGGTCTCACCTGCGCTGGTGACTTAGCTCGAATGGGCTATGATGTCACAATTTTTGAAGCCCTTCACAAACCAGGTGGAGTTCTTTCATATGGCATCCCGCCATTCAGGCTTCCAAGAAATGTTATCAACGCAGAGGTTGAGTACGTCAAGAGCCTTGGAGTTGAGATAAAGTTTGACATGGTCATCGGTCGTATTCTTACAATCGATGAACTCTTTGGACAGGAAGGTTTTTCCGCTGTGTTCCTCGGAACAGGCGCTGGTCTTCCATCGTTCCTCAAGGTGCCTGGAGTCAACTCAAACGGCGTATTCTCCGCCAACGAGTATCTGACCCGCATCAACCTCATGAATGCGAAGACATTCCCAGAGTACGACACTCCCATCTGGAGAGGCAAAAAGGTCGCTGTTATCGGTTGTGGAAACGTTGCCATGGACTCTGTTCGCTCAGCCATGAGACTCGGAGCCGAGAGGGCAATGATAATCTACCGTCGTTCAATTGACGAGATGACAGCCCGTGTTGAGGAGTATCACCACGCCCACGAAGAGGGAGTTGAATTCCACTGGCTCACAAACCCAACAGAGATAGTCCCTGATGAGAAAAACTTCGTCAAAGCCATCAAGCTTGAGAAGATGGAGCTTGGAGAGCCAGACGACTCTGGCAGACGTCGCCCTGTCCCAATTAAAGGTTCTGAGTTCGAGATGGAAGTGGACACAGTCATTGTTGCCCTTGGTACATCTCCAAACCCGCTCATCCCATCCACCACCTCAAAGCTCAAAATTAGTAAATGGGGGACATATGATGTGACTGATAAGCTCATGACAAGCTATCCTGGCGTTTTTGCCGGCGGTGACGCTGTCACAGGCGCTGCAACCGTTATCGAGGCGATGGGCGCTGGCAAGATTGCAGCAAGGGCAATCAACGAGTATATTCAAGGATAATGAAGGAAGCTAAGCTTTGGCTGGGGGATGACAAGGGAAACGTAACATGCATCGCCTGCGTTAGACGATGTGTCATCCCGCCTGGCAGAGTTGGCTTTTGCCGTACGAGGGAAAATCGAGACGGCAAATTAATGAGTCCTTTTTGGGGTCAAGTGGTTGGAGGTTCTGGAACCCTTGACCCCATCGAAAAGAAGCCCCTGTACCACTTTTATCCCGGCACCCATGTCTACTCAGTTGGTGGATGGGGGTGCAACTTCCTCTGTGCTATGTGCCAAAATTATCACATCGCGCACGCCGTTCCGAAGCCAGATGTCGCAGAAACTGTCGAACCTATGCAGCTCATCAAATGGGCAGTTGAGTCAGGGGCGTCTGGAATAGCATTCACTTACAACGAACCAGCGCGCTGGCCTGAGTATATCCAAGACACATTCAAGCACGCTGCATCAAATGACCTCTACACCGTTGTTGTCACAAATGGCAGCTTCACCCGTCAGGCGCTCGATCACATTGGCCCATATACCGACGCAATGGCGGTTGACATCAAAGCCATGACTGATGTGAGTCTGTCAAAAATTGGAGTCGAGGGTATTGACCCGGACGACATACTCGACTCAACTGTGTATGCCAGGGACAGGTGGGGCATGCACATCGAGTGCATCACGAACGTGATTCCAACAGTCAATGACTCTGATGAGGAGCTCACAGCAACCGCGACCTGGATACGAGACAATCTTGGACCGAGAGTGCCGTGGCATGTGACGCGTTTCTTCCCCGCCTACAGGTTTTCTCACCTAATGCCCACAGACCTCTCCGTGCTTGAGAGGGCGTACAGGATTGGGCTTGAGGTGGGACTTATGTTTGTCTACATTGGCAATGTCGCAAGCAGTAGCGCTTCAGCCACCTATTGCCCGAGGTGCCAGTCGGTTGTTATCGAAAGGTCAAAAGGTCACATAGAAAATCGGTCTGTAAAGGGTCAATGCACGAAATGCGGGGAGTACCTTGGTGTTATCACAGAGGACATAAGGAGCGAATTCCGTGAATGTTAAACTGATTCTTGCGTCTGGTTCACCAAGAAGAAAAAAACTGTTGTCATTGCTTGGTGTTGATTTTGAATGTCAATCGTCTGATGTGTCCGAGGTAAAGCTTGACACACCGTATGAGACAGCCACAGAAAACGCCACCAGAAAAGCGCTTGTTGTGTCAGAGAAATTCCCGGACTCGCTCATAATGGCCGCTGATACGATTGTCGATGTCGATAACGTGCAAGTGGGTAAACCGGCTGACGAGAGCGATGCTGGAAGAATTTTAAGGATGCTCTCAGGCAAGGAGCATAGAGTCACAACCTGCGTTGCCATAGTAAAGGACGGCAAGCCACCAAAGACCGCTGTTTGTGAGACACAGGTGAAGTTTGCTAAACTCACCGATGATATCATCAAGCAATATGTAAGCAGCGTGGATGTGTCTGACAAAGCTGGCGCCTATGGCATTCAAGACCATGGTTGGATGCTTGTCGAATGTGTCAAGGGTGATTTTTCAAACGTGATGGGTTTGCCACTGACAGCGACAATGAGGCTACTAAGGCTTGCACATGAGGATGGACTCATTTAGAATCTAGGCTTAGTATGGCAAGAAAGAAAACACCAGAAGAAGCTGTTGCGATAAGGGGCGGGCTCGAGGGGATCACCGTTGTCCTTGATGATGAGTATCCCATGCAAACCCTTTTTAATATGCTCGAAAAACGAGTGCGTGCTAATAAGAAATTCTTCACAGAGAGCGCTATCAAGGTAAACCTTAGGAGCAGGAATTTTGAGAAGAGCGAGTTTGAGTACATCAAAGGCGTTCTCAAATATAAGTTTGATGTTGATGTTTTGACATCCACTCCCCCAATGGGTGCTGGCTCAGTTTCGACTCCAGAGAAACACGTCGAAATCCTGGAAAAGCCAGCCCACCAGCCGCAGCAGCTTGTGACTCAATCCAAATCCATAGCACCATCGTCAGGTTGCAAGGTTGTTACCCACACCTTGAGAGCTGGGCAGATGGTAGAGTCTGAATCTGATATCGTTGTTTTGGGTGATGTGAATCCAGGCGCCGAGGTCAAGGCTGGGAAAAATGTTTTCATCTATGGCATACTGCGCGGTAGGGTCACAGCTGGCGCAAACGGAGAGCCAGGCGCGTATGTTGTTGCTCTTGACTTTGAACCTGTGCAGCTTCGCATCGGCACGAAGGTAGCGACCTCTCCAGCCTCTGGCATGAAACGCGAACTCAAACCCCAAAAGGCGTATCTGCACGAAAACTCGATTGTTGTGGAGTTTTTGAGATAATTAATATTTGTATCTAAGTAAACCTTTTTCTGTTGAAAACCAACCCTGATTGGCTGGTTAAGCCATGCATCAAAAAAGAAGGCAGTGTTCTGTACCTTTTTGAATTTGTTAACTTACGCATACTTAGTCCTCTTTTGCCAATGAGGTTTTCTATTGAGATTAAAACACAATCCCTCACCCCTAGCCCCTCTCCCTTACTGTAAGGGAGAGGGGAGATGTAAGCCCAATGTTTTCAATTGTAGTAGAGGGGAGTGTGTATACCCAATTCTTTTTCATAAGGTAGAAGAAGGAAATGTATATCGACCAGAGTCATTTTATAAAAAGAAAAAAGATTTGGTGGTATTGCGAAACAAAACTCCCTCTCCTCCCAAGGAGGAGAGGGTTGGGGTGAGGAGGATTCTTCGATAGGGTTAAGTTGACATTCTCTGTCAAACCTCTTTGAGCATCTAAACGCCGACATTCTGTCTACTTATTTAGGATAAAAACCCTATGGAGATGGAGTATACCGTATGTAAATCCTTTTCCCATCTGGAATCCATTCAATAGCGGCGCCAGTTACGTCTGAGAAGAATCTGATCGGCACCATGGTGTGTCCATCAATAATAGTAGGTGGTGGGTCAACTGTTTTGGTTTCGCTAATTCGATCCCTTGTGACCTCTACTTTTGTGTCTCCTGGCTTGATGCTAATTTCGAGCGAGTCCTTAACAAGCGTTATAGTTCTTGTTACTGCATCCCACACAACCTTGAAACCGAAGGTCTCTGTCACAAATCGAAGCGGGACAAGCGACCTTCCGGCCACAACCGTTGGGGCTTTCTCAAGTATCGTCTCAATTCCATTGATTGTGGCAGTCGTTGAATCAATTGCCAGATAGATGTGGAGGTCGACAGCTACATTCTTTGGCTCATCAAGCAGCTCATACGCAAACCCGAAATAGTCAGAGAGAACATCCAAGGAGAGGTAGTCAACTCCACCGTACGTGACATAAGGGGCTTTGTCTACCGACTTTGCCCAGCTTCTGCCTTCGGTTTTGTTGGTAACCTCGTATGATTTGTCGTTGAGCCTAAGTTTTAGGGAATAGATGTCATTTTCGATTATTATTTCATCTTTAGCAGAATCACTTTGTGACTTCCCACCCAAAATCTCGGTGAAGTCATTGAGGCTCAGATATGTAGTATCATCAATCTGGATTGACTCATTTTTGAGTTGGTATTGGTCATCGCAGATTGTGGCGGTTTTGTTGAAAGAACGGAGTTGGAGAAGAGTTGAATATGGTTTGCTTGGCTGTATTCCAGAAATTTCAGTCTGTAATCTGACATCAAAAAACCACTCTACAACATCAATTGGTACTACAATGTGACATTGAACAATTTCAGAAATATAAGGCATCGGGATTGGAGTTTTAATATTTTCAAATCCCTTATATTGGTAATATGCCATTCTCGTCCCCACAGTTATTGTTAAAATCATAGTGTCATATTCAATGATTAGTTGATCTCCATCCACTTTAATCTCTATTGATTCTGGTGCCAATTGCCTAATAAATTCAATATCAAGCATCAAAGTTCCGTTGTCAGTGACATAACAAATAAAATCTATCGGTTTCTCCACCCCGTCTATCGTCACTGTATTCTTGTTGAAATCAAAATGAATTTCAATTTCTTCTTTTCCTGGGGTGACCGGTTTGCCCTCGCTGTCATGAAGCTCAATCACAAGCTCAATATCAAAAGCGTCAGCGATTGATTCAAGTGGTACAAACAGGAGTCCACCTTTGACGGTTGGAGCGCACTTGAGTTCATAGTTAATTCTCGTGCATGTGCTCACAATCTCGATTGTTGCGGTTTTGCTGTCCTTTGCTATGTGTAGTCTTCTGTTACCCCGCACGATGGTTGTGATGTCAGCTTCGCCTTCGATTCTGTTGCTGTCTATGCTCAGGATTTTGCAGGTGGAGATTAGGTCTGTAACTACCACTCCGTCATCTGTGATTTGCGGTGGGGATGTAAGCTCGATATCGAGTTGACCGACCGTTGCTTTGGTGGACTCAAGTTCAAGACTCACTCTCAAGCCGGTGTTTGAGGGTGGAACGTTCCCCTTTCTGACAATAACTGGGATTTCATATGTCGCGTCGATGGATTTGATGGTGATGGCAGACCTGTGTTCTCCGTCTGGCAGGTTCTTGGTGATAGCTTGCACCTCAAGCGCAACTTCGTTGACAAACGAATCGCTGTTGCAATATATCCATTCCGCCTGTGGAAGAATCTCCCCATAAAACTCTGTTTGTCCCATGTTCTTGATGTTTATTGTCTGGGGTTCGCCCATGGTGTCTCCCTCAAAGATGAGTTTGTATTTCGAGAACAGAAGCTTTGGGGGTGAAAGCGGAACATCAACTTTCACGCCAATTTTTGCCGTTCCTGCGTTTGTCTCAACCGTGATGGTGCAAGAATTGGCTACGCCAGGCTTGAGCATCTCCTTGAAAGCCTGGCATTTGACAGTGACAGGTGTCTCGGTGAAGCTCATTGGAGTGAATGAAACCCAGTCACAGTCGGCGCTGATTGTGCCTTCGAGCGGCAAGTCGCCCTCGTTTTCTATCGTGAACTCAAACTCCTTTGGGGTGTTTTCTGTGAATTTGCCAAGATCGATACCTAACGTTGAAAGCTTGAGCTTAGCTGGTTTTTTAGGTTGGTCTGGCGGCTCATCTGGAGGGGTGTTTGGGTCTTTCCCAACCTCGAACATCAGAAATGCCGGTGAATGAAGATAGGCGCTGGAGTTGCCTATGCCGCTGCTACCTGGATGAACATAGACACAGTATTTGTTTTCATATGAGAGTGTCTTTTTGGGTTTGATAACGAGAGTGTTGCCGTCGAGTTCAACATCAGATGGGTATACATTGCCAGTTTGGTCGATGATGTCGCAACTTCCAGTATTTTCGAGATGTACACCATTTGAGAATGAAATCTTCAACTCGGAGGGTGGCTCGTCGAAAACCTTGCCAAGAGGAGTGTTATACTCCTCTGCCTCGAGGCATCCGTTGCTCCAACTCGCTCCCTGATAGATCTGATGGTTTTTCATCGACTCGACTACAAAAACACCATACACATTTTCCCAGTCGACAGATTTTGGGATATTCCAGTTGAGCTCAAACGTCTTTACAGAAAAATCGTCCATGGTAAATGAAGTACCAGTCGCACCTGGCTTTATATCGCGGCATACCCAACCATATTTTCTGCCGTTTACTCGGACTTTGTTCTCGCAAACCATGAACGTGTAGTCAATCTCATCAGGCACCCCCATCCAACCCAAAACCGTAGCCTTGAGCGAGAGATGGTCCTCTTGAATCTCACCCGTTAGGTGGATCAGGAATGGGGACTTCTTGCCTCTGATGTATTCAATCTTTTCCTCATATCTGTCGGCAACATCGGGAGTTCCCCCTTGATGGTATGTGTTGCCTGAGAAGATGACGGTTGGTGTTGCGATAACACCATATTTGCCCATTCTTACAAGACTCTCGTTTGACATCAGACTATCATTGTAGTGATGGCTAACAATAACCAATTCTGATTCCCCATAATCGTTTTCTATTCGGGAAAGAGCGTTCTCTGCATAGGGACAATAGCCACACCACGTGGCAGTCTCCAGCTCCGCAACGCAAGCCTTTGGGAAGCCGATTTGAGCCGCACTTGACGCCTGACTTGGTGTAACTGGTAACCAAGATAAACAAAATAGAAAACACAAGAATAACCTAAGTCGCATGGTCTAATTATATCTTTGTATAGGTATCGGTTCAACTTTCCTTGAAAAACAGACCTCTCCAACATACTGTGGTTTGACATGAAGAGAATACTGATTTTTGTTGCCCTTGTGGCAATCCTTGCAGGTTGTGGTGGCAAATCGCCAACGGCTGTTGTTTCAAGTGTTGATGAATCACTCTATCCGGATGGAGCGGAAGCCACGTACATGATATTCATGCAGGACTCCTACATCGGTGACACGGTCTACACATTCACCCACGATGAAATAGATGGTGAAAAGGTTCTTCGAATCTCGAACAAATCTGAGTATGACTACACTGATGAGCAACATAAACTCTCATACAGTATTGCCTCAGAAGGTGAAGTGGTTGTTAGCTTCAAGGATTGGAAGCCAGTCTCATCAAGCTATTCGCTAAGTTGGGACGGAGATGTCTCAGGGTGGCACAAGACATCCTCTGACTATGGCGAGGGGATAGTCAAATGGACAGAGGAAACTCCAGCAGGCTCAAGGTCAAGTGATGTCGAGTTTGTTCAGACATTTGCTGGCGAGGAATATCTTGATGATGATGAGATTATCTGGCACGCTCCAACGCTTGGCTACGAGAAGGACAAAAAGAAACTCTTCACATTCTTTGCCAACCGCTCGGGGCTCCCTCTCCAGGGACTTATCTGGATGGGTGGAGAACACGATATCGAGGCTGCGGGTAAGAAGTACCACACGTGGGCAGCGGGTATCAGAGCAAATGAGATTGTCCAGAAACTCTGGTATGACTTTGAAACGGGGAGAGTGGTCAGGTATGAGCAGGACAATGGTTTCATGTCATACCCAGACCCAGCATCAACTGAGGCAGCCAACCTCGAAACCTACAAGGCGACCTATGCCATGGTGCTCAAGGAGTGGAAGAACCCAGAGGAGTAGCGTCTTGTCAATAAAGTCTGTTTTTTTCACTGACCCATACTGGTTCTCCTGTGAGGATGAGGATGGTTTTCTGGTTAGACTCTTGCCAACTGAATTCAGGGAGGAGCAGATAAATTCTGATCTTGCCAGGGAAGTGAAAAAACAGCTTACAGAATATCTTGAGAGTGTGAGGAAGGTCTTTGACCTTCCTCTTAAGTTTTATGGAACGCCCTTCAAAAAAGACGTCTGGGAGGCGACTCGCAAAGTGCTTTATGGTGAAACAGCCACCTATTCCGATGTTGCAGACATAAGCGGACATCCAGGCGCGCAGAGGGCTGTTGGTAACGCCCTTCATGTGAGCCCGATTCTGATAATCGTCCCCTGCCATAGGGTGGTTGCTGCAAGTCACGCCGGGAACTATGCCTACGGCATGGGTATGAAGAAACATCTGTTGGAGTTGGAGAGGGATAACTCATAAAAAGCGGGTCTGGTTTTTAAAAGCTTTTGATGAGGTAAGATTGTTAGGTGTTGTGCTTTTCTGGTTTCAGAATGTGTACCTCTCAGCAGGTATACCGATTGAATTTTTATGAAAGCAGCTTTTTATTCCCATATGATTTTAGTTTTTGTCGAAATTACCCAATGAACAGTAGCAACTGGTGACTGTTGATAAATAATCCAAGATCTCATTGCCACTCTTATTTGTAAAAACTCAAAAATCGCAGATAGAGTTCCCTGCCAAGGAATATCGAAAGACAAATAGGGGGGGAGACAAGAGATTTGATATTAGGGGTAAGAACCAAATAGAGTGGATCGAGTTTGGATTGAATGCGCGTACAAAAAAAGACCGTCGGCGCGTTTTTACCGACGGTCTCCATTGGCACTACTTAAAACACACACAAGCAAAGAGAGAATTACAATGTATATTCGAAAACGTACTTTCCGTCGTTTTCTAGAGTTGCTGTGATGTCACTCCTTTTTGGCATCTTGCCGAAATACTTCATGACACCCTCAGCAACACCGATGTGGAAGCTTGGATTAAGGATGGATGTTGTCTCAATTTTTACAGTGCTGTCGTCGATGTAAGAAAGGTAATATACACCAATATCAGTGCCCTTGTTGTAAGCGCTATAGACGTCCTTCAGGTTTGCAAGAGCTTCCTTGAAATCGACCATGTAGTCCAGAAATCCAGTTGATTTTGAGAGCTCTGCAACGGTGCTTATGCCCACAGTTTTTGGGCCCCACTTGCTCGTTTTCTCAGCAAGAGCTGCCATGTATTTGTTGAAAGTATCGATTGGCACCCAGCTGTCATCCGAGATTGACGATGGGTCAATTCCAGCCTTCTCCCTACAGTAGCTCTTATGTGCATCAGACGTCATTCTGTCGGCCATTTTTAGTACGATACCCATAATCTCAGTGTTTGCCATATCTGTTTACTCCTTTTCAAAGTATGACTTGATACTATGAGCATTCCCAATAGCGTAAATTAAACAACAGTTAACAAAAAACCAAATACTACTGATTGGTAGAAAAGTCAGATATAGCGTTATCAAATGCCAATATATAAATAGAATTTAATATTATTCATAAATAATTGAAACGACTACTAGATACAAATCGAGGTGATAATCCAAGTGAGTCAAACGTATAAAAAATCGTTTTGTCTATTGTCAAAAGTGAGTGTTTTGATTAAAATGACACACCGTGGGTTCAAAATTAGCTCGCATCAAATATCGAATTTATGAGATACTGGAAAAGGGCAAACCAGATGATAAAGCCAGCATAATTTTCGATTGGTTCATTATAATTCTTGTTGGATTGAACGTGTTTGCATTAATAATCGAGACAACTCAAAACCTGAGTACGGGCGCCCAGAATTTCCTGGGTCTTTTTGATTTTGTCTCTGTGATGATTTTTTCTGTTGAATACCTGCTCAGAGTTTGGACGATAACCTGCAACCCAACCTATTCACACCCAATAAAGGGCAGACTCGCATATGCTATGTCGTTTATGGCGCTTGTTGATTTTGGCGCAATCCTCCCATTTTATTTGCATTTTGCTCTATCCAAGACAGCCATTGATTTGAGGTTCATAAGAATACTCCGAATGCTGAGAATCTTCCGTATTCTCAAACTCGGTAGGTACTCAAACTCAATCAAAATGCTTGGACTCGTTCTCAAAAGAAAGGCGTCAGACCTCATCATCGCTGTTTCGATCGTTGTTGTTCTGTTGGTTTTAGCTGCGTCCATCCTGTTCTATGTTGAGTCTGGTGCAGGGGTTGAGTTGACGGGCGACCCAAACCACTTTGCCAGCATTCCCGAAGCTCTCTGGTGGGCGATATGCACACTCACAACAATCGGCTATGGTGACATGGTTCCTGTCACTGTCCTTGGGAGGATATTGACCTCACTCATCGCCATCCTCTCCATTGGACTTGTGGCATTACCCGCTGCGATGTTGGTGTCCGGCTATCAAGAGGTGATGGAGCAATTCAAGAAACAAAAGATCGTCCGAAGACCATCTAAAGGGCAATACTCTACTTCTGGGAAAATTAAACGAAAATGGTAAAATGGGGTCTAAATCGTTGGACGAAGAGGACGGGTTTAAGCGTGTCTCTTGCGTTCTTTTTTAGATTCGCAGCAGCTGCAGATGAATGTTGTGAAAGGCGGAACAGGCATGACCACAATTGAGATTACCTATCTGGCAATGATTATTGTGCCGACTGTCATTCTTGGCATCATGCTGTTTCTCGGTTTCGATTCTGGTGTTGATGCCGATGTGGGTGTTGATGTAGACGTTGATGTTGGTGATGTTGACATCGGTGATGTTGATGTTGGCGATATGGGTGGCCCAGGTTTTTTGAGCCTGAGACTCGTGATGGCATTCATCATGGGTTTTGGACTCGGTGGCTATCTATCGCTTGCGTTTCTTTGGATTGTGCCACACTGGGTTTGTGGAATCATAGGCGGAGCGCTCGTTTACTTCCTGGTGTACCAGGTTCTCAAGCTGCTCTACAAACAGCAGGCGAATACTCAGGTATCACACGCATCCTTTACTGGATTGTCGGCAACAGTCAGCGTGAAAGTTGCAGTTGGTAAAGTTGGCGAGATCAAGGTTACTGATCCGAAAACAGGGCTTTTGACCTATATGATGGCAAGAGCTTATCTGCCAGATGACTCGTTTGATAAAAATGAGCCTGTCAGAATAAGAAGAATTGACGGTGACATCGCAAGGGTTGTCACGGACGAGATTGATGTTGACTAAGTAGAGTTAACAAAGGAGGAGAAAAATGGTAGATGGTGTTTGGATTTTAGCGGCAATTGTTGGTGGAATAATCTGTTTTATCATTATCATTGGGCTTTTTGTCAGCAACTACCTGAAAGCTGAACCCAACGAAGCGCTCATCCTGACAGGTCGCAGACACCGTGTTGTCGTTGAGGATAAACATGGAAGACATGTTATCACAAGAGGTTGGAGAGCGGTCGTCGGTGGAGCTGCTTTCAAGATCCCAGTGATAGAAAAAGTTAGCAAACTCTCACTTGAGCTTATGAACCTCTCGGATGTCAGGGTCATCAACGCCTACTCGATGGAGGGCGTGCCTGTCACAATCGATGCTGTTGCAAACGTGAAAATCAGCAGTGAAGACCAGATGCTAGCGCGTGCTGTTGAGAGGTTCCTGGGAAGTTCAAAAGACCAGGTTAAGCAGATCATTAAAGAGACGCTTGAGGGTCAGCTTCGTGACATCATCGGTGTCCTCACCGTTGAGCAGCTCTACCGCGAGCGTGATATGTTTGTGCAGAAGACCCTAGACCAGACGGGTGACGAGTTGGCGAAAATCGGTGTTATCATCGATATCATCAACATTCAGGACATCCGCGACGAGAAGGGTTATCTTGAGGCTCTTGGTGAAAGGCGAACCGCCGAGGTAAAGCGAGACGCTGCAGTCGGTACAGCGCTTGCCCAGCGCGATGCGATGATTCAGTCAGAGAATGCAAGGCGTGAGGGTGAGACTGTCAAGGCTGAGCAGGAGCGAATGATTGCCGAGGCTCAGAAAGAGCGCGACGTTGCCAAGCAGAACTATCGTGGTGAAACATTTGCAGCCGAGAAGCGCGCCGACCAGAAGGGACCACTCGCCGAGGCTCAAATGAGGCAAGAGGTCGTTGTCGAGCAGCAGAAGGTCTCTGAGGCTCAAGAGAACGCCAGAATGAAGGTCGAAACCGCCAGAGCCTTGGCTGAGGAGCAGCGCTACAGGGCTGAGGTCGTCATCCCAGCCGATGCCCAGAAGCAGTCCAAGATTTTGGAAGCTGAGGGTGAATCCCAGCGAATCCTTCGAATCAAGGAGGCTGAAGCCGAGGGTATCAGGAAGGTCGCCATGGCTGAGGCTGATGGACTTCGGGCGAAAGCAGATGCTTGGAACCAGTTTGGCGAGGCTGCCAAACTCAACCTTGTGCTTGAGACCTACAGGCAGGTTGCGGCTCAGGGCGCACAGGCTATCGGCAACATCAGCTTCGACAAGGTTGTTGCAATCGATGGCGGCGGTGGTTCAGAGGGTGGAAGCTCAGTTACACGCCTTATGAACGCAGCCCCTGGCGCTCTTGTGAAGTTTATGGAGCAGATGAAGGCAGCAACTGGCATCGATATTGAGGATTTCCTCAAGGGATATCTTGGCAACAAGGCAAAGACCGTCGAGGTTAAGCAGGTCGAATCAAAGCCAGCCAAGCAGGTGGAGAAGAAGGAAGAGAAGTAGTTTTAGACTTCGAAGCTGGAAATTAAAAGTATGAATCGAAATACAGGAGCAGGTTTTTACAGCTCTAGATGGTGTGGGGGGTGTTGAGTTTCAACGCCCCCGGGAATTTGAGTTTGACTTCTAGAGTTCTTTATTTTTCTCTCCAACCTAGCATATACGTCCGGATCTAGTTCTCTGAGAAGTTCAGCAACGTCGTGGGTTATATCCTTGGTTTCTGATAGTGTAAAAGTGTTAAAAGAAGATTCCTGATCGAATGTGTCTAGATGAGATTTACAGTTAACAAATTGATATATTTTTCTTGCTCGGGATGGATTATTATCACCACTTGCTTCTAATAATTTATCAAGTAGTGCTGTTGTGTCGTTAGATGTCACCGGTATTTTGTATGAAAGGAAACTTTCAAGTATTTTTCTTAGGATGTTTGGCATATGATAGCATTCTTCTAGAGATGGGTTTTCTATCTTGTTAAAATCTAGCATTTTAGAGAAAAGATACTCATAGTCAGACTCATAACTTTGTAGTAACTTGTCAATCCTGGATATTTTTGAATGTCTGGTACTATTTGAATAATAGTTATTTAACATATATACCGAATGATTTTTGTTCGTTCTCTCCTTATTTTTTGAGCATAACCATCTATTAACATATTTAAAAAATCTAAAATTGTGGGTCAGAATTAGCAATTGACCTACATTCTTGCATCTATCAATTATTGTGCTATAGGCATGGTGCAGTAAATTACTATCAAGACTTGATATTGGATCGTCGATTACTACGATGCAGTCATGAATGTTCAAATTTCTATCAGAAAGAGATTTAAGAAAATATATCAGTGTAATTGCGGTTCTTTCCCCCTCACTCAGTTTGTTTGCAAGAGTTCCATCCTTTCTTCTAATTAAATATCCTGTCATATCGGTATTATCTTCAAACGAAAAATCATCATATCCCAGGCACAATTTGATCTCATAATTTAGTTCTCGAGCTGGTCTATGATAGTCGATTAATTTTTCTCGTAATACTGTTCTTTCTGATTCCAGTTTATCTATTTGAAGTTTCGTTGATTTTGATTTGTCGGCTAGAACATCGATATATTCGGACTTGTTGAGGTATCCATCACTGAGTAGGTGGATATAGTATGCCATAAGGTTTTCAATCGCATTTTTCTTCTCGTTATTTAGTCTGGCAACCTTATTATTATGTTCATCAAGTAGGTTACTAAGATTACTTACTATAGCTGCAATATTATTTTTGCAGTATTCAATTTGTCCTAGGTTTATAAGAAAGATATTGCTAATCTTATCAGATATTTTTTTGGCTGAATTATTTAGATAATCGTAGTATAGATTGTATTCCGCTTTGAATTTGTCTTTCGTTTGTATAAACCTGTCTCTGACATCTGGATAAATGTTGGCACTGCTGACAGAATCAACAAATCGACTATAGTTCATCAACTCGTTAATTTCCATAGTGAATTTTTCTTTTATCTTGTGCAAATCAGTAATTTGCTCTCTGTATTTTTCATTAAAATGTTTTGTAAGTAATTCAATCCTCCCCTCTGATATGACATTACCACAAAAGAGACAATTTGTCTTTTTATTGTTAGTAAATATCCCATGAATACTTGCTCCTTCTTCGATCCAATTGCTCAGGGAAGGTTTCGAAGCCAATTCTTTTATTCCATCCTCAATTGTTGCTCTAGTTAAGAGCATGTTTGCTTTCTCAATAAATAGTGATAATTGACATGGCGTGTAGTAGTATCTTTCAATAATTAGCCCATTTTCAAAATTGATTATTTCTTTTAGTTTTGTAGAACTATATTCGATTGTTGTTAGTCCTCTTTTTTGGACAGACATCTCTTTGAATTTTCTGTGGAGCATTGCTTTGTCGAATGTGCTATATTTTTTTATCCCAAGCTCAATAAAACGGTCTTTTATTTGTTTGGCCTGAGCAATTACGTATTTATCAAATTCTTTTGTTTTTCTTGCATGCTCAGTGTCTATTGTAGCTTTTTTTGTTTTACACTCATCAATCTTGTCCTCTATTTCTGTAATAGTGTTGACTTCTCCATCTTCAGTAAAATAATAAATATAGCTTTTACTATCCTTGGAGAGTGTTTGTTCAACATAATATCGATTAAACACTCTAATTGGTATTTTAAAACTAGTATCCCCGATGTTTGACTGGCATATAGACTCAAATTCATTTAATTGCAAAATGAACTCCGAATCACTTCTGTATTCATTTGTTCCTTTTTCAAGACTTCTAAATATTTCTGATATTGTTGTTTTCCCCGTCCCATTCCACCCAAAGAACAGGTTGTACTTTTTCATGTCGGGCAGTTTGGTGTCCCAGTTAAAATCCTTGAATGTAGCAATGTTTTTTATCTTGCTGATTTTCTTAATCATACGTACCCCTCCCAGGTGATGTACACAGGGTTGATAGTAGCAGGCTAAACTGAATTTGCAAATTGTTGTTTGAAAGAGATTCAATCTGTCATTGCATCAATAGAATTTGTCTACCGATCCCATTATGGTGATCCCATACGCCCAATCATTTCCGGTTTATTTCCGGCATCTGTTGCTTCTCCATCCTCTGATCAAATGTCTAAGCGCAGCAGCTGGTTTATAGAGCAATAATCTCGGGCCAGAAAACGCCATGACTTGTTTAATCAGCTCCCTTTGCTCTGGCTCGTAGCAGTGGATTTTGCAGTTTTTGCACGTTGGTTTTTCGTCCCCAAAGGGGCATTTGGAAAGTTTGAGCTTGGCGTATTCATTTAACTTAAAACATGTGGGGCAAAGGGCGTTTTTTGAGTTGTGTTTCACTTTGCAAAAAATTCCAATCATTGTTTCGATAATACTTTTTTCTTCATGAATAAAGGTTTTCATCGTATTTGTTCTCGATCTCCTCGTTCGATTTCTGTCGTGACTCGATGGTAGCCGATGGAAGTTGGAAGGACAAGTTCGGAAAAAGAATGGAAATTGGTTCAAGTGTTGAAGAAAATCATACTCAAGAAATGTTTTATTAATCGGTATTACAGCCTCGTCGTCCGGATTTTTTTGAACCTTTTTTCGAGGCGAAATTGCGCCCGACAAACTCGTTTGAAATTTTATGCGAATTTGATGTTGCAAGTCCAACAAAAGCTGGTAACATAAGTATTGTTAGCTTGTATGAGCAAACCGGGTTTGACTGGAGGTTTTAGTTAAACAAAAACTCCAGTTTGAATCCCAGGCGAATTGATTGATATTCAAAAGATATTGATGTTTACAGGGTTGTATTTGTTTCAAAAACATGTTTAACATGGGGGTTGACACGGGTATCTTTTTTGATATATTAGAACCTCGTCCTGAGCGGACAGACCGCTTCGGACTGCAAGAGTTAACACCTTGAAAACTATGCAGGAGAAATAGCAGGTAGCTAAGTGAACAAGGGCATACGGTGGATGCCTTGGCACGTGAGGCCGAAGAAGGACGCAGTAAGCCAGCGAAAGTGATCGGTGAGGAGCAAGCATCCTTAGACCCGATCGTATCCGAATGGGGAAACCCGGCGGGATTTAATCCCGTCATCCCATGCTGAACACATAGGCATGAGGAAGGCAAGCGGGGGAACTGAAACATCTTAGTACCCCGAGTAGAAGAAAGTAACTAACGATTCCCTTAGTAGCGGCGAGCGAAATGGGAACAGCCTAAACCGTATATACATGTGGATTACAGTCTTAGTATATGCGGGGTAGTGAGACGCACATGGAAGTGCTGTAACGCTTCCGGAGAGTTACAAATGCTTTGGTTAGTCGAAGAGCGTGGAAAAGCTCACCAAAGAGGGCGACAGTCCCGTAGACGAAAATCAAGCACTCTCTGATGTGTTCTCGAGTACCACGATACACGAGGAATTTTGTGGGAATCCGGGAGGACCATCTCCTAAGGCTAAACACCTCAGTGACCGATAGCGAACAAAGTACCGCGAGGGAAAGGTGAAAAGAACCCCGGAAGGGGAGTGAAATAGAATCTGAAACCGTATGCTTACAAGCAGTAGGAGCACTATGTAGACTCGTTCTACAGTGTGACTGCGTGCCTATTGAAGAATGAGCCAACGAGTTATCTTATCATGCAAGGTTAAGGGAGCACCCGGAGCCGTAGGGAAACCGAGTCTGAATAGGGCGCGAGTATGATGAGATAGACCCGAAGCCGCTGTGACCTACCCTTGGTCAGGTTGAAGTGGGGTTAATCCCTCATGGAGGACCGAACGGGTTATGGGAAAAAACATATCCGATGAACTGTGGGTAGCGGAGAAATTCCAATCGAACGCGGCGATAGCTGGTTCTCCCCGAAATGCATTTAGGTGCAGCCTCGACTAAATTAACGTATGGGGGTAGAGCACTGGAAAGGCTAGGGCCCTCACAAGGGTACCAACCCTTACCAAACTCCGAATACCATACGTCGTACGTCGGGAGTGACTCTATGTGAGATAAATCGCATGGGGGAAAGGGAAACAGCCCAGACCACCGGCTAAGGTCCCTAATATAAGCTAAGTGAACCGAAGGAAGTAGAATTACTCAGACAGCTAGGATGTTGGCTTAGAAGCAGCCACCATTTAAAGAGTGCGTAATAGCTCACTAGTCAAGTGATTCCGCGCCGAAGATTCACGGGTCTTAAGCTTATAACCGAAGCCGTGGAATACTGAGGTATTGGTAGGGGAGCGTTCTTGTTGGAGTGAAGGTATACCGTAAGGAGTGCTGGACTGACAAGAAGTGAGTATGTTGGCTTAAGTAGCGCAAAGCGATGTGAGAATCATTGCCGCCGAAAATCTAAGGTTTCCTGGGGAAGGTTCGTCCGCCCAGGGTTAGTCAAGCCTAAGCAGAGGCCGAAAGGCGTATGCGAAGGATAAGCAGGTTAATATTCCTGCACCACATAGTTATCGTTTGAGTGATGGAGTGACGGAGAAAGGTAAGCTGTCCCAGGTTTTGGTTGTCCTGGGCCTGTACCGTAGGTTGTCCTGGTAGGCAAATCCGCCGGGATATAACTGAGGGTATAAGGGGAACCGCAAGGCGAAGTGGCCCAACTACGCTTCCAAGAAAAGCTTCTAGCGAGATAACTAAGTGATTGTACCGCAATCCAACACAGGTAGATGGGGAGAAGTCTCCTAAGGCGTGCGAAAGAACTCTGGTTAAGGAATTAGGCAAAATTGCTCCGTAACTTCGGAAGAAGGAGCGCCCAAGGGGAGTACAAAGGTCTCTTTGTATTTCTAGCATAGGGTCACAGAAAATTGGGTCAGGCGACTGTTTAACAAAAACACAGGTCTGTGCTAAAGCCGCAAGGCAATGTATACGGGCTGACACCTGCCCAGTGCTGGAAGGTTAAAAGGAGAGGTTAGCGCAAGCGAAGCTTTGAATTGAAGCCCCAGTGAACGGCGGCCGTAACTCTAACGGTCCTAAGGTAGCGAAATACCTTGTCGGGTAAGTTCCGACGCGCATGAATGGTGTAACGATCTGACCACTGTCTCGACCAGAGATTCGGTGAAATAGCAGTGCCCGTGAAGATGCGGGCTACCTGCGGTAGGACGGAAAGACCCCGTAGAGCTTTACTGTACCTTGGCATTGGAATTTGATATATTTCGTGCAGAATAGGTGGGAGGCTTTGAAGCCGGAACGCCAGTTTCGGTGGAGCCAACTTTGAGATACCACTCTTTTTATATTAGGTTTCTAACTCCAAGACCCTGAATCGGGCTGGAGGACAATGTCAGGCGGGCAGTTTGACTGGGGTGGTCGCCTCCTAAAAAGTAACGGAGGCGTACAAAGGTCTACTCAGCGTGTTTAGAAATCACGCAAAGAGTGCAATGGCATAAGTAGGCTTGACTGCAAAGGCTGACGGGCCAAGCAGATGCGAAAGCAGGTCATAGTGACCCGATGGTTGCGTATGGAAGCGCCAGAGCTCAACGGATAAAAGTTACCTCGGGGATAACAGGCTTATTCCTCCCGAGCGTCCACAGCGACGGGGGAGTTTGGCACCTCGATGTCGGCTCGTCTCATCCTGGGGCTGGAGAAGGTCCCAAGGGTTGGTCTGTTCGCCCATTAAAGAGGCACGCGAGCTGGGTTCAGAACGTCGTGAGACAGTTCGGTCCTTATCCACCGCAGGCGTTAGAAAATTGAGGGAAATCGCCCCTAGTACGAGAGGACCGGGGCGAAGGAACCGCTGATGTACCAGTTGTCGTACCAACGGCAGGTGCTGGGTAGTTATGTTCCGTTAGATAAGTACTGAAGGCATCTAAGTACGAAGCTATACCCAAGATGAGTTTTCTGGCTCCTAGAGAGCATAAGACCTCCGGAAGACTACCGGGTTGATAGGCACAAGGTGTAAGCGCAGCAATGCGTTCAGCTGATGTGTACTAATAGGTCGAAGGCTTAGCTATAATATGCTTTCCTGCATAGTTTTCTTGGTGTTAATTCCCAAGAACCTTAAGAAAAACGATAAACCGTTTTGATTAACAATCGAAAAGGGTTTTGGTGACAATGCCGCTGAGGAAACACCCGTTCTCATCCCGAACACGGCAGTTAAGCTCAGCATGGCCGATGGTACTGCGTGGGAAACTATGTGGAAGAGTAGGTAGTCGCCAAGCCCTTTTTGTCATATCTAGGGGAATTACATCGTTCCTCAAAAAAAGCTCCATCTGAAAGAAATATTTCTCGTTGCATAGTGAATACATGCGATTCTGTGGTGTAAAAAAATCACAATATCTCAATCATTTTACTACTTATATATGAATATTATAGCGGTTCCCATTTGAATATACGTGATTACCTTGAGGACTCTTTCCAGTAACTATCTGCTTTTGTGCACAGTGACAATGGATAATTTTAGCGGAAGAATTCTTTCGTAGAGATTCAGAAATCCGATAAAAGGTGACGTAACTCATAAGCCATAGGTTTCAAAATTAACGATTAAAGTGTTGGTGATCTTATCGCAAAAGGATTCTGGATAGTAAATGTTTTATTAATTCCCTCCTGCATAGCCACAGTATTGATAAATTGATAAACACCAAATAGATGAGTGGATATACAAAATAAACAATCACAGGCGAGTAACTGAAAACCCTGAAGAAATGCACAGATAGTCTCATAAGAAAAAACAAAAGCATCGAGAATGCAAAGACATCACCTCTTTTTTGAAGATGTTTTTTTGAGACCAATGCAACGATAATAACAATCACAAGAGCAAGAACCGATTCGAATAATTGAGTCGGCAAAACCTTCTTCACCCCAAAAACAAAGCCTGAAAGAAAATTTAAAATCTTAACTGGATCAGCCACAGTTTCTTTTGATGGAAAAACAATCCCCAGACAACTTGTTGTCGCTTTTCCCGAGCAACAACCATTGAGGAAACACCCAAATTTCATCATGGAAAACGAAAAGAGAAAGGGGATTGAGATGGAGTCAAAGAATTTGAGTATGTCTTTTTTCCAGATATTGTGGATGATCACCAATAAAACACCTGACACAAAAACTCCCCCGATAACTGAAAACCCCTTGAATGAAAGCCCAAGGACGGCTCCAGGATTGAGCCGAAAATAGGAGAAGTTGACAGCAACATTCAACAGCCTTGCTCCAACAAAGAACCCAACCAGAATCCCAGACATGAGGAGCAGTGAAAAAACAAAAGAATACCCCAATTTCCTTGATTGAATACAAACAAGAATAAGTCCTGTGATTACCGAGAGTATGGCAACCACAGGATAGCTGTGGAATTCATGACCAAATAAAACAAACTCGGGCAGCATAATATGTTTTAGCTGCCCAGTGCGGTTCTACTTCTCGCCATACAAGCCGTAGTTGATGTAGATTTTGAAACTGAATGACTCGTCCTCTAGAGCAATGCTGTAGTCGATATTTCCCGAAAGGATTATGACCTTCTCCCTTGAGTCACTCACACCAAATTTGGCTGTCAATCCGCCTTGGCCAGGAATATATGATGACAACGGTAACTCGGAGCCATCACCGCTTTTACTCATGAGTGTGTTGATGCCATTGAACATGGACTTGTAGTCAATGGCGGCTTTCCCGTCTTTGTATGAGAACAAGAAAGACAGGCCGGTGACGGAATCGCACTCTCCCTCTGATGAGTTGGGGAAGGATACAAATGTCAGTTTGCCATGTGTCTCATCGACCTTCTCGATTGAGAATTTTATATATTGAGTTGATCCTATCTTTGTGTCCAAACCTAACTTAATTGTGTCAATGGTTTCTGGGCTTGCCTCAAAACCCGTATCATCACAACCGTATTCCTCTTGGATTTCTTTCATCGCCTGTTCAGATCCATCGGCAATGAATTTCTTCAATTTGTCCCAGTCAGCATCCGCATTCAACAACGTGAATTTGTTGGCGTCGCTTGTCCATGTGCCAACAAGTTCATCAAGTGTCGGAGGTTTGGAGCCAACATCGATGTTGAGCTCCTTTGCCCCAAGGTCGATTTTAAGTGGGATTGTCTCAATTGGTTCATCGGTCTCCAGGTTTGCGTTGGGGGCATAGATATCGAGGTTCTTTGGAGCACCAGACTGCAAGTAGCCAATGAGGGTGAAGTACGTCTTAGCGGTCGCGTCTTTTTTGAGTTTACCCGTCCAGTTGTTCAGGTCTGTTCCCTCCTCCAATGGGGAGAACCTTACATAATGCTCAGCGTACTTGTATTCATCAGCTTCGTTTGCTTTTGTCTCGAAGATGTTGACGTTGATTTTTCTGTTGAACTCGTCTCTAATTTTTGCCAGTTTTCTTAGGTAGTCCTGCTGTAGGTCGTAGACGATAAGTCCCGAGATTCGCTTGAATATTGGCTGCATGGTGGTTTGCATGAGTTCAACATAAAAGGACTCCGTTGTTTCCTTGATTGTGTTGTCGTTGAAACCGCCAAGTCCTGAAAACTTTATACCCACTTTCTGCAGATATTCTGGCAGACTTATCTCGTCCCTCCAAAACTCTCCTGCAAAATTGTGGACAATGCTCTTTGTTTCCTCAACCAGGTTGAAGCTGCCTGGATTGTTCCTCGTTTTCGAATAAGCATCATAAATCAGGGAATAGAGCTTTTTTGGGAGTTTGTTGCCAGGATATTTGTCTCCGTAATACATTGAGTATGCTCTTTGATAAACTTCATTTCTCTGACTCCAGGCCTGCTTTCCGAACTCATTGAGCGAGTAGTCGATGCAAAACACTCCAACAGAGCAGAGTTTTGCCGCACTACTGCCCCAAATAGACACCCCAAGATAGGACATGTTTTTGGTGAGGTTTGTCTTTAGGTCTAGTCCATCATCTTGTTTTTCCCAGTCATAGGCAGCCTGCACAAGTGCTGCTGCCACACCGACCGCTGTGAACATATTGCCAAGAGAGCTTAAACTCTTTGTGACATACATCGCTTCGGTGACTGTGGTGAGGGCGTTTCCTGAGATACCAAGAGCCTCGTTTGTTATCTCGAACCCCTGCTTGAGTGTGATATCCGTTGGCTGTCCTTTGTTGTCGATGATGTCCTTGAGAACTGTTGTGTACAGGCTTTTATCGGCAGACTTGAGTTGATAAGGCGCAAGGGAGTTGAGTGCGACGGTTGTTCTTCGGGTTCGCTCCTTGGAGTAGGTGAAGACGGCATAGGTGGAGAGGTGGTCAGTTGTTATGTTGACTACTTTGTTCTCCGTGTCTATATCGAAAACAACCGGTTCCCAATCGCCCGTTTCTTCGTTTTTGTATGCAGCCTCAACATAGTCGGCGGGATCAGCCTCGGTGGGGAATTTATTGGCATCATATGGGATTGTGAGGGTGATCAGTGAGGTGAATTCGGTTCCTTCTGGGACAGAGAAGTCATAGGCAAGAACCGAGGTGTCTGGGTCTGATTCAACTGGCTCCACATCGATTTTTTTTACAGATACTGCCATGTCCAAGTCAACATCAAACTCAGAGAAGTTTATTGACACGCCACCATCACCGCTTGTAAGTGACAGATTGTCCTCTGACACCGTGCCAGAAAGATCACCAACGGGACCTGACGGTGAACCGCAACCAGTGAAAACCACAACCGAAACCAGAGAGAATGTAACAACGAGAGCACAGGCAACCTTGCGCCATTTATTCATACAACTCACCTCTTCTTTGATGTTTACCGATTCTATTCCTTTGTATTGACACTTGCAAGCGGGGATAGATGTAGGATGTATCGACATATATTTGGGTTTGAATCGCATTTGTTTAATCAATTTGTCCCTTTTGATTTTTTGTGCGGTCTCGTGGGTGTATTTTCAGGGAATACACCCACGAGATCTCAAATCCTGGGGGCTGCACAATAAAGTGGTGCACTTGTCCCGACTACGTCTTCTATCAAATCATTTGACAGCTAAATTAATATTAAATACAATTTTAAAGGCAATGTTCCCTTTAGGGACTAAAAACAGAATACTGGAGGAAAAATGGAATTGACAATTGAGATACCGGATGATACAAACATTGATATGAAAAAATATGGGCCATATGATATTGAAAAAGAAGAAG